>Ga0224557_1000006_pt1 | contig 369506 bp, 329 predicted proteins | sample 714S31014metaG_FD_180677 | JGI IMG/M metagenome (GOLD analysis project Ga0224557, IMG submission 180677) | Peat soil microbial communities from Stordalen Mire, Sweden - 717 S3 10-14 | ecosystem: Environmental > Terrestrial > Soil > Wetlands > Peat | place: Sweden: Norrbotten County, Stordalen... | reverse complement strand
CCGCCGCAGTTCCAGCTGACCGACAGCCCGGGCGCACACCCGCCGCAGTTCCGGCTGACCGACAGCCCGGGCGCGCACCCGCCGCAGTTCCAGCTGACCGACAGCCCGGGCGCACACCCGCCGCAGTTGCAGTTGGGCGCGCAATGACTGACGTGGGGGGTCCGACATGCACCGTCGAAAAGTGATGGTTGCGGCGGCGGCGATTTTCGCCATTGGCGTCGCGTTTGCAGCTCAGCCCATATCTGAGAGTGCCGACCGGGGAAACGAGGCCATGCAGGAGCGTGATCCCTGGGTTCCCGGGACCAATATGCTGATGTCCGCACACGACTCCGGCCTCGTGTCTTTGGCACCACCGCGGTAGCGGCCCACCGGCGACGAGTCGAGGCCTGCCATGGGGCAGCCTCGACTTGACGTTGCTGCGCTAGACTATCCTTCCATTTTCCCCGGGGAGTCCCGTGTCCAACGTGGTTGTCATTGCGCATCGAGGTGCGAGTGGAGAGCGTCCGGAACATACGCTGGAGAGCTACAAGCTCGCCATCGATCAGGGCGCGGATTACATCGAACCGGATCTGGTGATGACCCGGGACGGCGTGCTGATCGCTCGTCACGAAAATGAAATCGGGGCTACCACCGACGTGGCGGATCGTCCGGAGTTTGCCGCTCGACGGCGTTCCCAGACGGTCGACGGCGAGATCATGACCGGGTGGTTCACCGAAGACTTCACCCTGGCGGAGATCAAGGGCCTTCGTGCCCGCGAGCGGCTGCCGGAGTTACGCCCGCGCAACCGCGATTTCGACGGGAGGTTCTTGGTTCCCACCTTCGATGAGATTCTCGAACTGGCGACCGAGGCGAACAAGCATCGAGGCGGCCTACCCAGGATAGGCGTGTATCCGGAAACCAAGCATCCGGCCCACTTTGCCGGCATCGGATTGCCGCAGGAGCGTGCCGTTCTCGATGCGCTGGAACGTTTCGGCTATGGCCGGGAAGGCTCGCCGGTGTTCATCCAGTCCTTCGATCGCAATAATCTGATGCAGTTGCGCGGCATGACCCATCTGCCGCTGGTGCAGTTGCTCGAACACGAATTGGGAGACCTGCGGCGCATCGCCGACTACGCGGATGCCATCGGCATCGCCAAGGTCTTGGCGACGCCTGACGGTGTTGCCAACGCCCACGCCGTGAATCTGGCGGTCCACGTGTGGACTTTTCGGGCGGAAAACGAGTTCTTGCCCGACGACCTCAAGCGGGGCGCCAGCCCTGCCGCGCACGGCGATCTGCGCGGCGAGATCGAACGCTACCTGGCGCGCGGCATCGACGGATTCTTCACGGATTTTCCGGCGATCGGCGTGCTGGCCCGGGATGCGGCCGCCGACCCGGCCGGCCGGAATCGCAGTACGAGGAGCCCCCGCGAAAATCCTACATCTCCGCGGTCCAGCCCGAGCACCAGCCGCTGACGGCGACCAGCTTGCCCGGGAAAAGGCTGCAAGGGCGATAGTTGTCACCGGCGTTGCCCTGCAGTTGCAGGCAATTGTCGCAATTGGAGCCTTTGACATAGGACGGATATTTCTTGGCGTCCACTTGCGCTGCATTTTCGACGTAGCCGAGCGCACGCGCGGCCGGATCGCCGACTTGAAGCTTTTGCGGCGCGTCGGCGCGTGCGAGCGGCGCCAGCGTGCCGGCGGTGCCCAGGGTGAGGGCTTCCAGGAAGGAGCGGCGGGAGAGCGGGGGTATGGTCATGGGGGCGTCCGGAGAGTGGGGTGGCAACCATACTGCAGAATGGTGCCGTCACAGTCACGCAGATTCGCGCAACGACACTTTGCTATGCTGAGATCTTTTGGATGAATCGTGCCCAACATATCGCTGCTCGTTGCATTGGCGAAGGCCGCCTTCTTCGCCGCTCTGGTTTTCACGTTCTACAGTGCCGTCATCCCTCCGCAACACGCGGTGCAGCTCGTTCCGTGGGATAAGGCGGAACACTTCATCGCGTTCTATGCATTGACGGGCTTGGCCGCCGCGGCATTCCCGAAACGTTCGCTGGTCGTGATCGCGGTGCTGCTCTCGGGTTTCGGCGCGCTCATCGAGTATGTGCAAGGTCTGCCCATCGTGCATCGCGATCGGGACTTCTGGGACTGGGTCGCGGATACGATCGCCATCGCCGCGGCCTTGAGTCCCATGATCCTGGTGTGGTGGCGGCGCGCAGCTCGGACCAAGTAAACGCGCAAACCCGCGCCTGCAGGACCGCTCCGAGCCGTCACCGGCAGGCCATCAAAAGAACATCGATATGTAGATCTGGTACACGGTGGCATTGAATTCGTAGTTGGGCTCCGTGCCCGCGATTCCGGTGAAGTCGCCGTCGAGGGCCCGCAGATCGGTGAAGTCGTTGTACTTGAAATGGATGTGGCTGACATCGCCGGTCACGGTGCCGCGCTTGAATATCTTCCAGCCCTCGGGCAGGAAGGCATAGGTGGCCTTCAACCCGACGGTGGTATTGGTCGAGCCCGCGAGATTCTGGTCGCGCGCCTCGAAATTCTGAGAGTTCGCGAAGGGAAACAGGTCGCTGTAGAAGGTCGCGTGATTCTGATCGTAGTAGCGCACGCGCGCTTCGAGGATCCAGAGATTCGATAGGGGCTGCGTGTACCCCACCTCGACGGTGTTGGCTTTGATGCCCCAGGTGTCCGAGAAGTACCGATACGACACCGAGGCCGCCGCACGATAGGGCAGGTAGTATTTCGCGCGCGTCTCGACCGCCGTGCTCGTGTGGGTGTTGGGATACACCTGAGAACCCAAGGTAAAGCCGCCGGCGCAGGGGACGCTGCCGGTGGGATTGCTGCAGAAACGAATCGAGCGGTACGGATTGCTCAACAGGCCCTGATCGGTAATGACTTCCAGGGTGACGCCGGTGATGAGGTTCTTGGTCACGACTTGCGAGATCCCGCCCTCGAAGCTGCGGCTTTCGGAGTGGCCCAACCATTGAACGACGGGCTTGAAGGCGGTGCCGTTGTTTTCGCCGATGCTGTTGCGGCTGTTCGTGAAGCCGAGCGAGACGGTGGTCAAGTCGCCGAACATGTCCTGGCTCAGGGAGAAGTGAGTGGTGTTGGAAATGTAGTCCCTCTCCGTGCTGTTCGTGTAGGCGAGGTTGTAGGACGTCTTGTCGTGGATGTACTCGAGCGACAGACTCTTCTGCTTGCGCTCATCCTTGATGACGCTCGCGTTGCTCAATACGTCGACCGAGGCGCCGCTCACGGTGTCGACGAAGTAGTTTCCCTCGACCGCAAATGCTTCCGAGAACTTCTTGCGCACGAGCACGGATTTGCCCGTGATATCCATGCCGCCGCCCTTGTAGTCGCTGTAGAAAATGTCGGCACGGTCGTCCGGCAGCACCGCCGCCCCGGCGACGCCGACGATGACGAGGGCCGCACAGGCGGCCAAGCGGGCAATGCGGCGATAGGAGCGCTTCATTGACTTGCAGGACTGCGTCAATTGCAGCCGCAACCGCCGCCCGCCGTGCCCGTAGCGCCCCGCGAACCCTCGCGCGAGTCGTAGATATGGTCGATGTAGGCGCCCGAGAGGGCGTCGCGATCCCAGGACATGATGGGATCGGCCAAGCGATCGCGCTCGTAGGGTTTGACCCAGGGCTGGATGCTGCAGGCGCCCTGCAGCAGCGCCAGTCCGATCAGTGCAGTACGGAACACGCGGTGCATGGCTACTCTTTGATCAACTGGCGGATTCGATCCTGATATTCATTCTCATCGCCCGGCCGGTAGCCGCGATGGATGTAGCGAATGTCGCCCTTGCGGTCGATGATGACGGAACTCGGCATTTCATCGACGTGATAGGCCTTGCTCACCTGGTTCGCCGGGTCGAGCAGGACGGGAAAGCTCACGGGCTTGCGCGCCATCAGGTCCTTGACGGGGAGAGCCTCTTTGTCGACATTGACGCCGATCAGCGTGAAGCCGGCCGGCTTGTACTTCTTGTACATTTGGTCCAGGAGCGGCATCTCTTGCTGGCAGGGGCCGCACCAGGTAGCCCAAAAATTCACCATGACGACCTGGCCCTTGTACTGGCTCAAAGCGGCGGGCTGGCCGGTGAGCGCCGTCAGGGTAAACGCGGGCGCCGGTCCACCCGCATCGGCGGCGAACGCGGTGCCGGTCAGCACGATCGCCGCCATGACGCAGCGTTTGAACAATCTTGGCGTAGAGCCTTGCATGGATTTCTCCTAGAAAAAAGTGGTCAAGCCGATGGTTGCTTCGATGTTGTCGACGTTCTTGGTTCGTCCGGTCAGGTCGGTCTCGAAAATATGGTCCCGGACATCGACGTGAAGGGCCAGCCAATCCGTGATTACGATCCGCTCGCCGACTCCAAAATTCAACGCAAATTGATCCTTTTGCGCGAACTTCACATCGCCCAAGCCCACGGTGACGTAGAGCTGCGAGTTGAATGCCCGGCCGCGGCCCAGAAATATCTCGCCCGGCAGGACGTTGTAGCCCAAGTCCAGGTCGTAATACGTGAAGTGCCTCCCAGCATCGCTGACTACCGTGATATCCGGAATTTCGTCCTCGAGGCTGGTGGTGCCGGCCTTGGAGCGCGCCACGAAGCCTTCGAAGAAAATGTCCTCCGACACGTGATAGGCCGCGCGCACGCCATAGACCGGATTGACACCGAAATCCTGGATGCTCAGCGCGCCGAAATAGGCGCCCAGTTCGAAGTCCTTGGCCTTGATCTTCGGTACCTTGATTTCCCGGCGGTTGACCTGGGGTTCGACGATCGACGGTTCTCCCGCCGGCTCGTCGACCACGACCTGGTTCGAGGGCTTCTCGCCGCGATGGAACCAGCCGCAGCCGGACAGCAGCGCCGACGCTAGAAGAACACTGCTAAGGCGACTTTCCATTCTTCCGGTTCCTCGTTCTGATTCTGGTTGGTGAAGACGTCATATTTGCGCCAGTCGGCGCGCCACATGAAGCGCCTCGTAATGAATCCCCGTACCCCCAGCGAGACATAGGCCATCTGATTGCGATTCTGCAAGGGCTGCGGGGGCACTTTGTTGTCGATGTATTGATAGCCGGTACCGATGCCCGCGGTGGGCGAGAACCACTTCCATTCGGGAATGAAGGTGTGGCGCAGCCCGATCGTGGTCATGTACCGGTTGTCGATGGTGCCGAGCGCTTGTTGCACCACAAATTCCGCATCCAGGCTCTCCGTAATCCCGAAGTCGACGTAGCCGGTGACCAGGTTCTGCCGATTGAAGACGCCATAGCCCGCACCCACCTCCCAGCGGTGAGTCGCGAACTCCGGGTAGGGCGGGATCGGCGCGGGCTCGCCCGAGGGCAGCACGGTGAGCGCGAGGTCGGCGCGGCGCACCCAGCCTTCCTGACCGCGCGGCGCGCGCACTTTGTACCAGTCGGTACGGCTGAAGAGTATGGTGACGGTGTCGTCGCGCCCCACGACGTACACCACGGGATAGCCCCGGCCCGGGCCGCTGTGCATTTCCAGGTACGGCTCGGTGACCACCACCTCCACCAGCTGCTCCTTTGCGTGGACCAGCCCATTGAACGCTTGCAGCAACAACAGCAGCGCGAGCAGGCGTGGCATCAAGTCAGTTCGCAACCGGCGCAACGAAGGGATCGTTGTAGTACTGGGCGCCAATGTCTAGCCATTCCGAGATCAAGCGCAACTCCGCCGCTGTTAAGAAGCCTCGATGGTCAACCTCGTTTGGCTGGCCAGCGTTGGGGTCCTGATAGTTCGGGTCAAATATCCCCAGGAATTTCATCGAATCGATCGCGCTGCCGGCAGTCATCGGCGGCGCCAATGACACCGGAACCATGACCGTCGTCGGTTGACCCGCGGCGTTCGGAGGACCGGGCGCTGCGACCAACAGATCTTGCAACACGCCCATATTAAGCGTCTGTTCGTCACGTGCAAACAACAGTTGCTCATACGAGGTCAGGACCGTGGTGTCGACGGTCGACGTGCTGGCGGTCAAATCGAGAGATCCTCCGGGTAATTGGGGGGTGTTGGCATTGTTCACAGGGTTGTGGCAGTTCGTGCAGGTATTGTCGGTTTGCACGGTGACGCCGTCGGCCGCGAAGGTCTGGCGCTTGAAACTCCACAGCGGCTGCAGGTGCAGCGGGTAGTGGATGGTGCTGCGGCACAGGGGATCCCACGGCAAACAGTGCGTATTGTTGGGCTTCGCGGTGGACAATGCGCTATATAAATAGGCAAAGCTCGCGTCCGGCGTACGAACGGCCGGGTCCGTCCATTCATCGGCGTAGATGACATCGATGGCGGGCACTTCGGAACAGGTCACGGCCGATCCGCTGGCGCAGGTGTTCGTTGCCAGCGCGTCGGCCATGGTGTCGCCTGCATTGGCCGGCGCCAAGGCCGCCATCGTGTCCGGGAATGCCATGCCGGCCGCCGGCGCTCCGGGGTAAGCCGATGCGGTGAGCCCCGCACGACCGTGGGACGGAGTTGCGCCGTTGCCCGCGGTATGGCAGCCATTGCAGGTCTTGGTTTCGCCGGGCATCAATTGCAGCCAGCTCGTATGCTTGGCCGTGATGCGTCGCGCATTCTTGTCGAGAATGTCGACGGTGAAGGGGACATTGGCGGGCACTTCGATTTTCACGGAACCATCGGGCTCGACGGGCGCATAGGCCAGGATTTCGCGCATCCCCATGTTGGCGGGGCCGAAGGCTGAATCGTCGATCTTGCGAACCGTGCGGTCGGGAATCTCGACCGCTTTTTCGATGCGGATGAAGCGCGCCGGCCGTTGATCCGCCGTCGCCTGCTTGGGATCCGCCAATGCCGCGATGTTGGGCAGCGCGTTGGCGGTTTGCGCGGCCACGGTGTCGATGCCGTCGAAATCGTAAACGCTGCGTATTTCCAGCAGGCCCAAGCCGCCGTTGGAGTTATCGGCCAAGGTCGCGGCAGCGCCGGTCGGGACGGTATCGTGAATGGGGGTGGGCAGCGGGGTCCGCGCCTGAAGGATCACCGGTTCCACGATGGTCAGCCCCGATTCGGCGGCCAGGATGGGACTCAAGGTTCCCGCGGCGATATCGTAGACCCAGAGGGTGTACTGCGGCGGTGCCGGGGTCACGTTCGCGCCGCTGGTGTTCCCGGAGGTGCAAATGCTGGTGACTCCGGAGTTCACCACGAGGCAGGGTGCCCAGCTCACCAGCATGCGCTGGGTGCCGTCATAGAGCGGATAGGCCGAGGCAAAGCGGCCGCCCAAGGATGGCAGGTTGGCATCGGTGGTCACGCCCAGCGTGGTCGCACTGCTTTGCGCGACGCCGGCGGCGCCGGTGGGGGTTGCCGGCTGGTGGATCTCGACGAAATTGTCCGCGGCGATCTGCAGCAGATCGCCGCCCAGCTGAGTGCCCAAGAAGGGCCGTGCGATGGCGATCAATTTGCCGTCGGGGCGTTGCCGCGCGTTCAAGAACTGGATGACGTTGTCGTTCGTGCCGGCGATGTTGACGCCGGTGGCGTGGCTGTTCTCGCCGTAATAGAGTTCGAGGCCGGTGCCATCCGGGTTGGTGCGATATAGGCTGATCTGGTCGCCGTTGACGGTGTCGTAGCGGGAAAAGACGATCTGGCCGTTGTTGAGCACCGAGGGCGCGAAATCGTGGTTGGTATTGAAGCTGATCTGATGGATGTCGGTGCCGTCGCCGTTCATCACATGCAGCAGGAAAATAGCCTGCTTGCGATCGTCGGTCTGCGCGGGGTACTGGGGCCGATTCTCGTCGATGAGGATGGACTGGGTCGCGACTTGCCGCGTCGATGAGAAGACGATGCGGCCGTCGGGCAGGTAGTGGGCGCCCACGTCGTGACCCGCGGTCGTATTGTCGTTGGTGAGCTGGGTGACGGCTTTGGTCACCGCGTCGTATTGATAGATCTTCCAATTCGGCTGCGTCGGGTCGGTGTTGGGCTTGTTGGGGTTGAGCGGCAGGCGCAGTGAGAGCAGCAGCTTCTTGCCGTCCGGCGATACATCCAGGTCGCGCACGTCGCCCATCCCGTTGGTGATCGATTTCGTGACGTTGGTCTCCGCGGCGCCGGCGCTGGCCTGTTCACGCACATACAGATCGCCGCCCGTGGTCGAGGTGATGAGATCGCGCACGTCGATGTCCGTGGCCGGCGGCGGGCGCTTGATATAGGCGAGCGGAAAGGTAAACGTGCCGGGATCGACACCTTGGGTGCCGGCGAGGCCCGGCGCGTGACCGCTGACGCCGCTGCTGCAGCCGGCGGCGAGCAGCGGCAGCAGGAGGGCGGCCAGCCGGAGCAAAGTGTGATGCAGGTCACGGTGTCGAACGATAGTCATGGTTTTCGGTCTCGGGGCTTCAATCGTCGGTTCGGCATCGAGTGCATCCGCGCTACGGCAAACGCGCAGCTTACGACGCAATTGAACTTAATGGGTCTCATAAATGCATCTTCGTTCCGATATGCATGCGAGTTCTGTTAACACACTCACAGAAGAACTTCGCCACATTCGCTTCTCTGCTCGCCCGGGGAAGACATGAGCGGGTTGCGACGCGGAATATAAACCGGAAACGAGCCCTCGGTACTGTCGCGGATCGCCGACGTCGGCCGAATGAGACATTACTTTCAAGCGTTTCGGCTGCGTATATTCGCGCCACGTCGAAATCACAACTCACGCGAGTGGATGTGCACATGAAGAATGGGATTGCAGAAACGCAGCAGAATCACGCACGGCGCGCCCCGGGTGCACGGCGCGCCTCGACATTGTCGGCCGGCGCGATCGCCGGTCTCGGTGCGCTGGCGCTGATGAGCGCGGCGCTCGCCGCCAATCCCAACAAGGACCAGGCCAAGCGGATGTACGACCGCATCGCCGGGGTGCCGGCATCCGACGCGGTGCTCACGCAAATGACCCAGACCGACGCCACCAGCGCAGCCTTGATGGCCACCCAGGATCCCGCCTTCTACAACAACACCATCCGCAACCTCGCGGCGCCTTGGACCAATCGCGATCAGACGGTGTTCGTGCCGCTCAACGACTACACCGCCACGGTGGTCGGCATGGTGCGCGACAACGTGCCTTTCAACACCTTGTTGAGCGCGGATCTGGTGTACGTCGCGGATGCGGCATCCAACGTGCCGGCCTACTCGCCCGCCAACAACGACATGTACGACGCGATGGACACCGATGGGCTGGATCTCAAGGCGCATTTGGTGACGAGTACGCAGTCGGCGGTGAGCGGCCTGGCGGCGGCGGCGACGGCGGGCGTCATGACGACGCGCGGCGCCGCGATGGCGTTCTTCGTCAACGGCACCAACCGCGCGATGTTCCGCTTCACGATGATGAATCATCTGTGCTCGGATCTGCAGACCATCCCGGACACCACCCGTCCGCCGGATCGCATTCGCCAGGACGTGACGCGCAGTCCCGGCGGCGACAGCAGCCTGTTCCTGAACAATTGCATCGAGTGTCACAGCGGCATGGATCCGATGGCGCAGGCCTTTGCCTACTACAACTTCGACAACACGGCCCTGAAGATCGTCTACACGGCGGGCCAGGTGCAGCCGAAATACTTCATCAACAGCACCAATTTTCCCCAAGGCTACGTGACGCCGGACGACCACTGGGACAATCGTTTTCGCACGGGAGTCAATTCCCTGCTGGGATGGAACGCGGCGCTCAATCCGACCGGCGGCGGCGCGGGAGCCAAGTCCTTGGGTTCCGAACTCGAGAACAGCGCGGCCTTCGCCAACTGCCAGGTCACCCGGGTATTCAAGTACGTGTGCTTCAGGGCGCCCAGCGGCACGGCCGACCAGAGCCAGGTCGCCACCATGGTCGCCTCGTTCAAATCCAACAATTATTCGCTGCGCCAGGTATTCGCCGACGCCGCCGTCTACTGCATGGGGACCTCACCATGAACGTCAAACGCATCGTGGGCTCGAGCCTCCTCGCAGCGACCATCGTCTTGTCGGCGTGCGGCGGCGGCGCGCCCACCACGGCCACCCCCGCGGCGGCGCCCACCAGCGCCGCCGACGCTTACACGGGGCCCGCCCCGGCGACGGCCGACGTGCAAGCCTTTGCGGTGAGCTTCTGGAACAACGTGCGCGTGCAGAATCGTTGCGGTCAATGCCACAATGCGACCTCGCCCGCGCAGATGCCGAACTTCGCGCGCAGCGACGATGTGAACCTCGCCTACGCGCAGGCCAATACCGTCGTCAATCTGCAGCAGCCCTCGACGTCGCTGATCGTGACCAAGGTCAGCGGCGGCCACAACTGCTGGCTCGCCGATCCGAGCGCCTGCGGTGAGATCCTGACCACCTGGATCACCAATTGGGCGGGCGCGGCGGTGGGCACGGGCACCCAGATTCAGCTGACGGCGCCGCCGCTGCAAACGGTGGGGCAGAGCAAGAACTTTCCGGCGGCCCCCACCGATTTCCAAGCCACGGTGTACCCGCTGCTGACGGCGTATTGCTCCAAGTGCCACGCCCCGGACGCAGCCACGCCGCAATCGCCGTACTTCGCCTCCTCCGACGTGGGCCAGGCGTATCAGTTCGCCATTCCGAAGATCGACCTCAACACGCCCACGAATTCACGCTTCTATACGCGGCTGTTGGTCGACCAGCACAATTGCTGGAGCGTCTGCGCGGATAACGCGGCAACCATGCTGGCGGCCATCCAGGCATTCGCGAACAAGGAGCCGCTGACCAGCGTCGATCCGTCGCTGGTGGTGAGCAAGGCGCTCACCATGAGCCAGGGCACCGTGGCGAGCGGTGCCAATCGCTACGACGCCAACGTGATCGCCAAGTACGAATTCCAAACGGGTACGGGACTCACGGCCTACGACACCAGCGGCGTCGACCCCTCCGCGGACCTGACCATCTCCGGCAGCGTGACGTGGGCCGGCGGCTGGGGCATCAATGTCGGCGCCGGCGGCAAGGCTCAGGCATCGACGTCCTCGAGCAAGAAGGTGCATGACCTGATCGCCGCCACCGGCGAATTCACCATCGAGGCCTGGGTCGCGCCGGCGCTGGTCGCGGCCGACAAGTCCTACATGGTGAGCTACTCGGGCGGCGATACGGTGCGTAATTTCACGCTCGGTCAGACCAACCAGAGCTACGACTTTCTGATGCGCAGCAGCAACTCGGACTTGAACGGGATGGCGCAACTGCAGACCGCGACCGCCGCCATGGTGCTGCAGGCGACGCTGCAGCACGTGGTGCTCACCTACGATCCCATCAACGGCCGTCAGATTTTCGTCAACGGCCAAAACACCGGTGCGATCGATCCAGAGAAGGGCGGCACGATTTCCAACTGGGACGACACCTTCGCCGTGGTGCTGGGCAACGAGGTGTCGGGCGACCGGTCGTGGCAGGGACTCATCAAGTTCGTGGCCATCCATGACCGTGCCCTGACCGCCCCCCAGGTACTGCAGAATTACAACGCGGGCGTGGGCCAGCGGTTCTATTTGTTATTCAACGTGGCCGACGTGACCGGCGTCTCCAAGGGCTACATCCTGCTGACGGCCAGCCAGTACGACAGCGCAAGCTACCTGTTCACCAACCCCGCGTTCATTTCGCTGGATCCGACGGTGACGCCCGACGGCGTGGTGGTGAAGGGCATGCGCATCGGTATCAACGGCACCCTCCCGGCGGTCGGCCAGGCGTACAGCACGCTCAACACCACGGTCACGGCGGCGAACTACAAGTCGACCGGCGAGCCTTTGTCCGCGGTGGGGACGGTGATCGCCCTGCAGAATGGGCCGCTCACCGATCAGTTCTTCCTGTCGTTCGATCAGCTCGGCAGCAAGACCCACGTCACCGTCGAGCAGACGTTCACGGCGTCGGCGCCGGCGGTGCTGCCGCCGGTGGCATCCATCGGTGTGCGCACCTTTGCCCAGATCAATTCCAGCCTGTCGGCGCTCACCGGCGTGCCCACCAATCAGACCGATGTCGCGGCCACCTACGCGCTGGTGACGCAGCAGTTGCCGGCCACCTCCACCCTGGAGAGCTTCTCCTCGGCGAATCAAGTGGGCATCGCGCAGCTGGCGGTCCAATACTGCAACGTGGCCGTCAACACGCCGGCCTACCAGGCGGCGCTGTTTCCGGGCGTGACCTTCTCGAGTTCGCAGTTTGCGACCGCAGGCGGCACCAGCCAGGTGACCAGCGCACTCGCGGCGCGGGTGCTCGGCACGGGACTCGCGAGCCAGCCGGCGGCGTCGACCGTGACCAACGAGCTCGGGACCTTGATCGGCAATCTCTGCGCGACCACCGCTTGCAACACCCAGGCGCGGGTGCTGGCGGTGACCAGCGCCGCGTGTGCGGCCGCGTTCGGCAGCGCCGACATGTTGATCGACTAAGCCCGTCCGCAGCCAACGAATCGAAGAGGACCATCATGAAGAAACCCAAATCTCTCGGCCTGCGCGAACCGCTGCGGCATCAGGATCATTCACGGCCGCGCACGCGCCGCGAGTTCGTCGCCCAGGGCTTCATGACGGGAGCGGCCACCATTCTCGGCCCTTCGTTGCTCGGACTGCTGGCCGACCCGAAGATGGCGCGGGCGGCATCGAATCTCAGTCAAGACATGCTGAACGCGGTTGCGGCGTGCAATATCAGCACGGGCGCCGGCAAGATTCCGTTCATCTGTTTCGACCTGGCGGGCGGCGGCAATATCGCCGGCTCCAACGTGCTGGTGGGCGGCCCCAAAGGGCAGCTCGACTTCCTGTCGGTCGCGGGCTACAGCAAACTGGGGCTTCCCGGCACCATGGTGCCGAATCCCAGCGCCAGCGGGAATTTCATCGACAGCAGCTTCGGATTGCGCTTCCATGCCGACAGCGCACACCTGCGCGGCATCAAGGCGCGGGCCACCAGCGCGAGCGTGATGGCGAACACCACGGGCACCGTGATTCCGGCGTTGTCGCAAAACGACACCAATGTGAATCCGCACAATCCCATGTATGGGGTGTACAGCTTCGGCGCGCGCGGCGGTTTGCTCGACCTCATCGGTTCGGTCAGTTCGATCTCCGGCGGCAACTCCATGGCGCCGCCCAATTGGATCATTCCGAGCGCGGCGCCGGTCAAGATTTCCAGTTCCAACGACAGCAAGGGCCTGGTGAGCACCGGCCAGCTGAGCACATTGCTGCCGAATCCCGTCGACGTAACCAACGTCATGGAATCGATGAAGCGCATCAGCGATGCCAAGTACGCGACGGTGCAGGCCTATCAGGACACGGCCAGCAACACGGCCGTGCTGGGCCCGGCGGGGACGCAGGCGTGCGGCTACACCAAGGCGGCCTACATCGTCGACAAGTACAACAGCCCCTCGGCGGTGAATCCGGATGTGGATCCGAACATCGTGGGCGGCATCTTCACGGCGGCGGAATACCAGAGCAACAGCGACTATCAGAAGACCGCCGCGGTCATGAAATTGGTGATCGACGGCAATGCCGCGGCCGGCACCATCGAAATGGACGGTTTCGATTATCACACGGGCGATCGCGCCACCGGCGAAGCGCGCGACTTCAACGTGGGCAATTGCATCGGCGCGTGTCTGCAATACGCCGCGCTGGTCAAGAAACCGGTCATGATCTACGTTTTCAGCGACGGCTCCCTCGCCAGCAACGGCATGATCGACAATTCGGCAGGCGGTCGCGGCAAGGGCGTGTGGACGGGCGACAACCAGAACGTGGCGGCCACCTACTTCCTGGTGTACAACCCCGCCGGCAGGCCGGCCTCGGCCCAAAGCAACCCGGAGCTGAGCCTGCAAATGGGAAGCTTCAACCCCGACGGTTCGCTCAATACCAACGGCAGCCCGGCCGCGAACAACGTATTCCAGCTGGCCCAGCTGGTCGTGCTCAACTACATGGCCCTGCACAGTTCGGGGGCCGCGGCGGCGTTTCCGAGCCTGTATCCGCCATCGGCGTTGGCGAACACCCTGGGCAGCGGTTCCGCATTGGACTCGCTGATTGCGTACCAACCACTGCCCGGCCTCACCAACGGAACGGTCACGGGTTGACGGCGGGCGCCCGCCGCGCGGCAGGACGCCGCGCGGCATGGTTTTGCTCGCGCGCCGACGAAATTGCAGGACTGTGCGCTACGTCATACCGGAAACTAGTGACGCGCGCGCCCGTTGCGTTGACACTGCGGCTCTCATTGTGCGATTTTGCATAACGTCTGATCAGGGTAATCACCGCGTGCGTAAACACCTTATTGTCTGCGGGATCGCCCTGGTTGGCCTGTTGGCCGGGCCATTGGCCGGGGTTTCGATCGCGGCCGCGCCGACACTCGTGGGCAAGGACGCTCCGGATTTCGTCCTGAAGGGCACAGATGGCAAGAACCTGCGGCTTTCGGAATATCGCGGCCAGGTGGTGCTCATCAATTTCTGGGCACGTTGGGCGGGCGACTCACGACAGGAAATGCCGGCGCTGGATCGGATCAATTCTACTTACAACCGGGCGGGACTCGTCGTTCTGGGCGTTTCGGTCGACGAGGATTCACGGCGGGCACGCGAGTTTGCCGATGCGATGAAAGTGAAATATCCGATTTTGCTCGATACCAGCCCGGAGGTCGGGCGGAACTACCTGCTCGAGAAAATGCCGGTGACCCTACTCGTGGATCGGTCGGGCGTGGTGCGTTATTCGAACGTCGGCTTCAAGCGCGGCGACGAGCACATATATCTGGATCAAATACGCGAATTGCTGCGCGAATAAACGATGGGCCTGTTATGAATTTGAAGTCTCGACTTGTTTCGATCGTGTGGCGCGGCGGCATCTTAGGCGTAGCCTGGGCGATCGGCGCCGGCATGCCGGTGCTGGCCGCCAACGCCAACGCCAACGCCAACGCCCCGGCAGCGGCGCCTGCGCGAGCGCCGGCCGCCGCGGTATCGACCGCCGCACCAACCGCCGTGGCCCCTGCGGTACCGGCCGCCGCGCCCGATCCGGCGGCGACCGTGGGCGCCGCGGCCCCCGGGACGCCCGTATCCGACGCGCCGCCCGGCGACTTCAAGACCCTCGATCAGGAAGTTCAGGGCATGAAGAAAGACGTGATCGATTTGAACAAGGACCTGTTCGTGCTGCAGGAGGAACTGCTGTTTCCCGCCAATACCCAGGTGGCCGTGTACGTCTCGATGGACGTGGGCTCATTCTTCGCCCTGGACTCCGTCACGCTCAAGATCGACAACAAGGAAGTCAAGAACTACCTCTACACGGCGCGCGAGGCGGAAGCCTTGCTGAAGGGCGGCGTGCAGGAGATTTATCTCGGCAACTTGAAAGTCGGCAAGCATGAACTCGTCGCGTTCTTCACCGGCAAGGGCCCGATGGAACGCGACTACAAGCGCGGCGCGACGGTGAATTTCGACAAAGGCGTGGGCGCCAAGTATTTGGAACTCAAGATTACGGATCGCGTTTCGAAGCACCAGCCAGAGTTCAAGATCAAAGACTGGGAATGAGGATCCCCGGAGTGACGCACGGACCAGTGCAGCGCGCGATTCACGTGCTTCGGCCGCTGTTGTGCGGCGTGCTGCTGTTGGCGTTGCCGTGGGCGCACGCCTCGGGAAAGAACGTGAAGCCCGACCCCGACGGCCTGCCGCCGCAGGACGTGAAGGATCTGCACTACGGCGACGTGCTGTTCTACTTCTACCAGGACGATTACTTCGACTCGATCACGCGGTTGCTGGCCGCGATGGAATTGAACCGTCTGCCGAACACCCAGGGCGAAGCGGAACTGCTGCTCGGCGGCTTGTACCTGTCCTTGGGCGAACACGTCGAGGCCGGCAGGATCTTCGAGAAACTCCTGGCCGGCAATGCGTCCGAGAACGTGCGCAACAAGGCGTGGTTCTACCTCGGCAAGGTATGGTATCAGCGCGGTTATCTCGAGGAGTCGGAACGCGCCTTGCGGCAGGTCTCCGACAAGATCCAGCCGCGCATCAGCGCGGAGCGCTACATGCTGCTCGCGCAATTGATGCTGCGGCAGCAGCGCTACGATGACGCCATCGCCGCGTTGAGCGCCTGGCACGGTGCGCCGGACTGGACGGCGTACGCGCAGTTCAACCTGGGCGTGGCCCTGGTGCGCACCGGGCGGCTTCCCGAGGCCATCTCCCATCTCGACCAGGTCGGCCGGATGGAGACATCCAGCGAGGAACTGCTGGCCCTGCGCGACAAGGCGAATCTTGCCTTGGGTTTCGCGCTGCTGCAGGCGGAGCGCGCCGCCGATGCGCGGCCCATACTGCAGCGGGTGCGTCTCGATGGGCCGTATTCCAGCAAGGCGCTGTTGGGCGTGGGCTGGGCGGATTCGGCTCTCGGCGAATTCAAGCGGGCCTTGGTGCCATGGCTCGCGCTGCGCAAACGCAATCTGCTCGATTCCGCCGTGCAGGAGTCCTACCTCACGGTTCCCTATGCTTACAACCAATTGGGCGCGACGGGGCAAGCGGCCGATTTCTACAATTCGGCCATCGAGTCCTTCGACGCGGAGATGAAGCGCATCGACGGCTCCATCGAGCAGATTCGCGCCGGCAATCTGCTGGACCGCTTGTTGAACGACGACAAGAAGGACACGCTCACCTGGTATTGGCAGCTGAAGACGCTGCCGGATGCGCCGGAGTCGCGCTATTTGTACCAGCTGCTCGCCGGCAACGAGTTCCAGGAGGGATTGAAGAACTATCGCGAGCTTGAGTTCATGAGCCGCAATCTGGACGATTGGCGCGAGGATCTTTCCGCGTTCAACGACATGTTGGACACGCGGCAGCAGGCTTACAACGAGGAGCTGCCGAAGGCCGATGCGGTGATGGCGGCGACCGACCTCGACGCCCTCACGCAAAAGCGCGTCGATTTCGAATCGCGCATCAATCAGATCGAAAAATCCAACGACTTCGCGGCGCTCGGTACGGCGGAGGAGCAGCAGAATTGGGCGCGGCTGAAGCGCATCGACGAATATCTCAGCTTGCATCCGAACGATACGGAGCTCGACGAGATGCGCGACCGCCTGCGGCTGCTCAAGGGCGTCATGTACTGGAGGCTTTCGCAGAGTTTCAAGGCCAGACTGTGGAATGAGCGGCGCACCGTGAAGGAACTCGAGGCGTCGTTGGCCGACACGCAGACGCGCACCATTCTGGTCAAGCAGGCGCGGCAGAACATGCCCAACAATACCGGCGCATTTGCCGTGCAGGTCGGCGCGGTGAGCGCGCGGATCGAGGGGTTGCAGCAGCGCTTGACGGCGCTGTCCGAACGGCAGAACCGCTTCCTGCAGACCCTCGCCATTCGCGAACTGGAGCTGCAGAAACAGCGCATCGAGGTCTATCAGGTCCAGGCCCGGTACGAACTGGCGGCCATCTACGACAAGGCCTCGGACAAGCCTGCCACGGACAAATCGAAGGTCCGGCCGTGACGCGCTCGCTCGCCGGGTTCGGTCTGTATGCCGGCCTAGCGGCCGCCCTTGCCTTCGCGGCGGCGGCCGCGGATGCGGCCTCGAAGCCGCCGCCGACCATCAAGGATCTCGAGGCGGATCAGGTCGACGTGAGCACGGCACCGCCGCAGGGCGTCGATGCGAACAAGGCGATGGACAGCTACCGCCGCTTTCTGGATCTGAACGCCGGCGATGCCGGCTTGCGTGCGGAAGCGCTGCGTCGGCTCGGCGATTTGAATCTCGAAAGCTCGGAGTCCGAACGCATCGAACGCGAACTCGTCACCAACGAGGGATTGCGGGCGACCGAAGCCATCCATCTGTACTCGGCGCTGCTCAAGACTTACCCGAAGTACGAGCGCAACGATGCGGTGCTGTATCAGCTGGCACGCGCCTATGAACTCAACGCACAACCCGACAAGGCGCTGGCTGCGCTCGATCAGCTGGTGGCCAACTATCCCAAGAGCCGCTACCTGGATGAGGCGCAATTTCGGCGCGGTGAGATCCTGTTCTCATCGAAATCGTATCCGGCGGCGCAGGCGGCCTACGAGGCCGTGGTCAAAGTCGGCCCGACCTCGGCGTACTACAACCAGAGCCTGTACAAACACGGTTGGTCGCTGTTCAAGCAGGGCGAGAACGAACGCAGCTTGGAGTCGTTCGCCGGAGTTCTCGATTCGGTGCTGGTGTCGAAGCGCGATCCGTCCGCCTTGATCGAGCTCGAGACCTTGAGCCGCCCCAATCGCGAACTCATCGAGGATACGTTCCGGGTGATGGCGATCACGTTCTCGTATCTGGAGGGACCGAAAACCATCGACGACTTCGTGAAGCATCGCACGCCGCCGCGGCCGTATTCCTACCTGCTGTACGCACGCCTCGGCGACTTGTATATCGAGAAAGAGCGCTATACGGATGCTGCCGACGCGTACCGCGCCTTCGTCTCGCAAGACCGGGACAACGAGAAAGCCCCGCAGCTGCAGATGCAGGCGATCGAGGCCTACTCGAAAGGCGGCTTTCCGCAACTCGTGCTGCAGGGCAAGAAGGAGTTCGTCGAGAACTATAGCTATGGCACGGCGTTCTGGCAGAACCGCACCCCGCAGGGCGAGCCGGGCGTCGTGGCCGAACTCAAAACGAATCTCAAAGACGTTGCGCAGTACTACCATGCGCAAGCGCAACGCACCAAGAGCCTGTCCGATTATCAGGAAGCCGCGAAGTGGTACCGTAGTTTCATCACGTCGTTTCCGGAAGAACCGGAAACGGCGGCCACCAATTTTCTCCTGGCCGATACCCTGTTCGAGAGCAAACAGTATCTCGATGCCGCGCAGGAATACGAGAAGACCGCGTATGCGTACGGCAGCCATGACAAGGCCGGTGCGGCCGGCTATGCCGCGATCGTGGCCTACGGCAAGCAAGAGGATGGCTTGTCCGGCGAGGCGAAGGCAGCCATGCACGCGCGCGGCGTCGAGAGTTCGCTGAAGTTTGCGCAGACCTTTCCGCTGCATCCGGAGAGCGCGCAGGTGCTGACGCGCGCCGCAACCGATTTGTATGCGGCCAACGATTATCCGCGCGCCATCGCCGCGGCACAGACGATTTTGGCGCGCCAGCCACCGGCGGATGCCGCCAAGCAACGCATCGCGTGGACGGTGATCGCGAATTCCAATTTCGAGCAGGGCTCCTTCGACAAGGCCGAAGCCGGCTACGCCAGCGCGCGGGCATTGATGCCGGCCAACGACCCGGAGCGTCCGGCGATCGTCGAGCGGCTGGCTGCCGCGATTTACAAGCAAGGCGAGCAGAAGAACAAGGCGGGCGACAGCACGGGGGCCGTGAACGACTTCCTGCGGGTATCGAAGGAGGCGCCGACCTCGAAAGTCCGGACGAACGCGGATTTCGATGCCGCGGCGCTGCTCATCACGGAGAAGCAGTGGGATCAGGCAATCGTCGTGCTGGAAGGTTTCCGCCGCAATTTTCCGCAGAGCCCGCTGCAGGAGGACGTCACGCGCAAGCTCGCGGTGGCCTATACGGAGTCGAACCATCCCGGCCAGGCGGCGCTGGAGTTCGAGCGGATCGCGCAGGCCCCGGCCGAAGCGCCCGAGGTGCAGCGGGAGGCAACGCTGCAGGCGGCCGAGCTCTACGACAAGGCGGGCAATACGGCCAAGTCGCGCGCCATGCTGGAAGCCTTCGTGAAGCACTTTCCGCAGCCGTTGAATCCGGCCATGGAGGCGCGCAACAAATTGAGCGCGCTTGCCGGCGACGCCGGCGATGCCAGCGGCCGCGATTTTTGGCTCAAGGAAATGGTCGCCGCCGATCGCTCGGCCGGCGCGGCGCGCACGGACCGCAGCCGGGCGTTGGCCGCCAAGGCGACGTTGATACTGGCCGCGCCCGCCCGCGAGGAGTTCGTGCGAATCAAGCTGGTCGCGCCTCTCAAGAAATCGCTGGCGGAAAAACGCAAGGCGATGGAAACGGCGCTGAAGGCCTATACCCAGGCGGCCGACTACCAGGTCGCCGACGTGACCACGGCGGCGACGTTCGAGAGTGCCGAACTTTATCGGCAGCTGGGCAAGGATCTCATGAGCTCCGAGCGCCCGAAGAATCTATCCAAGGACGAATTGGAACAGTACAACGTGCTGCTCGAGGAGCAGGCGTTCCCGTTCGAGGAGGATGCGATCAAATTGCACGAGGTGAACATTGCGCGCGCCAAGACCGGTACCTATGACGAATGGGTGCAGAAGAGCTTCGCCGCGCTGGCACAACTCAATCCAGGCCGTTACGGCAAGGTGGAACTCGGTGAGCCGCTGGTCGAATCCATTCGTTAACGTGGGCGCCCTGCTGCTGCTTGCGGCCTGCCAGAGCGCGCCGCACGGCGAGCCGCGCCCGGCGGCGCAAGAAGTCGCCTCGCCCGATGCCGCCAAGAGTGCAGGCGGTGCGCCGGCCGCGAGCGTGGCGCCGGTTCCCGAGCGGGCGACGCAGCAATATACCGATGCCTTGCAACTGATGAAGGCCGGGCGGGCGAGCGACGCCGAACTTGCATTCAAGAAGCTGGCGTCGGCCTATCCCGAGCTCGCCGGACCCGAAGTGAATCTGGGACTCTTGTACGCCCAGAGCGGCAAGCTCAACGACGCGGAGACGGCGTTCAAAGCGGCGCTCGAACGCAATCCGGGCAATGCCGCCGCCGGCAACGAACTGGGCATCGTGGAGCGCAAGCTCGGTAAGTTTGCAGAAGCCGAAGCGGCGTATCAGCGTACGATAGCCGCTGCACCTGATTACGCGCCCGCCTATCTGAATCTGGGCGTGCTCTACGATCTGTACCTTGCCGAGCCGCAAAAAGCGCTCGAACAATTCGAACACTACATTCAAATTGCGGGCGACAACAAGCAAGTCGCCGGCTGGATGGTGGAATTGCGCAAACGCGTGGGCGCACCCGCACCGGCCGCGAAAAAGGAGCCAGCATGAACACTGCGTTCAAGTCTTTAGGTTGGGGCCTGGTCTTGTCGATGACCGCCGGCGTGGCGCTGGCGCAGGACTCGCCGCCGGCCGCCCCTGCGGCTGTGCCGGCCAAGACCCCGGTGAAATCCAGTGCGCAGATCGATGCGGGCGAGCCGCGCGCCAATACCTCCGCGCCTACCGGCGATGTGCCGGCCGCCGGAACGCCCGGGCCGGCCCCCGCGGCGCCTGCCGCTGGGCCACCGCCGGCGGGTACCGCCCCCGCGTCGACCTCCCCGCGCGGCGCGTCCAAGACCGCCGCCCGCCCGGCTGCCAAGGGCGGTGCGGATCGCCTCGATCTGGGTACCGCGACGGTAACCGGCGACCGCGAACAGCCCAAGGTCATGTACATCGTGCCGTGGAAGCGATCCGATATCGGGGACGCATCCGGCAAGCCGATGAACAGTTTGTTGGACGAAGCGTTGGCGCCCGTCGATCGCGACGAATTCAAGCGTGAAGTCGTTTATTACAACGCCATCGAGGCCGCTGCGCCACAAAATGGTGCATCGAATCCGGCGGCGAAGCAGGGTGAGAAGTGAGTCATTGCCGATTTTACGGAATCTGATTGAATCCCATAGTCAGGGCGGATGAGTATTTTTTAGGAGCGCGCAGATGAATTTCTTCAATTCGGTCATCAATTTCTTCAAGGACGGCGGGTTCTTCCTGTACCCGTTGGCCTTGATCTTCGTGGTGGGTGTGGCGATCGCCATCGAGCGGTATGTCTACCTGTCCCGCGAAACCATCCGCAACCGCAGCCTGTGGGATGAACTCGTCCCGGCCTTGAGTTCGGGAAACTTCAAACAGGTGGTGGCCTTGACGCAGAACTCGAAAGCGTCGATCGCCACCATCTTGAATTATGGGGTGGCGCGGGTTGCGAGCGCTCGGCGGCGCGACGACATCGAGAAGGCCATGGACGAGAGCCTGCTCGAGGTCATTCCGCGCATCGAGAAGCGCACGCACTTCTTGTCGTCGCTCGCCAACATCGGCCTGCTCATCGGGTTGCTCGGCACCATCACCGGCCTCATCGGCGCTTTCAGCGCCGTCGCGACGGCGAACCCGGCCGAGAAGGCCAGCCTGCTCGCTGCCGCCATTTCGGTCGCCATGAACAATACGGCATCGGGTTTGGGCGTTGCGATCACGCTGCTGCTCTCGCACATGTTTCTGGAGGCGAAGACCACGGCGCTGATCGACAGCCTGGAGATCGCGTCGGTGAAATTCCTGAATTCCATTACCGAACGTCAGAACGAGACCGCGGCGGCTGCGCCCGCGGTCCCACCCGCGGTGCGCACCCCGGCCGCCGCTGCGCGAAGCACCATCTAGGGCCCTCAAGGATACCGCTCCGCTAGGGTGCTGAACTCATGAAGTCAAAGTCCATTGGCCGCGTCCGACGCAACCACGATCGCTACCATCACGGCCGCGACGACCTGAACATCGTGCCGATGATCGACATGATGGTGATCTTGGTGTTCTTTTTGATATTCACCGCCGTGTTCTCGAAGACGAACATTTTGCAGCTCAATCTACCCGCGAGCAGCACTGCGGCGCCGCTCGATCTGCCCAAGGGTCTGAAGCTCGAAGTGATCATTCGTCCGGACGATCTGGTCATCAACGACCGCAATTCGGGGCCGTTGAAGACGCTGCCCAATACCGCCGCCGGCCTCGACCTGGATGGTTTGTCGGAATTCATCCGGCGCGTGAAATCGCAGTTTCCGGACATGACCGACGCCACGATCCTGCCCAGCCCCGCGACATCGTACGACACCCTGATCCAGGTCATGGATACGGTCCGCGTCTATCAATTGCCGGTGGCGCCGTTCTCCAAAGCGGAGCTGTTCCCGGACATCGCCATCGCGGACGCGCCCACATGAGCGCGTATCGGGACCGACGACGCAAGCGGCGCCATCATGGCGCGAGCCACTTCGCGCTGATACCGTTCATCGACATGATGACCATCCTGGTGGTGTTCTTGCTGGCGCACACCGCCGAGGTGGATATCCTGCCCAACACCAAGAACATTTCCATTCCGCAGTCGCTGTCGGACCGCAAACCCAGCGCCGCGGTGGTGGTCATGGTCACCAAGGACACGGTGTTCGTCGACGGCACGCCGGTCGGCTCCGTCGCCGCCGTCGCGGCGGACACCGAGCCGGTGTTCGAGCCGCTGAAGAATGCCTTGATGGCGCAGAACAAGCTGCTGCTGAATGGGGCGGTGCAGGCCGACATCGCCAAACGCGAGGTCACCATCATGGGTGACAAAAACACTCCGTACAGCGTGCTGAAGAAAATCATGGTGACCTGCAGCCAGGCGGAATACGGCAAGGTGTCCTTCGCCGTGGTCGAACGCGAGCGGGCGGCGACTTAGATGGCAGCGGTCAACCCCACTCCACGCATGCCGACCGGACTGCCTCCGTACTTCCGGCGCTACGAACTGCCTTGGTCGCCCGCCGAGGACATGGAGCGGCGCTTTCGCGCCATCCTGCGCTACCTGGTCATTGCGTTCGCCATCATTGCCATCGTCCTGCCGTTCATACCGCGCCGTGAGCGCGTGGTGAACATGGAGTCGCTGCCGGAGCGGGTGGTGCAATTGGTGATGGAACCGCCGCCGCCACCACCCCCGCCGCCGCCGCCCAAACCGGAGAAGCCGCTGCAGAAGGCTCCGGTCAGCGCCAAACCGACGCCGGCCGTACCGGTCGATCCGCGCGTCAAGGCGTCGAAGAGCGGCCTGCTCGCGAACATGGACGATCTGGCGGCGCTGCGGGATCAAGTCGACCTCGACAAATTCGCGAAGAATCAAGCCAAGACCAACGATCCGGGCGATGTCAGCGTAGTGCAGCGGAATGTCATCAGTTCCAAAGTGGGCGGCACCAGCGGCGGCATCAGCGCGCCGACCAGCAGCGGTCTTGCGGCCGGATCGGGCTCGCTCAACGGCATTCGCACGGCTCAAGTGAAGGATCCGACGTTGGCCTCGGGCGGTCCGGCGACGCGGTCCGGCGGCAGCGGCAAGGCGTCGCGCGGATCCGAAGAGATAGCGCTGGTATTCACCAAGAACAAGGGCGCCATCGATGCGATGTATGCGCGGGCGTTGCGCGACAACCCGGCGTTGCAGGGCAAGGTGGTGATCGAGATGACCATCGCGCCGTCGGGCGAGATCACTGCCGCGCGCATCGTCTCCAGCGAGTTGAAGGATCCTGAATTCGAGGCCAAACTGCTGGCCCGAATCAGGCTTTTCCGGTTCGAGGCCAAGGATGTTGCGACCTTGACGGCCACCAAACCCATCGACTTCTTCCCTGCCGGATGAACATTCAATCTGAAATCGAGTTCTTCAGCGACTTGGGGTTGGTCGACAAGGCGCGCTTCATCACGCGCCTGCTGATCGAGGTGGCTGAGGAAGCCAAGGTGGGCGCGGGCGACGGCCGGGATTTGAGCCGCCTCAAGTTTGCCAACGAGATCAGCCAGCGGCTCGCGCGCTTCAGCTATCAGCTGTTGAGCGAGGATAGCGCTCGGCCGCAGGATGACGTGATGATCCGCATGCTGCTGGGCACGCGGGCCGACAAGAATGCCGAGCGCATCATGCAGAACGCGTACCGGCGCGTGTTGATGGGTTTCGAGAGCTTCGATACTACCGTGTTGCTGAACCCGCACTAATTCGGGCGTCCGGCCGGATTGAACGCCGCTCCGCGGCGCATTGCGCTGTGCAATCCCTGCTACGCGCAAGCCCAGGGTGGCCTTCCATGGCCACCCGTGCGACGCATGCGTCGCATTGCGCTGTGCAATCCCTGCTACGCGCAAGCCCAGGGTGGCCTTCCATGGCCACCCGTGCGACGCATGCGTCGCACCCTAAGGGGCGAGGCTACCGAGTACTAGCGATCGGTGCCGGTGCGCGCCCGGCGGGCTTCTGTGCGATCGTCGTCGGTTTCGAATAGATGCAGCAGCTGCTCGGCGGATTCGCGGCCGGATTGAATCAGCTTCTGGTCGTCGTCCTTGACGGCATATTGCCGCAGCAGCGACGCTGCATCGTGGCCGCGGAATCGCTGCACGGTTTCGAGCGCTCGAAGCTTCGACAGCCCCAGGGCCTCCAGCACTTCGGCCGACATTTCCAAGCTCGAGACCAACGTTTCGCGGATGTTGTAGTGCACGCCCACGTCCATCAGCCGAAAGGCATGCTGGCGATTGCGCGCGCGCGCAAAGATCTTCAAATGAGGAAAATGTTTGCGAATCAATTCGGCGGTGCGTATCGATGCTTCGACGTCGTCGATGGCGAGCACGAAGATCTCGGCATTCTCCGCATGGGCGGCCCGCAGCAATTCGAGCCGGGACGCGTCGCCGTAAAAAATCTGGTTGCCGAAACGGCGCAGGAAATCCACTTGCGTCTGACTGGCCTCCAGCGCGGTGAACGGGATTTTTCTCGCCCGTAAGATGCGGCCGACGATTTGGCCGAAGCGGCCGAACCCGGCGATGATCACCTTTGGATACAGTTCGCTGGGGGTATCGAAGGGTCGGTCGTCCGTCTCGGTCGAATTGAACAGGGCGTCGTGGAGTATCAGGAACACGGGACTCAAGATCATGGATGCCGTGACCACCAACACCAGCAGTTCCGCGGTTTCCGTGTCCATGACGCCGAGGCTCGCGGCGAGCCCGAACAATACGAAGGCGAATTCGCCGCCCGAAGGCAGGCTGAAGGCCAGTCCATGGCTTGCGATGGTCGAGTGGCGCGACAGGCGGCCGATGAGCCAGAGTATGGCGACCTTCAACGCCATGAACCCCAGCGTGAGTCCGAGTATCAGGAACGGCTTGTCGCGCACCAGCCCCAGGTTTGCCGACATGCCGACGGTGATGAAGAACAGGCCGAGCAACAGCCCCTTGAACGGCTCGATGTTCGCTTCCAATTCGTGACGAAACTCGCTGTCCGCCAGCAACACGCCCGCGAGAAACGCTCCCAACGACATCGACAAGCCCACTTGACTCACCAGCAATGCGGTTCCGATGACCACCAACAGACCGGCCGCGGTGAACGCTTCGGTGACGCGCGTTGCCGCCACGATCCGCAGCATGGGGCGAAGAATGTAGCGGCCGCCGACGACGACGGCGGCGAGTACGGCCGCGAGCTTCAACACCAGCCACAATCCGGACGGCGCCGAGGGTCGTGCGGCGGCGACGGCCAAGAGCGGCAACAACGCCAGCGCCGGCATCACGGCGATATCCTGAAACAGAAGGATGCTGAATGCCGAGCGCCCGTACTGGGAATTCAGCTGGCCGCGTTCGGCCAGCAGCTGCAACGCCAGCGCGGTGGAGGACATCGACAAGCCGAAGCCGATCACCAGGGAGGACTGCCAGGTTTCTCCAAAACCGAAATACGCGGCCGCGCCGAGGGCGGCGGTCGTGAGGAGCACCTGGCCGGTTCCAAGGCCGAAAATAGGTTTGCGCAGGACCCATAACCGTGAGGGTTGAAGTTCCAGGCCAATGACGAACATCAGGAGTACGATGCCGAATTCCGCGATGTGCAAGGTGGTATCGATGCGGCTGATGAGGCCGAAACACGCGGGGCCGATGATGATTCCCGCGGCCAGGTAGCCGAGAACGGAGCCCAGCTTGAAGTGTCGGAATACCGGTATCGCTATGACCGCCGCGGCGAGAAATATAGCGATCTGCGCCAACAAGCTCATACTATTTCACCCTGCATATTCAAGAGCCTAGCATTATGTATCGTCAAAGCATTCAATTTCCCGCGAAGGATGCGGGGCTGCGCGAGGACGTCCACGACCTCGGCACCCTGATCGGGGAAACATTGCGCGACCAGGGCGGGGAGGAGTTTTTTCAGCTGGTGGAAGGAGATCGCATCGCGGCGTTGGAGCGGCGTGATGGGCGTGCTGCGGGCGCGCGCGCTACGGATGGACGTGTCCTGGGCGAATCCGCACCGGGCGAGCGTGCCCCTGGCAAGTCCGGAGGAGCCGGGTCCGGTGTCGACGAACTGCAGCGCCGTACCGAGGATCGGACACCGGCCTCCGCCACGGATCTGACGCGGGCCTTCTCCATCTGGTTCCAGGCCGTCAATACGGCCGAAAAGGTGCATCGCGTGCGCCGCCGCCGACAGTATTTGAACGATGCCAAGCACGTGCAGCCGGGCGGCATCGCGGATTGCATCGCACGGCTGCAGGCCGACGGCGCGACACTCGAGAAGACGCTGCAGTTGATCGCCTCCATGAGCATCGAGCCGGTGTTCACGGCGCATCCCACGGAGTCGACCCGGCGCACCATCCTGCGCAAGCAGCAACGGATCGCGCAGGATCTGCTCGACCGGCTCAACCCCGGGCTGACTCGCGGCGAATACGAGACGTTATGGGCACGCGTACGGCTGGAGATTACCAGCATCTGGCAGACGGAAGATCATCCCCGCGAGGGACTGACCGTCGCCGACGAGCGGGAACACGTGCTCTTCTATCTGCTCGAGATCCTGTATCGCGTGGTGCCGCTGTTCTACGAGGAAGTGGAAGCCGCCTTGGCGCATGCATTCTCGGTGCCGGTCGAGACCCTCGATGTGCCCAGCATCCTGCACTTCGGCTCGTGGGTGGGCGGCGACATGGACGGCAACGCCGACGTGCATGGCAAGACGATTCGCGAGACGCTGCATCGCCATCAACAGCTGATCGTCTCGACCTATTTCAAGGAATGCGGACTGCTCGCCGAAACCCTGAGCCAGAGCGCGAATCGCGTCGGCGTGAGCGCGGCGCTCGCCAGACGCATCGATACCTACGGCGCTTTATTGCCGGGGGCGCAGGAATTGGCGCCGGCGCGGCACGACCGCCAGCCCTATCGCATATTCTTCGGACAGATCCGCGAACGGCTCAAGGCCACGTACGACGGGCGGCCCAACGGCTACCCCAATTCGGACGAGCTGCTCGCCGACATTCAACTCGCGGCCGACAGTCTCACGGAGAATCGGGGCCGGCACGCCGGCTATTTCCTCGTACGGCGCTTCATGCGCCGGGTGCGCACTTTCGGCTTTCACCTGGCGACCCTGGATGTCACGCAGCATGCCCAGGTCCATGACGATGTCATAGGTCAGGGCCTTGGCGTGCCGGACTGGCCGGCGCTGCCCGCAGAGGAGCGCTTACGGCAGCTTCGCGATCTGTTGGCGCGCGACCAGGGCCCGACCGGCACGCTCGATGCGATCGGCCGGCGCAGCTTGTGGGTGTTCGAAGCCATCGCCCAGGCGCGGCACAAATTCGGCGCACGCGCCATCGGCGAGTACATCGTGAGCGGCGCCCAAGGCCCGGAGGATGTTCTCGCGGTGCTGCTGCTCGCGCGCTGGGCCGACATCACCGACAAGCGAACCGGGGAATGTCCGCTCGATGTGGCGCCGTTGCTCGAATCGATCGCCTCGCTGGAGACGGCCGGTCAGGTTTTGCGGCGGCTGCACGCCGAGCCCGCCTATCGACAGCATCTGGCGGCGCGCGGCAATCGGCAGCTGGTGGTCATCGGATATTCGGACCCCAACAAGGAAGGTGGCATCGCAGCCTCCCGTTGGGCGCTGCAGATGGCACAGACCCAGCTGCTTAGGGCGGCGCGCGAGGCGGGTATCACGGTGGGTATTTTCCACGGACGCGGCGGCACGCCCTCGCGCGGGGGTGGCCGTACCGAAGATCTCGTGGAAGCCGCGCCCACGGGGTCGATCCGCGGAGTGCTGCGTCTGACCGAGCAGGGCGAGGTCGTGAATCAGAGTTATGGCCTGCGTCCCATCGCCATGCGCACGCTCGAGCGCACGTTCGCCGCGGTCGCCTTGGCGACCGCACACAGCGATAGGCCGCCGACGCCCCCGGCGCAGGTCGCCGCCATGCAGACCATCGCGGCGCGCAGCCTCGAGGCGTTCCGGGGCTTGGTCTATGGCAGCGACCGATTCTTCGAGTATTTTCGCGTCGCGACGCCGCTCGACGTCATCGAGCGCATGCACATCGGATCGCGCCCGGCCTTCCGCGCGGTCGGCGAGGGCATCGGTGCGTTGCGGGCCATCCCCTGGGTGTTCGCATGGACTCAAAGCCGGCACATGTTGCCCGGCTGGTTCGGCTTCGGCAGCGGGCTCGAGGCGGCGCTGCGGCAACACGGCGCAACCGTCATCGGCGACATGATGGTCGAATGGCCTTTCTTTGGTCACCTGCTGGACGATGTGGAAGCGATGCTGGCGCGCACCGATCTCGATATCGCGGCGCATTACGACGCGTTGGCGAGCGAGGCGCTGCGCTCCCACGTGGAGATCATCCACCAGGAGTTCGCATTGACGGTGAACAATGTCCTGAAGCTGCGGGGTGCGGCCAATTTACTGGATGGTGAGCCCACGCTGCAGCGCTCCATCACCTTGCGCAATCCTTACATCGATCCCATGCACCTCATGCAGGTGGACCTGCTGCAGCGCTGGCGCGCGACGGGGCGGCGGGATGAGGCGTTGTTCGGTGCACTGCGCGCCACCATCAGCGGCATCGCCCAGGGATTGCAGGCGACGGGCTAGCAGCGCGGCAGCTCAGCACTCGGGGACATTGACGGCCAGGCCGCCTTGGGATGTTTCCTTGTAGATGGTCGACATGTCCAGGCCGGTCTGGCGCATGGTGGCGATGACTTGATCCAGGGACACCTTGTGCGAACCGTCGCCGCGCAGCGCGAGGCGGGCGGCGTTGATGGCCTTGACCGATCCCATGGCGTTGCGTTCGATGCAGGGAATCTGCACCAAACCGGCCACGGGATCGCAGGTCAAACCGAGATTGTGTTCCATGCCGATTTCCGCGGCGTTTTCGATCTGCTCGTTGCTGCCGTTCAGGGCCGACACCAGACCGGCGGCTGCCATCGAGCAGGCGACGCCGACCTCGCCCTGGCACCCCATTTCGGCGCCGGAGATCGACGCATTTTGCTTGTAGAGCATCCCCATGGCCGCGGCCGTCAGCAGAAACCGCATCACGCCGTCGTCGTCGGCGCCGGGTTCGAAGCGCCGATAGTAATGCAACACCGCCGGCACGATGCCCGCCGCGCCATTGGTGGGCGCGGTGACCACTTGGCCGCCGGCAGCGTTTTCCTCGTTCACCGCCAATGCAAACACGTTCACCCAATCGAGCGCATGCATGGGGCTCATGGTGTCGGTCATCAGCTGGCGGTAGAGCTTCGGCGCGCGCCGGCGCACGCCCAATACGCCGGGCAGGAGCCCCTGAGCCTCGAAACCGCGCCGCACGCAATCCTGCATCACCTGCCAGATGCGCATGAGCCGCGAGCGTATTTCCGCATCGCCGTACCAGGTACGCTCGCGCGCGAGCATCAGTTCGTGAATCTCCAACCCTTGGCTGCGTCCGTGCTCGAGCAGGCGGGCGCCGGAGTTGAATTCGAAGGGCGGCTCCGCGCGAGCGGAGCCGGAACTTGCTTGCGTGCCGGCTTGGATGATGAAGCCGCCGCCGATACTGTAGTACTCCTCGTGTGCGAGTACGCCGAGCGACGCGTCATGCGCCGTGAACCGCATGCCGTTGGTATGCCCCGGCAGCACCTGATCGATGTGGAACAGCAAATTCAGGGGCTCGTCGAATGCGATGTCGTGCCGGCCCAGCAGATTGATGCGGCCGCTGCTGCGAATGCGTCGCAGCGTGGGCTCGATCACGGCCGGATCGATGGTGTCCGGACTCAGGCCTTCCAGGCCGAGCAGTATGGCGCGATCGGTGCAGTGGCCGCGCCCGGTCAGAGCCAACGAGCCGTAGAGCTGCGCCGACACCTGGGCCGTGCGCTCGAGCAGTCCGCGCGCCGACAACAGCTCGGCGAAGGTGCGCGCCGCGTTCATGGGTCCCATGGTGTGCGAACTCGACGGGCCGATGCCGATTTTGAAGATATCGAAAACGCTCAAACTCATGGGAAACCCTTGCAAAGTCGTATGGCGCCGATCATACGCTGCCGCGTGCGGATGCGCTGACGCGGCGGCTCCGCGCAGGCTCGGACACAAGTGTTAGAATGCGATGCCGATTCGGCGGGCGTGGCTACACATAGGGGAAACTGCATGATTCGGTACTCATTTGTCCTTGCACTGGCGTTATCCCTATGTACGCTGATCGCGCCGGCTGTGCAGGCCGCCAAGGCGCCGGATCCGATCGCCGCAGCGGTCGCGGATGCGCACCGCCCGGACAGCGAAAAGCAGCGAGACGCGAATCGCAAACCCGTCGAGACCCTGACGTTCACCGGCATCAAGCCCGGCGAGGACGTCGCCGAACTGCTGCCCGGCGCGGGCTACTTCACGCGTATTTTCAGCAAGGTGGTGGGTGCCGGCGGCCATGTGTACGCGCTGGTTCCCGCGCCGTCGCCGGACGCGCCGGCGGACATGCCGGACTTTGCGGCACGCGTCAAAGCCATCGCCGCCGATCCCAATTATTCGAATGTCACCGTCGTGGTCGAACCTTTCAGCCAGCTGAAGGCGCCGGTTCCCGTCGATCTGGTGTGGACGTCGCAGAACTATCACGACCTGCACAATTTCCCCGGCCTCGATGTGGCCATCTTCAATCAGATGGTTTTCGAGACATTGAAGCCCGGCGGCATCTACTTGATCCTGGATCACGAGGCCGAGCCGGGATCGGGAGCCAGGGACACGGCGACTTTACATAGAATCGATGCGGAGACCGTCAAGAAGGAAGTGCTGGCCGCGGGATTCGTGTTCGTCGGCGGCAGCGATGTGTTGCGTCAGCCGGGCGATTCGCATGCCGTGAAGGTGTTCGATCCGAGCGTCCGCGGCAAGACCGACCAGTTCATATTAAAGTTTCGTAAGCCCAAGAAGTGACCGGCGCGCGGCGTGCATCATCTGGCCGGGCGGAGCGGCGCGTCACGCGCAAAGCGAACTCTGGGTCGCCTTTGCTGTCAACCCATACATGACTTTGGCGTTGATCAGCAAAGAACGGGAGGTTCTTAAGTTTATGAAACTAGCATCATTTTCGGGCATTACTCGTACGACCCTGCGGTGCGTGCTGCCGTTCGCGGTTGCCGCGGGTCTGGCCGCTTGCGTAACGCCGCCGCCCCGTACCGTGGCCGTGCCGGCGCCGCCGCCGCAGAAGATCTTCGTCTACCCCTCGAACGGTCAAAGTCCGGAGCAAGCCGACCGCGACCGCTACGAATGTCACGTGTGGGCGGTCCAGCAGACTGGCGTCGATCCGAGCCGTGCGGACGCGAATCCCTATGAGCGGGTCGTGGTCCAGCCGGCAAATCCGCCGGGCTCGGGCACCGCGGTGGGCGCGATCGGTGGGGCGATTTTAGGAGCGCTGATCGCGGGACCGCGCAATGCCGGCGCAGGATTGGTCATCGGCGGCGCCACCGGCGCGATCGTCGGCACGGCGGCGGACGCCAGCGCACAGCAACAGGCGCGGATGACTCAGCAGCAGATCAACCAGAGCATGGCGACCGGACGCGCACGAGCGGACTCCTATCGGCGTGCCCTCGGCGCGTGCCTGCAGGGCCGCGGCTACACAATCAGTTAGGCGAGTTGGGGAAATGAACCAGACGACAAAAGCCGCGTTGCTCGTTGTATCGGTGCTCATGCTGGGCGGAGGTGCCGCACTCGCCGGCGGTGCCGATGAGCATGGCCACCCGGAAGGTCGGCCGGAAGGCCGGCCGGCTGCGGGCGTCCGACCGGCCGCGGGTCCGCGGCCGGGAGTGGGCGGCCCACGTCCGGCATTCGACGGACGTGGGCAGGTTCTGGACCAGCGCTACAACCATGGTCACTACTACCCGCCCATGGGTACCGTGATGCCGTCGTTGCCCAGCGGCTACCGGCCGTACTATCGGGGCCGCGATCGATATTATTTCAACGGTGGGATCTGGTATGCGCCGCGCGGTCCGGGATTCGTCGTGGTGCGCCCCCCGTCGGGGTTGGTCATTTCGGTGCTGCCTCCCTACTACACGACCGTGTGGCTCGGCGGCAATCCCTACTATTACGCCGACAACGTATACTACACGTGGCAGCCCGACCAGAACGGTTACGCCGTCGTCGACCCGCCGGACGATGCGGATCAACCGTCGGCGCCGCCGGATAGCCCGCAGAGCGCTCCGGACGATCTCATCATTTATCCGAAAAACGGTCAGTCGAAGGACCAACAAGCCGCGGATCAGTTCGAATGTCATAGCTGGGCAAAGAACCAGACCGGATTCGATCCCACCCAGCCCGCGGGTGGAGTGCCGCCCGGCGACGCCGACCGCAGTCGAAACAACTACAACCGCGCGATGTCCGCGTGTTTGCAGGGTCGGGGTTACCAGGTGAATTGAATTTGCGCGGGCCGCAAGTCGCGGCCGGCAGCTGTCGGTTCGGCTGATTCTGCGGTGGTCGCCACTCTGCGACAGTTTCGCAATTCGTTGGGCTTGTCATAATCACGGCGAGTGAGTGAATTCCTACGTCTGTCGATACTGCGCACCGACTGCGTGAAAGACGATGCCGACGGCATAGTTCGCAACGTACCGATGCAACGTTGTTGATGCTTTTTCAAGGAAACCGCGATGTCAAACGACAACGAATCGAAAAGCACTTTCCTCAACCGCCGCGATTGGGGCAGTTATCTTGGCGCTCTGCAAGGAGCGGCGACCTACCCCAAAGTGATGGAAGCGGTGAAATCGAGTCGTGCCTGGTTTAGCGACGGCGCGACTCAGGCGTCGAATTGGTTGGTGGGCAGCGCCCCGTTGAACGACAAGTTGAGCGTCGGCTAAAGCCCCGGCCATTGCGGCCACCCGCACGCAGGGCCGTTGGACCGGCTCGATACTCGCCGACCGCGCGGCAGGACGGGCGGTTGTCGAGCGGCAAGCGCCCCGCCAGGGGATTCTCACCCGAAATTTGCTAAGATACGGCAGGTCCCGTTCGCGCGGCGCGCGCCCTGCCCCAGGAAATCTGATGCCCACATCCATCGAACTCAAAGCCCGTAAAGCTGCCGCAGTGCCCAATGGCGTGAGTAGCAAGGGAATTTACGTGGCCAGGGCGGAAAATTCCGAACTCTGGGACGTCGACGGCAAGCGCTACATCGATTTTGCGGCCGGCATCGCCGTGCTCAACACCGGGCACTGCCATCCGAAGGTCATGGCCGCGGTGACGCAGCAGGCGCTGGCATTCGCGCACACCTGTTTCCACGTGGCGCCCTACGAGTCGTACGTGCGTCTCGCCGAGCGACTGAACGCACTGGTGCCGGGCGATTTTCCGAAGAAGACGTTGTTCTTGAGTTCGGGCGCCGAGGCGGTCGAAAACGCAATCAAAATCGCCCGCTACTACACCAAGCGTTCCGCCGTGATTGCCTTCTCCGGCGGTTTTCACGGCCGCACCCATATGACCATGGCGCTGACCGGAAAGGTCATGCCCTACAAGCGCGGTTTCGGCCCGCTGCCGGCCGAGATTTATCACGCCGAGTTTCCGCAGCCCTATCGCGGCGTCACCACCGGCCAGGCACTGGCGGATTTGGACCGCTTGTTCCGTGGCGACGTCGACCCGAAGGCGGTTGCGGCCATCATCATCGAGCCGGTGCAAGGCGAGGGCGGCTTCAACGTCGCGCCAGCGGACTTTTTGCGGGCGTTGCGGCGGCTGTGCGACGAACATGGCATCGTGCTGATCGCGGATGAGGTGCAGGGCGGCATCGCGCGGACCGGGAAGATGTTTTCCATTGAACACGCGGGCGTGGTTCCCGACCTCGTGACCACGGCGAAAGGCTTGGGGGGCGGCTTGCCGCTGTCCGCCGTGACGGGCCGCGCGTCCATCATGGATGCGGCGCACCCCGGTGGTTTGGGTGGAACCTACGGTGGCAATCCGCTCAGCATCGCCGCGGCGCACGCGGTGCTCGACGTCATCGAGAGTGAGGAATTGTTGGCGAGGGCGGCGCGCGTCGGTCAGAAAATGCGCACTCACCTCGACGCGCTCGCGAAGCGCGTCCCTTGCATCGGCGACGTGCGCGGCTTGGGGGCGATGGTCGCGTTCGAATTGGTCAAGGATCCCAAGACCAAGGAGCCGGATGCGGAAGCGACCGCCGCCGTGCTCGCGCATGCGGAGAAGCGCGGACTGATCCTGTTGTCGTGCGGCACCTCTGCCAATGTCGTGCGTCTGCTCGCTCCGCTCACCATTTCCGACGCGGTTCTGGAGGAGGGCCTCGGCATACTCTCCGAAGCGGTGCAGGACGCCTACGGCCGGGATTCGGCTCGCGCCGTGGCGTGATCGAGCCGCGCGGCAAACGCTGAGAGCCAACCGCCGCGGGCCTGGGCAGTCCACCGCCGCGGGCGGGTGCCATGCAAAGCATCATTCATATCGATGAGCCGGATCTCGCGGCCGATGCCGGGGCCCGATGGGTGGTCAAGGACGAGGTGGTGGCGGCGGAGTTCGCGGCGCGCGCCGGTGCGCTCGAAAGTGCGGTCGGTACCAACCATTACGAGGCAGGAGATGCGCTGCTGACCGGCTCGACCGGCGATCGCTGGTGCGTTTCGCGTGCGCGCTTCGATGGCAAATATAGGCCGGTGGGTGCGATACGCGCGGGGGAAGCCGGCCGCTATGCGAATCACCCCGTGCCGATCCGCGCCAAGCGCATGAGCCGGCCCTTCAGCGTCGCGCGCTCGGCCGGCGGGGATGTCTTGCGCGGGGAGGCGGGCGATTGGTTGGTGGAGTACGCGCCGGGCGATCATGGGATCGTGGCGAGCGGCCGCTTTGCGGCGGTGTACCGCATCACCGATCCCCGTCGATAGACCGGCCGGGCCGCGGCGGCGGCCCGGCCTACCGTCTACTGACGGTATGTCACCGTGATGCCGATCGTCCGCGGCCGGAAGGTGAAGTTTCGGTACAGCGGGGTCGGCGGCGTGCCCGATGTGTAGGGATCGACGCCGGTATAATTGAACTCGGTCGTAGGGTGCGCATCGAACAAATTGTCGACGAATGCCGATACGTTGAATCCGGAGAACGTCGTGCCCGCGCGCAGCGACACGAAGGTGGTTGACGACGGGGTGTACTGACACGTGTCGGTGCCGCCGCTGGGCGTCGTGCATGCGAGGTACTGCAAGGTACTCGGGTCTTCGGCCGCCGTCTGCCGGTTGTTCTTGGTGGCGTGCTCGTAGTCCACGCGCGCATACGCGTCCCGGCCGCCGAAAACCTTGAACTTGTACTCGGCGCCCACGGTGATCGTCCAGGGGGCGCCCGGCGTCAAGCTCTGGCCGACGATGGCGTCGCCCCTCGAGACCAGCGGCGAGCCCGTGGCAACGCCCGGGAACGCGTTCGCCGTATAATACGAATCGTTGTAGCCGATCGCGGATTCGATCGTGAACGAGTCGGTGACGGCGATGTCCGCCTGCAGGTCCGCGCCCTCCGAAACCGCGCCTCCGAGATTGCTGATGTAGCTCAATGCGCAGCTCGGCAGCGTCACGGTCTGCTGAATGTTGTTCCATTTGATGTAGTAGGCGCTGGTTGCCAGGCGGATGCGATTCTCGAAGTTGTTCTTCGCACCGATCTCATAGCTCTTGACCGTGTCCGACTTGTAGGAGGCGGGATTGTCATAGATGCCGAAGTTATCGAAATCGCTCAGGCACAAGTTGTGGGGGATGACCGAATTGGCGCCGCCGATACGAAAACCCGTCGAGTAGGTGAAGTAATAGAGATTGTTGGGGTCTTGCTGATATGAAAGGCCCGCCCGATAGGTTTTGGGCTGCTCGTGCTCCGCGCCGCTGCCGTACACCGGGCCGCCGTTCTGCGGGCCGTCGGCATAGCTGTTGAAACTGTAATCGACCTTCGAGTAGCGCGCGCCGGCGGTCAGCTTGAACTGATCGGTGATGCTCCATACCGCTTCACCGAAGCCGGCGATTTGCCGGTCGAAGCCGGTGAGCTGGTTGAGATAGGAATCGCCCCGCGGCAGGTAGGAACTGCCGTCCGCATTGGTGGCGGTGCCGAAGGCGTCGGCGATGGGTTCGCCATACAGCGTGTTCCACAGACTGTCGACGTTGGGATCGTGGATCTCTTCGAGGCTGAATGTCTTGTTCAGCGAATAGAACACGCCCACGGTCCACGTGACGAGCGCCGCCGGGTCGGCCGACTGCAGCCGGAACTCCTGCGTCTCGTTGTCCTGTCTGTTCGTGACGGTCGCCGGCGAACGATAGCTCTGCTGGCCGGGGGGCAGGTGAATGCCGTTGCCGTCGACCAGCGGATAGCAGGTGCCGTTGCACGGCGGGCCGGTGAGACCCAAGCCGGCGCTCGGCCAACCGGCCGTCTGGTAGTAACTCAAGTTGTACAGCGTGCCGTCGTAGCCACTGGTGTCCCGGCGCTTGTAGTACGAAGAATTGGAAATGAACGTCACCGGGCCGACATCGGCGGTGATTTTCAAGGAAGGCAGCAAGTAGCGATCCGGCTCGCCGCGCGGCGTGGGGTTGGCGCTTTCGTATCGATCCGCGTTGGGATCGGAATACAGCGGCCAATAGATCGAGATGTCGTTGCGCTCGCGATCCTGATACACGACGGCCGGCGTGACGCTGACACCGTTCACGGGCGCCCAGACGGCCGCGAAGCGCAGTACGGTGGTTTCATCGTGGTTGGCGTTCCTGTCGAGTATCGACAGGGTGGTCGGATCGATGCGATCGATGTAGCCGCCGTCGCGCCGGAACCAGGCACTGGCGCGGACCCCGAGGACGCCGTCGATGAGGGGGGTGCCGCCGGCGATGCCCGCTTCATAGCTCGGCGCGCCGCCTTGCGTGTACGACGTTTCGGCGCGTGAGTACACCGAGGACTTGGTGAGACTGGGCTGCGTCATGATGTAGCGCACCGTGCCGCCTTCGGAGCCCGCGCCGAACAAGGTGCCTTGTGGACCGCGCAGCACCTCGACGCGATCCAGATCGAAGGTTTTCGGCAGCGTGTCGTCCGGATTGAATCCCAAGGCGCGGATCTGAATCGGGGTGTCGTCGATGTAGATGCCGGTGGTGCCGGCGCCGCCGGAGGAGCTGATGCCGCGTATGGAAATGCTGTTGGTCTGGTCGGCATCGATGGTGACGCCGGGCGTGAAGCGTACGATGTCGGTGAAATCCTTGATGCCCTTGATGTCCATCGTTTCCTGGGTATAGGCGCTGATGCTGATGGGCACCTTGCTCAGATTCTCTTCACGACGAGTCGCCGTGACCACGATCTCCTCGAGGCTGCCGGCACTGCTGTCGGCCGGGGGATTCTGGTCGGCAGCGCAGGCGCTTTCGCCGCCGGCACCGGCGGCGGCCCCGGCGATGCATAAAAGCAACAAGCGCCGCGCGGTCAACCGAACGAACGATTCAGGCCGGATTACAGTCATTCTATCCCCGCAATTTTTGTGAAAAGACGCTCGGTTGCGCTCAGCGGACAGTAGCATCGGGATAAAGGGCGCGCAACAGCGCCGGCTACGCGGCCGGCGGCAGTTATGGGATCATGGCAGGATGAATGCCACCGTCGACCGGCCTCGCGCCAAATCGCTGAACCCCTTACGTGCACTGCTGCCGTTCATCCGACCGTATCGCGCCATGCTGGCGGCGGCGCTCGGCGCGCTGTTGGTCGCGTCCGTCTCCATGCTGGCGTTGCCCGTCGCGCTCCGTCAGCTCATCGATCATGGAATTGCGGCCAAGGATGCAGGCACTGTCAATCGATATTTCATCGTCTTTTTGGCGGCCGCGGTGGTCTACGGCGTGTTCGCCGCGCTGCGTTTCTACCTGGTGACCTGGCTCGGCGAACGCGTGGTCGCCGATCTTCGAGATGCGGTCTACCGGCGGGTGATCCGCATGGATCCGCTGTTCTTCGAGACCACGCGCGTCGGCGAAGTGCTGTCGCGATTGACCGCCGATACCACGCTGGTGCAGGCGATTTCGGGCGTCAATCTGTCGATCGTGCTGCGCTCGACCTTGAGCTTGATCGGTGCGCTGGTCATGCTGGGGCTCACCAACGCGAAGCTGATGGGCATCATTCTCGTGCTGATTCCCATCGTGGTGGCGCCGCTCATCGTGGTCGGGCGCCGGGTGCGCGGGCTGTCTCGAGCCTCCCAGGACCGTATCGCGGATACCAGCGGCCTCGCGGGCGAGACGTTGAACGCGATCCAGACGGTGCAGGCGTTCACGCTCGAGGACTTGCAGAGCGACCGATACCGCAAGGCCGTCGAGGATAGTTTTGCGACCGCCGTGCGCCGCACGCGGGTGCGCGCCGGCCTCACGGCGATCGGCATCTCGTTGGTGTTTGCGGGCATTACATTCGTGCTGTGGCTGGGTGCGCATGAAGTGGTGGCGGGCACCATGACGGGCGGGCAGCTCACCCAATTCCTGATTTACGCGGGCCTGGTCGGCAGCTCGGCCGCGGCTCTCACCGAAATGTGGGGCGAAATGCAGCGCGCCGCCGGCGCCATGGAGCGTCTGAGCGAGCTGCTCGAGGCGCGGCCGGCCATCGTCGCGCCGCTGCGGCCGATGGAATTGCCGAAGCGCGTTCGCGGCGCCATTCGCTTCGACAACGTCGGTTTCCACTACCCGTCGCGTCCGGACAGCGCCGCGCTCGCCAATTTCAGCCTCGATGTGGCCCCGGGCGAAACGGTGGCCTTCGTCGGTCCGTCGGGCGCGGGCAAGAGCACCACATTTCAATTGTTGCTGCGCTTCTACGATCCGGACACGGGGCGTGTGCTGATCGACGAGATCCGGCTGGCCGATCTGCGTCCCGAAGATATCCGCACCCAGATCGGCTTGGTGCCGCAGGAAACCGTACTGTTCGGTGCCAGCGCCCGCGACAACATCCGCTATGGCCGGCCGGCTGCCACGGATGCGGAGATCGAGGCCGCGGCGGTCGCCTCTGCCGCGGACGAATTCCTGCGCCGGCTGCCGCAGGGCTACGACACGTTCCTGGGGGAGCGGGGCATGCGCCTATCCGGCGGACAACGGCAGAGGATCGCACTCGCCCGGGCCATACTGAAAGACCCGCCCATTCTGCTGCTCGACGAGGCAACGAGTTCGCTCGACGCGGAGTCCGAGCGGCTGGTGCAGGAGGCGCTCGAAAAGCTCATGCAGGGACGCACCACCATCATCATCGCGCATCGGCTCGCCACCGTGCTCAAGGCCGATCGCATCGTAGTCATGGACCACGGCCACAAGATTGCCGTCGGGACCCACGCCGAATTGATGACCACGAGCCCGTTGTACGCCAAGCTGGCGTCGCTGCAGTTCGCGGCGGCGGGCAGCGAGGCCGTCGACGCGACCATGTAACGCGGCGCGCGGCGCCCGTTGATTCGATGCCGAGCGGGCGCTGCGCGATTGCAGCGGAGTTCGGCGCGCGCTCAGGGCGTCGAGCGCGCCGCATCCGCGACGATGCGCCTGGCTTGCACGAAGCCTCTCGCGTACGGGTGCGCGGCGAGAAAGTCGATACGCACGCGGCCCCCGGTCGACGGGGCATGCACGAAGCGGTCTCGGTCGATCGCGATGCCGACATGCAGTTCCTTGCGCGCGAGATGCATGAATACGAGGTCGCCGGGCCGTAGTTCGTCCCGCGGCACCGGCACGCCGGCGTGGATCTGGTCCTGGGCGGTACGCGGCACATAGATGCCTGCACTGCTGGCCGCATATTCGACCAGCCCGCTGCAATCGAAACCGCCGGGCGCCGCGCCTCCATAACGGTAGCGTTGGCCCAGCATGGCGGTGGCGCTGCCGACGATCGCGGCTCTTGGGTCCCGGATGGCCGCGGCTGCTGCGCCGGGCGTCGTCATGGGCGCCGGCGGCGCCCTGGGCACCGTCGCGCAGCCGGCGAGCGCGAGGGCCAGAACGGCGAGCAGGGTGGAGAGGCGTGCGGCAAAGACACCCGGCGCGCGGCTGCGCATCATCGCAGCGACCCGCGTACCGCTCCGATCCGCGGCAGGGCAATGCCCGGCGTCACGGCGGCACAGCTCACCCCAAGGCGGTCGCCAGCGCCGCACCGACGATGCCGGCTTCCGAGCGCAGCGCGCCGACGACCAAGCGCGCCTCGCAGTGGAGCTTGTCCAGGAATTCTTCCGGTTCCTCCGTGATGCCGCCGCACAGCACGACGAGGTCCGGCCACAGCAGCGCGTGCATGGTGTTGACCACCAGATTGAGCTCTCCGGCCCACTCGTCCCAGCTGAGGTTCTTCTCCACCTTGACGCGGCCGGATGCGCGCAATTCGGCTTCCTGCCCCTTGACTTCGAGATGCCCGAATTCCGTGTTGGGCACCAGCTTGCCGTCGACGAACAGCGCACTGCCGATGCCCGTCCCCAGCGTGAGCAGCAGCACCGTGCCGGGCACGCCGCGTGCCGCGCCGTAGCGAAGTTCGGCGACACCGGCCGCATCGGCGTCGTTGATGGCGATCACCGGCCGATGCAGGTGATCTGCGGCGAGTTTGGCGAGCGGTTGGCCGATCCAGGCCTTGTTCAGATTCGCCGCCGTGCGCACGATACCGCCGCGAATGACGCTGGGGAAAGCCAGCCCCACCGCATGCGTGCCGGGTATGTTCGCGACGACGGTCGCGAGGGCCGCCAACAAGGTCTCGGTCGAATCGTGAGCCGGCGTCGGGGCGCTGAAACGCTCGCTCGCGAACGCCCCCGTGTCCAAGTCGACCAGGGCGCACTTGATCGACGAACCACCGACGTCCACGCCGATCGCCAGATTTGAAGGGGTCAACTTATGCTCCGCATTGTGACGTTCTGCACGTGTATTCGAGCCATCGACCCTATAATAACCCGTAACATGCACTCGTTTGGCACGGTATCTAGGTGAAATCATTTCAGGCGGGTTTGCCACGACCCTTGGGTGCGACGTGGACCGAACACGGCGTCAATTTCGCGATCTTCTCCAGCCACGCCACGCGCATCGAGGTGGCGCTCTACGATGCATCGAGCGGCGCAGAACTCTCCCGCCACGACCTGCCGGCCCGCACGGGCGACATCTGGCACGGTCTGCTCGCGGGACGCCGCGCGGGCCCCGGTACTCAGTATGCTTTCCACGTGCACGGGCCGAATGAGCCGGGCGAGGGCCATCGATTCGACCCGAGCATTCCCCTGATCGATCCCTATGCGCGCCAGCTGTCTGCGGGCACTCAGGCTCGGTCGCGGGTCATCGACGGGCGTTTCGATTGGGCCGGCGACCGGCCGCCGGCCGTCCCCTGGCGCGACACGGTCATTTACGAATTGCATACGAAGGGATTCACCCAGCTCCACCCGGGCGTGCCCGAGGCATGGCGCGGCAAGTACCTGGGCCTGACCTGCGAGCCCGTGCTCGTGCACTTGAAGTCGCTCGGCATCACGGCGGTGGAGCTGCTGCCCTGTCATGCCTTCGTGGGCGAGCCGTTCCTGCGCCAGCGCGGCTTGACGAATTATTGGGGCTACAACCCGATCGCCTGGTTTTCGCCGGCCAACGAATTCGCCGTCGACGATGCGGTCGTCGAGTTCAAGACCATGGTCAAAGCGCTGCATGCCGCCGGCCTCGAAGTGATTCTCGACGTGGTTTTCAATCATACCGCGGAAGGAAACGATACCGGGCCGGTTCTGAGCCTTAAGGGCATCGACAATTCGGTGTATTACCGGTTGCTGCCCGACCGGCGTCAGTACGACAACGCCACGGGTTGCGGCAATACCGTCGACTGCTCACACCCGCAAGTCCGTTCGCTCATCGTCGACTGCCTCAAGTATTGGGTGTTGGAGATGCACGTCGACGGCTTCCGCTTCGACCTGGCGACCGTGCTGGCACGCGAGAGCAATGGATTCAACGAGCATTCGCCCATCTTCAAGGCGGTTCGCGCCGAACCGGCGCTCGATCACATCAAGCTCATTGCGGAACCCTGGGATGTGGGCTGGGGCGGCTACCAGCTGGGGCGTTTTCCGGCCGGATGGTCGGAATGGAACGATCGTTACCGCGATACCGTACGCTCGTTCTGGCGGCGCGATGCCGGCAAGGTGGGTGAACTCGCGGAACGGTTTGCCGGCTCGAGCGACATCTTCCGCCACAACGGCCGCAAGCCGACCGCGAACGTCAATTTCGTGACCGCTCACGATGGTTTTACGTTGCACGACCTGGTCTCTTACAACGAGCGGCACAACGAGCCCAATCTGGAGGGCAATGCCGACGGCTCCAGCAACAACCTCAGCTGGAATTGCGGCGTGGAGGGGCCGACGGACGATGCGGCGGTGCTCGCCCTGCGCCGGCGGCAGATGCGCAATCTGTTGGCGACGTTGTTTTTTTCGCAGGGCATCCCCATGCTGCAGGCGGGCGATGAGTTCGCGCGGACCCAGCGTGGCAACAACAACGCCTATTGCCAGGACAACGAGATTTCCTGGATCGATTGGCGGCTGCGCAGCGCCAATCAGGACCTGGTGGAGTTCGTCCGGCTGCTCGCCAAGATTCGCCGCCAACACGCCGAATTGCGCCGGGAGACGTTTCTCAAGGGCGCTGCCTCGCGAACGGGCGTCAAAGATGTGAGCTGGCTGCATATTCGCGGGGGCGAAATGACTCAAAATGACTGGCAGGACGCCAACGTGCGGACTTTGGGCGTGTTGTTCGGCAATCGCAACAATGCGGCCCATCGCCTGTTGTTTCTGCTCAATGCCAGTGACGATGACCAAGAGTTCAGCGTGCCGCCCGTGCCCCCCGACTCTCCGTGGGACTGCCGGTTCGACACGGCTCGCGAGGACATCGAGGTGCGGAGCTTGGATTTCGCGCACTATTATCCGTTGGTCGCGAACAGCGCCGTGCTGTTGGAGTGCTGACACTTGGACACGACATTGATCGACCGATTGGCGCGGCTGCGCGGGATCGGAGACGCCTACCACGACTATCGGGGCGATCTTCGGTATTTCAGCCTGAAGACCAAGACCGATATTTTGCGCGCCATGGGATGCGCGGTGGACGATCCGGGGGCGTTGGCGGCCGAGGTGGCCGACCACGAGGTCTCGCGCTGGCGGCAGTTGCTGCCGCCCATCGCGACCGCGCGGGGCTCGCGTATCGGCCTCGACCTGAATATCCCTGCGCGTGAATTCGGATCGACCCTGGTGTGGACGGTGAATTTGGAAGACGGCGGCCGTCGCGCCGGCGTTTTGTCGACCGCGGACTGCCCCGAGCTGTGGCGCGGCGAGGTCGAGGGTTCCTGGATCACTCGCCGGCGCTTGGAACTGCCGGTGGACCTGCCTCCCGGCTACCACGAGCTGGAAGTCAGATTGGCGGGCACCGTGACCCGCTGTCCCTTGGTGCTCTCGCCGCCCGAATGCTACGAACCTCCCGCGATCGTGCAGGGCCGTCGTCTGTGGGGCGTGGCCGTGCAGCTGTACACGGTACGTTCCCGAGGCAACTGGGGCATGGGGGATTTCGGGGACTTGAAGCGCTTGATCCGTTGGCTGGCGCCGCGCGGCGCGGGCTTCATCGGCCTGAATCCCTTGCATGCGCTCGCGCCGGCCGATCCGGCGCGCTCCAGCCCCTACAGTGCATCGAGCCGGCATTTCCTGAACATCATGTACATCTCGGTTCCCGCGGTCCCGGAATTCCTCGAATGCGGTGCGGCGCGCGCCCTGGTCGACGAGCCGCGTTTCGCGGAGCGCTTGCAGACGCTGCGCGCCGCGCCGCTCGTCGACTATCGCGGCGTCGCGGATGCGAAGTTCGCAGTTCTCGATGCGCTGTTCCGCGATTTTTGCGAGCGCCATCTGAATCTCGAGACCGAGCGGGCCCGCGAGTTTCGCGCGTTCGTCGCCGGCGGGGGGCCGTTGCTCCAGGCGCATGCGATGTTCGATGCCTTGGATCAGCATTTTCGCGCGACGCTGGGCACGCCGTCCGGGTGGTTGAGCTGGCCCGACGAGTATCGAGACGTGAACGGAGCGGCGGCCCGGGATTTCGCGGCGACGCACCCGCTGCAGGTGCAGTTCTATCTGTATTTACAGTGGCTGGCACATGATCAGCTGACGAGCGCCCAGGCGCTCGCGCGCGAGTTGGGCATGCCCATCGGTTTGTACGGCGACTACGCGGTGGGCGCGAATCCGTCCGGATCCGAAACCTGGATGGATCGTACGAGCTATCGCATGGGTGCCGAGATCGGCGCGCCGCCGGATCCGCTGGCGTTGAAGGGCCAGGGATGGGGCATTCCGCCGCTCGACCCGGTGGTGATGGAATCCCAGCGCCTGCAAGGGTTCGTGCGGCTCATCCGCAACAACATGCATTATTACGGCGCGTTGCGCCTGGACCACGTGATGTCGCTGTTTCGCCTGTGGTGGGTGGCCGCGGGCGACTCTCCCACCGACGGCGCCTACGTGCACTACCCGCTGCAGCAGCTGCTCACGGTGCTGACGCTGGAGAGCGACCGTAGCGCGTGCCTGGTGGTGGGCGAAGACCTGGGCGTCGTGCCCGACGAGATGCGACGCGCCATGCCGGAGTTCGGGTTGTACCACTACAAGGTACTACTGTTCGAGAAAATAGCGGGCCGGTTTCGCCGGCCCGATGAGTTCGTGCGCCGCAGCCTCGGCACCGTCACCACGCACGACATGCCGACCTTGCGCAGCTACTGGGAAGGCCGCGACATCGATCTGCGGCGCAACTTGAATCTGTACCCCAGTCTCGACATTCAAAACGAAGTGTCGCGCGAGCGGGATCAGGACCGCATCGCCTTGCTCGCCGCGCTCGCCGAACAGGGGCTGCAGCCGTCGAGCCCGGCGGCTCCCGGCGGCGACTTTACGCCGGAACTCGCCAATGCGCTGCATGTGTACCTGGCCCGATCCACGACGCTGCTGGTTGCGCTGCAGATCGAGGATCTGCTGGGCATGATCGATCCGGTGAACGTGCCGGGCACCGATTCGGAATATCCTAACTGGCAGCGCAAGCTCACCGCGGACGTGGAGGACATGGAAACTCGCCGCGATTTCGACGAATCCTTCGCGGCGATCGGGCAGGCGCGCAACTCGTAAGGAATTGGCCGGTTGTCGAGTATCGCATCGAGCAGCGGGCGCTCACCTGTGTTCGAGCCGCTCAACATACGGTGTCGCGATACTGAATGGCGCGCGCGCGAAATCCGGAAACACCAGGCCCACGTCGCGCAGGTTCGCGAACAACGCGTGAAGCTTCTCCACGTCCGCTCGCGGCAGCGGCGGCTTGAGCAGCGACGCCACGTTGGTGCGCAGATGCTCTTGGTCGCCGGTACCGAACAGAATGACTTGGGCGCCCGGTTCGTAGCGGGCGAAACGATACGCGGCATCCGTCAGGCTGGACGCGCCGCCGTCGTGCATGAGGAACCTTAGCGGCTCATCGGCGTCCGCGATCTCTCGCGGCACCAGGCCCTCGTCGGCCAGGTCCTTCAAAGTCTGCGCGAGCAGCGCGGGCCGGGAGAAAATGTTGCGGACCACGAACATCAGCAAGGTGCCGACGCCGCGCGCCATGGTGAGCGGGAACACCGTCCGGCGGGGCCCTTGGTTCATCATGTGATACGCCAGCATGACGACCTCCCAGCAGGGATCGCCGAGCGCGTGCGAGAGCATGAGTTGATCCGGGTCCCGCGGCGGCGACTCGGTGATGCCGAGATGCCGGATGGTGCCCTTCTCCTTTTGGCGCAACAGCATGGGAACGAGTTCGTCGCGCGCATAGGCGTAGTGAGCGTCCTGAACCGCATGCAAGTGGAACACGTCGATGTAGTCGACCGCCAACTTGCGCAACGATTTCTCGAGATTGGCGAGCACCGCCGCGCTCGGGAGTGGGGTGCCGCCGTCGTCGAGAATGCGCGATTTGGAGGAAATGACCACATGATCGCGCGGTATGCCGGCGAGCGCTCGGCCCAGTACCTCTTCGGTGCCGTAGACTTCGGCGGTGTCGAAGAAGGTCACGCCGAGATCGAACGCCGCGCGCACCAGCGCGATGGCGTCGGCGTCGCTCTTGCCGGAACCCAACCCTAAGCGGCTGTTGCCGCCGCAGCCGAGCCCGGCGACCGACACCCGCAATCCTGTACGGCCGAGAGTGGTGTATTGCATGGGCGCTACCGGCCTGTCGCCGGGTTGCGCGGCTTGGCGCCGACGTAGGGCCTGCCATCGGCGTGCGTGTAGCCTTGACGGCCTTTCATCGCCTTCAGGTCGATGTCCGGATAGGTCACTTCGTCTTGATCGGGACGACGCGATCCCACTTCGAGGAGCACGGCATCGGCGTTCGTTCGGTTCTGCAAGTGGTGCCCTTCGTCCACGCCTGCTTTGAAGCCCACGCTGTCGCCGGCGCGCAGAATCTCCTCGCCGGAATCGGTGACCAGCACCAGTTCGCCGGCAACGACATAGATGAACTCATCCTCGGCGGTGTGCCAATGCCGCTGACTCGACCAGGTACCGGCGGGAATCCGCGTGAGGTTGACTCCAAAGTGCGTGAGGCCGGCCGCATCGCCCAGACGGCGACGCAAGCGTTGGGTGCAAGGCGCATCGTAGGGCGGCGGATAGCGCGAGCCCAAGACGGTGCCGGCCGATTCGAGATCTATTTTCTTTGTCATGGTCGAACTCCTCAACGAATTGTAATGGCCTGAGCGCGCGCCGCCCAGCCCCACAGCGCGCCGGCGACGATGACGGCCACCGGCACGATCTTAACGGCCTGCGCGAGCGACGAGGCATCCGACACGGCGCCGATCAGGTAGGGCGAAATGGCATCGCCGAGCAGATGGATCGCGAACACCTCGAGCGCCACCGCGGACGCGCGCTGCGTCGGCAGCACGAGATTCACGATCGACGCGTTGATGGGGCCGGTCGATAAGAACATCAACAACTGCGCGATGACCATGCAAACGATGTACCCGGTGGCCGAGGGTGTGGTGAGCGCGAACCACACGAAGGGCGCGGCGATGACGGTCGCCGCGGCCGACACCAAGAGATACGCCTGCTTGGAGTACTTCGCGCAGTAATCGCCGAGCCACCCACCGATGAAGGTGCCCAGGAAGCCGGTGATGACCACGATCTCACCGAATTGAAACGTGGCCTTCTCCGGCGAGACGCCGCGGATGCGTTCGAGAAACGCGGGCATCCAATAGGCGAGGCCGCCCATTGCAAACGTGTAGGCCGCGTAGCCCAGCACGGTGAACAGGTAGGGCTTGTTCCTGAGCAGCAGAAGATAGGTGACCCTGGTGGAGGGCGGGGCAGATTCCATGGTCGCCCTGTCGGCGGCCGTCAGATCCGTATCCTGGCTGCCGCGCGGCGGATCGCGCATCCACAAACACAGGACGGCCAGCGCCAGTCCGGGAACGCCCGCGACGAAGAACGCGGTCCGCCAGCCGTAATGCGCGCCGACCGAGCCGCCGACCATGTAGCCCAGGGCCGACCCCACGGGTATGGCGCAAAAGAAAATGGCCATGACGCGCCCGCGTTTGTCGGCGGGGAAGTAGTCGGACAGCAGGCTGGGTGCGATGGTGCCGTAGGCCGCCTCGCCAATGCCCACCGACGCGCGGGCGGCGAGCAACGCTAAGTAGCTGCCCGCGAGGCCCGACAGAGCGGTCGCCAAACTCCAGCAGCCGACGCCGAAGGCGATCAATCTCGGCCGTGACCGCCGATCGCCCAGCACCCCGAAGACGGGGGCCGACAAGGTGTAGACAGCCAGGAAACCCGACATCAGCAAGCCCAGCTGGGTATCGGTGAGGGCCAGCTCGGAATGCTTCAATCGTTCCACCAGGGCGGACACGAGATAGCGGTCCAAGTAGTTGAACAGATTGATGAACGACAGGATGGCGAGCCCCCACCCTGCGGAATTCAGCCAAGATTTGGAGGTTTGGGCGGCCATGTTTCCGGCATCTTAGCAATGCGGCCAAACCCGCGGGGCGTTGCCGTTATACACTGCTCGCACACGAAGCTGCGCTATCCCTGGTTTGAACTGGCGCACCGTCATGGTGCGCGCCGCGCGCTACCCTTATGTCATGTCGCTGGGATGCTCGAGTCTGCGAATGGAGAAGTGCTGTGTCGATCCATGTTGCCCTGAATCACGTCACTCATTATAAGTACGACCGGCTGGTGGGATTGAGCTCGCAGATCGTGCGGCTGCGGCCGGCGCCGCACTGCCGGACCCGCATACTGGCCTATTCGCTGCGGGTGACGCCCACCGATCATTTCATCAATTGGCAGCAGGATCCCCAGGCGAACTACCTGGCGCGCCTGGTGTTCCCGGACGAGACCCGCGAATTCAAGATCGAGGTCGACCTGGTCGCGGAAATGGCGGTGTTGAATCCGTTCGATTTCTTTCTCGCGCCCTATGCGGAACAGTTTCCCTTCAAGTACGACTCCAATGAACGCCGCGAGCTCGTGCCCTACTTGGTCAAGTCGCCGTCGACGCCGCTCCTCACGAATTATCTGGCGGGCGTTTCGCAGGAACGCGTGCGCACCATCGACTTCATCGTGGCATTGAATCGTCGTGTGGCGAACGACATCCAATATCTCATCCGCATGGAGCCGGGCACGCAGTTGCCCGAGGACACTCTGGCCAAACGCTCGGGCTCGTGCCGCGATTCCGCGGCCTTGCTGGTGCAGTTGTTTCGTCATCTAGGCATGGCGGCGCGGTTCGTCTCCGGTTATCTGATCCAGCTCGTACCCGATGTGAAGGCGCTGGACGGCCCCGTCGGCGCCAAGCAGGATTTCACGGATTTGCATGCGTGGTGCGAGGTCTACTTGCCGGGCGCGGGGTGGATCGGGCTCGATGCGACCTCGGGTCTGCTCGCGGGAGAGGGACACATTCCCTTGGCGTGCACGCCCGAGCCGTCGGCCGCCGCGCCGATCAGCGGCGCGGTCGACGAATGCGAGACCGTCTTCGAGCATCACATGAGCGTGCGCCGCGTGTGGGAAGCGCCGCGGGTGACGAAACCTTACTCCGATGCGCAGTGGAGTTCGATCGAGCGCCTGGGCCACGCGGTCGACGCCGACTTGCAGGCGCTCGACGTGCGCCTGACCATGGGCGGCGAGCCCACCTTCGTATCCGTGGACGATCCGGACGGCGCGGAGTGGAACACGGCCGCGCTGGGTCCCCGCAAACGCAAGCTGGCGGCCGCGCTCTACCGGCGCATGAAGGATCGCTATGCGCCGCTCGGACTTGCGCATTTCGGCCAGGGCAAGTGGTACCCGGGCGAGCAGCTGCCGCGGTGGTCCTTGAATTGCTATTGGCGCAAGGACGGCGAGCCGATCTGGGCGAATCCGCAGCTGATCGCGGACGAGAACGAGACGTATGCGCTCGAGGACGATGCGTCGCAGCGGTTTCTCGCGCGCGTGGCGGTGGAGCTTGGCTTTGATCCAAAGTATGTATTCGCAGCCTACGAGGATGCGTTCTACTATTTGTGGCGCGAACGCCGATTGCCCGTCAACGTCGATCCGTTCGAATCCGAACTCGAGGACCCGATGGAGCGGCAGCGCCTCGCCAAGGTGTTCGAACAGGGCCTCGATACAGTCGTGGGCCACGTGTTGCCGGTGGCGCGCACGCCCGACGGCACGCGATGGCAGACCGGACCGTGGTTTCTGCGCAGCGAACGCTGTTACTTGATCCCCGGCGATTCGCCCATCGGATATCGGCTGCCGCTCGATTCGCAGCCCTGGGCGGCCGCGGGGGATCGTCCGTTCATCCATGCGCCCGATCCGTCGCGCAGCTTCCCGGCGTTGGCGTCGCACACGGAGATCCGGCGCCAGACCCGCGAGCGCGACGCGTCGCGTGCGCCGCTGGTGGCCGACGCCGCGCCGGCGGCCAAGCAGTCCGCCGCGGCGCCGACGCGCACGTCGATGTGCGCGCAGGCGCGCAACGGCGTGTTGTATGTCTTCATGCCGCCGGCGCCTGAACTCGAGCACTATCTGGAATTGATCGCCGCGGTGGAAGCGGCCGCGGAGGCGCTGGAGCAGCCCATCGTGATCGAAGGCTACGAACCGCCCGGCGATCCGCGTCTCGCCAATTTCAAGGTGACGCCGGATCCGGGCGTGATCGAAGTGAACGTGCAGCCCTCGGCGACCTGGGACGCGATGGTCGATGGCACCACGTTCCTGTATGACGCCGCGCGCGAGACGCGCTTGACCACGGAGAAATTCATGCTGGACGGCCGCCACACCGGCACCGGCGGCGGCAATCACGTGGTGCTCGGCGGTGCGACGCCGCAGGATTCGCCGTTCCTCAGGCGGCCGGATCTGCTGCGAAGCCTGCTGAGCTATTGGCAGAACCATCCCTCGCTGTCGTATCTGTTCTCGGGTCTGTTCATAGGGCCCACCTCGCAGGCGCCGCGCGTCGACGAGGCGCGCAACGATTCGTTGTACGAACTGGAGCTCGCGTTCCGTCAGTTCCCGAAGCCGGGCGTGAGCGTGCCGCCGTGGCTCGTGGATCGCCTGCTGCGCAATTTGCTGATCGACGTCACGGGCAATACGCATCGCGCCGAATTCTGCATCGACAAGCTGTATTCACCCGACGGTCCCACGGGACGGCTGGGCCTCGTGGAGATGCGCGCCTTCGAGATGCCGCCGCATTCACGCATGAGCCTGACCCAGCAGCTGTTGCTGCGCGCCATGGTGGCGCGCTTCTGGAAGAAGCCGTACGCACCGGCCACGCTGGTTCGCTGGGGCACGGAGCTGCACGACCGTTTCCTGATGCCGTATTTCGTCGAACAGGATCTGGCCGACGTGGTGGCGGATATGCAGCGCGAAGGCTATGCGCTCGAGGCGGAGTGGTTCGCGCCGCATGTCGAGTTCCGGTTTCCGAAGTACGGCGATTTCGCAACCCGCGGGATGCGCCTCGAACTGCGTCAAGCACTCGAGCCGTGGCACGTCATGGGCGAGGAGGGGTCGAGCGGCGGTGCGGTGAGATACGTGGATTCCTCGGTCGAGCGCCTGCAGGTGAAGGTGTCGGGTCTGGCGCCGGACCGTTATCTGGTGAGCTGCAACGGTTTTGCCGTGCCCTTGCAGCCGACGGGGCAGGTCGGCGAATTCGTGGGGGCGGTACGCTACCGGGCGTGGCAGCCGTCGTCGGCACTGCACCCGACCATCGGCGTGCACGCACCGTTGACCTTCGACTTGTACGACACGTGGATGCAGCGGTCGATGGGCGGATGCCAATATCACGTGGTCCATCCGGGCGGCCGCAGCCACGAGAAATTTCCGGTCAATTCGTTCGAGGCGGAGAGCAGGCGATTGGCGCGGTTTTTTCATATGGGCCATACCCCTGGAACCCTGGAGGTGGCAGCTCTTCACGTCGAGGATGAGTTTCCGTTCACGCTCGATCTGCGCAAAGTGGGCGATGGCCGAAGCACGCTTTGAAACCTATGTGAGCGACGAGCGCCGGTACGACGAGCTGCTCGATCACGCAGGCTCAGTGCGGCCGCACTGGCGGCCGCTGGTCGATCGGTTGGCGAGCGACGGCGCCGCGGCCGTGCGCCGTGGCGCGGAGCTCGCCCGCCGCCTGATCGTCGAGAACGGCGTAACTTACAATGTGTACGCGGACAGCCAGGGCCGCGACCGTCCCTGGGTGCTCGACCCGCTGCCGATCCTGCTGACCGCCGAGGAATGGCTCGAGATCGAGGCCGGCGTGGTGCAGCGTGCGCGGCTGTTCGATGCCCTGCTGGGGGATCTGTACGGTCCTCAATCATTGCTGGCGGACGGCACCCTGCCGGCGGAGCTGCCGTTCGGGCATCCGAATTTTCTCTGGCCCTGCCACGGCATCATGCCCGCGGGCGGCAATCGCCTGCATGTCTATGCGGTCGACATTTCGCGTTCGGCGGATGGCCGCTGGTGGGCGCTTGCCGATCGAACGCAGACGCCGTCGGGTCCGGGCTATGCGCTGGAAAATCGTCAAATCGTGTCGCGGGTGTTTCCCGACATCTTGAGCGATCTGGGGGTGCGTTCGCTCGGCAGTTTCTTCGGCGCGCTGCGCGAGAATCTCATGCGCCACGCACTCGAGGGGGAGTCGCCGCTCGCAGTGGTGTTGACGCCCGGTTCGTTCAATGAAACCTATTTCGAACACGCCTATCTGGCGCGGCAGCTTGGGCTGCCCTTGGTGGAAGGCAACGATCTGACCGTGCGCGGCGATACGGTGTACCTCAAGACGCTGGGCGGCCTCAGGCGGGTACATGCCATTTTTCGCAGGCTCGACGACGACTTCTGCGACCCGGTGGAGCTGCGCGCCGATTCGGCCCTCGGGGTGCCGGGACTCATCGCGGTGGTGCGCGCGGGCAAGGTGGTCATCGCGAATGCGTTGGGCAGCGGTGTCCTGGAATCGGCGGCGTGGATGGGGTTCATGCCGGCGGTGGCTGAGCGGCTGCTGGGAGAGGAGCTGCGGTTGCCGTCGGTTGCGACCTGGTGGTGCGGCGAGAAGCTCGCGCTCGACTATGTGGTCGAGAACATCGAGCGGCTGGTCATCAAGCCCACGTACCCCAACCAGAATTTCGACGCGGTGTTCGGCCGCGATCTGGCGCCCGAGGCGCGCGCGGAGTTGTTGAAACGACTGATCGCGCGGCCGCACGCCTACGTGGCGCAGGAACGGCTGGCCTTCTCGCAAGCGCCGGTGTGGCGCAACGTGGGCGCGGGCGCGGGTTTTGCGGCGCGGGCGCTCGGCATTCGTGTGTATGCGATCGCGACGGCCACGGGCTATCGGGTCATGCCGGGAGGGCTCGCACGCATTGCGTCCGACACCGCCGACATCGTTTCCATGCAGCGCGGCGGCGGCAGCAAGGATGTGTGGGTGCTGGCGTCGGACCGCAGGTCCACGGACGATGCCGGCGCGTCGGTCATTGCGCCGCGGGCGTTGGTGCGACATGACGAGCTGCCGTCGCGCTTGGCCGAGAATCTATTCTGGATGGGACGCTATAGCGAGCGCTGCGAAGACAAGGCTCGCTTGCTGCGCGCGACGTTGGGTGTGCGCACCAACGTGCTGCTGTGGCCCCAGGCCCTCGAGACGAGCCGCCATTTCATCACCATGTCGAAGACCGGCGACGCCTCGTTACCGGTGTTCGATGAGGGCAATCCCCTGGGGCTGCGGGCCGATCTGCAGAGGCTGGGATGGTGCGCCGCGCAGGCTCGCAGCCGTTTGTCGGCGGAGAACTGGCGCGCCATCAGCGTGCTGCAGCGCCAGTTCCAGGAGGCGGCGGAGCGCAAGAGCGATCCGCGGGAGACCCTGGATGCGTTGCTGTTGTCGCTGGTGGCGCTCGCCGGCTTTGCCTTGGACGACATGACGCAGGACGACGGCTGGCGCCTCATGATGCTCGGGCGCCGCTTGGAACGATTGCAATTCATGGCCGAGCTCTTGGGCGTGCGGCTGAGCGCGGGAGCGGTACCGACCCAGAGCGAGTTGGAGTGGCTGCTCGATATCGGGGACAGCACGATCACGTATCGCACGCGCTATCTTGCGTCGCCGACATTGGGGTCGACCATCGACTTGCTGGTGTTCGACAAGACCAATCCGCGCGCGCTCGCCTATCAGTGGAACCATATCGAGTATTCGCTGGTGCGGATCGCGGCGTCGCTGGGCGGTTCGCCCGATGACAGCATCGATGAAGCAGTCGCGGCGGTCGCGCAGTCGGAGTTGCACTCGGTGGATGGCGACAGTGCGCGCGCGATGCGTGCGCGCCAGACGCTCGCCGCTCAGCTCGAGGTGTTGGCCCGGTCCGCCGGAAAACTGTCCGACCGTTTGTCCCTCAAGCATTTCTCGCTCATCGACGTCGAGACCCGCACGGTGGCGGCATGACGGGCACGGTGCGCTACCGGGTGCGCCACGAGACCGTTTACAACTACGGCGGCAACGTGGCGCATTCCCACCAGTTGCTGCATCTCACGCCGCGGGACGGGCCGCACCAGACCTGCCATTGCCGCGGAATTCTGCTGCGGCCCCAGCCGAGCACGCGCCGCGAGGACGTGGATGCGTTCGGCAATCACGTGACGCGCCTGGAATACGACCTGCCGCACGACCGGCTGGAAGTGCTCGCCGAAGCGGGCGTCGATGTGCGAGCCGCGCCGCTCATCGACGCGGCGCAAAGCGATCCCTGGGAACAGGTGCGCGACGCATTGATCTTCACGGGCCTGCCCATCGGCGAGGCGCTGTTGGACGCGTTTCGCTATCGAATGGAGTCGAGCTACGTCCGCGTCAAACAGGCGTTCACCGGTTACGGCGAGGATTGTTTTACGCCGGGCCGCCCGGTGCTGGCGGGGGCCGAGGCATTGATGCGCAAGGCGTACCGCGATTTCAAATACGCGCCGGGAAGCACCAGCATTCGCACCTCCGCCATCGAGGCGTTCGAGGCGCGCCGCGGGGTCTGTCAGGATTTCGCGCACATCATGATCGCTTGCCTGCGGTCGCGCGGTTTGGCGGCGCGCTACGTGAGCGGCTATCTGCGCACCTTGCCGCCCCCCGGCGCCGATGCCGCCTACGTGGGCGCCGATGCGTCGCACGCGTGGGTCTCCGTCTTCTGTCCGCCGTTCGGGTGGGTGGATCTGGATCCCACCAACGACGTGCGCGTGGGTTCCGACCACATCGTCATCGCCTGGGGACGCGATTTCGGCGACGTTTCGCCGTTGCGCGGCGTGATCGTCGGCGGCGGCAGGCACCGCTTATCGGTTCGCGTTTCGGTGCAGGCAGAGTAAGATCAAACCATAGACAAGTTCCAGGAGATTCAAGTTGGCAAAACCAAATTATCGGCACGCAAAAAAACAGAAAGAGGCCGCGCGCAAGGCGCGGCAGGACGCCAAGCAGCAGCGCAAGAATGCTCCGGAAGCTCCCGGAACGGATGCCCCGGCTCCCGCGGAGTCGCTGCTCGAGAACGTAACGGAGCACGTTCCGCTGAACACCGACGCCTGACATGAGCGGTCCGGGGGCGAGTTCTCGTCGCCGGACAAAAACGATCGTTCGAGCCGGCGGGAAGTCCGGCGTGCATCGCCTTGCTCAGACGGAGTCGAGCGTCTTGTGACTGCTGACGGCGTCGCCGTCGCTGGGCTTGAGTTCCCGGAAGACCACCGTCGAGAGAACGGTCAGCGCGCCGAGCACACGCAGCGCCAGGTGAATGCCGTGAATCATTTCGGCGCCGCTGGCGCGGCTGTGGTCCGGAATGAACAGCGCGGCCGCGAGCGACGCCGCGGCCACGCCAAAGCTCACCGCCAACTGCTGTACGGTGCTCGCGATCGTGCTGGCGCTGCTGGCCTGTTCGCCGTTGACATCCGCGTAGGCCAGCGTGTTCATGCTGGTGTACTGGGTGGAGGTGAAAAATCCGTAGATGAACGCCTGCAGCGCGATCAGCCAGCCGGGCGTGCCGGCATCGATGGTGGAGAATACGAACAACATGAGGCCCAGCATGACGGTGTTCGATATCAGCACCTGCCGGTAGCCGAATTTTTTCAAGATGCGCGGCAGCGTGAGTTTCAGGCTCATGGCCGCGAGCGCCTGCGGCATGATCATCAAACCCGATTGAATCGCCGAGTAGCCGAGTCCCACCTGGTAGAGCAGCGGCAGCAGGAACGGCAGGCCGCCGATGCCGATGCGCGTGAACAGATTGCCGGTCACCGCCACGCGAAAACTCCGTATGCGCAGAATTCCGAGGCGCAGCAGCGGGTGCGAGGTGCGCAGCGTGTGCAGGCCGTAGGCGCCGAGCAGGGCGAAGGAGATGACGAGCAGTCCCACGATCTCGCGTGCGCTCAAGGTGTGCTCGCCGAAAATCTCGAGGACATAGGATAGCAGCGAGATGCCGGAACCGAACAGCACGAGCCCGACGATATCCAGTGGATAGTTTCTCGCCGCGCGGTAGTTGGGCAGATGCCGGTGAACCAGGTACAGACCCAGCAGACCGATCGGGATGTTGACGAAAAAAATCACGCTCCAGTGGAAGTAGCCGATGATGAGCCCGCCCATGAGCGGCCCCAGCATGGGTCCGATCAATCCGGGTATGGCGACGAAGCTCATGGCGCGGATCAATTCGGACTTGGCGAAGGTTCGAACCATGGTGAGCCGTCCCACCGGCAGCATCATCGCGCCGCCGCAACCCTGCAGAATGCGGCTCGCCACCAGCCAGTGGATGTCGGTGGAGATGCCGCACAAGAATGAGCCGAGAATGAAGATGGCGATGGCCGATCCGAATACACGCCGGGTGCCGAATCGATTCGCCATCCAACCGCTGATGGGAATGAACACCGCGAGACTCAGCGTATAACTCGCGAGTACGGCCTTCATGCTGAGCGGGGGAACCCGCAGCGCATGGGCGATGGTGGGAACCGCGGTGTTCAGAATCGTCGTGTCGAGCGATTCCATGAAAAATCCGACGGCAACCACCCACGGCAACAGCCGTTTGGCGGCGGCGCTGGGTGCGGCGTCATCGCCGGTCTCTACGGCCACGTGCGCTCGAAGTCCGCCGGTCTCACGTTTCCGCGAGCGCAGCGTCCACGACGCGCTGCGCATCGGTCAACAACCGCTGCAAGTGCGCCGGATCGACGAAACTCTCGGCATAGATCTTGTAGATATCTTCGGTTCCCGACGGCCGCGCCGCGAACCAACCGCTCTTGGAAGTGACCTTGACGCCGCCGATGGCGGCGTCGTTGCCGGGCGCACGCGTCAACACCTGCTCGATCTTCTCGCCGGCAATATCGGGGGTGCGTATTTGGTCCCGGTCGAGTTTCGCGAGTCTTTTCTTCTGCGCCGGCGTCGCCGGTGCGTCCACTCGATTGGCGAAGGGTTCGCCCAAATCGCGCGTGAGTTCCCGATAGGCTTCGCCCGGATCGCGGCCCGTTCGTGCCGTGATCTCGGCCGACAGCAGCGCCGCCGAGATGCCGTCCTTGTCGGTGCTCCAGGCCGTGCCGTCGAATCGGCTGAACGACGCGCCGGCGCTCTCTTCACCGCCGAAACCCAACGTGCCGTCGAGGAGTCCGCTGACGTACCATTTGAAACCCACCGGCACTTCATACAGCCGACGGCCGAGCCGGGCGGTGACCCGGTCGATCATGGCGCTGCTGACCACCGTCTTGCCGACGGCCGCATCCGTCTTCCACCCCGTCCGGTGCCGGAACAGATAGTCCACCGCCACCGACAAGTAGTGGTTGGGCGGCATCAAGCCGCTGCTCGCCGTGACGATGCCGTGCCGGTCGTGGTCCGTGTCGCAGGCGAAGGCGACATCGTAGCTGTCCTTCAGCCCGATGAGCCGCTGCATGGCGTAGACAGAGGAGGGGTCCATGCGGATCTTTCCGTCCCAATCCAGGGTCATGAACCGGAAGGTGGGGTCGACCTCGTCGTTGACGACCCGTAGATTCAATTTGTACCGGTCGGCGATGTGCGCCCAATAGTGCACGCCGGCGCCGCCGAGGGGATCCACCCCGAGGTTGATCTTCGAGCAGCGGATGATCTCCATATCGATCACCGACTCGAGGCCGCTCACATACGAATCGACGTAGTCGTACGCATGGGTGGTCGCGGCGCGGCGCGCTTTCGCATAGTCCATGCGGGCGACGCCGCTCAATCCCACGCCCAGGAGTTCGTTGGCTCTGGCCTCAATCCACGAGGTCACCTGGGTGTCGGCGGGGCCGCCGTTGGGCGGATTGTATTTGAACCCGCCGCTGTCGGGCGGGTTGTGCGAGGGCGTGATGACGATGCCGTCCGCCAGCCCGGAGGTACGGGCGCGGTTGTAAGTCAGGATGGCGTGCGAGATCACCGGCGTCGGCGTGTATTCGTCGTCGGCCGCCATCATGACGTCGACGCCGTTGGCGGCGAGCACCTCGAGCGCGCTGGCGAAGGCCGGCGCCGACAGCGCATGAGTGTCGAACCCGAGGAACAACGGGCCGTTGATGCCCTGTTGCCGGCGGTAGTCGCATATGGCCTGGCTGATCGCCAGCACATGGGCTTCGTTGAAGCTTCGGTCGAACGAGGAGCCGCGATGTCCCGACGTGCCGAAGGCGACGCGCTGCGACGCGACGCCGGGGTCCGGCCGCTCGCTGTAGTAAGCGGTGACGAGCCGCGGTACGTTTACGAGCCGATCGGCCGGCGCCGGTTTCCCGGCGAGCGGATTGAGCTGCGTTGTCATGAGGTCACGAGGTCGCGAGTGCCGCGCCTTTTTCGGCGATTCGCTGCATCAGCTCGGCCCAGGACTTGACGAAGGATTGCGCCCCCTCGATCTGCAACTTCGCGGCGAGCGCATCGACGTCGATTCCGGCCGCGGCGAACTGCCCGAGAACCTCCTCCGCGTTGCCGCCATCCTTGGGCATCACGCCCTTGACGCTGCCCTTCTCGGCGAACGCCAGCAAGGTTTTCTCCGGCATGGTGTCGATGGTTTCGGGAGCGGCGAAGGCGGATACATAGAGATCGGCGGCGGCCTTCGGATCCTTGACTCCCGTGCTCGCCCAGAGCATGCGCTGCTTCTGTGCACCGGCGGCGGCCAGATCGCGCCAGCGTTTCGTCTCCAAGAGTTCGCAATGCGCGCGGTAAGTCCGCATGCCGATCGCGACGCCCAAGCGATTGCGCAGCTCCGCCGGCGCCTTGTCGCCCACCGCGCGATCCCAGCGGCTGACGAACACGGAGGCGACGGAGCTCACGCGCGCGTCGAGGCCGCCCGCGATGCGGCGTTCCAGGCCGCGCATGTAGGCTTCCGCGGCGGCGAGGTACTGCTGTCGGGAAAACAGCAGGGTCACATTGACCGGCACCCCGGCGAAAATGGCTGCCTCGATCGCGGGTACGCCTTGCGGCGTGCCCGGAATCTTGACGTACAGGTTGGGACGCTCGGCCAGCTTGTGTATGGCCAAGGCGGATTCGATGGTCGCCTCGGTGTCGCTCGCCAGCAGCGGCGATACCTCCATCGACACCCAGCCGTCCGTCCCCTGGGTGCGGTCCCAAATCGGCCGGAAGATGTCGGCCGCGCGCCGCAGATCCTCGAGGGCGAGTTCGATGAACAGGGGTTCGCCCGAGAGTCCGGCGCGCGCCTTCTTCTGGATGCCGGCGTCGTAGCTCGCCCCGCCGCCGATGGCCTCGTCGAAAATCGTCGGGTTGGACGTGAGCCCGGTGACGGACAGTTCGTCGACGTAGCGGCGCAGCGTTCCGTTGTCGAGAATGTCGCGCGTGATGTTGTCGAGCCAGAGGCTTTGTCCCAAATCGTGAAGGGCTTGCGTGGGTTTCATGATCGCACCTGAAAGTCGGTTAGGTTGAGGGTCGTCAAATCGCCTATTCGCTCGATCACCCGATCGGGCGGCGGCAGGTACGTATTGGCCTGCGCATCGAGAGCATAATGCCCCTGGCGCACGAATACCGTCGTCAGCTTCGTTCCGAGTGCGGCCTTCATCGCCGCCAGCAGATTGGGCTTGTCATCCACCATGACGTAGTGTGACGCCGGAAAGCGGCCTTGCACATGGTCCATCACGCGCTCCTTGTGAAGATAAATCAACACCCGGCCCGCGACGGCATCCCAGAGCCCCGAGCGGCGGACCTTGCGCGGCTGGAACACCACGTCGCCGTCCGACAGCACGACGGTCTTTGCGAATTCCCCCACATGCGCGATCGCCGCCAGAGCGTCGGGGTAGACCAGCGCCGCGAACGGGTAATCCAGCAAATACTCGTACACCTGCAGCAGCTCAGGATGGTCGTCGAGGCCGCTGCGAAACGATTGCAGAGTCCCCAGATAGTCGGCCAAGCCCAGCCGGTCGCGCCGATCGCAGAATATCCGCCAATAGCGCGCTCGTTCGGCCGGGCCAAAGAGCTGCTCCAGGTGGTCGCCCAGATCGGCGCTGAAGCGATCGTTGTCGAGCAAGGTATTGTCGACGTCCAGCAAGAAGACCAAGTGGTCGTGGCCGGCATCTCTCAGCACGGCTGGGTTTGTTCCACCTGGGGATCGTGCCACACTTCCGCGCCATCGACGATGTCGGTGGCGGCATCCGGTCCCCACGTGCCGGGTTCGTATTCGACCACGGGCAGCGGATTCTCGAGCACCGGATCGACCACGTGCCAGGCGGCCTCCACACTGTCATCCTGTGTGAACAATTGGGCATCGCCCCGGATGGCATCGCCGAGCAGGCGTTCGTAGGGCGTCTTTTCACGGGTGGAGCGGTGGCGCGCCACCAGTTCCACGGGCTCGCCCCGCATGTTCTCGCCGTTGCGCTTGACCAGCGCGCCGGCGGATATGACCACTTCCGGACTCAGGCGAAAGCGAAAAAAATTGGTGGGCATGGCCGCATCGGCGTGGAAAATGGCGAGCGGCGGTTTCTTGAGATTGACGATCACCTCGGTGGCCGAGATCGGCAGGGATTTGCCGGTGCGGATGTAAAAAGGCACATCCGCCCACCGCCACGTATCGATGTGCAGCCGCAGCGCCGCGAAGGTTTCCACGTCGGAATCCTTGGCCACGCCCTTCTCGTCGCGGTAGCCGCGGAATTGTCCACGCACCACTTCCGCAGGGTTGAGCGGACGCATTGCCCGAAACAGCCGCAATTTTTCCGCCTGCACGGCGCGCGTTTCATGGCTGACCGGGCAATCCATCGCGAGCAAAGCGATCACCTGCAGCAAGTGATTCTGGACCACGTCGCGGATCGCGCCCACCTCGTCGTAGAACGCGCCGCGGCCTTCGACCCCGAACTTCTCCGCCATCGTGATCTGCACGTCCTTGACGTAGTTGCGATTCCATATGGGCTCGAGGAAGGTGTTCGCGAACCGAAAGTACAAGAGGTTCTGTACGGCCTCCTTGCCCAGATAGTGGTCGATGCGAAAGATCGACGTTTCGGGAAACACCTCGTGCAGGGTGGCGTCGAGCGCCTGGGCGCTCGCCAAGTCGCGCCCGAAGGGCTTCTCCACGATGACCCGCGCACCCTGCGCGCAGCCGGCGTTGGCGAGTCCTTGAGCCACGGTCGAGAACATGCTCGGCGGAATGGCGAGGTAGTGAACGGGCCGTTGCGCGAGGCCGAGGGCCCGCTTCAAGTTCGAGTATGTCGCCGGATCGGAATAATCGCCATCGGCATAGCGCATCAGCGAGGCGAGCTTGTCGAACGACTCCGGATCGAAATCGCCGGCCGCCTCCACGCTGGAGCGTGCCCGCTCTTTCAGCTTGTCGAGCGTCCAACCGGCGCGCGCCAGTACGATGATGGGAATGTTCAACCCGCCGCGACGCACCATCGCGTACAGAGCGGGAAAGATCTTCTTGTTGGCGAGGTCGCCGGTGGCGCCGAAGAATACGAAGGCATCCGATGCATGCGTAGTGCTCATTGACGTCCCATTCTAAGTTCACGACGCAAACGTTCGAGTTCTTCCATCAATTCCAATGCCAGGGCAACGCCCGGAAGATTGATCTCGAGATCGCGCTGCAGGCGCAGCGCGGTTCGGGCGCGCCGCAATGCGGCGCCGGGAAAGCGCCATTCCGGCGCCCGCACTTCGATCGCCTCGAGCACGCCTTCCTCCACCAGTTCGACGATGTAGGTCCGGTCGACCGCGCATAGGCGGCTCAAATCGTCGACGCTGAGCACGGCGTACTCTTCGTAGATTTCTCCGGACAGCGAGCCTTCATTCATGGGTCTCATGGCAGCTTACACTCCCAACGCCGCGCGCGGATTGAACGGGATTGCTTCGGACAACGCGACGTAGGCGCTTTTGGCCTTGTCGTCGGTGGCGGGCGCCAGGGCGATCTGCAGCACCACGTAGAAATCGCCGGCGGTCGATGCGGGTATGCCGCGCGATTTCAATCGCAGCTTGGTTCCTTGGCGCGAGCCGGCGGGGATCTTCAAATCCACCGTGCCGCTGGGCGTCGGCGTCTTGACGCTCGCACCGAGTGCGGCTTCCCAGGGCGCCACGGGTAAATCGAGATACAGATCCCGGCCGTCCACGCGATACAGCGGATGGGGCTGGAACTCCACCTCGATGTACAAATCGCCGGCGGCACCCTGTGCGCCCCCGCTCGAGCCCTGGCCGGCGAGGCGGATGGTTTGACCGGGCAGAATTCCTTTCGGCACTTGGACGTTGAGCACCCGCTCCTTCGACACCAGCCGGCCTTGCTCGTCGATCTCCGGGATGCGCAAGGTCAAGGTCCGCGAGCCGCCCTGCAGTGTGGCCTCCAAATCCAGCAGCACCTTGGCATGGTGATCCTCGCCGCGTGCATCGTGCGGATCGCGCCGGCTGCGGCGACCGCCGCCCGCACCGCCGAACAGCGACTCGAAAAAATCGCTGTAATCCGCGTTCCCGCCCGGGCCCGCGCCGCTGAATTCGAAGCCGGAGTTCCAATCGGGGGGCGGCCTGAAATCTTCGCCGGGGCGCGGTCCTTTGCCCAGCTGATCGTAGGCGGCGCGCTTTTCGGCGCTCTTCAAGACCTCGTAGGCTTCGCCGACTTCCTTGAACCGAGCTTCGGCGTCCTTCTCCTTGCTGACATCCGGATGGTACTTTCGCGCGAGCTTGCGGTAAGCCTGCTTGATTTGGGCTTCCGTGGCGTCGCGTGCCACGCCCATCACCTTGTAATAATCCTTGAATTCCACCCTTCACCTGCAACGAATTTCAACGGGGAATACGATCGAGGATACTACTATGCGCCGCGCGCCGCGGCGGGCCATTAATCGGTGTAGGCGATTTCCTACGACGCTCCCAGCCTACGCGGGCGACGTTACAATTGGTACGCGACGGTGAGCAGCAAACCTTCGCAGATGTCCCGCAGCAGGCCGGGGGCGCGGTTGTCGAAGGGCCGGGCGGAGGGCATGAGCGCGAACATCCATTGCGCCAGCCAGTCGATTTCCGCTTCGCCGTAGAACACCACCGCCGATTCGTAATTGAGCAGCAGACTGCGCGAGTCGAGATTGCAGGAGCCGCACAGCGCGATGGTGTCGTCGAAGACCACCGCCTTGGCGTGGTTCATAAAGGGCAGCAAGTGGATCGAGACGCCCGAATTGCTCAGCGAACGCAGGGATCGATTGCGCACGAAGTCCGCCAGCCGATGATTGGACTTCGCGGGAATGCACAAATCGATTTTGACACCGCGCCGCGCGGCCAGGCGCATGGCGGTCTCGAGACTGACATCGGGCACGAAGTAGGGCGTGACGGCGAGCATGCGCTCTGTCGCCTGAAAGCAGGCATCGATGAGCAGGGCGTGCACGGTGTCTTCCATCTGATCCGGCCCGCTCGGCAGAAACTGTGTGCGGCTGCCGGAATACTGTTGCCCGGACGCGCCGACCGGTTGCGCGGGGCGCCCGCCCGCGGCAGCCCAGTCGGCCTCGAATTGCTGCGCGGCAGCCGCGGCCGCCGGCCCCTCGAGCTCGAACGACAAATCGAGCCAGGGTGGGGCGCCGTCCATGCCGATGAAATACTCGGCGGCGAGATTCCGTCCGCCGGTCCACAGCCGTCCGCCGTCGGCGACCGCCCACTTGCGATGATTGCGCAGGTTGCGCGGACCCTGGGTCTTGCGGGCGAGCAACGGACTGAAGATGGCGGTTTCGACGCCGCCGTCGTTCAAACGAGAACTCCAGGTTCGCGGCAGCTGCAACGCACCGACACCATCGATCAGCAGGCGCACGCGGACACCGCGGCGGACACAGGCGATCATCCAGTCGGTGGCTTCGCGGCCGAAGACGTCGTTGCCCAGGATGTACGTGCAGACATCCAATCTCTGCAGCGCGCCCTCCATGGTGGCGATCAATCCGGCACGAGATTCGATGCCATCCCGGTGGAATTCGACACGCGAGGGCGCCGCGGGAGGCAACCCGAAGCTTTCGATGAGATCTTCGGCCCAGTGCTCCGCGTGCAACCGCGTGCCCGACCAGCGCGATGCGCGGCGCGGCAATTTACGGCGGCCGAACATCAGGTACATGGGCAGGACGACATAGGGCAGCGCGACCAGTCCCAAGACCCAGGCAATGGCGATGGAGGGGGGGCGCCGTTCGCGCTCGGATCGCGTGGTCAGAACGTAGGCCAGTACGCTGACGACGATGGCCAGCGAATGGGCGGTGATCCGTGGGAACCAGCCGTTCACGCGCGCTCAGGCAAGTCTACGCAACACCGCGGGCAGAAGGTCGGGAAGATCCTCCGCAAGCAGACCGGGTCCAAAATCGCCGGCCGCCGCGCTGTGCAGCCAGACGCCGGCCGCCGCCGCCATAAAGGCATCCATGCCCTGCGCCAGAAGACCCAGGATGAATCCGCCGAGCACATCGCCCGAGCCGGCGGTGGCGAGGCTGGCGGGCGCATTGGTATTGATGATGGCGCGGCCGTCGGGAGCGGCGATCACGGTGTCGGCGCCCTTGAGCACGATGCACGCGCCGCTGCTGCGCGCCGCGGCGCGCGCCCGGCTGAGTTTGTCGCCGCTCGAGTGGAACAGCCGCGCGAACTCGCCTTCGTGCGGGGTGAGAACGCACGGTCCCTTGATCGCCTCGGCGAGCGCCGCCGGGCGGTCGGCGAAGACGCTGATGGCATCGGCATCCAGCAGCACCGCGCGCCCGGTGGCGAGCATGTCGAGTGCGCGGGCGCGAGTGGCTGCGTTGACTCCGGCGCCGGGACCGATCAACAAGGCCGTGTAGCGGGCATCCTGCAACAGACGCGCGAAATCCTGCGGGCGCGCCATGGGTTGCACCATGATGCTGGTGAGCGCCGCCGCGTAGATCGGCAGAGCGATTTCCGGGACGGCGACCGTGGTGAGCCCGGCCCCGGCGCGCGCCGCCGCACGCGCCGCCATGCGCGCCGCGCCGGTGGTCGGATAGCCGCCGGAAACGAGGGCGTGGCCGCGGCTGTATTTATTGCCGGCCGCGTTCAGCCGCGGCAGGTCGCTTCTCCACAGCTCGGGGACGTTTTCCCAGGTGTCCACCGCAATGGCATCGAGCACTGTCGCCGGCGTTCCGATGTCGGCGAGCACGAGGTCGCCGCACAGGCTGCGGCCCGGCAGCAGGAGGTGGCCGGGCTTTTTACGCGTGAATGTCACGGTGCACGAAGCGGCGGCGGCACCTAAGGACTCGCCGGTGTCGCCCATGACGCCGCTCGGCACGTCGATGGCGATCATCGGTACGCTAACCGCGGCCAGCGTGCGCGCGACGTCCTCGTTCAGGGCGCGGCTCAAGCCGGAGCCGAACACGGCGTCCACGACCAACTGGGCGTCGCCCACCGCCGCGCAGCTCAGCGCCTCGATGGCGCCGTGCCAGCGCGACGCGTGGAATTGCGCGTCGCCCTTCAGGCGCTCGCGGGAACCGAGCAGCGCGACCCGGACGGGCCACCCGGCGGCGTGCAGTTCGTTCGCGACCACGAAACCGTCGCCGCCGTTGTTGCCTGGCCCGCACAGGACCAGGACGCGACAGACGCGCCAGCGTTGCACGATTTCGCGTACCACGGCGCCGCCCGCGGCATGCATCAAGTCCGTGCCCGCGATCCCCGCGTCGACGGTGCGCCGGTCGGCCTCGTCCATTTGAGCAACCCGGAGCAGGGCGCACGATGCCGACGCCGTGCTCATATCGCGGTCCCGAGCAGCGCGCCGACGCCTGCGGTCACGCCCATCGCGAGCGCGCTCCACAGCCCGACGCGCAGTGCGCCGGCCAGCACATCGGCGCCCCCCGCCTTGGCGGAGATGCCGCCCAGAAACAGCAGGCACAGCAGCGATGCGGCCACGGTGCAGGCGATGAGGTAGCGGGACGCCGTCGCCGCGGCGACGAGCAGTGGAATCGCCGAACCGGCCGCAAAACTGCCGGCCGAGGCCAGCGCGGCTTGCAGCGGACGTGCCGCCGAGTCGGCCGACAGGCCGAGCTCATCGCGGGCATGCGCCGCCAGTGCGTCGTGCGCCATCAGCTGCTCGGCGACCTGGCTGGCAAGCATCGGGTCGAGGCCGCGGCGCACGTAGATGTCGGTCAGTTCGTGGCGCTCGCCCGCGAAATCCGCCTGCAGCTCGGCGCGCTCCTGGGCCAGCGCCGCCGCCTCGGTGTCCGCTTGCGAGTGCACGGAGACGTATTCGCCGATCGCCATCGACATGGCGCCGGCCACGAGGCCGGAGGTACCGCTCAACAAGATGCTCGCATGACTGGCATGCGCCGCCGCGACACCGAGAATCAAGCTCGATGTCGATACGATCCCGTCGTTGGCGCCCAGAACGCTGGCGCGCAGCCAGCCGCGCTTGGCCAGTTGATGGCGCTCATGACTGCGGCGGCGCATGGTGAAGGCTAGGCTCTCCCGGTCTTCGGGCCGAGGAAATACCAGAGAATGAAGCCGAGCACCGGCAGGACGATGACGAGGACGGTCCACAGCACCTTCTTGCCCGTGTCGGCGCCGCTTTGGAAGATGTTGACGATCGCCCACACGTCGGCGATGAGGACGATCAGACCCCCTAGACCTTGATACTGCATGATTGATCCCCCTTTTTTTCGGATTGAAACCCGCTTACAAGCTACACGTTTTCGCGCCGGCCGGCTCGACATCGAGCGGTCCCCGGAAATCCGCTATCCTAGCCGATCGACCCACGCGGTACGCGAACGCCCTCATGCCGAACCTCTATCGAGACACCACGGAGCACGCCGTGGCCACGCCGGCGCTCGATGTCGACGTCCGTGCCGACGTCGTGGTGGTGGGCGGTGGGTTCACGGGATTGTCGACCGCTCTGCATTTGGCGGAGGCGGGTGCGCGCGTCGTGTTATTGGAGGCCGAAGAGCCGGGCTGGGGCGCTTCGGGGCGCAATGGCGGTCAGGTGAACGCGGGCCTGAAGCACGACCCCGACGTGATCGAGCGTGACTTTGGAACCGACCTCGGGCGGCGTATGATCGCGCTTTCCGGCGGCGCGCCGGAGTTCGTCTTTGCGCTCATTCGGCGCCATGACATTGCGTGCGAAGCACGCCAGAACGGTACGTTGCGGGCGGCCATCCGAGCCAAGCACGCTGCCCTCATCAACATGTCGATCGAGCAGCTCAGCCGACGCGGTGCGCCGGTCGAACTGTTGGAAGGCGCGGCACTCGAGCGCGCCACCGGAACCGGGCGGTACGTGGCGGCGATGTGGGATCGGCGCGGCGGCGATTTGAATCCCTTGAGCTTCGCCCGGGGTCTCGCCCAGGCCGCCGTTCGGGCGGGCGCCGCGGTGCACGGCGGCACGCGCGCGCTCGGCCTAGTGCGCCAGGGCGATGCCTGGAACGTTCGCACGGCTGCGGGGACGGTCACGGCCGCGCACGTGGTCCTCGCGACCAACGGCTATACCGATGACCTGTGGCCGGCGTTGCGGCGCTCCATCGTGCCGGTGTTCGGGGCGATCGCCGCGACCGCGGTGCTGCCGCCCGACATTGCCCGGACCATCATGCCGAGTCGAGCGGTGCTCTACGAGAGCAGTGCCATCACGGTGTATTATCGGGTGGATGCGTCCGGCCGTTTGTTGATGGGTGGCCGTGGGCCGATGCGGGAGATCGATTCGAGTTCGGCGATTCCCCACTTGCTGGCCTACGCCCGTCGCTTATGGCCGGCGTTGGGCGACACGGCATGGACCCACGCCTGGGGCGGCCGTCTCGCGATGACTCAGGATCAATACCCGCATATTCACGAGCCGGCGCACGGTGTGATCGCATGTCTGGGTTATAACGGACGCGGCGTCGCCATGGCGACCATCCTGGGCGCGCAGATTGCCACGCGTATCCTCGATCCGGCGTCGGAGTTCGACATGCCGGTTACCACGATGAAAACGATCGCGATGCATTCCCTCTGGCCTTTGGCGGTGAGGGCGGTGATTGCACGCGGCCGAATGAGCGACTTTCTCGGGTTGTAGCGATGTTGCCGAGGTATCGATGACGAGAGCGGCCGAACCGACTGGGACGATCGAGGCAGCCCTTACGCACGCTGCTCGGCTCCTGCGGAGCGATCCAGCCCTGGCGGCAGTTCAGGCCTTGGAAATCCTGAGCGTTGCACCCGACCATCCGACCGCCACATTGGTGCTGGCGAGGGCCCGACGCGCGTTGGGCGACACCGGCGGTGCACTCGACGCCCTGCGACGTCTCGCCGCTTTGCAGCCGCAGTCGGCAACTGCCCATTGCGAGCTGGGATTGTCGTTGGGTGAGAGCGGGCGGCACGCCGCCGCCGTGGCGGAACTGCGGCACGCCGTTGCATTGAAACCGGGCATGCCCGACGCCTGGCGTGCCATCGGCGATCACTTGACTATTCTCGGTGATCCGGCCGGCGCCGATGCGGCCTATGCGGAGCATCTGAAAACCTCAACCAACGATCCGCGGCTGGTAGCTGCCGGCGCTGCGTTGTGCGAGAACTGCATTCCCGCGGCCGAATTGCTGCTGCGTGAACATTTGAAGCGGTATCCCACCGATGTGGCGGCCATTCGGATGTTTGCGGAGGTCGCAGCGCGCCTCGGCCGTTATCAGGACGCGGAGAACCTGTTGGCGCGGTGCTTGGAACTGGCGCCGAGCTTCCAGGGAGCGCGCCACAACTATGCGATCGTATTGCACCGACAGAACAAGCCTGCCGCCGCCTTGCAGCAGATAGAGACTCTGTTGCGCCACGACTCGCGCCATCCGGGCTATCGAAATTTACAGGCGGTCGTCCTGGCGAGAATCGGGGATTATCGCGAATCCATCGAGATCTATGCAGACGTGCTCAGCGCTCACCCGCAGCAGCCGGCGATCTGGATGAGCTACGGCCATGCGCTGGCTACCGCCGGCCGGGAAAACGACAGCGTCGCTGCCTACCGCCGCTGTATCGCGCTCGCGCCGCATTTCGGCGAGGCGTATTGGAGTCTTGCCAACCTGAAGACATTTCGATTCTCCGAGGCGGAGGTGCGGACCATGCTCGACCAGCTCGAGACGGCGAAACTCACCGATGAGGATCGCTTCCATTTCGACTTTGCGCTCGGAAAAGCGCTCGAGGACGCCGGGCGCTTCGAGCGCTCTTTCGGGCACTACGCAAAAGGCAATGAACTACGGCGGGCCGCCTTGGATTACGATGCCGCGGCCACCAGCGCACACGTCAGACGCTCGAAGGCGGTGTTGACGAAAGCGTTCTTCGCGCAGCGCGACGGTATGGGGGCGCCGGCGCCGGACCCTATTTTTATTGTCGGATTGCCGCGCGCGGGCTCTACACTGATCGAGCAGATCTTGGCCAGCCATTCAGCCGTCGAAGGGACCATGGAGTTGCCCGATATCATTGCCCTGGCGCGGCGCCTCAGCGGCAAGAAGACCAGTGGCGACGCATCCGAGTACCCGGAGGTCTTGGCCGACTTGGGAGCGGACGACCTGCGGGCACTCGGCGAGGAATACATCCAAAGAACGCGAATCCAGCGCAAAACCGACAAGCCGTACTTCATCGACAAGATGCCGAACAATTTTCTGCACATCGGACTCATTCGCCTGGCGTTGCCGAACGCCAAGCTCATCGATGCCCGCCGCCACCCCATGGCGTGCTGCTTTTCCGGGTTCAAGCAGCATTTTGCCAAGGGGCAGGTATATACCTATAGCTTGCAGGACATCGGCTGGTACTATCGGGACTACGTCGACCTCATGGATCACGTCGACCACGTTCTACCGGGCGTGGTCCATCGAGTCCATTACGAACGCATGATCGAGGACACGCCGGGGGAAGTGGCTCGCCTTCTGGACTATTGCGGGCTGCCATTCGAGGAGAGCTGCCTGCGCTTCTACGACAACGGTCGCGCGGTCAGAACCGCAAGCGCCCAGCAGGTGAGGCAGCCGATCTTCCGGCAGGGACTTGCACATTGGCGGAATTTCGAGCCGTGGTTGGGTCCCCTGAAGGCCGCCCTCGGACCGGCGCTTACCGCCGATGAGACCGGGCCGCACGGTTGAAATTGTGCGGACGTTTAATAAAAGATATAAGTGGTGGCGGGGGGGCGGCGCAAAAAAAACGAGGGGATGGATCGATGACGCGAAGTCGCAAGCGAAAATTGCAGCGCATGTGCTCGAAGTGGGCGGCCATGCCTCTGGCCTCGGCGCTGATCGCCGGCGCCACGCACGCCGCCAGCGACGCGGCGGACTCCGGGACGCTCGAGGAAGTGGTGGTCACGGCGCAGAAGCGCTCCGAGGACCTGCAGAAGGTGCCCATCAGCATGCAGGTTCTGGGTGGCGATAAGCTCGACCAGCTGCAAGTCACCAGCTTCGACGATTATGCCAAGTTTCTGCCGAGCGTGAGCTTCCAGACGCTCGGCCCCGGCCAGGCGCAGCTGTACTTTCGCGGCATCGCCAGCGGCGGCGACGGCCTGCACGCCGGCTCGGCGTCGGCGACCGGCATGTACTTGGATGAGACGCCCGTCACCACCATCGGCAATTCCATCGATCTACATGTCTACGATATCGAGCGCGTCGAGGCGCTGGCCGGCCCCCAGGGCACGCTGTATGGAGCCAGTTCGCTGTCCGGTACCCTGCGCATCATCACCAACAAACCTGACCCGACGAAATTCTCCGCCGGCTACGACGTGAAGGGCGACAAGTTCAGTGCGGGAGCCGGCGGCGGCGAATTCGACGGGTTCGTCAACATTCCGCTGGCAGAGAACGCCGCCGTACGCCTCGTGGGCTACTACGAGCGCGATGGTGGCTACATCAGCAACGTGCCGGCGACGCGAACCTACACTCGCACATCGACGGATCCGACGACTTATCCGGACGCACCGCTGACCGTCAACAACGCGTCGGTCGTGAAGAACAATTTCAACGACACCGAAACTTACGGCGGCCGCGCCGCGCTCAAAGTCGATTTGAACGACAGCTGGAGCATCACGCCGATGGTGCTGTACCAGCATCAGGAAACCAACGGTACGTTCGGTTACGACCCCTTGATCGGCGACCTGAAAGTCACGGATTTCGTCCCCGAATCCACCGACGATCATTGGTATCAGACGGCGCTGACGGTCGAGGGCAAGATCAGCAACTTCGACTTGGTCTATTCCGGCGGCTATTTCGAACGCAATACCCGGATCGCATCGGACTATTCGGAATATTCCGTGGCCTACGACTACTACGGCAATTCGCGCTTTCGCGACAATGCCGGCAACCTCATCGATCCCACGCAGGCACAGCTCCAAACCGACCGCTACACCAAGCTGAGCCAGGAAATTCGTCTGAGCTCGCCTGCGACCGACCGATTTCGCTACACGCTGGGCGCGTTCTACCAGCGTCAGACCGATACCATTCGCGACGAGTACTTGATCAATAATCTGGGCAACACGCCGGCCTACGACTTTTCCGTCACCGGCCAGGCCAACACGCTGTACCTGACCCAGCAGGAGCGCGTGGACCGCGACTATGCCGTGTTCGGCGACACCACTTTCGACATCACCAGTCAACTCAAGCTGAGTGCGGGCATCCGTGGCTTCGTGGCACGCAATACGCTGTATGGGTTTTTCGGCTTCAACAACAATTACGTGGACCTCGACAACGGCGATAATTTTTCGCACGGCAGCGGCGAAAGCTCGTGCTTCAATGCACCGGCTGTGGGCAGCAATCTACCCTGCGTGAACACTGATAAGGGTATTCGCGAGTCGGGTCAGACTCACCGGGTCAACTTGACCTACCAGGTAGACTCGGAGCGCATGGTGTACGCCACGTATTCGACCGGCTTCCGCCCTGGCGGCAACAATCGACGGGTGGGTTTGGCGCCGTACAGCTCCGACACCTTGAGCAACTATGAATTGGGCTGGAAGACGGGGTGGTTCGACCATCGGCTGCGCTTCAACGGCGCCGTTTTCTATGAGAAGTGGAAGGGAGTGCAGCTGGGCGTCGCGGGGCCGAACGGTATTACCGACATCTTCAATGTGGGCAATGCGACGGTGAAGGGCATCGAATCCGACATCAACTGGCTGGCGCTAGAGGATCTCGACATCAGCGCATCGGGCACGTATGTGAACGCCAGGACGACCACGGATTTCTGCGGCGAGCAGACCGACAAATCCCAAGCAGACTATGGTCAGCTTCTACAAAGCTGTCCGGGCGCGGCATCGGCGCCGGCGGGCAGCCGATTGCCCGTAACGCCCGCATTCAAGGCGAATTTGACCGCGCGGTACAAGTTCAACGTGGGCGACTACAAGAGCTTCGTGCAGGCGTCGGTCATACATCAGAGCGCCGCGAATTCGGCGCTGCAGTCCGATGTGGAGGCCATCCTCGGTCAGACGCCGGGATACACCAGCGCGGATTTTTCCGTGGGAACCGCCATGGGGAACTGGACCTCGGAGCTGTATATCGAGAACGCGTTCGACGAACGGGGCCAATTGAACCGATACGGTGAGTGCGGCGCCGACTATTGCTATCAGAACGCGCGGGTCATTCCCATCAAGCCGCGGATCTTCGGTATCAAATTCGGACAGAAGTTCTAGAGCTTACCGGGCAAATTCCGCGGCGTCGCCGAGGCACTGCGCGAGAGCATCGTGCAGTGCCGTCAGTTGTCGGTGTAGGAGCGGCGCAGCCGGTGCAGGTCGACGATCACGTCGTAGTGCTCCCCGGCCGGCAGCTTGTAGCCTTCCGCAAAGTCGTAGCGCGACTCGAGATTGGCGAGATCGGGATGCAAGTCGTGCATGGCCCGCTTGAACATCTCTTTGGGCACCCATTCCGAATTCGACGACAGAGACCCGAATTCGTCGTGATAGATGGATGCGGTCGACAGGTCGGCGGGCGAGGAGGCGATGGCGAAAACGCGCGGCCGAGCCGGCCCATCGAGGCGCACCTGCTTCGCGCCCTGCAGGATCAATTGCCACTCGTTCCCCTGAGGCACCGCGATCAGCGCATACACGTGATGCTGGGCGGTGAAAAACGCGGCTATCACCGCCACGCTCGCCAGCACCCTGCGGCTTGCCATGCCCCACCGTTCCGTCAGCGCCCGCACCGAGGCCACCAGGAAGCACAGCAGCACGGCGGTCATCGCGAGAATGGTGCGATAGGTGGCGTAGCGCTCGGATGCGGCCAGGCTCACGCCGAGGGCGAAGACCGGCAGGCCGAGCAGGCCCGCTGCCCAGATCAATCCGCGGGTACGGCCATGCCGCCGCCATTCCACGACGATGCCCGCCAGCAACAGGCAACCCACGAGACCGGCGCACGCCAGATACCAGCCGCGGCCGCGATGGTTGTTGTCGTTGAGCACCAGCAGGCTCAAGGCGTTCGGCAAGGTCTCCTGAATGAACCAGACGATCTTCTCGCCCCAGTGATGTTCGAATGCGATGCGCCCCGATTTGACGAACACGCCGGCGGCGTACAGCGCGGTCATGGTGCAGTACGCGAGAATCAGCGAGAGAACGACGAAGCCGAGATGGATGCCGAGCCAGCGTGCGGTTTGTGCAAGCCCTCGGCGCCGTTGCGCGATCAATCCGGCGGCCAGCGGCACCACGTAGAAAAGCGCGCTCGGCTGATAGATGAGGGCGCTGACGACCACCAGGCCAAGCGCCAGGCTCCACTGTCCGACTTTGCGGACGGGGCCGGCACTGAGACCCATACCCAAGGCGCCGTCGGCGGTGAAAAATCCTGCGATCGCGAGCAATGCGGTCGCCGCATACGGCCATCCCACGGCCCACCCGGCGATGACCTGTGCGGATGGCACCAATGCCAGCAGGACGGCAAAGCACAGACTGGAGTTGTAACACCAGCCGAAGGAACGCAGGGCTCGAAACATCACCAAGGAGATCGCCCCCAGCAACAGCGAGGCGAGGAAGCGCATCCATTGCAGGTCTTGGACGGTGTCGGTCTGACCATACGTGGACTGCAACAGCCACCCGTAGATGGGCCGCGCGTGGGACGCGCAGAATTTCACCACCGTCGCGGGTTCCTCGTGCGCCTCGCGCAGATTCGAATAGTCGTCGCGCAAGCCGTAATCGTGAAACGTCGCCGGCCAATACGCCGTCAGCGGCACCAGAAACAGCACGGCCGTCATGACCCAGGCGCGCAGGCTGAGCACGCGGCGCTGCGCGGCCACCGTGGCCGTGTGGCCAATGGGAAGTGCCACCGCGGGTTCGGTGAGGGCTTCTCTGAGGACGGGCTTCGGAACACTCATACTGTCGAAAAACCTTGGTTGCTGCACTGCACAAAGAGATCGCCGCAGGCTTGATCGCAAGTGCAATCAAGGGGGATGAGCGGCATCGATTCTAGGGGCTGAGGGGCAAAAAATCCGTGCGGGAAGCGGATAAAGTACGTTAAATATCTGTTAGCTGTGCTGCCTTTCGCATGCCGCCGACGCGCCTCTCACGCGGCAACGCAGAGGTTCTTGCCCGCGTGTTTTGCCCGGTGGAGCGCGGCGCCGACGCTTGCAGCGCCGCGACAAGGCCGCGCCAGGCAGTACAATCGCATGATGAGACGTTATGTAAGTCCGGACGAAGCCACCATCGAGCGGGAATTCGATCTCGTGCCGTCGGAATGGCAGTTTGCGGCCAATTACAACGCGGCACCGACCCAACCGGTGCCGGCGATACGGGTGGTCGACGGGCAGCCCGATCCGGCACTCCTCAATTGGGGTTTCGGCGAGCACGAAACCTTCACGGTGGCGATGGAAATGCTGAAACTCGGGGAGGGCGACCGGAGCCTGCTGGCGCGCGGGCAGCGTTGCATCATCCCGGCCTTAGGATTCTACGAGTGGCGTGCCGACAAGGCGGGCGCGAAGCGGCCCTACTTCGTTCATGTGGAGAACCAGGCCGTGTTCGGCTTCGCCGGCCTCTGGGAGCGTGAATCCTGCACCATCATCACCGTGCCGGCCAATGCCCTGATGACCGAAATCGACGGCGCGGCACGCATGCCGGCGATTCTGGCGCGGGAGATGCGCGATGTCTGGCTGTACGGCAGCCCGGCCAACGCAGCGGCGGCCTTGAGCGCGTACCCATCCGCCCAGATGATCGCGTACGCGGTCACGGCGCGCGTCGATTCGCTCAGTAACAACGATGAAACATTGATCGAACCCCTCGAAACAGACGTCGATTGAGTGATGCAGGTCCCATCGGGGCGGGATGGGTTCGCGTTAGGCTTTCCTCGAAGGAAGCCTTTCGCCCATGGGATTCAAATTCGCATTGTTCTTGGTTGCCCTGCTGACGGCGGGTGCCGTGGGTGCGCATACCCGAATCTACACGTACGTGGACGCGGACGGCGTCAAGCACTTCACGGACGTGCCCGACGACAATCGGTACAAGCTGCTGATTCTCGATCGGCATGAATTGACCCAGAGCGGCGATCACTATAGCGCGACGCTCCTCGCCCGGGCGGCGCAGTACGACTCCATCATCGAAAGGGCCGCGGTATCGGCCGCCGTGGAACCCAATCTATTGCGCGCCGTCATCGTGGTCGAATCCGGTTTCAACTCGCGCGCCGTGTCGAAGCGCGGCGCCGTCGGTTTGATGCAGCTGATGCCGGCCACCGCCTCGCGCTTCGGGGTTTCGGATCTCTACGATCCGAAACAGAACGTGCATGCCGGCGCCAGCTACCTCAAATTTCTGATGGATCGGTTCGGCCACGACGTTCGGCTGGCACTGGCGGCCTACAACGCCGGCGAGGATGCGGTCGAGCGCAACGGCGGCCGCATACCGCCGTTCACGGAGACCATGGCTTACGTGCCCAAGGTGCTCAAAATCTACCGAATGCTCGCCGATCTGCCGCGCGCGACCTAGAGTTTGCCGGCCGACGGCGCGACCGCCACGCCGGCAATTTCGAAATGCGCGCCCCGTACCAGTTGATTGACCCCGATGAATGCGCGCGTGGGATATTGCCCATGGAAATAACCCCGATATACCGTGTTGAACCCGTCGTAGAGACTCAAGTCCGTGCAATACACGGTCACCGAGACCAGATCGTCCATCGACAGTCCGGCCTGGGCGAGGGTTTTCTTGACGGCGTCGAGTACCAGATGAGCTTCGGTGTCCACGTTCGCGGCTGCCTTTTGCGTGGCGTGATCGATTCCCACGTGGCCGGCGACGTAAAACGTGCGGCCGACCATGATGCCTTCGCTGAACGGTGCGGCGGGGGCGTTGCCGGCGGCCGGCGGCGCAGGCACATAGTGCCGATCCGTGTCGGCGCCGAGAACCGCGGTCGCGGCACAGACTGCAGCGAGGGACGTGACTAGGGCTTTGGCGAACATGGCGGTCTCCTTAAGGGTTGCAAAGGGGCATGTTGGTATCTCGAACGGCGCAAAGCAATCGCGGCGAGTTGATTTCCCACGGCCCGACCCCATTGGGCCGCCTGTGCACCACGAAACCAGCAGCCCGGGCGTTGAAGTGTTTCGCGGCACGCAGGCGGCCTGCTTCGAATTCGGTTTGGTGTTGGACGCAAAGGGCTGGAGATACGAGCGGATCGAATCGGACGGCGCCTGGCTGCTCTGCGTCGCGCCGGACCTGGCGCACGATGCGATCGAGGAGCTGCGCCGTTACGCTGCCGAGCGCATGGAGCGTCGCGAACCCGCGGCGCCTTTCGTCCCCTTCTCCGGCGGCGGCTTCGGCGCCGGTGCGTACGCGCTGGCGTTGATTCTCGTGGCGTACTGCGCCGGAGCCGGATTATTCGGCGCGGATTGGCTCGCCGCCGGCGCGCTCGACTCGCGAGGCGGCGGCGCCGGGGAATGGTGGCGCGCAATCACCGCGTTGACGCTGCACCTGGACCAGGAGCATTTGCTCGGCAACCTGTTGTTCGGGGTCGGCATCGGAATTCTCGCCGGCCGTATGTTCGGACCGGGTGTGGCTTGGCTCAGCATTCTGCTCGCGGGTGCTGCGGGCAATTATCTCGACATGTTGATGTCGCCCGCCTGGCATCGCGCGGCCGGTGCTTCGACCGCGGTGTTCGCGGCGCTCGGCCTGTTGGCGGGATTTGGGTGGGGACGGCAGCTCACGCTGCGCGATCGCCGTCTCTATCGTTGGGCGCCGCTGTTCGGCGGCGTGTGCCTGCTCGCATTGCTCGGCGCCGGCGGTGAACACGTGGATGTGTTGGGTCACTTGCTGGGGTTCATCGCCGGCGTGACGCTCGGCTGGATTTTCGCCCGCGGCGGCGTGCCTCGACATCGCGGCGCCGCGCTGCAGGCAATCGCCGGTTCGATCGCGCTGTCTATCCTCGGCGTCGCGTGGCTTCTGGCGCTCCTTCATGCTCGGTAGCGATGAGCCGCCGCGCATAGTCCCATGTTGAGCTCCTCAAAAGGCGAAGACCAAATTGACCGTACTCACCGTATCCACCTTCTTGAGCGGCGTCGGCGGATTGCTGTTGTCCGTGACGGCGTAGCCGACGCTGAGTGCGAGTCTGGTCGACATCTTGACCGTCAAGGCGATTTCATCATGCGCCAGCGTATCCGTCGCGCCGTGCTCCACCAGGAATTTATTGGTCACCGTGGTGATGGAGTTGAATTTGTGCAGATAGTCGATGCCCCCGGCGGCGATGACTTCGCTCTCGGCCGGCAGCGGAGTCCTCGACGTGACGGCACCGTTGCCGTCATCCCTGTTCAGGGTCTCCGGCCGCAGGCGCCGAAAACCGGGGCCGATCTGCGCCGTGAGCTTGTCGTTGTCGGTGTCGATGAACTTGTAACCGATGCCGGACGTTACGCTCGCCTGATAGACGAAGCCGTCGAACATGTCGTGCTCGAATCGCAGTCCGCCGAAAGCGAACATGCCGGCGGTGACGGTGTAGTCGGTCTGCTCACGCACCAGCCAGCGTTCCGCCGAAATGATCCCTGCGCTCTTGCCGTACAGGCCTTCGGCGTAGGCCTCGTTCTTCCAGGCGTCATCGTAGCGCAGCATGTCGATATTGCCGTTGATGGATTCGCCGTCGCTATTGCCTTTCGAATCCAGAAATCCAAATTGTCCCTTGCCGATCCACTGGTGCTGGGGCGGCGGCGTCGGCGGGTCGTCCGCCCGGGCGGTGGTAATGCATGCTGCGGCGCATAGCATGGAAGCCGCGGCCAACACACGGTGATCGGTCATATTGTCCTCCGAGTGAAAAGAATTCAGGTAGCGAAGCCGCGCCAGGTGAATCCGAGGCGCGGCTCCGTCCGGGTGGTTGCGGTCAGGCTCGCTTCGCGAGCAGGTCGCGAATCTCTTCGAGCAGCACTTCCGACTTGGTCGGCGCGGGCGGCGCCGTGTCCACCACGGGGGGCTTCTTGAGCTTGTTGATGCCTTTGATGGCAATGAACAGGATGAAGGCGATGATGAGAAAATCGAAACAGGTCTGCAGGAACGCGCCGTATTTGACCAGCACTTCCTTGCCGGTCGGATCCTTCCCGAGGCTGATGGCCAGGTCCGAGAAATTGATGCCGCCGATCAACTGGCCGAGAGCCGGCATGAAGAGGTCGCCGACGAGCGAAGAGACGATCTTGCCGAATGCCGCGCCGATGATCACGCCAACCGCGAGGTCGACCACGTTGCCCTTCATCGCGAACTCTTTGAACTCTGAACCTAGGCTCACGGGGTCTCCCTCCTAAGCAATGTAGACGCGGCCCCACCGAAGGGTTATGGCGGCGATGGTACTGAGCGAACGCGGAGCGGGCAAGCAATAATCTTCGCGCAACTGTTGCGTGCGCCGCACATCGCCAGTGACTGCAAACTCGCGCCCTCGGCTTTGGCAGCCGCGCTCACGCCGGCGGCGCGCCACCGGGTACGAACATGCGGTCGAGCGCCTTGAAATGCCGCCGGGCGTACGCCAGCACCTCGGCGTCGGTGGGGTGGTCGGCATTCTCCACCGCGACGATGCCGTTGCCCAGCGCGGGGTGTTTGTTGCGCAGGTAGTCCGCGAATTCGTGCTTGGTCTGCGCGGGTCCGATGATCAGCACCTCGTGCGTGCCGGACAATGCGGCAGCGACTTCCTCGAAGAACTTCGCGTCGGCGACCGTCTTGTGCCCGCCATGCGTGCTCTTGCGGCTGTGGACTTTTAGATGCTGGTCGTGGGCATGGATGACCTTGCTCTGTTCTTCGGTCGACGTGAATTGCCAGGCCGTCGCTTTCTGATGGTCGATCCAAACGACGGAATGATAGTAAGGCATGAGTTCTCCTTGGGGCTCGGCGGGATCGCCGCCATTCTATGCGATCGGCATCGCGATCTTGCACAATCCTGCAGCGTCGGTGTTTGTCCTACAGGCCATCCATTCAATTCAATCTTTGTAACAGAGTGTGTGGCAGACTCCGGCAATGTCAAATGTGCTGACTCTCAACGGTGGCTCATCGAGCGTCCGATTCGCGGCCTACGATGCGACAGACCCCGTATCGAAGCTGCTCGACGGAAAGATCGAGCGGATCGGGGCGGGCGGTACCACCTTGACCGTGAATGGGAACAGGGGGCAGCCGTCGCAGACCACGGCGGTCGATGCCGCGGATCATCGCTCGGCGGCCGGCTTTCTGCTCAACTGGCTGGCGTCGCAGCCCGTGTTCGCGACGGTCTGCGCCGTCGGCCATCGAGTGGTGCATGGCATGACGCACTCCGATCCGGAGCGGGTCACGCCGGATTTAGTGGCCGAATTGAAGCGCATTAGGCCGTACGATCCCGAACATCTACCGCGGGAGATCGAACTGATCGATGCGGTGACGCGCCGTCATCCGGCTCTTCCCCAGGTCGCCTGCTTCGATACCGCGTTTCATCGCACCATGCCGCGGGTCGCGACGATTCTCCCGATTCCGCGCCGCTACGAAGCGAAGGGCGTGCAGCGCTATGGGTTTCACGGCCTGTCCTATACCTATCTGATGGGTGAACTTGCGCGTGTCGCCGGGGCCGAGGCGGCGCACGGCCGGGTGATCCTCGCTCACCTCGGCAATGGCGCGAGCCTCGCGGCCGTGCGCGGCGGCCGATGCGTCGATACCAGCATGGGTTTCACGCCGACCGCGGGGCTGGTGATGAGCACTCGCTCCGGGGACCTCGATCCCGGCGTGATGAGTTTCCTGGCGTCGACGGAATCCATGGATGCCGCCGCCTATGAGAAAATGGTAACGCACGAGTCGGGGCTGCTCGGTGTGTCCGAGACCAGTTCCGACATCCGCGATCTGCTGGCGCGGGAAGCGAGCGACGTGAGGGCGGCGGAGGCGGTGGCGCTGTTCTGTTACCAGGCGAAGAAATGGATCGGCTCGTTCGCCGCCGCGCTGGGCGGCTTGGATACGTTGGTCTTTGCGGGCGGCATCGGCGAGAACGCGGTGAGCATTCGCGCACGGATTTGCGAAGGGCTGCAGTTCCTGGGCGTCGAATTGAACGATGCCCGCAATGCGCACGCCGCGCCGTCCATATCGGCCGATTCGGGACGCGTCGCCGTGCGCGTCATACGCACGGATGAGGAGTCGGTGATCGCGAGTTCGACGATACGCGTCCTGGGATTGAATACGACAGAGGATGGTTGACCGATGGCACAATTGACGCAGACAACGACTCTCGAACCCGAGCTATTGCAGAAAATGGACGCATATTGGCGCGCTGCCAACTATCTCGCGGTGGGACAGATCTACCTGTGCGACAACCCGCTGATGAAGGAGCCGCTGGCCGTCTCGCACATCAAGCGCATGCTGTTGGGCCATTGGGGCACTACGCCGGGCCAGAATTTTCTGTATACGCACCTGAACCGGGCAATCAAGAAATACGATCTGGACATGATTTACATGTCGGGCCCGGGTCACGGCGGCCCCGCGGTGGTGGCGAGTACGTATCTCGAAGGCACGTACAGCGAGGTGTATTCGAACGTCGGACAGGACGAGGCCGGCTTGAAGCGGTTGTTCACCCAATTCTCATTTCCCGGCGGCATCCCCAGCCACGCCTCCGCCGAATGTCCGGGCTCGATTCACGAAGGCGGCGAGCTGGGCTATTCGCTGAGCCACGCATTTGGCGCCGTCTTCGACAATCCAAGCCTGACGGTTGCATGCGTGATCGGCGACGGCGAGGCGGAAACCGGACCGCTGGCCACGTCGTGGCATTCGAATAAGTTTCTCAACGCGGAAACGGACGGTGCGGTTCTGCCCATCCTGCATCTCAACGGCTACAAGATCGCGAATCCAACCATTCTCGCGCGCATTTCGCGGGAAGAATTGGACCAGCTGCTGCGCGGCTACGGCTGGACGCCGTACTATGTCGAGGGCCACGAACCGGCCGCGATGCACGAAGCCATGGCGTCGACGCTCAATACCGTCATCGAGGAAATCAAGCGGATCCAGGCGAATGCGCGCTCGAAAGGCAGCATCGAGCGGCCGCGCTGGCCGATGATCGTATTCGCCTCTCCCAAGGGTTGGACCGGTCCCAAGACCGTCGACGGTGTGGCGAACGAAGGAACGTTTCGCGCTCACCAGGTTCCCATCACGGATCCGGCGAGCAACCCCGAGCACCTGCGGCAGCTGGAAGGCTGGCTGCGCAGTTATCGGCCCGACGAGCTGTTCGACGCGCAAGGCCGCCTCAAGCCCGAACTCGCCGCGCTGGCACCGGCGGGCGAGCGGCGCATGGGCGCCAATCCGCATGCGAACGGCGGCAAACTGCTGCGGGATCTGCGCATGCCGGATTTCGCGGACTATGCGGTCGATGTGGTCAAGCCGGGCGGCCTCGGCATCGGCGACACGCGCGTGCTCGCGCCGTTCCTGCGCGACGTCGCGAAAATGAACGCGGTGCAGCGTAATTTTCGCATTTTCGGCCCCGACGAGACGCTGTCCAACGGACTCGAGCGAGTCTTCGAAGTCACCAACCGGCAGTGGGAAGCGCCCACCGCGCCGAACGACCAATACCTGGCCCGCGCCGGCCAGGTGGTGGAGATGCTGAGCGAGCATCAATGCGAAGGCTGGCTCGAGGGCTATCTGCTCACCGGCCGCCATGGCCTGTTCAATTGCTATGAGGCGTTCATTCACATCGTCGACTCCATGTTCAACCAGCATGCAAAATGGCTGAAGGTGACGGCGGGGCTGCCGTGGCGCGTCAAGATCGCGTCGCTCAATTACCTGCTGAGTTCGCATGTCTGGCGGCAGGACCACAACGGCTTCACCCACCAGGATCCGGGCTTCATCGATCACGTGGTGAACAAGAAGGCGGAGATCGTACGCGTCTATCTGCCGCCCGATGCAAATTGCCTGCTGTCCGTCATGGATCATTGCCTGCGCAGCCGGCACTATGTCAATGTCGTGATCGCGGGGAAACACCCGGCGCCGCAATGGCTGTCGATGGCCGCCGCGGTCCGGCACTGCACCGAAGGGATCGGCATATGGCAATGGGCGAGCAACGATCAAGACGGCGAGCCCGACGTGGTGATGGCATGCGCCGGCGACGTGCCGACACTCGAGACGCTGGCCGCGGTATCCATACTGCGCGAGCACCTGCCGCACATCAAAGTCCGCGTGGTCAACGTGGTCGACCTCATGAAGCTGGAGCCCAAGACCGAGCACCCGCATGGCCTGAGCGATGACGATTTCGATTCATTGTTCACGCGCGACAGACCGGTGATATTCGCCTTTCATGCCTACCCGTGGCTGATTCACCGGCTCACCTATCGCCGCCACAATCACGGCAACTTCCACGTGCGCGGCTACAAGGAAGAGGGCACGATCACCACCGCGTTCGACATGACGGTGTTGAACGATCTCGACCGCTTCCATCTGGTGATCGATACCATCGATCGCCTGCCGCAAACCGGCAGCAAAGGCGTATATCTCAAGCAGCAACTGCAGGACAAATTGGTGGAGCACAAGCATTACATCGACCGCTACGGAGAGGACATGCCGGAGGTCAAGAATTGGCAGTGGAGCTAGCGTTCGAGTGACGGACACTCCCCCTCGGTACGACCGATCGCACCAAATCGCCGGGTCGCCCTTCCCTCTAGGTGCGACCTGGGATGGCCGTGGAGTGAACTTCTCGCTGTTCTCCGAGAGTTCCGATTCGGTGGAGCTGTGTCTCTTCGACGAGTCCGGCGGCTGCGAGCAGCGAATACGCATTCGCGAGCGCACCAGCGGCGCCTGGCACGTCTATTTGCCGAACGTCGCGCCCGGCCAGCTGTACGGGTACCGGGTGCACGGACCTTACGAGCCCGCCAGGGGCTTGCGTTTCAATCCGAACAAATTGCTGCTCGACCCCTACGCGAAGGCGATAGGACGCAAGCTCGAGTGGGCGGACGAGCTGTTCGGCTACACCTTGGGACATCCTGACGGCGATTTGGCCTTCGACGACCGCGACAGTGCGCCGTTCGCGCCGCTGGCGGCGGTCGTCGATCCGACATTCGATTGGACCGGCGAGAACCGTCCGGCCCACCAGGCGCACGAGGCGATCATCTACGAAGCGCACGTGCGCGGCATGACCATGCTGCATCCCGACGTGCCCGAGCAATTGCGCGGCACCTACGCCGGTATCGCATCGCCGCCGATCGTCAAGCACTTGCAGGAACTGGGCATCACCGCCATCGAGCTGATGCCGGTGCATTACTTTGTGAACGATCGTCATCTGGTCGACCGGGGGCTGCGCAACTACTGGGGCTATAACACGCTGGGGTTCTTCGCGCCCGAGCCCAGCTACGCCAGCAACCCGCATTTGCGCGTCGACGTCATTCGCGAGTTCAAGCAGATGGTCAAGGATCTGCACAATGGCGGCATCGAGGTCATATTGGACGTGGTTTACAACCACACGGCCGAAGGCAATCATGCGGGGCCGACCCTGTCGTTCCGCGGCATCGACAATCTCGCTTACTACCGAACCGTGCCGGGCGACCCGCGCCATTACATGGATTATACCGGTTGCGGCAACACGCTCAACATGGTGCACCCGCATTCGATACAGCTCATGATGGACAGCTTGCGCTACTGGGTCGCGGAGATGCACGTCGATGGGTTTCGCTTCGATCTGGCTTCCGCGCTCGCCCGCGAATTGAAGGACGTAGACCAGCTGGGCGCTTTCTTCGACACGATCTATCAGGATCCGACCATCGCCCCGGCCAAATTGATCGCCGAACCGTGGGATCTGGGCGAGGGCGGGTATCAAGTCGGTAATTTTCCGCCCGGCTGGATGGAATGGAACGGTAAATACCGCGACACCGTGCGCAAGTACTGGAAGGGCGACATGGGGCTGCATTCGGAAATCGCGACGCGGTTGGCCGGCAGCGCGGATCTGTACGAGACCACCCGCCGCCAACCCTCCGCCAGCATCAACTTCGTGACCGCCCACGACGGATTTACGCTCCAGGATCTGGTGAGCTACGAACAGAAGCACAACGCGGCCAATGGCGAGGATAACCGCGACGGCGCCGACGACAACCATACCTGGAATTGCGGCGTGGAAGGTCCTACCGACGATGCGGACACCATTGCGCTTCGCGAACGGCAGAAGAGGAACCTGTGGTGCGCCCTGATGCTGGCCCAGGGCGCACCGATGATATCGGGCGGCGATGAGTTGAGCCGCACGCAGCTCGGCAACAATAACGGCTACTGCCAGGATTCGGAACTATCCTGGTACCACTGGGATCTGGACGATCGCCGGCGGGGCTTTCTGGATTTCGCGCGGCGCGTGAACGGCTACCGCAAACGGCATCCGAATCTGCACCGCTACGCGTTCTACGACAGCGACCCGGACGCCGTGCATCCGGACAGGAACATCGTCTGGTTCCGCGCGGACGGCAAGCGCATGGAGGCCAAGGATTGGGAGGACGGCGGATGGATGCGCACGCTCGGCATGTTTCTGAACGGCATGGCTCCCGAAATTCGCAGCAGCGACGGGCGGTGCGTGCAGGACAAGGACTTTCTTCTGCTTCTGAACGCCCACCATGAGCCCGTGGCATTCCGGATCTCGTACGAGTTGTATCACTCGGGTTGGCGGGTGGCGTTCGATACGGCGCGTCCTTATCTGCCCGTGGAGCGGGAAGCCGTAAAGAGGAATCGGATCGTCGACATGGCGCCGCGCTCCTTCGTGGTGCTCAGTCATGAGCGCTAAATGGGTCGCAACCTACCGGTTGCAGCTGCACACGGAATTTCCCTTGGACGCCGCGGCACGCATTCTGCCGTACCTGGCGGAACTCGGCATCAGCCATGTCTACCTGTCGCCGTGCCTGCAAGCGGCCCCCGGCAGCCGGCATGGTTACGACGTGACCGATCCCAGCCGCATCAGCGAGGATCTCGGCGGCGAAGCCGCGTGGGATCGTTTCGTCGCGAGCGCGCGCGCGCTGGGCCTCAAAATCCTGCTCGACATCGTGCCGAATCACATGTCGGCCTCGCGCTACAATCCGTGGTGGGACAGCGTTCTCGAGCACGGTCCGTACAGCGACTTCGCCGCGTTCTTCGACATCCGAAATCCCGCCGGGCAGGCGTTCCGGGTTCACATCTGCACGCTCGCCCGCGCTTACGGGGAGGCGCTCGAGGCCGGTGAACTCAGCATCGAAGTCGCCGACGGACACCCGCGGCTCAAGCATTACGACAACAGCTGGCCGTTGAGCCCCGCCTCGTGGGGACCGTTATTGGCGGCCGGCGCTGCCCACGCCGGCGCGGATGCCTGTTTCGCGGATCTGGAGCGGCTGGCGAATCTTGGCGCACCCGAGAACGGCGAGCGGGAACGCTACCGATTGCATACGGCGCTGGCCGAAGCCCTGCTGGCCTCGGCGCATCGCGAGGGTCGGCTGCACTCGGCCGCGGCGACCGTGAGCGCGGATCCGGACCGGCTGGACGCCATTTTGCAAAAGCAGTTTTTCATGCTCCACGGCTGGAAGCTGGCGGGCGAGCTCACCAACTACCGGCGTTTCTTCGATGTCAGCACGCTGATCGGCATACACACGGAAGCACCCGACGTCATGGCGGCGACGCACGCCCGAATCCATACCATGATCGAACGCGGCGAGATCGATGGTCTGCGCGTGGATCATCCCGATGGTCTGCGCGATCCGTTGACGTATTTCCAACGGCTGCGCGAGCTGCTGCCCGACGGGCGGGTCTACGTCGAGAAGATTCTGGAAAACGACGAGCGGCTCATGGATGACTGGCCGATCGACGGCACGGTGGGGTACGATTTCCTGGCGAAGGTCAATCGTCTCTGGATGGACGACCAACGCATCGATGGCCTGACCGCGACGTATTCGGATTTCACGGGCCATTCGGTGAACTTCGCGGCGCTGGTGCGCGAGTCGAAGCGCGGGATCGTCCACTCGACGTTTTCCGCGGATCTGGAGCGGCTCGCCCTCGCGGCGATCGAGAGTGCCCGTGCCGACTGGCGCACCCGCGACATCAGCCCCCGGCATCTGCGCGAGGCGCTGGCCCGGGTCACCGTGGCGCTCGCGGTGTATCGCACCTATCGAACCGCGGACACCGTGCACGACGACGATCGACGCATCGTCGGCGAAGCGGTGCAGGGCGCACGGATCGGTTCCACGGACATCGATGCGGCGGCTTTCGATTTTCTATTGTCCTTGTTCACCAAGCCGCACCTCAACGAGAGCGAGGCGGATTTCGTCGCGCAATGGCAGCAATTGGCGCCGGCCGTGATGGCGAAGGGCGTCGAGGACACGACGTTCTACAGTTTCGACCGATTGGTGTCGTGCAACGAGGTCGGCGCCCAGGCCTCGCTGGTCGGAATTTCGGCCGACCGGTTTCACGAATTCTGCCATTATTTGAGCGAGCGCTGGCCCAACAACATGCTGGCCACCTCGACGCACGACAACAAGCGCAGCGAGGACGTGCGGACCCGCATCTCGCTGCTGTCGGAGATCCCCGATCGCTGGTCGGAAGCATTGCACACGTGGTCGCAACTGACGGCGCCCGCCTGGAAGAACCGCACACCGGACCGGCATGCCGAGTATCTGCTCTACCAGACGCTGATCGGCGCGTGGCCCATCGGAGAGGAGCGCACCTGGGCCTACATGCTGAAGGCGTGCCGCGAGGCGAAGATCAGGACCTCCTGGCACGAGCCGAACACCGGGTATGAGGAGAACATCCGCGGTTTCGTCGACGGCGTGTATCAGACGCCGGAATTCATCGCGAGCCTCGAGGCGTTCATCCAACCCTTGATACTGCCCGGCCGGATCAACAGTCTCTCGCAGACCCTCATCAAGATGATGGTCTCGGGCGTCCCCGACTTCTATCAGGGCACCGAGTTATGGGACTTGAGCCTGGTCGATCCCGACAATCGGCGGCCGGTCGATTTCGCTCTGCGCTCGGACTTCGTGCGGCGCTGCAAGGGCTTGTCGGCGGCGGAGGTGGTGCGCGACTGGGATTCCGGGCTGCCAAAGCTCTGGCTGACCGCACGGGTTCTCAAGCTGCGCCGCGAACGCGCGGCGGATTTTTCCGACCGGAGCAAGTATCAACCGCTGGTGGCGCAGGGAGCGCGCCTCGGCAACGTGCTGGCGTTCCGCCGCGGCGAGAACCTGATCGCCGTGGTCCCGCGGTTCACGATGTCGGTGAACGGCAATTGGGGCGACACCCGGTTGCCGCTGCCGCGCGGCCACTGGCGAAATTGCTTCACCGACGACATCGTGCAGGATTCGGTGGAGCCCGCCGAATTGTTCAACGTCTTTCCCGTGGCGCTGCTGATACGCGAAGGCAGCTGATCTTCGCGGGACTGCCGAGGCTCGCGGAGAAGGTAGATCGTCGTGGAAGCGCCGCCGCTCGCGGGATGGTTGCCGTTGGCGCGGGTTCAGGCCGCCTCGCCGAGGGCATGGGAACGCCACCACGCCGCCGTCAGCAATTCAGAGTGATGCTGCAGGAATACCGCGCGCAAGGCGTCCGGAATCGACAGGAACGGCAGCCATTGCTCGGGAAACACATCGTGGGGTCCGTAGTGGAACCAGGGCTCGGCGCTGGTCTCCTCCTCCTCGCGGGTGGGTTGCGGCAGGTCCCGGAACACGCAATCGCTGACCAGGCATAGCTCGTCGTAGTCGTAGAAAATCACCCGCCGGTGGCTGGTGACGCCGAAATTCTTGAGCAGCAGATCGCCGGGGAATACATTGCTCGCCGCGAGATCCCGCAGTGCGTGGCCGTAGTCGATGATCGCGGCTTCCGCGGCGGCGGGCTCCGCCTCACGCAGAAACAGATTGAGCGGCCGCAGGCGCCGTTCGATGTAGCAATGCTCGATGATGAGATCGTCGCCCTCGATACGGCAGTTCTCGCGCGCCTCGCGCAGCAGTTCCTCGGTCAACGCCGGCATGAAGCGCGCGCGCGGCAACCGCAGGCGCTTGAATTCCTGGGCGTCGACCAGCCGGCCGGCGCGATCGTGCTGGAATACGAATTGGTAGCGCTCCATGACGTCGGCGCGGGTGCTGGTCTTGGGGGCGCCAAAGTGGTCGCGAATCACCTTGAAAACCAGATCATGGGACGGCAGCGTGAATACGATCATGACCAGACCGCGCTCGCCGGGCGCGTGCACGAAGCTGTCGATGGACGTGTTCAGGTGCCTTTGCAGCGCGAAGTAGCGTTCGGTCTTGCCTTGTTTGGCGCGCCCGAGCACCGTGTACAGCTCATCGATGGACTTGCGCGGCATGAACGAGCGCAGCAGCGTGATGGCCGCACTCACGACCGGCAAATCGACATGGAAATAAGAACGCGCGTAGCCGAACAGCGAACCGACCTCGGCGCGCGACAACATCACCGCATCGACCTGGACGCCCTTGGCCGAATTCGTGAACGCGATGATGAGCGGGGTGATCGAGCTGTCGCCGATGAGGCGGCCCACCGCGAAGGCATGCAATCCGCGATAGAACACCGGCTCGATCAATTCGATGGATTCCGGCGCTCCACTTTGGCGGCCCGACTCGAAGTATCGGCCGATGTCGGCGCTGATCTGGTGCACTGCCTTATCGTGATCGCCGATCGCGGCGCCGAACGGCAGATCCGCGATGATTTCGCGCACGGCGCCGGACAGGGATCCGCCGACGCGGTAGACGCGGATGGGCACGGCGCCGGACGCGCGGCCGACGTTGGTCGCGCAGAATTCTGCCTGCGTGTTGACGCCGACGGTGGCAAACAGATCGCGGCTCACGGAATTGAAGAACGTGCGATAGAAATCGCTGTCCGGCCGCCGCGCCACCAGCATCTCGTAAGCGTCCTTGATCTCGGACCATCGCTGCAAATCGCGGGGCGCCGGCAGCGCCTCGGCGATCGACGCCAGGCAGCGCGTGACCCACACCTCGTACAACTCGATGCGCGCCACCGCATCGCGCTGCGCCGCCGGCCAGTCCTCGGCCAGGAAATTGAGCGCCGCACGCCGCGTGATGCGCCCGAACTCCTCGTTGTAGCCGCGAAAGTGTTCGGCGATCGCTCCCGCGTGTTCTTTCGCGGGAACGATATCGCGGACGGCGACGCTCACAGCGGCGCTCACGGCCGGCCTTATGCCACCACGCGTTGCGGCGCGGCGCCGGCCGGCAACGCGAATTGCTCGGCCTCGGTGCTCCCGGCCATGGCGCCGGTGGAGTGTTCGCCGGCGCTGATCGCCGTCTGAACCGCATCGAAATACCCGGTGCCCACGAACGCCTGATGCTTGGTGGCGCGATAGCCGGCTCGCTCCTGACCGAACTCGCGCTGTTGCAATTGCGAGTACCCCAGCATGCCATCCTCACGGTAGGCGGAGGCCAGCTCGAACATCGACAGATTGAGCGCGTGCCAGCCGGCCAAGGTGATGAACTGGAAGCGATAGCCCATGGCCGCAAGCTCCTCGCGCCAGTTCTTCATGTTGGCGTCGCTCAAGTTGACTTTCCAGTTGAAGGAGGGCGAACAGTTGTAGGCGAGCAGCTTGCCCGGGTATTTCGCATGGATCTCGCTGGCGAAGCGTCGTGCCTGCGCGAGATCGGGCTTCGAGGTTTCGCACCAGATCAGGTCGCAGTGCGGCGCGTAGGCGAGTCCGCGTGCGATGGCTTGTTCGATACCCGCCTTCACGTAGAAGAACCCTTCGCTGGAACGCTCGCCGGTGAGAAACGCGGTGTCGCGCGGATCGTGGTCGGAGAGCAGCAAATCCGCCGCATCCGCATCGGTGCGGGCAATGATCACCGTCGGGACGTCGAGCACGTCGGCCGCGAGCCGCGCCGCCACCAGCTTGTTGACGGCTTCGCCGGTCGAGACCAGTACCTTGCCGCCCATGTGGCCGCACTTCTTGGCTGACGACAGTTGATCCTCGAAATGCACGCCGGCCGCGCCGGCCTTGATCAGCGCCTTGGTGAGTTCGAAGGCGTTCAGATTGCCGCCGAAGCCGGCCTCGGCATCGGCAATGACGGGGGCTACCCAGTCGATGTCGTGGTTGCCGTTCATGTGATGAATCTGGTCGGTGCGCAGCAACGCGTTGTTGATGCGCTCCACCATCTTCGGCACCGAATCGACGGGGTACAGGCTTTGATCGGGGTACATTTCGCCGGCGCTGTTGCCGTCGCCGGCCACCTGCCAACCCGAGCAGTAGATGGCCTTCAGACCCGCCTGGACCGCTTGCACGGCCTGATTGCCGCTCATGCAGCCCAGTGCGCCGACGACATGGTGTTTCTCGAGCAGTGTCCAAAACTTCTCGGCGCCGAGGCGGGCCAACGAATGTTCGATGTGAACGGATCCGCGCAGGCGGGCCACATCGGCCGCACTGTACGGTCGCTCGATACCTTGCCAGCGGGAATCGGTCTGTGTCTGCTCAGCCATCTCAAAGTCTCCTTGGGGGTTGCGTAAATTGCGACCTTGCGTCGCCATGGGTGTGGAGACTAAAGTGTTTGGAGGGAGTATTTACACAATAGAAATTTCACAATGTGAATTTCACAAATGCCGGCGCGCCGGCGCGGGGGGCGAGACGTGGCGGGGCTGATCCGGCAAGGACACTTTTTGGGCGCAAAGCTCCGTTCGCTGCGCAAGCGCAACGGCTTGACCCTGGACGAGTTGTCGGCACGATGCGTGCAGATCGACGCAGAAGGGGCTCCATCGGTGTCATATCTCAGCATGGTCGAGACCGGCAAGCGGATGCCGTCGGGCCAGATGCTCGACATGCTGGCAGGTATCTTCGGCAAGGATTCGCGTTGGTTTCTGGACGAAAATACCGAAGTCGAGGTGGCGCCGGCGCAGCGGGAGCGAGGGGGGCTCGAAGCCATGCCGCTCGAACCGGCATTTTTGTTCTCCAACGAACTGCTGCAGAACGCTCTGCCGGAACTGCTGTCCCAGACCGGCACCACGGGCCGCCAGTTCGCGCAGCTGTTGATCCGGGTGTGGCAGGAGACTCGCCACAACAATTTTCCCGATATCGAGCGCGCCGCGGAGGAGTGCGGCGGGCGTGAGATGCCGCTGACGCTCGATGCGCTGATGACCATCGGCAAACACCACGGGTTGCAAGTCCGATGGTTCGACGACAATGGGGCGGGCGCCAGCCCGGGGAACGGCGCCGGTGCAGCGGGTGCGGCCGCGGCGCGCAAGCTCGGAACCGTGCTGGTCCGTTCCCGCTTCGAGGCGCCGGGCACCGTGCTCGTGAACAAGCGGCTGCGGCATCAGGAAGAGCGCCTCAAGTATGAGCTGGCTTTCTTCATCGGGCACAAAGTCCTGCACAATGGCGACGGCGTCATTTCGCCGCATAGCACCATGCATTCCGGCGATGAGGTCTCGAGTTCCGCCGCCGGCATGGGCGCCCAGGACGTGCTGTATTCGTGGCGGGATTTTGAATGCAGCTTCTTCGCGGGCGCTCTGTTGTGTCCGCGCATTCCGTTCCGGCGGTTCTTGATTCGCGAGGCACACAGCGTGTCCGCGGGACGCAAGCTCGGCGTGACGCCCGCCTTGGTGATGCGGCGCATGACCGCGGTGTCCCCGTACCGGCACTGGCATTTTTTCGACGCCTACTCTCCCGGCTATCTGCGCGCGGTGTATCGGGGCAACGGCATTCCGCTGCCGTGGGGCAACATGAGCCTGGTGTCGGACCCCTGCCCGAGATGGGCAGTATTCCGATTGTTGCAGGAGACGCCGGCGTCCGCGGCGCCGGCGCAGAAACCGAAATCGCAGATTTCCGTCATGCAGGACGGCAAGCGCGCGCGCCTCTATTGCTGCCACTCCTTGCTCACCCGGGATGCGCTCGATGAGCAGCATGTGCTATCCGTGGGTGTCGATCTGCTGCCGGCACTGGAGGCGCAGGGGTTCGATGGCGAGAGCGTGGTGGAGTCGGTGGCCGAGTCCTGCAGGCGCGGGGGCGGCGATGGGAAAATCCCGGCCGAAGCGGCAGCGAACATCCGCGCCGCCTCGCAGGTGCTCAACATCGCGTGGATTGCCGACGCACTCGACGGACAGGCCAGCGTGATCTGTCCCCGCAGCGGCGCCTGTCCGCGCCAGCCGCGCAGCTGCGCGTAGCGGCGGCGGCGCTCAGCGTGCGGCGCACGTTCGCGGGCTATCGGATCGCCGATTCAACCGATGCGCTCAATCCCGCCGATGCCCGCCGACCTCGTCGATGCCGCGTCGCGCGTACCGGTCTCGGTGCGCGAGGCGTTGGGCGCGGTGCTGCGCGCCCGCCGCGCCTACTTGGCGGCGAGCTTCTGCGCGGTCTGCGCGATCAGCATGCCTTGATGCTGGGCGCCGGCCAGTTCGATGGCACTGGGCTGCCGCTGGCCGGCGCTGCCGGCGATGGTGCTGGCGCCGTAGGGGCTGCCGCCCACGATTTCATCCAATGTCATCATCCCTTGATGGCTATAGGGCAAGCCGACGATGGTCATGCCGAAGTGCAGCAGATTGGTGATGATCGAAAACAGGGTGACTTCCTGGCCGCCATGTTGGGCGGCGGTCGATGTGAAGGCGCCGCCCACTTTTCCGTTCAACGCGCCGCGCATCCACAGGCCGCCGGCTTGATCCAGGAAACTCGCCATTTGGGAGGCGAGCCGGCCAAACCGGGTCGGACAGCCCACGATGATGGCATCGTAATTGGCGAGCTGGTCGATGGTGGCGACGGGCGCAACCTGGTCCAGTTTGAAGTGAGCCGCTTTTGCGACATCCAGCGGCGCGGTTTCCGGCACCCGTTTGATGTCCACGTCGGCGCCGGCCGAGCGCGCACCGTCGGCCACCGCATTCGCCAGAGTTTCCACGTGACCATAAGAGGAGTAATAGAGAACCAAAACTTTTGCCATGTCAGTCTCCGGCGGTGCGCAAGTGATAAGGCGGGCAGCATAAGCAGTCGATGATTCCATGACTAGTTGGCATAATCGGCATAGACTATGCCATTTACAAAACTAATCCGATGCGGGATTTCAACCCCATGCTAGATCTCAATCCATGCTAGATCTCAACGAAGTGCGAATGTTCGTGCAGGTGGTGCGCGCGCACAGCTTTGCCGAAGCGGCGCGCCGCTTGAGCGTGCCGCCGAACACCTTGAGCCGCCGTATTCGGCAACTCGAAGCGACGTTGGATACGCGGCTGATGCAGCGCTCGACTCGCAAGCTCACGCTGACGGCAGCGGGCCATGTGTTCTACGAACGTTGCGCCGCAGCCGTCGACGGCGTGCTCGAAGCCGGCAAGGACTTGGTCGATGGCAGTCAGAAGCCCATGGGTTCGGTGCGCATTGCCGCGCCCGCGGATTTCCTCGATTTGTTTCCCATCGACTGGGTTGCCGAGTTCTTGGTGCTGCATCCCCAGGTGCGCCTGGACTTCGTGTTGAACGATGGGCGGGCCGATTTGATCGACGAGGGAATCGACGTGGCGTTTCGCGGCGGCAACTCGGGCGACGTGCACCCGGTCTTTCGCCAGATCACCGCTCAATATTTCAACCTGGTGGCGAGTCCCGGCTACGTCGCCGCACGCGGCATGCCGAACAGTCTGCAGGAACTTGCCGGTCACGACTGCTTGACGGTGTCCAGTCCGCAGCGGCCGGTCGTCTGGGTGCTGCAGGGGCCCAACGGCGCTGAAGAAGTGAGAGTGTCCGGACGATTCAGCGCGAACAGTTCCCGGGTACTCACGAAAAGTTGCGTCGCGGGTCTCGGAATCGCCATGCTGCCGACCATGCTGATCGCGCCGGATTTGCGGGCCGGTCGCCTGGTGCGGGTGTTGCCCGACTACCGGCGCGACGGCGCCGATTTCAATGTCGTGCTGCCGAGCCGCCAGCAGATTCCCGCCGCGGTGAGCGCGTTCATCGAGTTCGTGACGGAGAGATTGAGATCCATGGTGAAGAACACGGAATGCGAGTCCAAACCCGCGAGCCGCAGGAGATCGATGCGATGAGCGTTCAAGGCAAATGGAATATCACGATCAAGACGCCCATCGGGGATCGAAGCGGGGTGCTCGATCTGATCGTCGACGGCGAGAACCTGTCGGGGTCGCTGTCGGAGGGCGAGCATTTTGCGGCGATCACCAACGGCAGAATCGACGGCAACAAACTGACATGGTCCGCCAAACTCACCAAACCGATGCGCATGAGCTTCAAGTTCTCGGCCACGGTCGACGCCGGCCATATCCAGGGCAGTGCCAAATACTTGCTGGGCAGCGCGACCTTCAGCGGCGGCCGCGCGCAGTGAACTTGCGCGTTTGGCTGACGCCGGCCGCGAGCGCGTTATAGACGCACACGCGCGCGCCCGCGCAGGAGGAGTCACTGTGATTACATCCCCGATCGTTCGAGTCGTTTGTGCAGTCTTGATCGGCGTCGGCAGTTGCTGCGCGGCGTTTGCCGCCGGCGCGCCGGCCGTCGCCTCGCCGGACGCCGCATCCCCCGCGGCCGCGGCGCCTGGCACGGATCAGAAACCGTTGCCGATTGCCCTGGTGGATGCGTTCAATAAACTCTCCGGCGGTCCTCACAAAGGATTCCGGGCGAATCACGCCAAGGGTGTGATGGTCGATGGAACCTTCACGCCGAGTCCGGCGGCGGCGGCCTTCAGCAAGGCGCCGCATTTCGCCAAGAGCGTGCCGGTCCTGGTGCGGTTTTCAGATCCAACGGGAGTGCCGACGCTTCCCGATGCCGACCCGAATGCCAGCCCCCACGGCATGGCCATCCGGTTCACGCTGCCGGATGGCGGCATCACCGATATCGTGAGCCTTTCGGCCAATTCGTTCCCGGTCGCGACGCCGGAGGATTTCCTGGCGTTCCTGCAGGCGGCCGCGGCAAGCGGACCCACCGCTGCAAAACCGACCCCCATCGAGAAATTTCTCGGCGCGCATCCGGCCGCGGTGAAATTCGTGAGCACGGCGAGACCGCCGCCGGTGAGTTTCGCGACGCTCGAATTCTACGGGGTCAACTCGTTCAAGTTCACCAATGCCAAGGGCGCGAGTCATTACGCCCGCTACCAGATCGTTCCGGCGGCCGGCGAGCATGCCTCGAGCGACGCGGACGCGAAGGCGGCGGCACCCAATTATTTGATGGACGAGTTGCCCAAGCGGATCGCACAGGCACCCGTCGCATTTCGCTTGTACGCGCAAGTTGCCGGTGCGGGCGACGCGATCGATGATCCGACAGTCACCTGGCCGCCCGAGCGCCGGCGGGTATTCTTGGGCACGCTCAAGCTGACCAAAACGGTTGCCGACCAGGTGACGGCGCAAAAAACCATCATGTTCAGTCCGTTGAATCTGCAGGCAGGCATCGAGCCGTCCGCCGATCCCGTACTGCTCGCCCGTCCGGCAGCCTATGGCGTGAGTTTCAGTCAAAGAATCCAGTAGGCTACGCCTTGCTGTGCGTGCTGTTGCTGTCGAGCCTGGCACGTAGCGCAGTCGGAACGTGGCGGTCACGACGATAGAGACTCCGCAGGATCTCGTACACCCGTCGTCTCGTCTAGGCGGTCGGCTGAGGGCGCGAGGGAGTCAGCGCGGTGCGACGGCCCCGATCTCGCGCTGTCGCCGCCGAAATTCGCCGGGTGTGCAGGCGGTCTCCCGCCGGAAGAACTTTACAAAGTTAGTCGGATCCTGAAATCCGAGGCGCTCCCCGATAAGCGTAATCGACATCGCTGAATGTGCAAGTAATCGCTTTGCTTCCAGATTGATTCTCGACGCAATGACGGCTTTCGCCGTCACACCCGCTAACCGTACGGCAGCGCGCGTCAGGGTCTTCCCCGAGCAGCCAAGGCGACTCGTGTATTGAGCGACTTGGTGCCACTTCGCAAAGTTACTTTCCACGAGTTGTTGAAAGGCTCTGAACCGCTCCGCTGAATTCGATGTCACATCCAATTCCGAGTCCCTACCGCCATGAGCGATGGAGAGCCGCAATAAAAGTGCGTATAGCTGATGGCGTAGAAGAGCGTTTACTGCGGCAGCAGGAGCTGCAATATGCGAGTCCTCCTTCATCTGAGCAATGGCATCAGTCACGATGCGCTGTTCGTGCTCATGAAGAGCCAAGTAGTCGGGAAACCCCGGGGCTAAGCCCTCCAATTTGGAGTCGGCCGAGTGCGGCCCAGGCTGCGGCGTCGGAATGAATTCCGGCCGGAACAGAACTATCCATCCATCCCAGTCCTGCTCAACACCAAACCGGTGAGCCTGCCCGGGCCGTAGCACGAGCATCGAACCCGGCTTGCACTTCGCGGACTTGAAATCGATCAATTGGGTGCATTCACCCCGTGTCACGTACAACAGCATGCAGAATGTATATCGATGCGGTAATCGCATGATTCGTTTGCCGATTCGACTTCTCAGATTCGATACGGAAAAGATCTCGAGGTCTAGTGCATACGCGCTGTCCGGGCGGTACTCGAGCCGCGCGACAGCAGATGCGCGGGCACCTTCGCGCCGGTTCGTCCGATATGTCCGTTTTCGACCAAGTTGCATCGTGTTATTACCGTGTGTTCCGGAGTAGCTGTCCTATAGTAACCAACAATGAGTTTTCGTCATGCCGCCCGATCTTAGTGATGTCTTCATCAACCAAGCATGCAAGCGAGCCCACAGAACGCTCGCAAAGGTCGATTGCCATCATTGGTGGCGGGATAGGCGGACTTTCTGCGGGGTTGTCGCTGCTCCGCCTGGGCCTCGATGTACAGGTGTACGAGCAAACGCAGACGCTACGCGAGGTCGGCGCCGGCATCCAAATCAGTCCGAACGCCTCCCGAATCCTGCATAGGCTCGGACTTGTCGACGAATCGGCTACACGGGGCGTGAAACCCCTGGCTCTGCGTCAACGCCGCTGGGACGACGGCCGTACATTGCGCCGTACCCCACTCGGCGCGGCGGTCGAGAGCGCGTGCGGCTCGCCCTATTACCAGTCTCACCGCGCCGATTTGTTGGACGCTCTGAAAAGCCGCTTCCCAGCCGAACGGCTCCATATGGGACACCGGCTCACCGACTTGGTCGATCACGGGGACCGCGTAGTGGCGCACTTCGAGAACGGCAAGAGCATCACCGTCGATGCGCTGATCGGTGCCGACGGAATCCATTCTTTGGTGCGTCGCAATGTGTTCGGCGGCGCGCGCCCACAGTTCACGGGCTGTGTTGCCTACCGTGGTTTGGTTGTCGCGGAGCGCTTGGCTTCCCTCGAGTTGCCGGTGGAATCGCAGATATGGATGGGTCCGGGCAAACATTTTGTACATTATTTCGTACGAGGAACGGAGCTCGTCAATTTCGTTGCGATCGTGGAGCAGGAATCCTGGATGCGCGAGTCCTGGAGCGAGCAGGCCGCCGTCAGCGAGGTACGGGCCGCTTTCGAAGGATGGCATCCGCAGGTCCGTACGATCCTTGGGGCCTCCGAGCAGTCCTTCGTTTGGGGACTCTTTGAACACTCGCCGATGACGCACTGGTCGACCGGACGTGTGGCCTTATTGGGCGATGCTTGTCATGCGATGTTGCCGTTTCTGGCCCAGGGTGCAGCACAGGCTATCGAGGACGCTGCGGCACTCGCGGGGTGCCTTGCCCAGGTTGGTGGGAAGGACATACCCGGAGCCCTCCGGCGCTATGAATGCTTGCGATTGCCCCGGGCATCGCGCATCCAGGCAGCCTCCAGAGAGAACAAGATCCGCTTCCATCTTCCCGATGGGCCGCAACAGCGAGAGCGCGACGCACAGATACGCGACTCAGCGACCGACTGGTTCCTGAAAGCATTTGGCTGGGTCTATGGGCATGACGCCGGAGCAGTCGATGGTGCGACCGGCTGCGGCGGCGAGGGATGACGCAGCGCCGTGAAATATTGCCGAACGGTATGTATATCAATCAGGGGCCCTTCCGAGCCGAGAACCGCCCCGTCCAGCAACGGCGCCCGCGATCAGCCGGCCGCGCTCCCGCCCAATTCGCCGGTGGCGCTCTGGATGTAGTTCTGCAGACCCATCTTGTCGATCAGGCCGAGCTGCTCCTCGATGAAATCGATGTGCTCTTCCTCGCTCTTCTGGATGTACACCAGAAGTTCGCGGGTGACGTAGTCCTTCACGGCCTCGCAATGGGCGATGGCCCCGATGTACATCGGGTGGGCCTCCATCTCGCGCCGCAGATCGCACTCCAGGATTTCGCGTACATCCTCGCCGATGAACAGCTTGCCGAGATCCTGTAAATTGGGCAGACCTTGGAGAAACAGAATGCGCTTGACCAGGCGGTCGGCGTGTTTCATTTCGTCGACCGATTCTTCGTATTCGATCTTGCCGAGCCGCTTCATGCCCCAGTTCTCGAGCATGCGGGCATGCAGGAAATACTGATTGATCGACGTGAGTTCGTTCTTCAGCGCCTGATTGAGAAAATCCAAGACTTTGGCATCGCCCTGCACGGTAACCCCTTGCGAAGATCGGTTGACCGGACCGATTGTATGCCCGATCGGGCGGGGAGCGGTGTCAGACTGCGAATTCGGCGGCAGGAATCGGGAAGAAAGCCGCCGACGCGGCCTCGTCGACCTGCGCGAGACTCGCCGACAGGGCAGCCTTCGCTTCCGGAACGCACTTCCCGCAGCAGGTACCTACCTGGAGTTCACGCCGCAGGTCGCGCATAGAAGCCGCGCCACCCTTGACCGCGGCGCGTATGTGTCGATCCGAGACGGCTTTGCAAACGCACACTATCATGGTCAGTATTGTGAACGCGAATGCGAATGATTGTCAATGCCGAGATGTAGCCGGCGACCGCACATCGATACAACCGATTCACGGACAATATGTTGAAATGGGCCGAGGCCAAGTCCGAATGCAGGGAGATGATTGATGAGAAGTGTAAACCCGGGCCTGGCGGGCGCGGCCGTGGCCGTCCTATGCATCGTAAGTGGCTGCGGCGGCACGAATAATGGCGCCCAATCGGCGCCGCCACCGCCCCAAGTATCAGTCGCCCAGGTCCTGCAAAAGCAGGTCAAGGACTGGGATGAGTTCACGGGACGCCTGCAGGCGGTCGAAACCGTCGAAATCCGCCCGCGCGTCTCCGGTTACATCGACAAAGTGGTATTCACCGAAGGCAGTCTGGTCAAGCGCGGCGACCTGTTGTTCCTGATCGATCCGCGCCCGTATCAGGCGGAGACGGATCGTGCGGCGGCCGACGTCAAACGTTACAAAACCGCGCTCGAGCTCGCGCGCATCGAATTGGGCCGGGTGCAGAAACTCAAGGACAGCGGCGCCGTGTCCGAGGAGGAGTTGGACGAGCGCAAGAGCACCTTGGCGCAAACCGAAGCCAATGTGGGGGGAGCGGAAGCGGCGCTGGAAGCCGCTGCGCTGAATCTGGATTTCACCCGCGTCACCAGCCCCATCGACGGGCGGGTCAGCCGGGCGGAAGTCACCCGGGGCAACCTGGTTACCGGCGGAATCAACGGCGGGACCTTGCTCACCTCCGTGGTCTCGATGGATCCGATGTATCTGTACTTCGATGCGGACGAGCAGAGCTACCTGCGTTATACCCAGATGCCGCGGGTCGGGTCGCGTCCCAATTCGCGCGACGCCGCGCCGGTCAATGTGGGCCTCGCGAACGAGGAGGGCTTTCCCCACATGGGCGTCGTCGATTTCGTGGATAACCAGCTGAATTCGCAGACCGGGACCATTCGCGCGCGCGCGGTGCTGCAGAACAAGGAGGGCCTGTATACGCCCGGACTGTTCGCGCGGGTTCAATTGCTCGCAGGCAACGAGTATTCGGCGATTCTGATCGACGATCGTGCGGTCAACACCGATCAGAGCCAAAAGTACGTGCTGGTGCTGGGCGCCAACAATACGGTCGAATACCGGCGCGTGAAGCTCGGCCGCATCATCGACGGCTTGCGCATCGTACGCGAGGGACTGAAGGTGGGCGATGTCATCATCGTGAACGGCGCGCAGCGCGTGCACCCGGGAGTTACCGTGACGCCACAGACGGTGCTCATGGGCGCCGATGAGGGCGCACCGCCCGCCGCTGCGCCCGCGGCCGCGAAAGCCGACGCTGCGCCGGCAACATCGAAATAAGGCCTTGATCCGGTGAATATTTCGTCTTTCTTCATCGAACGTCCGATTTTTGCGACGGTGCTTGCGATCGTCGTCACGTTTGCGGGACTTCTCGCCATACCGTCGCTGCCCATCAGCGAGTATCCCGAGATCGTGCCGCCCACGGTGGTGGTGAGCGGCCAGTATCCCGGCGCGTCGCCCAAGACCATCGCCGAAACGGTGATCACGCCGCTCGAGCAGCAGATCAACGGCGTGGAAAATGCGATCTACACGAATTCCGTGGCCACGCCCGACGGCGTGTTCTCCATCACCGTGACCTTCAAGCTCGGCACGGATCTCGATATCGCGCAGGTGCAGACGCAGAACCGCGTCACCCAGGCGGAAACGCGGCTTCCCGAAGTGGTGCGGCAGCTTGGCTTGGTCACGCAGAAAAAATCCCCCGACCTGACCATGGTGGTGTTTCTCAAGTCCGCGGACAAGCGCTACGACTCGCTCTATTTGCGCAATTACGCGGTCATCCAGATCAAAGACGTCCTGGCCCGCCTGCAGGGCATGGGCGATGTCGAAGTGTTCGGCTCGGGCGACTACTCCATGCGCCTGTGGCTCGATCCCGCCAAGATCGCGGCGCGCAACATGGACGTCGATGAGGTGCTGAACGCGGTGCGCGAGCAGAACGTGCAGGTTGCCGCGGGTCAAATCGGCGGCCAGCCGGCGCTGCCGGGCACCGAATTCCAGTACATCGTCAACGCGCAGGGACGGCTGCAGACCGAGCAAGAGTTCGAAAACATCGTGGTCAAGAACGGTGCGAACGGCGAGACCACGTACCTGCGCGACATCGCGCGGCTCGAGTTGGGCCCGGACAACTATGCGTTGAGAAGCATGCTGGACGGCGGTCCCGCGGTGGCCATTCCGGTGTTCCAATTGCCCGGCGCGAACGCCCTGCAGTTGTCGGATTCGGTGCGCAGCACCATGAAGGAACTCGCCAAGACCTTCCCCGAGGGTGTGAGCTACGAGATCGACTACGATCCGACGGTGTTCGTCCGCAGCTCCATCGAGGCGGTGATCCACACGCTGCTCGAAGCCGTGGCCCTGGTGGTGCTGGTGGTGGTGGTGTTTCTGCAGAGTTGGCGTGCCAGCATCATTCCGCTGGTCGCGGTGCCCGTGGCCATCATCGGTACGCTCGCGGCGTTGCTGCTGGCCGGATTTTCCATCAATTCGCTGACCTTGTTCGGTCTGGTGCTGGCCACGGGCATCGTGGTGGACGATGCCATCGTCGTGGTGGAAAATATCGAGCGAAAAATCGAGGATGGGCTGAACCCGCACGCCGCGGCCCATGCGGCGATGGCGGAGGTCACCCGACCCATCATCTCCATCTGTCTGGTGCTGTGCGCGGTGTTCGTCCCGGTGGCCTTCGTCACCGGCCTCACCGGCCAGTTCTATCGTCAGTTCGGCATCACGATTGCGGCGAGCACCCTGATTTCGACCTTCAATTCGCTGACCTTGTCGCCGGCGCTCGCGGCCCTGTTGCTCAAACCGCGGAGCGCGCCGCCGGATGTGTTTCAGCGCGGCATCAACAAGGTGCTGGGGCGCTTCTTCTCGCTGTTCAATCGAGGCTTCGAGCGCGGCTCCGAGCTGTATGGCCATGGCGTACGGCGCATCACGGCGATCCGCGGCGTCATCCTCGTTCTGTTCGCCCTGTTGCTGGTCGGTACCTGGGGCATTTTCCGAGTGGTGCCGGGCGGCTTCATCCCCGGGCAGGACAAACAGTACCTGATCGGCATCGCGCAGTTGCCCGACGCGGCCTCGCTGGATCGCACGGAAGACGTGGTACGGCGCATGTCGGAAATGGCGAAGGCCACGCCCGGCGTCGATCACGTCATCGGATTCTCGGGCCTGTCGGTTCAAGGCTTCGTCAATCTGAGCAATGCCGCGGTGTTGTTCTTTCCGCTCAAACCCTTCGATGAACGCACGACCAAGGATTTGTCCGCGGCGGCCATCGTCGGTGCGCTCAACAAGAAGTTCAGCGCCATTCAAGATGCCGTGATCTTTGCGGTCCCGCCGCCCCCGGTGCAGGGATTGGGCAACACCGGCGGATTCAAGCTGTACATTCAAGATCGCGGCGCGCACGGCTACGATGAACTGGCTCGCGTCACGAACGAGGTGCTGAGCAAGGCGCGGCAGGATCGCCAGCTCAATCCGTACGCCACGTATTCCACCTTCCAGAACAGCGTGCCGCAGCTGTTCGCGGATGTCGACCGGGTCAAGGCCAAGCGGCAGGGCGTGCCGCTGTCGAGTGTGTTCGATACGCTGCAGGCCTATTTGGGTTCGGTGTACATCAACGACTTCAACCGCTTCGGCCGCACCTATCGGGTCTACGCCCAGGCCGAAGCGCAGTTCCGCAACAAGCCGGAGGACATCGCCAACCTGAAGACGCGCAACCTCAACGGCGACATGGTGCCCATCGGCGCCGTGGCGGACGTGCGCTTCGAAGCGGGGCCCGATCGCGTGTCGCACTACAACGTCTATCTGGCCTCGGACATCAACAGCGCGGGAGCGCCCGGGGTTTCCTCCGGCCAGGCATCGGCTGCCATGGAACGGGTGCTGAAGGACACGTTGCCCAACGGCTTCGGCTACGAGTGGACGGACTTGACATTCCAGGAAAAAAGCGCCGGCAGCACCGCGCTCCTGGTATTCCCGATTTGCGTGCTCTTGGTGTTCTTGATCCTGTCGGCGCAGTACGAAAGCTGGGCGCTGCCGCTGGCGGTCATTCTCATCGTGCCGATGTGTCTGTTGTCGGCGATGGCGGGCGTGTGGCTCAAAGGGTCCGACAACAATGTGTTGACGCAGATCGGCTTCATCGTGCTCGTGGGCCTCGCGTGCAAGAACGCCATCCTGATCGTGGAATTCGCGCGCGAGCGCGTCGAACATGGTTTGGCGCCCCTCGAGGCGGCGGTCGAGGCATGCCGCTTGCGGTTGCGGCCGATTCTGATGACCTCGTTCGCCTTCATCATGGGCGTGGTGCCGCTGGTGACCGCCGCGGGCGCGGGCAGCGAGATGCGTCAAGCCATCGGCATCGCGGTGTTCGCCGGCATGTTGGGAGTGACGTTGTTCGGGCTTTTCCTGACACCCGTCTTCTTCGTCACGATCGAAAGCCTGCTCGAGAAGCGGCGGATGACCGATCTGAACCCGCCGCCCAGCATCCCGAAAGAGGAGCCGCGACGTGCGTAAGCTGGCGATCGGTTTGGCCGCGGCCGGGTTCGTGGCAGGGTGTGCCGTCGGTCCGAATTACCATCGGCCGTCGACGCCGTTGGATACGCATTTCACGAATGCCGGCGAGCCCGGCTTGGCCGAGAACGAGACCGTCGAACGCTACTGGACGACGTTTTCGGACGACTTGCTCAACAGCCTGGTCAACGACGCGGTCGCGCACAACAAGGATTTGGAAACGGCGCAGGCGAATTTGCGCGCGGCGCGGGCCGCGCGGCGCTTGGCGGGATTCGATCAGTTTCCGACGGTGACGTTCTCCGGGGGTTATTCGAAGGAGCTCGAGACCGCGCAGCAGTTGCCGGGGATCGATCGCCATGACCGCGAATTCGACGCGGCGGACGCCGGCTTTACCGGTCTGTGGGAACTCGATTTGTTCGGCCGTGTGCGGCGCAACGTCGAGGCGGCGCGCGCCGATGTGGGTGCGGCCGCCGCCACGCTGCAGGATGCGCGGGTCAGCGTCATTGCCGAACTGGCGCGCGACTACTTCGTACTGCGGGGCCTGCAGGACCAGCTGGCGCTCACGGAGCGGAACGCCGAGAGCGAATTCAATACGCTGAAATTGACGCAGGTGCGATTGGAGGCGGGCCGCGGCAACCAGCTCGACACCGCGCGGGCGGAGGCGCAGTGGCAGACCACGGTCGCATCCATCCCGTCGCTCGAAGCATCGATCGCCACCACCATTTATCGCTTGAGCGTGCTCACGGGCCGCCAGCCGAACGCGCTCACCGAGACCCTGGCCGCCGCGCGCCCGGCGCCCGAGTTGCCGCCGTTGAACAATATCGGCTCGCCGGAACAACTGCTGCGCCGCCGGCCGGACATCCGTGCCGCCGAACGCCGCCTTGCCGGAGCCACCGCGCGGGTGGGCATGGCGGTGGGGGATTTGTTCCCCAAGGTGACGCTGACGGGGTCCATCGGCTATGAGGCGCCGACCTTCGGCGACTTCGGTTCGAGCGATGCCAAGTTCTTCTCGGGAGGTCCCAGCATCACCTGGGCTGCTTTCGATCTGGGCCGCGTGCGGGCGCGTATCAGCTCCGCCCGGGCGCAGACGGATGCGGCGCTCGCGAGTTACGAAGGCTCGGTGTTGAACGCCTTGCAGGACACCGAGGGCGCCCTCATCAGCTACGGCCGCTCCCAGTCGCGGCGCGATGCCTTGAAGGTGGCGGCGGCGGCCAGCGACAAGGCGTCGGATCTGGCGCGGCGGCGCTTCGAGGGCGGCTTGATCGATTTTCTGGAGGTCTTGGATGCGGAGCGCACCGCGTTGAGCGCCGAATTGCTGCTCTCGCAGAGCCGCACGGACGCGGCCACGTCGTTGATCGCCGTGTACAAGGCGCTGGGCGGCGGTTGGGATTTGCGCGAGAGCAAGGATGCGCCGCCGACTCCAATCGCGAGCAGGTAACGTCTCGAGCAGGTAGGATTGCGGACATGAAGATTTATTCTTGGAACGTGAACGGTATCCGGGCCGTCCACAAAAAGGGCCTGTTCCAGCCGTTCCTGGAGGCGCATCGACCCGACATCCTGTGCCTGCAGGAGACCAAGGCGTTGCGCGACCAGATCGAGATCGATCTGCCGGATTACCGGGAATACTGGAATTCCGCGGTCAAGAAAGGTTACTCCGGCACGGCGATCTTTTCCAAGCAAGAACCGCTCGCCGTGACCAACGGCTTCCCGCTCGATTTCGCCAAGCGCTTCACGTTTGCCGACGAACTGCAGCGCGACAGCGCCGAGGAGGGGCGAGTCATCACGGCGGAGTTCGAGGATTTCCACGTGGTGACCGTGTATACGCCGAACGCCAAGGACGACCTCAGCCGTCTGCCGCTGCGCCACAAGCATTGGGACCCGGCGTTTCTCGCGTATTGCCGACAGCTCGAGCGGACCAAGCCCGTCATATTCTGCGGCGATTTGAATGTCGCGCACACGGAACTGGATCTTGCCAATCCCAAATCCAATCGCGGCAAGAAGGGCTTCACCGATGAAGAGCGGCAGGGTTTTCAGAACATGACGGACGCCGGATTCGTCGACACGTTCCGGCTGTTCACCCAGGGAAACGGGCACTACAGCTGGTGGAGCCACTTCGCCAACTCGCGGGCGCGCAACATCGGTTGGAGAATCGATTACGTTCTGGCGTCGTCCAAACTGCGCGATCGAGTGACCGCGGCGGCCATTCATCCGGAGGTCATGGGCAGCGATCATTGTCCGGTGAGCGTCACGCTCGACTGACATGGAACGCACGGCATCCACGGCCGCCTGGCGCGGCCGAACGCTTCGCGGCGTACTGTTCGATCTCGACGGCACATTGCTCGATACGGCCGCGGATATCGCCCGTGCGCTCAATCGCACATTCGGCGAACGCAGCTGGGAGCCGCTGCCGGTGAGCGACGTGGTGCGCATGGTCGGCCGCGGTTCCCCCATACTGATCGAACGCGCCGCAGCCTCTCGCGGTCATACGCTGGATGCCGCGGGCCAAGACGCCCTGGTCGAGCGATTCTTTCATCACTATGGCGCGCTCGAGGAATCGAACGAGTCCGATGCCCGCCCTTATCCCGGCGTCGCCGAGGCGCTGCGAGTCGTGCACGGCGCCGGCCTCCGCGTTGCGGTAGTCACCAACAAGCAGCAGCGTTTCGCGAACAGCCTGCTGGCGCGGCTCGACCTCGAGCGATGGGTGGACGTGGTCGTCGGCGGCGACACCTGCGAGCGGCGCAAACCCGATCCGCAACCGCTGCTGTTCGCCTGCGAGTCGCTGGCGATTGCGCCATCGCAGGCACTGATGGTCGGGGACTCCGTCAACGATGTGAGCGCGGCGCGCGCGGCCGGCATCCCCGTGGTGTGCGTGCCCTACGGCTACAACGAGGGCCAGGATGCGCGCTCGCTCGCCTGCGACGCCCTGATCGACAGCCTCGCGGACCTTCCGGCGTTGCTCTGGGACCAGTGTCCTGTCCCGTAAATACCTCACTCGCTGCGCCGCGCCTTCTCGCGCCGGGCGGCGTTGCGCCTCCTCGCCATAGTGCCCGCTATGCCTCGTCGGCGCGCCTTGCCCGGCACGACAATTCGCTGGCGGATCGAGCAAGGTACTTACGGGACAGGACACTAGAGCGGTCCGGCCGCCTCCTCGCGGACATCGAATATGCGAAAGCCGGCGCGCTCGTAGACATGCACGGCAGCGGGGTGATCCCAGGTGTCGGTGTGCAGCCATATCCGCGCGGGGTTCGAACGCCATTCGCCCTGCAGTGCGCTCGCCAGCAGCCAGGGGCCCAGGCCGCGTCCCTGAGCCTCCGGCGCCAGTCCGAAATTCTTCAGCTCGATTTGCGGGAAATGCGTCCGATCGAACTCGCAGAAACCGAGTGCGTCGCCGCGATGGTCCCGCAGGACATAGACGCGCAGGGCGGCGCCGCCGAGCAGTGCCTCGAGTTCGGACTCGGGCATCGAGGTGCGCTGGTCCCAGCCCAGCACGCCGCCCACCCGGCGATAGAGCGCAAGGTAGTCCGAGCGCGCAAGGCGTTCGACGGACACGCGTTCGCTGCCCCAGTTAAGCGCCGGCGGCGCGGCGGGCTCGCACTGTTCCAGGTAGCTCACACGTAAAATGGGCTGGTCCGAGCGTTGATTGTCCACCACTGGTTTCGACCCCGAAGGTCATCGTTTCAATCCGGGCAGGTTACACTGCCTGCCGTCACCTCTTGTGACAGCAGTCTCGGAATTTTCTGATGTGGTCGAGAACGATGGGAAGAGCGATGATCCTGAGCGGAGCGTTGGCAAGTATGGCATTTGCCGCTGAACCCCCCAGCCGATTCGGGGTGGATGCTCCGCAGCTCGCGCGGCTCGGCGAATTTGCCGTGGGAGTTCGAACGCTGCACTTGGTCGCTCGGGATGCAGTCGACGTACTAGGCTACGATGCGACGCGGGGTACGGCGCCGCGGCGCGATCGTGCACTCACCGTGGATCTTTGGTATCCGGCACGGCCCACGCCGGGCGCCCCGGCGGTTTACACCGCGAGCTTCCCCTCGGAACCGCCAGCCCCGCCGGTGACGTTTTCGGTACCGGGGATCGCAGTTCGCGGCGCCCCGGCCGCACGCCCGGCGTCATTTCCGCTGATCGTCGTTTCGCACGGCTACAGCAACGACCCCGCCGCCATGACCTGGCTCACCGAAAATCTCGCCTCCAAGGGCTATGTGGTAGCCGCCATCCGGCATGACGATCCGCCGATCACCGATCGGAGCAAATTCGCGGGGCCCCTGCTGCGCAGGCCGCTCGACATCGCGTACGTCACCGACACGTTGCGCAAAACGCTTGCCCAGGAGCATCTCGTCGATGCTGCGCGCGTCGCGTTGATCGGCTATTCCATGGGCGGCTATGGTGCGTTGACGGCGGCGGGCGCGACGCTGGACCCCGCAGGGCCGCCGACCCAACTGGTGCCGGGTGGCCTGCTGCAGCCCTACGTGCGCGGCGCGCTCCAGCAGGACGGCGTGGCGGTCAAAGGCCTGCGAGCGGTGGTGGCGATTTCGCCGGCGGGCGGCGGCACACTCGCGGCGTGGGGACCGCAGGGGCTGCTCGGGATCGATATACCGCTGCTGCTGATCGCCGGCGACCGAGACCGGACCGTGGACTACGCGAGCGGTGCGCGCGCGATATTCGACGGCGCACACCGTGCGCACCGCTACCTGCTGACGTTCAAGAACGCCGGCCACTCCATCGGCCTGAGCCCGGCACCCGATGCCATGCGCTCGCGGCTGTGGGATCAGGATTGGTTCGAGGATCCGGTGTGGCGCAAGGAACGGATCAACGCCATCACCGCGCATTTCATCACGGCGTTCCTGGATGCTTACGTGAAAGGCGATGCGGACCGCGCGGCGTATCTCAATGTGCCGGTCAGCGATTCGTCGGGCGGCGGCTGGCCAGCGGCCGTGGCGCAAGGCGCTTACGATTCCTATAGCCCGGCGACGGACGGCGTTACGGTCTGGAAGGGTTTTCAGCGCAGCCAGGCCGCGGGGCTGGAGTTGCTGCAGGCGGAGCCGTCACAGGAAGAACCCTAGAATGCCTTGCGAATCCGTGCGAAACACGCTGGACATCGGCACAGCGAATTTGACAGATTGTGTGATGTAGCATCGACTTGCCAGTGTTCGAACCAGTCGACATTGCGGTGGTACCCGTCGACGTGCGGCGCTGCGACAAACGGCCGGGTTTGCCTGGGTGAAGTTACGAGTCGTTTCTGGGATGCGGTACGCTGGAAGTGAGGACTACCATGGTTGTCGGCACTGATCGTTCAATCTGCATCGGGCTCGCCATGCTGCTCTGCGCTTGCCATCACGCTCCCGCCTATTTGCCCAGCCGCCCCATAACGCAAATGTTTCCGCGCGCGAGCAGCCCGCCCCCGAATTGTCCCGGTCAGTATCGTGCGTCGGTCGAGAACGACAACGGCAGTTTCTTCATGGGCTGCTGGGGCGGCAAGACGGATTGATCGTTCTAATTGCCGATCGCCAGCACGCCGTGCTTGAGCAGCATACGGACCCCGCTGGCCCAGGCGTCGTCGGCGCCGGTGAAAAAGGCCGACTGTTGATCGACGGCTTTGCCGGTCTTGGCGTCCGTGACCAGCACGGACGCATAGTATTCCGTATTGGCGACCCGGGTGACCACGCCGATGAGCGACTGCTCGGCGCCCAGCTTCAGCGCGATGGCGGCGTCGCACCCGTCGCCGCTTCGTAGCGTCCGCTCCTTGACGGGTTCGGCATCGACACCGCTGGTGTCGACCAGGCTGTAGCGACCTGACGCGGCCAATACTCGGCGCGCTTCGGCGGTGACAGCTTGCATGCGGGTCAGGTCGGCGGCGGCCACGCCCTTGGATAACGCTCCCGCCGCGCTCACGTCTTCCAGCTCGAACTCGAAGACCGCGATCTTGGTAATCTGCCCGCCGCAGCGCACGGACGTGCCCGCGAGGAGTCGATCCTCTCTGCCACGCACCCGCCACTCATTACAATGAAGCGGTGAATCTCAAGCTATACCTGCTGACGCGCATGAGTTGGCGCTGGCGCGACTGACGGGACGGCGCCGCGCCGCTCAAATTCGATTCTGTGCGGGCCGCCGCATGACGGTGAGCGCCAGCAGGGACGAGGCGGCCATCAGGAACAAGCTGACGGCGTTCAGCACGGGGGTGGCGCCCTCGCGCATGCGGCCGTACATCATCACGGTGAGCGGCGAGTCGGCGCCGACCAGCATCAGCGTGGTGTTGAAATCCTCGAAGGACATGAGGAACGAAATGGCCGCAGAACCCAGCAGCGCGGGGCGCAGGTAGGGCAGCAAAATGGTGCGCAACACCGCGGACCTGGACGCGCCCAGGTTGAGTGCCGCTTCCTCCAGCGTGCGGTCGAAACGCCGCAGCCGCGCGCTGATGGTGAGCGTGGCAATGGTCGCGATGAACGAGACCTGACCCAGGACCACCAGCGGCAATCCGGGCCGCAGACAATCCAGCTCCCAGCCGAACACGTCGTCCGCGAACTCCGCGATTCGACTGGCGAACGCGAGTATGGAAATGCCGAGGATCACGCCGGGAATCACCAGGGGGGCGAGCATCAGGACGGACAAGACCTGCTTGCCCGCGAAGCGGCCGCGTTCGAGAAGAAACGCGTTGACGGTGCCCAGCAGCACCGACAACACCGTGACCCAGAGGGCCACGATGCCGCTGATGCCCATGCTGCGCAGCAGCTCCGCATCGGCGAACAAACCGACGCGACCGGTCGACGCGTTGCCAAGGAACCAGTCGAGCGTGAAACCGCGCCAGGGCGGGGCGGGGTACGGCGCGTCGTTGAAGGCGTATGCCCCGACGACGACCAGCGGCGCGAACAAGAACGTCAAGAATGCGACGACGTACACCGCCGTGCTCGCGCGCAGCCAGGCGGGACGAGGCAGCGAGGGAATCATGTGCGGCGCATGACGTCGCCGAAGCTTTGCCCGGCGAGGCGCAGACCGATCACCACCATGGTGGTGGACACGGCGAGGAGCAGGAAGCCGAATGCGGCACCCTGCTCCCAATTGAATCGGGTAATGAACTGCGTATAGATTTGCTCGGTGAACCATTGCGAGTTCTTGCCGCCGAGCAGCGTGGGGGTGAGGTAATTGCCCAGCGTGAGCATGAAGACGATGATGCAGCCGGCCGTGATGCCGGGAGCCGCGTGCGGGACGACGATGGTGCGCAGCACGGCGAAGCCGCCGGCGCCGAGGTCGTACGCGGCCTCGATCAGTGAATTGTCCAGACTCTCCAGGCTCGAGATGAGCGGTATCACCATGAAGAGGAGAGAGGTATAGATCAACCCCACCAGAATGGTCGCGTCGTGATACAGCAATTCGACCGGCACCGCCGTGATGCCCAGCTTCACCAGCAACGCCGGCAGCACGCCGGACTCGCGCAGCAGAATCATCCACCCCAAGGTGCGCACGGTCTCGCTCACCCAGAACGGAATCAAGCACAGGATGAACAGCAGCGAGCTCGCACGGCCGCGTGCGACCTTGGCGATCACCCAGGCGATCGGAAAGGCGAGCGCCAACGTCAGCAACGTGGCGATGATGGACATGAGCGCGGTGCGAACGAATACGTGCCAGTACAGAGGTTCGGCGAAGAAGGTTCTATATTGAGCCAGGCTGGCCACGTAGTGGCGGGCGCCCACCCTTTCGCGAAACGACAGCACGGCGAGATCGACGTGCGGCAGAATGACCAGTGCGCCGAGCCACAGCAGGGCGGGGGCCAGCAACAAGCCCAGGCTGAGCCTGCCCTGCCAGGACTTCGCGGCCGTGCTAGCCATCCTGTCCCGCGGCGCCCGCGCGGGCGGGAAAGCACACCGCCCGTTCCGGATCGAAGCTGAAGTGCACCGCTTCCTGGGATTTCAGATCGCTGAATTGTCCGGTCTGAGGCAGGGCGATGCGAAACTCGCGGCGCGTTCGAGTCTCCTCGAGCAGCACCGCGGAATTGGCGCCGTCGAACAGCAGACTCTGTACCTGTCCTGAATGGGACGGCTGTCCGCCGGGAAGTTCCCGGGCGTGGCGGCCGAGGCTCGCGATCTCGGGCCGCGCGAAGCCCTCGACGGCATCGCCCACGGCGATCGATCCCTGGCCGCGGGCGTGGATGACCCAGCCGTCGGCGGTGGTAATTTCCACCATGCCGCCGCTGACGGCGGATGCGCGGCCGACGATGCGATTGTTCGCGCCCACGAATCCCGCGACGAACGGCGTCTGCGGCCGGTAGTACAAATCCTGCGGCGTACCGAGCTGCTCGAAACGCCCGTGACTCATGACCCCGACCCGATCCGACAGCACCAGCGCTTCGGATTGATCGTGGGTGATATACACGAATGTCGTGCCGAAGGCGGCCTGCAACTGCTTGAGCTCGATCTTCATGTGCTCGCGCAGCTTGAGGTCGAGCGCGCCCAGCGGCTCATCGAGCAGGAGCAGGGTGGGCTCCAGCACCAAGCTGCGGGCGATGGCCACGCGTTGCCGTTGACCGCCCGATAACTCGTCGATGCGTTTGCCGGCGGACCCGTGCAGCCCCACGCGCTCGAGCATGGCGTGGCTGCGGCGCAGGCGCTCGGCGCGTGCGACTCCGCGTCGCGCCAGGCCGAACGCGACGTTCTCGCCCACCGACATCATGGGGAACAGGGCGAGCTGCTGGAACACCATGTTGACGGGCCGGCGATTGGGCGCCACGTCGCGCATGTTCTTGCCGCCGATCACGATATCCCCGCCGTCGGGCACGATGAATCCCGCGATCATGCGCAGCAGCGTGGTCTTGCCGCAGCCCGAGGGCCCCAAAATGGAGAAAAAGCTGCCTCGTTGCACCGAGAACGACAGCGCGTCGACGGCGAGGTGGTCGGCGAAGCGCTTCGTTACCGTGTCGGCGACGAGGTCCGCGCTGCTCAATCGGCCGCCTTGATCCGATCCAGTACCTTGCCCTCGATTTCCTCGAGCCCGGACGGAATCGCCGGGTACCAGTGGATGTTCTTCAATGCGCTGTCCGGAAAGGCGGCCGTGAACTGCGCCTTGAGACGCGGATCGACCAGCGGTGCGGTGTCCTTGGCGGCGGAGAAGTTGCCCACGGACTTGACGACCTTGGCGGCGTTCTCCGGACGCATGGTGAAGTTGATCCAGGCGTAGGCGGCGGCATCGTTCTTGCCGCGCGCGGGCAACGCGAACGTATCGAGCCATCCCAGCGCGCCGGAGCGCGGCACGATGAATTGAATATCGGGATTGTCGCGATTGAGCGTCCAGCCGCCGGTATCCCACATCATTGCGGCGACCACTTCGCCCGAACGGATGGCGTTCAGCAGCTGATCCTTGTTGTCGAAGAAGAATTTGAAATTCGGCTTGCACTTGATGAGCGTGGCGCCCACTTGATCCATGAGCGCGGCGTAGGCTTTCGGGTCGCCGTACAGCGCAAAGGGGTCCTTGCCGCCGGCGAAGGCGAATGCCATCAACGTCGGGCGCCGCAGCCGGACCGCGGTTTTACCTTTGAGGGCGGCATTGCACAGGTCGGGGTAGTCGGCGACCTGGGCGCGTTTGGTGTTGACGACCAGGCCATCGGTCCCCCACAGATAGGGCAGTGCGTACAGCGCACCGTCGACGGTGGCGTTGCGTTTCACGATGCCGAGAAGCGCCGGCTGGAATTCCTCGATCTTGACCTTGGCGAGGTCGATGGGTTTATAGATGCCGAATTCGCGCTGCGCCGAGGCGATCCGGTCCTGCGATGGCTGCGCGAGATCGTAACCCGCGCCGCCCGTGGCGCGCAGCTTGGAGATCATCTCCTCGTTGTTCGAGAGAGTGACCTCGACGTCGATGCCGGTTTCCTTCTTGAATGCGGCGATCAGGTCGGCGGGAACGTAATCGGCCCAGCTGATGATGCGCAGCTTCTGATCGGCGTGCGCCGCGCCGACCCGCAACAGCAAGGCCAGCACGAGCAGTGAAACGTGGACCTGCCGCATCGGGAACACCTTCTATGGCACTATGGTCGTGAACAGGTACACCGCGAAAATGACCAGCAATACCACGCCGTGCAAAATGATGGTGCGGCCGGTGCGCAGCGCCAGCATGGTCACCAGCAGCGACAGCATCAGCAGAATCATCGATTTGGTATCGATGCCCAACATGAGCTGGGAGTTCATGCCGATGGACAGCGCGCTCACCGCCGGGATGGTCAGGCCGATGCTGGCGAGTGCCGATCCCAGGGCGAGATTCAGGCTGGTCTGAAGACGATTCTGACGGGCGGCGCGCACCGCGGCGAGCCCTTCGGGCAGCAGCACGATGCCGGCAATGACGACGCCCACCAGCGCCTCGGGAGCGCCCAGCCGGGCGACCGCCGCCTCGAGATCGGGGGCGAGCTTCTTGGCCAGCAGCACCACGGCGACCAGGCATACCAACAGCAGCACGCTGCTGATCGCGGCAACGGTGTTGCTCGGGACGCCGGAACCGTGACCCCCATCGGAGACGCCATCGCCATCGTGAGCGGCCTCAACCGTGCGGCCGGCGTCGCCGTCCAGAAAGAACTGCCGATGGCCGAGCGTTTGCGTGAAGATGAACGTGCCGTACACCACCACCGACACGATGGCGATCAAAATGAGCTGCCCGGGGGAATAAAAGGGGCCGGGGGTGGTGACCGTGAAGTTCGGAAAGACCATGGTCAGCACCGCGATGGAAGCGAGGGCCACCAAGGCCGCGCTCACCCCATCCAGCGAAAAGACCTGCTCGCGATGCATGATGCCGCCCACCAGCAGGCATAGACCGATGATGCCGTTCAGAATGATCATGACCGCCGCGAATACGGTGTCGCGCGCCAGGGAGGAGGCTGCCGCGCCGCCGGCGATCATCAAGGACACGATCAACGCCACCTCGATGAGCGTCACGGCGATCGCCAGCACCAGCGTGCCGAACGGCTCGCCGACCCGATGCGCCACCACCTCGGCGTGGTGCACGGCCGCGAACACGCTGACGCCGACGCCGAGCGCGACCAGAATGACGTAGTAGCCGCCAAACCCGAAGCTCGCGCCGATCAGGATGGCCACCGCCGCCACGGGCGCGAGGAGGGTCCAAGGCCGTAAACCGGCAAGCAAGCGGCCGGGAGAATGGTGACGTTTTGTGGTCATGATTGCGCTGCCGGGACGCATCGTAACATTCCTGGCGGCCGCCTCGGCGCGGCTTTCGGGGCGTTATTTCAGGGCGTCGTGCACCAGGGCGATTCTGCGCTCGGCGCGCACCATCGTGGCCTCGCAATCCGTCGCATTCAGACCGATGCTGGCGAAGGCATTGATGCCCTGCATCGCGACCGTGCGAGGCTCCGGGTTTTTCAGTGTTTCCGCCAGCACGAGACTCACGATCAAGACGTCCGTGATCGAGGCGTCGTGTTTCCACTTGCGTTCGTAATCGCGTTGATCGCCGACGGCTTCGCACATCTGCTCGGCGAAGCCCCAGCTCTCGAGGACGGCCCTGCCGATGGGCGCCTGCCACCCTTCCAGGATGTCCAGCCACGACTGCTGATTCTTGAGATCGCCGGAGCGGCCCGCGGCCCGGGCCATGATGTACAAACTGCCGATACCGTGCAGCAGTCCGGTGAGGAACGCCATGTCGGTATGCACCTTGGTGCGCTCGGCGACGAGCTGGCTGATGGATCCAACCGCGATGCTCTTGTCCCTCAGCTTGGCCAGCGGCCGTGCGATCGACACCAGGGAAGCCTCGTGCTGCATCTGGTGAACGGCATAGGACATGGCGATGCTTTGCACCATGTGCTGTCCGATCCGAGTGACCGCCGAGCGCAGTTCGGTCAGCGGTTTTCCCGACGGGTTGAAGGCGGCGGAATTGGCGGTTTGCAGCAGCCGAGCAGCGAGCCGGGGTTCAGTTCCTACGATGGTGACAACATGCTCGGACGTGGTGTTCGGATTGGCAAGGGCCGCGCTGATGCGCAGCACCACATTGGGGAAACACGGCAGATCCACCGTGCCCTCGGACACCTCGGTGGCGAGCTGCTGCAGGAATGCCAGCGCCGCACCGCGTTCCTCGGGCGAGGCCTCCGGTACGTTGGCCTCGACCGACTGTGTGCCGGACCGATAAGTGGGGGCTGCTCGAACAGTAGTCATAATCAGGCTGCCTCCGGAGAACATGCTCGCTCATTATGAGCGTCTCGCGGGTAGTTCGGTACCCCGCAGGTTACCAGCAGGCTATCTGCGAGGGGCAGGGTGCCCACAGAGATCGCCTCTCCCGGGCACCCCGGGGTCATCCCATGGCGCCAGCGGCGCGGCAGCGCGCGTGATGCCTTAAAACGAGTAGCCTGCCGAGAGCACCCAGGCCTGCGGGCCGAACTTGATCTGCGTCGTGCGAATCACGCCGGCGGTGTCGGCGGTGATGGTGGTGTTGACCCGCGAAATCGAATAGGACGTGTACAAGTGCCAGTGGCCCGAGACGTTGTAGCCCACGCCAACGGTTCCGGCAGGCCCGATGGATGAGGTGAGCGAGAGGCGCGTCGGGCCACCGCTGGCGGCGTCGCCCTGGGCGGTGTTGTTGCGATCGTAGAAGTTCGTGTAGTTGACTCCCACACCGATGTAGGGGCGCCACTTCGAGTTGTCGCTGAGGAACTTATACTCCACCAGCAGCGTGGGCGAGAGCCAGCGGGCCGACGAAACCGTCTGGCCATTGTACGGCACCGAGCCCAATGTGGCCGGACCCCTGCCTTCGACCTTGCTCAGGGGCGGGTAGCCCAACGCGAGTTCGACATCGAACGCGGATGACACTCTGCGGACGTAGCCGGCGTACAGCGTCTCCAGATCCTTCGCCTTGAAATTGACTCCGGCGGGCACGTAGGGACCCGACAGGTCGTCCGCCTTGGAGTGGTAGAACACGCTGTAGGCGCCGAGTCGAAAGCTGTTGTTCCATACTTCGTCGTCGGCGCAAGCGGGCAACGCGCAGGACAACGCAGCGGTCGCGGCAACCGCGGTCAGCATGCTGAGTTTGAGATTCATTATTGCTGGGCTCCCACGAAAGTGCTGAAGAACGACCGGGCCGCGAGCGAGCAGAAGGGTGCGACGGCCGTGTGATAACCCTCCACGAGTTGCTGTTCGGCCGCCGCGAGCGACAGGTTGCCGCCTTCCGCGGATTGGTAAAAGGCGAGTTGCGCCGCCTGGCTGCCGATGAATCCCGCTTGGACTTGCGCGAAAGGTCCCGACGGTGCGGCATTCACATCGAGCACGGTGATGAGGCCCGCCGCGACCTGCGGACTCCAGAAGGCGGCCATGGTGCCGGTGTTCACGCTGAAGAAGACGGTGGGATCCCGGTCGCCGCCGCATAGCAGCGTGGGCACCGCCGGCGCCCAGTCGCCATTGCGCAAATCATTCGTGTAGAAATCCAGGCGCAGTCCCAGCGTCGGGGCGGTGGCGGCGAGCGGCACGCCGGCGGTGGGCATGGGTACGGCGCCGTCGGGATCGGCGACGGCATCGAGTATGTAGTCCACGCGGTAGGAATTGTTGATGAGGTAGGGCGAGCCGAATCCCGCTGCGAACAGCGGCGTGTCGGGATTGGTCGGATCGCTCGGTACAGCCAGCGCGGCGGTCAGCGCGGGCTGTCCCGGAATGACCGGCGTGGTGCTGCTGAACAAAGCCGTCTCCGGCAGCAGGCCGGTGCTGAAGATCGTGTCGATCGGCGTCGTACTCGGCAGCAGCGTGTCGATACCCGTTGCATATGTCGGCGAGTAGACGTCGCTGGGCGCCGCGTAGACATTCTGGTAGGCGTGCTGATAGCTCGTCGTGAGCAGCGGCGCGAACACGGTCGACTCCAAGTCGACCTGTCCATAGAAAATGGCGTCGCCGAAGGCTTCGAGCGCATACGGCCCCGACATCGGGGCGGTGGCGGTGACGGTGGCGCCGGCGGCTTGCAGCGCCCGTTGCGTGGCCAGCGCCACATGTCCGCCCTCGGAGTAGCCGGTGACGAACAGCTGGCCGCTGTCGGTGGTCGCGGCGCTCATCGTATGCGGCAGCGCGGTGCGCGCGGCGCTCAAGATATTCATCATCTCGCCCGACTGCTGCGCGGCATTCAAGAACGGATGGTAGCCCAGGGTCGAAATGTCGTAGCCCGCATAATTCGGCGCCACGACGATGTAGCCCTGAGCCGCGAACATGGCGGCGATCAGGGCGCCCTCGGTGTTGGTGGGATCGGTGATATCGGCGATGTTCAGGGCTTGATTGGGGTTCGTGGCATGCGCGTACAACAGCACCGGGCGGGGGCCGGAACAGCCGGCGCCGCCGGTCGGCACCATCAGGGCGCCCGACGATTCGGTGGCTTCACTCGCGCCGCCGACCGTCCAGAATTTGATGTAATAAAAGTCGACGCCGCAGGCGGGTGCGCCGGCGACCAGCAGCAGCTCCGCGCCCGCCGCGCTCGCACCCAGCTCGGCGCCCAAGGCCGCCGCGTTCAAGGAGGCGATACGAAAGGGCGGGTCGAGGGCCAGGGTGCCCGGCGTGATGCTGCTGCTGCCTGTGGAGGTTTTCGTGCTGGTGCCGCAGGCCGCGGCCAGGGTCGCGAGCAGCGCTGCGCCCAGGAATTTCAGAGTCTTCGTCATGCGTTTCTCCCGACTGCCGCCTAAACGAGACGAAGGATGTCTTTTCCCGTTATTTGGGCAGTCTACGTTGTTGTATTCGGGCCCCCAGCCCCAAGCGGCGCATTCTACGCCACCGCTTCGGTTTGCGTGCATAGCGCTAGATCGCCAGGCGACCAATCTGTGGTTTCTCCGCCTGTAACAGGGCGCCGTCACTATGCGCGGCGAGCCACGCATGGATCTGGCTGACGATGGCGAGCGCGATGCCTTCCGGCGTCACCGCACCGATATCGAGGCCCACGGGGCCACGCAGCCGAGCGCGCAGCCCCTCGGCGCCGGCGCCCACTTCTTGGAGGACCCGCTGGCGCCGCGCCGCGGGCCCCAACAGGCCGACGTAGCCCGGTGTGCCGGTTTCCGCGAGCGCCCGCAGGTACGCAACGTCCGAGGGCAGGTGGTGGCTCATGACCACGACGGCATGGCAGCGTTCGATCGGTACTGCCGCGCGCAAGTCGCGTGCGTCGGCGCGCCGCACGATAGCGCCGGGAAAGCGTTCTTGGGCCGCATACGCAGGCCGATGGTCCACCACGCATACCTGCCAACCGAGCGCGACGGCGGCGCGGACCACGGGCTGCGCGTCGGGGCCGCCGCCGCAGATCAATAGGCTCGGCGACGGCGCCAGGAACTGCACGAAGGCGCGGTTGCGCCGTCCCCCAGCCTCGAAGTCGACGATGTGCGAGGCCCGCTCGTGCAGCGCCCGCTCGGCAGCCAGCGTCAAATAGGGCGGCAGCGTGGCGTTTCCGGCATAGGTTCCGAGCGCGAGATCCGAGGATTCGTGGACGGCAACCAAGGACGTGGCGCGGCCGGCGTTGCCCGCGCGGCCGGCAGCGGCGAGCGCCGTCGCCGCAGGGCTGCCGTCGCCGGCGGGTTCCAACAGCACCCGCATGGCGCCCTCGCAGCCGGCGCCGCTTCCGAAGAGAATGTCGTCGGGGCCGCGCATGTCGTACTCGATTGCGCGCGGCACGCCGCTGTCGAGCACGGCTCGAGCATGGATGCCCAGATCGGCCTCGAGACATCCGCCGCTGAGCAGGCCGTAGCAGCTGCCGTCGCCCATGATGAGCATGCGCGCGCCGGGTTTGCGGTAAGTGGAACCGGCGGTGGCTACCACCGTCGCCAGCACTCTCGCGCCGCCATCTCGCGGAGCGTGTTCCAGCAGGGATTCGAGGCTCGTATCGAGCCGAACGTCGAGCTGCTCTTGCCTGGGCATACGGCAGTATAATTGCCATTCTGGGTGGAAGTGGTCAAAATTCATCCGCATGATCGTAACGCCGGATACCCGCAAGCTCTATCAGCAAGTCGCGAGCACGATTATGGCGTCCATCATGTCGGGCAAATACAAGGCCGGCGAGCGTCTGCCTTCGGAGCGGGATCTGGCGGCGACGTTCAAGGTCAGCCGGCCCACGATTCGCGAGGCCATGATCTCGCTCGAGATTCGCGGCTTGGCGGAGGCGCGGCACGGCTCCGGAATTTACGTGACGGACAAGCCGCCGACGCTCGAGGGCGGCGGAGATCTGGATATCGGCGCGTTCGAACTGACCGAGGCTCGGCGGTTGTTCGAAGGCGAGGCCGCGGCCCTGGCGGCAACCACCATCAGCGATGACCGGTTGGAAGAACTGGAGCGAATCGTCGCCGAGATGGTCGATGAGAATGCGCGCAAACAGCCCGAATGGACCGCGGACAAGCGTTTCCATATCGCGATCGCGCGCGCCACGCGCAATACCGCGATCGCCACGGTCATCGAGAATCTATTGGACGTGCGTCACAAATCGCCGCTCTGCGTCTACATGCTGGAGCGCGCCCGGCGCGTCGGCGTCCAGCCGCGCGTGAGCGAGCATCGCCGCATCGTCGACGCGCTGCGCAAGCACGATCCGAAGGCCGCGCGCAATGCGATGCGCGATCATCTGGCCCGGGTCATCGAGGATTTGCTGGAGGCGACCGAGCCGGATGCGCTCGAGGGTACGCGGGCCAAGACGGCCAAGCGACGCCACGAATACACGCGCAGGCTGGCCATCTGAAACGCTGCGCAATGGCGGTTCCGGGGGCCGGTCGAAGAGGAGGACATGCTGGCGGCATTCGCTGCGGGGCGCGCCTGACCGGTGCTACAGTGGCTGCATGATGCAGCCGAGAGGTTCGCGGGAGCACAGCGCGGGAGAACTTCTTGACGCGAATCGCGATTATTACGATTCGTTGTGGTCGGGCGCACGGCTGGTCGAGCCGCAGCGCTTCAATACCTGGCCGCTCGTGCAATCGCTGTTGCCGCCGGGCGGCCGGCAGCTCGAGGTGGCGCCGGGCCTCAGACCGCGATTGCCGCTGGAGCACACGCAATTCGTGGACATCAGCGAGCCGGCGCTCGCCAAGCTCAAGGTGCGCGGCGCCTCGGTCACCCTGAGCCAGGTGACCTCGCTGCCGTTCGCCAGTCATGGCTTCGATCTGGTGTGCGCGCTGGATATCGTCGAGCACGTCGAGGACGACGAGGGCGCGCTGTCGGAGATCTCGCGGGTGGCGACGGAAGGCGCCACCGTGTTGCTGTCCGTGCCGCTGCATCCGTCGCGCTGGACGCCGTTCGACGACTTCGTCGGACATCGGCGCCGCTACGAACCCGACGATTTGCGGGCGAAGCTCAAGCGGCACCGGTTGGTCGTGCAACGCAGCGCCGTGTTCGGCATGCAGCCGAAGTCCTCGCGTCTGTTGGACCTGGGGATGTGGTGGCTCGTCAATCACCGCGAACGGGCGTTGTGGTGGTACAACCGCGCTTTCATGCCGCTGGGGTTGCGGTTTCAGAAAAGCCTGGATCTGCACGGCGGCATGATCGCGACCGATGCTGTCGATGAGATATTCATGGTATGCCGCAAGCAACCGGCTGCCTAGCGTCGAGCGGAACGGCCGTGTCAGCATCGGCCGTGTCAGCGAAGACTGACATGCAATCGCAGCTTTATCCGGCCTGGCGGGGTCATCGATTGGCTAAGCTCGACGTTTAACCCACAGGCGAAGCGACCCCCACAATGGCCTTGCCCCGCTACGCCTCCAAAGGCGCGATCAGCTTTCTCGGACGATATGTGCGGCGGCGGCTTCTCAGCCACACCATCGTGCTCGTGGCCGTGTTGGCGGCCGTGGGGTGTGCGGTCGCTTCGCAATACGCGGTCAAGCACTTGGTCGACGTGCTCGGCACGCACGATCCTGCCTCGCGGGTGTTATGGGGCGCCGTCGGTTTATTGCTCGGGTTGGTTGCAGGGGACAACCTGTTGTGGCGGCTGGCGGGCTGGGTGTCGACGCACGCGTTCGTGGCGGTGGGCGGCGACATGCGTCTCGAGCTTTTCGATCATTTGTCGGGGCAGGGCACGCGCTATTTCGTCGAGCGCTTCCCCGGCGCGCTGGCCGGACGCATCACCGCGGCGGCGAATGCGGCTTGGACCATCGAGAATTCCCTGACCTGGTCCACGATTCCACCCGGCACCGCCGTGATTGCCAGCATTCTGGTGCTGGGCACCATCAACTGGCACCTGACCGTGGTGCTCATCGTGGTGGTGACGATCTTGGGCGCCATCATCGCGTGGCTGGCGTCGCACGGACGCGAGCTGCATCAGAGCTTCGCCGGGCACGCCGCGCACGTGAGCGGCGATCTCACCGATGTGGTCAGCAACATCGGCTTGGTCCGTGCCTTTGGCGCCGCGCGGCGCGAGCAGGAGCGCCTGAGCGTCAAGATCGAGGACGAAATGCAGGCGCAGCGCGCGAGCCTGCGCTCGCTCGAACGGCTGCGCTTGTTCCATGCGTTCACCGTCTTTGCGGTGACCGCCGGGGTGTTGGTCTGGTCGGTGGAACTTTGGCGCCGCGGCGAGATTTCGACCGGCGACGTGGTGCTGACCACCACGCTCGGCTTCACCGTACTGCATGCGTCGCGCGATTTCGCCATGGCGCTGGTCGATATGGTGCAGCAGTTCGCCAAGCTCGGCGAGGCGGTTCAGGTGCTCGGTCTTCCGCACGAAATGCAGGACGCGCCCGACGCCAAGCCGCTGATCGTCACGGGCGGCGCCATCAGCTTCCGCGGCGTCAACTTCAGTTATCCGAGCGGCCAGAACGTGCTCGCCGACTTCATGCTGGACGTACCCGCCGGTCAGAAGATCGGTCTCGTGGGGCGATCCGGTGCGGGCAAGTCCACCATCATCGCGCTGCTGCAGCGCCTGTACGATCCCGTCGCGGGTCAGGTGTCGATCGACGGACAGAACATCGCCGACGTAACCCAGGTGAGTCTGCGCAGTTCGATCGCGGTGGTGCAGCAGGATATTTCGCTGTTCCATCGCTCGCTGCTGGAGAATCTGCGCTACGGCAGGCCCGAGGCCACCGACGAGGAGGTGTTCCGGGCCGTGGAGGCGGCGAAGTGCACGGAATTCATCAACCGCTTGCCGGAGGGATTCGACACGTTGGTGGGCGAGCGCGGCATGAAACTGTCCGGCGGCCAGCGCCAGCGATTGGCGATTGCGCGCGCCTTCTTGATGAATGCGCCCATCGTGCTGCTGGATGAAGCCACCTCCGCTCTGGACACCGAATCCGAACAGTCCATTCAAGAAGCACTGTCGCGGTTGTTCAAGGGACGCACCGTGATCGCGATCGCTCACCGCCTCTCGACGCTCGACGCCTTCGATAGAGTGGTGGTGCTCGACCGCGGCCGCATCGTCGAGGACGGGCCGCCGCGCCGCTTGATGCAGACCAAGGGGGTCTACAGCCGCATGTACGGCCGTCAGGTGAGAGTCAGTACGGAGCCGGTGCCATGAAGCGGTCGCCGCGCAACAGCTGGCTCATGGTCGCGATGACTTGTCTGTGGGCATTGGCCGGATGCAGCAGCATGCGCGGCGCCGGGCGCACGGCCGAATCATCGAGTTCGCCGCCGCCCGCGGCACCCGAGGCGCCGCCGGTACCGGCGCCCGCGCAGAGCGAGAGCGAGCCCAGCAGTGCGCCGCCTGCGGTCGACGCCGCCGCGCCTGCCTGTACGTGCGTCGAAGCAAAGACCAAACCAAAGCCGAAGCCCAGGCTGAAGCTCGTGCACAAGGAGGAGCCGCCGCAGCTGCCCACTGCGCCGGCGGTGGTCGATACACCGCCCGGGGGCGCGGTCGACGCCCAGGTCAGACCCATGAGTGCGTCGGTGATGTCCATACTCGGGAAACGGGTCAAGGGACCGACCGGCGAGGATCTGGGGCACGTGGTCGACGTGCTCGCCGACTCGAGCGGGCGCGTGCGCGTCGCGATCATCGATTTCGGCGGCTTCCTCGGCGTGGGCAATCACCGGATCGCCGTCGACTGGCCGCTATTGCGCTTCAACCCCGGCCGCGATCCTTTCTTGACGCTGAGTCTGAGCCGCGAGAAGCTCGGCGCGGCGCCGGAATACAAGGAAGGCGCGCATCCGCAGACGTTGATGGAACCACCGGCCCCCGCGTCCACCGCGCCTGCCCCGCCGGCCGAACAAAACAAGAAGTGATCCCGTGCGTGCCGCGGCCGACAATGAGAGTTCGGCTAACCCACCCCCGGCAAGTGCCGGCCGCGGTCTGGATTGGTTCAATCTGTTCGTGGCCAACATCCAGACCGGCTTCGGGCCGTTCATCGCGGTCTATCTCAGCAGCCAGAGCTGGACACAGACTTCGATAGGGCTGGCGCTCAGCATCGGCACGGTCAGTTCGATGGCGAGCCAGGTCCCCGCCGGCGCACTGGTCGATCTCATGCCGAACAAGACGCGGGTGGCGGCATTCAGTGTGCTGGTCTTTACGGTCAGCGCCCTGATGTTCGCGATTCATCCGATTCCGCTGTTCGTGTATCTGGCCGAAATCCTGCACGGCATCTCGAGCTGCACCCTGAGCCCCGCCATCGCCGCGATGAGCCTGGTGCTGGCGGGGCGCTTTGGCATGGGGCTGCGGCTGGGGCGCAACGCGCGCTATGCCGCGATCGGCAACGGCGTTGGCGCGGCATTGATGGGGGCATGTGGCCAGTACATATCCGAACGGGCCGTATTCTTTTTGACGGCCGGCCTGACGTTGCCCGCGATATTCATGTTGATGCCGTTGCGACGGGTCGCAGTCGCAGGCGCCGAGTTGCGGCCGCCGCCGCTCAAGGCGGGCAGCCGCGGCAGCTATTTTCAAGTTCTCGCGGATCGCCGTCTATTGATTTTCTGCGCGTGCGCCATGCTGTTCACTTTCGCGAATGCACCGATGTTGATGCTCATCAGCGGCACGCTGACGGCGAAGGGCTCCAATCCCAGTCTGCTCATCGCCGCCTGCATCGTATTGCCGCAGATCATCGTGGCGTTCGCGTCGCCTGCCGTGGGCCGGTTTGCGGAACAGTACGGACGCCGCATCATCTTGATGGTCGGCTTCAGCATGTTGCCGCTGCGCTGCCTGCTGTTCGCCTCGACCCAGAATCCGACGCTGCTGGTTGCCGTTCAAGTGTTCGACGGCATCGCCGGCGCTTGCTTCGGCATCATGGTGCCGCTGATCGTGAGCGACGTCGCCGGCGGCACGGGGCATTTCAATTTGTCGCTCGGCGCCGTCGGCTTCGGTATCGGCATCGGCAGTACCTTGAGCACGCCCGCGGCGGGATGGCTGGCCGATCATTTTGGTACTCGAATGGCGTTCTTCGCCCTGATGGGGATCGGGCTGCTCGCCGTGCTGGTGGTGGCATTCGCCATGCCGGAGACTCGCCCGACGCGGGACGAGCAGCGCGTCGACGAGTTCGAACCTCGAGCGGGGCCAGAGCACGAGGCGGACCACGATCCAGAGCTAGACCTTGCTTCCGAGCGCGAGCTGGCGCCCGCCGCGGCCCATGATCCAGAACCAGAACCAGACCCAGACCCTGCCTCCGAGCCGGAGCTGGACCCCGAGCCTGAGGCCACCGCGCCGCTCAAGGACACGGCACCACCAAAGCCGCCGGCGCGCCGCCACGCCTGACGGGAACGCCGCCCACTGGTTAATACCTGACCACCACCACGACATCGCCTTCGCGCCGCGTCACCGTTACCGCGACGTCGTTGCCGTGACGGTGCAGCAGCACGTCGACCGAGCCGCCGGTGAGGCGCAAATTTCGCAGGTGGACATGGTCCAGGAACTCGGGCAGCACGGGTCGGTAGAAGGCGACTTCGCGGCTGCCGTCGAACAATTCCAGTCCGAGCGTGGCCTGCAGCACGCATAGGGTGGTGGCGCTGGCCCAGGCTTGCGGAGAGCATGCCACCGGATATTGAGTGGGTGCGTTGTGCTGGCGCCGCAAGAATCCGCAGAACAATTCGGGCAACCGGCGCAGATCCATGTACGACGCTGCATCGAACAGAGCGCCGAACACCTGCGCTGCCGCGTGCTTGTGGCCATAGCGCGCCATGCCCATCGCGATCAAGCCGTTGTCGTGCGGCCAGACCGAGCCGTTGTGATAGGACATCGGATTGTAGCGCGCGGCCGACATCGCGACCGTGCGAATGCCCCAGCCGCTGAACATGGCCGGCGTGAGCAGCGTGTCGGTCACACGCTGAGCATGTTCCGGCGACGCGATGCCGGTGAGCAGTACCTGGCCCGCATTCGAGGACACCACGCGGCAGGGTTGCTTGGCCCCGTCGAGGGCCAGCGCATAAGTCGACAGATCCTCGAGCCAGAATTTCTGCTCGAACTGCTGGCGCAGCGCAACCGCCTGGGCTTGAAGACTCGATGCAAGGTCGTGGTGCCCCAGGGCAGCCGCCATCAGCGCCCCGTGGCGCTTGGCACCGTAGACATAGGCCTGCACTTCGCAGAGTGCGATCGGCCCTTCCGCAGTGCGGCCGTCGCTGTGGAATATCGCGTCGTGCGAATCCTTCCAGCCTTGGTTGGCCAGGCCCTCCTTGGTCTGCCGGTAATACTCCACGAAGCCGTCGCCGTCTCGGTCGCCGTATATATCGATCCAGCGCAGCGCGGCCTGCGCGTTCGGCCAGAGCGCCCGCACCGTGTCGATGTCGCCGGTGCGCACGAAGTACTCGCCGAGCAGCAGAACGAACAGCGGCGTCGAGTCGACGCTGCCGTAGTAGCGGCCGAAAGGCACTTCGCGCAGGTTGGCCATTTCGCCGTGGCGCATTTCGTGCAGAATTTTTCCGGGCTCGGCGTCCCGTACCGACTCGACCGCCGTCGCCTGGGTCGATGCCAGGAAGCCGAGCACTCCTTTCGCGATGCTCGGATCCACCCAAAGGGTCATGAGCGCCGTGATGATGCCGTCGCGGCCGAAAGGCGTGCTGAACCAGGGCGTGCCGGCGTAAGGATAGTGGCCTTGCGGCGTGTCGGTGATGAGCATGTACAAATCGGACACGGAGCGGCGTACGATTTCGTTGAACACGGAGTTCGAGCTGTCGACGCTTGCGGCGCGCGAACTCGATTCGCGCAGCGCGTGACGGGCCGCGCGCATCTGCCGGTAAAAGTTCCGGCCGCTCCATTCCAGAGCATCGTCGGCGATGCCGTACCGCACGAAGATGCGGCGGGTCTCGCGCGGCTTCAAGGCCAATTCGTAGGCGGCGCGCCCGGTGGTCAGGGTCTTCGGCGCCGGCGCGAACGTCAAGCCGGTCGCGCGCTCGATCCGGTCGAGTCCTTCGTAGCGCAGCAGCACGCCGTGATCGCTGGTGAGTTCGGCGCTCGATTCCCCGTGCGCGGTGCGGTGTTCACCGCGTACCTCGAACAAATCGGCAAAGTCGGATGCGAATCGGAACGTCAGCCGCACGTGCAGTGCGGCATCGCTGAAATTTCGCACCAGCAGCCGCTCATAGCATGCGCCGCTCCAGACGAATTTTGTCCGGTGCAGGTGCAACTGCTCGCGGCGCAGTGCGATCTGGCCATCGACCAGCAAGTCCGGATTGCTGAGGTCGGCGCTGAAGACCGCGTTGTCATCTTGCGTCATCGAACTCAACAGGAGCGGGCGTGCATCCTCGAGCAGCAATTGGAATTGCGACAGGATGCGGGTATCGCGATGGTAGAGACCTTCAGAATTGCCGAGTTCGCCGCCAATGTCGCCGCGTTGATCGAACACGGCGAACGTGTCGCCGTGCTTGAGCGTGCGGGTCCGCCGCTCCTGCAGATTGGCGCTGGCTGAAATCGCGTACTGCGGCGCCGAGGCGTCGTCCACGCTATGTGCCGGCGAGTCGGTTTTGAGCATATCGGTGTCGACCAAAGTGGATGTATTCACGCACGCCCCTGTGTCAGTTCAGTTGTAAATATTGCATCGCTTATAGCACTGGTACGACACGACGTTGACCGAATGCCGACGCCACACGCCGCTGTTAGAGTCCCCTGGCACTCGGCGGTTCCATCATGCGCCAATCAGCGGAACTCAACGCATGGCGGCGCGTCATACTGAGTAGAATAACTCCTCACCGGGACGGAAAGGCAGTATGAAAATCGCCCAGGTAGCACCGCTGACGGAAGCCGTGCCGCCGAAACTCTATGGCGGCACCGAACGTGTCGTCGCTTATCTGACAGACGCATTGGTCGAACTCGGACACGATGTGACGCTGTTTGCTTCTGGCGACAGCAATACCAAGGCGAAGCTCGACGCCATCTGGCCGCGCGCGTTGCGGCTCGACCCGAGCGTGAAGGATTATTTCGTGCCGCTCTTCATGGAACTCGAGAGGGTGGGGCGGCGGGCGCACGAATTCGACGTGATCCACGCGCACCTGGATTATTTCGGCTACCCGCTGCTGCGCGGGCTCGGCGTGCCGTCGATCACCACGTTGCACGGTCGGCTCGATCTGCCGGAGCTGCAGCCTCTATATGGCGTATACGGCGACATGCCGGTGGTCTCCATCTCCGATTCGCAGCGCGCACCGCTGCCGCAGGCGAATTACATTGCCACGGTGTTGCACGGCCTGCCCCAGGATTTGCTGCAAAAGGGTCCGGGCACCGGCGGATACTTGGCGTTCCTCGGGCGCATTTCGCCGGAGAAGGCGCCCGACGCGGCGATCCGCATCGCCGCCAAGGCGGGCATGAAGATCAAGATCGCCGCGAAGGTCGACAAAGTCGATGAGGAATATTACAAGACGACGGTCGAACCGTTGCTGCCGCAGGGCGACATCGAATTCATCGGCGAGATCGCCGAGCATCAGAAATCCGAGTTCCTGGGCAACGCCGCGGCGCTGGTCTTCCCGATCGCATGGCGCGAGCCGTTCGGACTGGTGATGATCGAAGCCATGGCCTGCGGTACGCCGGTGATCGCGTTCAACAACGGGTCGGTTCCGGAAGTGTTGGAGGACGGGCTCACCGGCTTCATCGTCGACGACGAGGAACAGGCGATCGCGGCGGTGGCGAAGATCGGCAGCCTCGATCGAGATAGAATTCGCGCCGAATTCGACCGCAGGTTCACCGCCCATCACATGGCCCGGAATTATCTCAAGCTGTATTCGCGCCTGGCGAAGACGCAGCGCACCGGGACGAATTCCTGACTCGTTCCCGAGCGGCGGGACCTTGCAGGAGGGAGGTTAGAGCCCCGGCGGGTTCGCTGTTAACATGGGAGCATGCTAGAGACTCCTCTTTCCGGGCCCGAATCGATCGACGCGCGGGTGCGCCGGCTGGGCGGCGCATTCGGAAATAGTTACGGGCTGCTGCCGCCGCAATTCGCCACCCGGGTGGATCCGACCGCGGTCGCGCAGCCGCGTTTGATTAAATTCAATCGGGCGCTCGCGGCCGAGCTCTTGCTCGATGTCGAGGGGCTGGACGATGCCGCCCTTGCCGCCGTCTTTTCCGGAAACCGCGTCCTGCCGGGCACGCAGCCCATTGCAATGGCGTATGCCGGGCATCAATTCGGACAATTCGTGCCGCAGCTGGGCGATGGCCGCGCCCTCCTTCTGGGGGATGTGCGGGACCGCTTCGGCAAGCGGCGCGACATCCAGCTCAAGGGCGCCGGGCGCACGCCGTATTCGCGCAGCGGCGACGGCCGCGCGGTGCTGGGCCCGGTGCTGCGCGAGTACCTGGTCAGCGAGGCCATGCATGCCCTGGGAATTTCCGCCACGCGCGCGCTCGCCGCGGTCGCGACCGGCGAGGCGGTGTTTCGGGAGGGACGCGTGCCCGGCGCCATCTTGACGCGGGTCGCGGCAAGCCACGTGCGCGTCGGCACCTTCCAGTATTTTGCCGCGCGGGGCGACGTCGAGGCGACGCGGCGGCTGGCCGACTTCGCCATCGAGCGTCACCATCCCGAGGCGGGCACAGCCGCCAATCCGTACCTGGAGCTGCTGCGCTTCGTGGTGCGGCGCCAGGCACGATTGATCGCCGGCTGGATGAACGTGGGCTTCATTCACGGGGTGATGAACACCGACAACATGGCGATCTCGGGCGAGACCATCGATTTCGGGCCCTGCGCCTTCATGGACGCGTATGACCCGGCGACGGTATTCAGTTCCATCGATCATCGCGGCCGTTACGCCTACGTCAACCAGCCGGCGGCAGCGCAATGGAATCTGGCGCGCTTCGCAGAGACCGTGCTGCCTCTCATCGATACGTCGAGCGAGCACGCCATCGCGCTTGCCACCGAGGCGATCAGCGAATTCCCAGCGGAGTTCGACGCGTATCGGCTCGACGGCATGCGCCGTAAACTCGGTTTGTTCACGGAAGAAGAGGGCGACGCCGCGCTCGGCAGGGGGTTGCTGGACGTGATGCACGAGAATAGGGCGGATTTCACGCGTACGTTCCGGGCGCTGTGTGCCGCCGCGGAAGGCGACGCCGGCGATACGGCGCTCTACGAGTCGCTTACCGGGCAGGCGGCGGTTCGAGACTGGCTTGCGGCGTGGCGCTCGCGGCTGTCGCGTGAGCCGCAGCCCGCCAGCGAACACGCGGCGTTCATGCGCCTGGTCAATCCCGTCTTCATTCCGCGCAATCATCGTATCGAACAGGCGATCGTGGCGGCCGAGCGCGACGACTTTGCGCCGTTCGAGGAATTATCCCTGGTGTTGTCGCGCCCCTACGAGGCACAGCCGGACTTCGCAGCCTATGCGAATCCGCCGCAGCCCGATGAGCGCGTATTGCAGACCTTTTGTGGTACCTGAACGATGAACGATGACACGGTGGAACGTATCCAAACCAAGATCGCGTTCCTGGAACGTGCGAACACCGACTTGAGCGACGTGGTGTTCCGCCAGCAGCAGGAAATTCGGGCGCTCGGTGCGCGCATCAAAGACGTGGCCGAACGCCTCGAGACGGCTCAGTCCGAGGAGCGCACACGGGCGCCCGAAGACGAGCGGCCGCCTCACTATTGACCGGTACCGAGCGCAATGCCTTCCGAGATCGCGAAACCCTATTGGCAGGACGGCTGGTCGGCCGGCCTGCCGGAGATTTCGCTGCCCACGAGCGTCGACGTACTGATCGTCGGCGCGGGCTATACGGGACTGTCCGCGGCGCGCGAGACCGCGAAGGCGGGCGCCGCGACTTTGGTGTTGGATGCCGCGGCGATCGGCGCGGGGTGCTCCGGACGCAATGGCGGCCAGGTGGCGTACAGCATCAAGCCGTCGCTCGCGACGCTCACGGCGCGTCACGGCAGCGCGCGCGCGTACGCGATTTGTCGCGAGGGTTTCTCGGCCATGGCGTATCTGCGCGCGCTGGCGACCGACGCGGGCGTCGATTGCGATTGGCGTGCCCACGGCTGTTTCTTCGGCGCTCACACGGCGCGGCATTTCGCGGCGCTCGCGCGGGAGGCCGAGCATCAGCCGGCAGGCCTCGAGCAACGAATCTCCGTGGTCGGGCCCGCGGACCAGCGCAGCGAGATTGCCAGCGATTTCTATCATGGCGGCCTCGTGTATCACGACGATGCCGCGGTCGATCCCATGCGCATGTTGCTGGGCCTATTGCGGCGCGCCCAAACGAGCGGGGCGGCGGTCGTGGAGCACTGTCCCGTCAAATCCTTGACGCGGTTGCGGGAGGGATTCGAGATCGCGACGCCACGCGGCGTGGTTCGCGCGGCCAAGGTGTTGCTGGCGACGAACGGTCATTCGGGGCCGCTGTCCTCGTGGCATCGGCGGCGCGTGATTCCGATCGGCAGCTATCAGATCGCAACCGAGCCGCTGGGATGCGACCGGGTGCGGGAACTCATTCCGCATGCCCGCAATATCGTCGATACACGGCGCGTGGTCGTGTACTACCGTCCCTCTGCCGATGGCGAACGCATCATTTTCGGCGGCCGGGCCGCGCTGGCGGAGACCAATGCCCACGCGTGCGTGCCGCGGCTGCGAGCCATGCTCACGCAAGTGTTCCCGCAACTGCGGTCGGTGGCGATTACCCATGCTTGGACGGGATGGGTTGCCTACACCTTCGATACGCTGCCTCACCTCGGTCAGAAGGACGGGCTTTATCATTGCATGGGGTACTGCGGCCAGGGTGTGCCGCTCGCGCCTTATTTCGGGTGCCGCGTCGGACAGCAAATGGTGGGACTCGCGGAGGGCCGGACTGCTCTGGATGACCTGCCGTTTCCGTCGCGGCCCTACTACCAAGGAGTGCCGTGGTTCCTGGCGCCGTCGGTGTTCGCGTACCGCACCCTGGACCGGCTCGGCTGGTAACGGTGTGGCGGCGGCGGGCGATCGAGGATCTGACCGTGGCGTCCGCATGAAACACGGCTGGCGCCTGCCCGCCGGGCTTGCATTTCCTGCGATCGCATGGCTGCTGTCGGCACCCGCGATGCCGGTCGTGGCGTCCGGCATCGCGGCGCAAGACGGGGTCAAATTGCAGGGGCGTTGGCTGATTTCCGAGCAGGCCGCGGAAGCGACCTACGCGGGCTCCAAAGTTCTATTGAGCTTTTCCGGTTCGTCGAGCGTGGCGGCCGATATCACCGTCTCGAACACCCAGCGCAATCGCCAGGATCTGTACATCGCGGTGACCGTGGACGGCGGCAAGCCGGTGCGTGTCGGTCTCTCGCCCGGTGCGCATCCCGATCTGGTGCTGGCAAGCGGCTTGTCCCCGGGCGGTCACGTGGTGGCGGTACGCAAAGAAGGCGAACCATATTTCGGCGTATTGCGGTTCGCCAATCCCCGGCTCGATCGCAACGGCAGTTGGCGCACCATCGTCGATGACCGTCCCATCGTCGAAGTCATCGGGGACAGCGATGCGACGGGAATCTGCGCGCTCGGTCCCGACAGTCCGGCAGTCGCGGTCAGTCTGTACCGGGCAGAGTGGGCTTCCGAGACATCCTCGTGGGTGGGTTTGCTGGAGGCGGGGCTTGCCGGTGTCGGGCATCCGGTGGACATGGTGGATCTCGCCATTTCCGGATCGACCGCCAAGGAGGAGGCGGGCGCCTACGATTTCACCGCCTACTCCTACAGCAATGCGAGGTTTGCGGAATACCCGAAGCCGGGCCGAGCGCATGCGTCGCTGGTGTTACTGTGGGGCGGCGCGAACGACCTCAATGCCGGCGGGGACGGCGCGCGGAGCGGCGCGGTGAGCCGCGCCACCTTGAGCGTCTTTCAGCAAGGAATCTACGATCAACTGCACAAAATCCTGGCGCGAAATCCCGGCGTGAAAATCGTCTTGCTCAACTACCTCGACCCCACCATCCCGGACTGGCGGCCGGCCTATGCGCAGGTGATGGGCCTGTTTTCCGCGGCCGAGCAGAGTCAAATGTTCGTGCTCGCGGTCCGCGACCCGAAGAACTTGGCGGACGCATGCGACGTCGACCCCAAGGGCCATCCCAACCTGTCGATGCACACTACGTGGGCTGCGCAGATTCTCACCTGGATGATGTCGGACGGGACGTTGCAGCGACTGGGGTTTCCGGCGGGCGAGCAGTGGGACGAGGAGTGAGCGCCAAGCGCGAGCCGCTGCTCAAGAAATCGTCCGCATTGCCGACATCAGTCCGAGGGTGAACCGATGCGCGCTTTAGTATTCCTGGCCGCGGGCCTCCTCGGCATTGCCGCGTGGGCGGGGCTGCGGCGCTCCAGGGCGTCGCCGAGCACATCGCAGCGCATGCCCGCGGGCGCCGCCGATGAGGTGGCCCTCGTCGATCAGCCGCTCGATCCCGTTCGAGTCGAGACGTCGAATCGCGCCGCCACAGAGCGGCTCTGGGTGCTCGCTTTCGCCGCACCCTCGCAGTCCCAGGCCTCCGACGTCGTGAACCGGCGCGTCCGGGACAACGTCGTGGCCATGCTCCAAGTCGATATCTTGGACCCGAAATACTTCCCGCGCCGCCCCGCCTTGATGCCGCAATTGATGCAGGCGGTCAACGACCCTCGCGCCGCCGCCGAGAAACTCTCGCGCATCGTCTCGCACGATCCGGTGTTGACGTCCGATGTGTTGCGGCTAGCGAATTCCGGTCTCTATCGAATGTCGCCGGCTCCCATCGAAACCATTCAACGCGCCATCGTGGTGTGCGGTGTGGACGCCCTGCGGGGCATGCTGGCAGCGGCCATGCTGCGGCCGGTCTTCAAGGCGACGAGCAAGAATTTTCCTCGGTTGCCCCGCATGCTGTGGGAGCGCACCGAACGCGCGGCTCGAGCGGCCGAGCTTTACGCCGCGGCGATCGATCCGGCGGATCGATTCGAGGCTCAGCTGGCGGTGCTCTTGAACGCCTTGGGTCCGTTGGTGGTCTACAGCGCGGCGCTCGACGTGTATTCGCGCAATCCGCATTTCCCGCCGAGCGCCGATCTTTGCGTCGAACTCATCAGCGAGTGGGCGCCGCGGATGTCGCGACACATCGCACGCGACTGGCAGACCTCCCCGCGGCTGTTGGCCGCGCTCGAGCAGTCGCCGGCTGAGCCGCTCTATGTCGCGCGCGAGGTGGGCGAACTGTTCGGCACCTTGTCGCTTCTGGAATCGCAGACGGTGATCGCGCGCGACGAGCGTCTCGAGCTCTTGACCGAAGCGGGTCTGCCGCTCGATCTCTCGAGCAACATCTGGGCCGGACTCACCGGCAGTGCGTGAGACGGCTATAATACACAGCCATGCCTTCCCATCCCCTCAAGCTGATTTCCTCGATGGCGCCCCGCGAGCTGTTGGCAGAGCTGGCATCGCGCTATCAGCGCGCCTCCGCGCAGGCCGTGGCGACCGAGGCGGCGGGCGGTGTGGATGTCGCCAAGCGCGTGCAGGCCGGAGAAGCCGTGGACGTCGTGGTGCTGGCGAGCGATGCCATCGATAGGCTGATGGCGGGAAGCCGGCTGATCGCCGGCAGCCGCGTGGATCTGTTCAGATCGCCTATCGCCGCGGCGGTGAAGGCCGGAAATGTCGCGCCGGATCTGTCGACGGAAGAGACGACCCGGGATGCCGTGCTGGCGGCGAAGAGCCTGAGTTTCTCGTCGGGTCCGAGCGGAGTGTATCTGGAGAAAATGTTCGAGCGGTGGGGCATTCTCGATACGATCCGCAGCCGCATCGTGGTGCCTCCCCCCGGCGTCCCCGTAGGCTCGTTGGTTGCCGACGGCAGCGTCGAGCTAGGCTTTCAGCAATTGAGCGAACTTGCGAACCTCGCGGGCATCGCGGTGGTCGGACCGCTGCCGCCAGGCATTCAAAGCATCACGACTTTTTCCGGGGCTATTGCCGCGCGCTGCGACATGCCCGAAGCCGCGCGGGCGTTGCTCGCTTTCATGGCGTCCCCGGACGCATCGGCCGTCAAGCAGCGCCATGGCATGGACGCCGCTTAAGTCCGCCATGAACAGGCGGCATTCGCCGCCCGGGCAAGAACGATCGAGGCCTGGGGCGGCGCCGCCAGGTTCAACGATCGCGGGACGCCAGCACGCTCGAGAACATGAATTTCCTGAACACCTTGAGCGGTACGGCGCTGCGCTCGGCCTTGGCCCGCAAGGTGGCCCCTTGAAACGAGGAGACGAAGAAATCGGCCAGCGGACCGCATTCGGTGGACGCGGGTAGATCGCCGGCTTTCACGGCGGCCCGCAACGCGTAGGCCACGGCCTGCTTCAATTCCTCGAAGATCTCGATCAGCCGCTTGCGGATGAGTTCACTATGCTCGCTCGCCTCCACGCTGAAGTTGCCGATCAGGCACCCGTAGCGCATGTCGGAGTCGCCGAGCGCGTGCTCCGCGGAGTCCACATAGGCCTGCAATCGCTTCATGGGTGCCAGGGCGTCGTTGCGCAGCGTATCGCCGATGTGGGCGCGGGTCCGGGCGAAATAGCGCTCCAGTATTTCGAGCGCGAACGCTTCCTTCGAGACGAAATGATTCGTGAAGGAACCCTGCGGCACGCCGGCGGCCTTGACGATGTCTCGCACGCTCGCTCCCGCATAGCCACGCTCGTGCACCACCCGCAGGCCCTCGCTCAGTATCTGCTCCCTATGTGAATGCTTGGCCATGCATCAAACGGCGGCGGCCGGCGAAATCTCGATCGAATCGACGCGATCCGGGTAGAACGCGAGATGATCCTTGATCGCCGCGACGGCGGGGTAGGGGGATTCATACGTCCAGACGCTATTGACCGACCGTTCCTTGCCGCTCGGAATGCTGTAGTACGAACTCTCTCCCTTATAAGGGCAGTAGGTCGCATGGTCGGTGCGGCTCAGCAATTCCATGTTGACGTCCTTGCGCGGAACGTACTGAACGGCGGGATAGTTCGCCTCGCGCAGCGTGAGCGCAGCGCGCGTATCCGCGATGACCTGACCCGCAAGGCGTACGATGACCCGCGCGGGATTCGGTTCGATGGAAATCGGGTGGTCGGGGGTGGGTACTTTGATCGGCTTGGTCTGCATGGGAGTCCTTGAAGTCGCCTAAAGCGCCGTGTTGCCACTTTCGGATGTTGAGATTAATATGTACGTCCGTAGTAAACAAGTCAAGGATTGGAGGTCGGCAATGAGTGGTGAACATATCGTCCATACCAGCGATGCCTCGTTCGACGCGGACGTGCTCAAGTCGGATAAGCCCGTGTTGCTGGACTTTTGGGCGGAATGGTGCGGTCCGTGCAAGATGATCGGGCCGATTCTCGAGGAAGCCGCCGTCCTCTACAAGGACAGGATCCGCATTGCCAAGCTGAATGTGGACCAGAATCCCGTGACGCCCGCGAAGTTCAATATCCGCGGTATTCCGACCTTGATCTTGTTCAAGGACGGCGTACTGGCCGCGCAGAAGGTGGGCGCCTTGTCGAAGTCGCAACTGATGGCTTTCCTGGACAGTCATGTCGCGGAACCTGTGAGCTGAGGCTTCGGGCGCCGCGGGCGCCCTCTGGCCGCGATGCCGGGGCCGCCGGTTGCGGGTAGTCGACGATCGTTGCTGGTCGAGGCGCTGGCGCGCTTATCATGGGCGCACCGCGCGGAGCGCCGCCATGGCCCCATGAACCAATCGCTTGAAATACTGATTTTATTGCCGGTCGTGATCGTCGTGGTCTCGGTGGCGGCCGCGCGCCTGAAGACTCCCCCGGCCATTCTATTGGTTTTGACGGGCGTGACTCTGGCGTTGATTCCCGGATTGCCCACGGTAACGCTGGCCCCGGACTTCGTGCTGATGGTCGTTCTGCCGCCGGTGATCTATTCCTCCGCCGTCGCCATGAGTTGGCGCGAGTTCAAGTTCAATCTGCGTCCCATCTCGTTGCTGGCGGTCGGTTGCGTGACCTTTACCACCATCGCCGCCGCCGCCGCGGCGCATTGGCTGCTGAAGCTGCCATGGGCCGAGGGATTCGTGCTGGGTGCCATCGTCTCGCCGCCCGATGCCGTCGCGCCGCTGGCCATCGCGCGCCGCATGCAGCTGCCGCGGCGGATTCTCGTGGTGCTGGAGGGAGAGGGCCTGGCCAACGATGCCACTGCATTGGTTCTGTACCGCTTCGCGGTCGCCGCGGTGAGCATCGGCGTGTTCTCGCTGGGCAATGCGATGGCGACTTTCGCCGTGATCACCGTGGGTGAGATTCTCTGGGGGCTCGCCGTGGGCTGGGCCCTGCTGCGGCTGCGCCGCTGGGTTCGGGAACCGCGCATCGAAATCATGCTGTCGGTCCTGACGCCCTTCGTCGCGTATTGGCCGCCGCAGCATCTGGGCGGTTCGGGTGTGCTGGCGACGGTGGTCGCCGGACTCTACATCAGCTGGAACGGATTGCGCCTGATTAGCGCGGCGACCCGGCTCCAGGGAATTTTCTTCTGGGATTTTCTCATCTACCTCACCGAAGGATTGGTGTTCCTGGTGACCGGTCTGCAGGCGCGTACTTTGGTGGAGCACTTCAGCGGCTATGCGCCGCTGCAGCTGGCGCTGTCCGCGATCGTCGTGTGCGTCGTCGTCATCGCCGCGCGTTTCATCTGGATGTATCCTGCCACCTACGTGCCGCGGCTGCTCTTGCCGGGTCTGGCGCGCAAGGACCCCGCTCCGCCGTGGCAATGGCCGTTCGCGATCGCATTCACCGGGATCCGCGGCATCGTCTCGCTGGCGGCGGCGCTGGCCATTCCATTGACCACCGACGATGGCCGGCCCTTCCCGCACCGCGATCTGATCTTATTCCTGACATTCGCCGTCATCCTCGTCACGCTGGTCGGCCAGGGTTTGCTGTTTCCGACAGTGATTCGCGTCCTTGGGCTGGCGAACGCCGGTCACCGCGAGCATGAAGCCGAGCGCAGGGACGAACTGGCGGCGCGGCGCGATGCAATCGAGGCCTCGATGGCGCGGCTGGCCGTGCTGGGCGGACAACGAGAACTGCCGGACGAGGTGGTCTCTCTGCTCCGTGCGGGGCAGGCGGCGCGCCTGCAGTACATCGATTACAGCAGCAGCGATAGCGGCGCGCGCCGCAGGCTCGTCGTGCTATACGATGAGGTGGAGCTGCAACTGCAGGCGGCCGAACGCGATCTCATCAACGATTTATATCGGTGCGGGAAACTCAAGGATGAACCACGACGGCGGATCGAAAGGGACCTCGATTTGCGCGACGCCTATTTGGCGAATCTTCGTGCGGACGACGAGCAATGAGCGAGCCCGCGAGGTGTCGACCGTCCATGTCGATGGGGGATTACGACGCCGCGCCGCCGGGGTTGCCGCAGGAGCTGTCCGCATGAGCCGTAGGGTACAGCGATGGCCGCGCCGTCGAACGGCTCGCGGTTGAAGGGCGGCGAGTGGCTGCGGTCGACGCTCGACGCGCAGCGCGCGGCGTTTGCCGCGCAGCCGATGCCGGGCGCGAGTATGCGTCGGGAGCAGCTGAAACGCCTGAAGGCGGCGCTGCTCACGCATAAGGACGCATTGGCGGCCGCGGAGTCCCGCGACTTCGGCGGCCATTCACTCGACGAAGTGATGATTTCCGAGATATTACCGTTGATCGCGGAGATCGATCACGCGATCAGGCGGGTCGAGTCATGGATGCGTCCATCGAGGCGTCGCGTGGGCATCGCGTTCCTGCCGAGCAGTGCCAGCGTGGTCCATCAGCCGTTGGGCGTCGTCGGAGTCATCGCGCCCTGGAACTACCCCGTGCTCTTGTCGATCGGACCGCTGGTAAACCTCGTTGCGGCCGGCAACCGCGCCATGATCAGGATGTCCGAATGCACGCCGGCAACGGCTCACGCGGTACGCGCGATGCTGGCGGACGTCTTCGCCGTGGATGAGGTGGCGGTGGTGAGCGACGATGCGGGCGAATTGGCGGAGGCGTTCGGCGGCTTGCGCTTCGATCATCTGGTGTTCACCGGTTCCGGCACGGTGGGCCGCGCCGTCATGCGCGCGGCGGCCGATCAGCTGGTCCCGGTGACGTTGGAGCTGGGCGGCAAGTCGCCGGTCATCATCGGCGAGGACGCGGCAATCCCTGCGGCGGCGGAACGCATCTGCTGGGGAAAGTCGTTGAAGTCCGGCCAGTCCTGCACGGCCCCCGACTACGTCTTGTGTCCGCGGGCGCGGCTCGACGAGTTCGCGGCGGCATATCGAGTCTGCTACCAGCGGATGTTTCCGACTCTCAAGGGCAATCCGGACAACACCTCCATCATCAACGAAAGGCACTACCGCCGGCTGCTGAATCTGCTGGAGGACGCGAAGTCGCAAGGCGCGCGCCTGGTGCAGATCAATCCCGGCGGGGAGAACCTCGCGGCAACTCGTCAGCTGCCGCTCGTGCTGGTCCTCGATGCAACCGAGCGGATGAAGATCATGCAGCAAGAAATATTCGGTCCCATCCTGCCGATTCTGCCCTACGATCGGGTGGAGGAGGCGATCGATTACGTCAATGGGCGGCCACGTCCGCTCGCACTCTATGTATTCAGCGACGACGCTGATTTCAAGCGGCGGGTGCTGCTCAATACGCATTCGGGGGCCATTTGCTTCAACGACACGATGACGCAGGCCGGGGTGTCCGATTTACCGTTCGGCGGCGTCGGAGAATCCGGCATGGGCCGCTACCATGGATACCCGGGTTTCCTGACGTTCTCCAACGCCCGAGCGGTTTTCACCAAGGGTCGATTCAACAGCGGGCGCCTGATGTACGCGCCCTATGGCCGTTTGCTGCAGCGGCTCGCGCTCAAATTCTTCCTGCGCTGAGGCGCGGGCCGCACCGGATGGAGGCTGCCTAGAATGCAGCCTCCTCGAGTCCCATGAGCGGCGCCTTGCCTGCCTTGACGATGTATAGCAGCGCTCCGGCCTGAGGCAGGACTCGCTCGATGAAGAACTTTGCGGTCGCGAGCTTGGCGCGGTAGAACGCGGCCTCGCCGGCGGCGGCGGCGGGGAGCTGGTCGGCGGCGATCTTGGCCATTCGGACCCACATGAAGCCGAGCGCTACCAAACCGAACAGGCGCAGATAATCGCTCGACGCCGCACCCGCCTCTTCGGGATCGCTCAGGCTCCTTTGCGCGATGAATGCGGTGGCGAGTTGCAAGGCGCCGAACAGCTTGGCGAACGATTGGATCATGGGACCGACCGCCGGGTCGGCGCCGTGGGCCTCGATGAAGGCCGCCACGGGGTGGAAGAAGCGGCGCAACGAACGGCCCATGTTCGCGGGCAGCTTGCGGCCCACCAAGTCGAGCGCCTGCACGCCGTTGGTGCCTTCGTAGATCATGGCGATTCTGCAGTCGCGCACGAACTGCTCCAGGCCATGGTCGACGATGTAGCCATGACCGCCCAGCGTCTGCACGCCCAGATTGGCGGACTCGAATCCCAGATCCGTGAACAAGGCTTTGACGATCGGCGTCATCAGCGCGACGAAGTCCTCGGCTTCCACGCGCTCGGGACAATCGCCGAGACGCTCCATGCGGTCCAGCGCGTTCGCAACCCACACGCCGAGGGCGCGGCAGCCTTCGTTGTAGGCTCGCATGGTCATCAGCATGCGGCGCACGTCGGGATGGACGATGATGGGATCGGCCGGCTTGTCAGGGTATTTTGCGCCGGCGAGCGAGCGGCCCTGCAGCCGCTCCTTCGCGTAGGCCGCCGCGCTTTGGTAAGCGATTTCACCGATGCCGAGACCTTGCGTACCCACCGACAGACGCTCGCTGTTCATCATGACGAACATGGCGCGCATGCCCTTGTGCGGTTCGCCGACCAGCCAGCCGGTCGACTCGTTGAAATTGATCTGGCAGGTCGCGGATGCCTTGATGCCCATCTTGTGTTCGATGCCCGCGCAGCGGACACCGTTGGCGTTGCCGACCGATCCGTCGGCGTCCGGCAGAAACTTCGGCACCACGAACAAACTGATGCCTTTCACGCCCGGGGGCGCATCCGGCAGTTTGGCCAGCACGAGATGCACGATGTTCTCGGCGAGGTCGTGTTCGCCGGCGGAGATGAAAATCTTCGAACCCGTGACCTTGTAGCTGCCGTCAGGCTGGGGTAGGGCTTTGGTTCGAAGCAGTCCGAGATCGGTCCCGCAGTGGGCCTCGGTCAGACACATCGTGCCGGTCCAGGTACCTTCGACCAGCTTGGGCAGGTACAGATCCTTGAGCGTGCTCGAACCGTGGCTCTTCAGCGCGAGATAGGCGCCGTGCGAGAGTCCCGGGTACAGCCCGAACGCCAGATTGCAGGCGCAGATCATTTCCTCCACCAGCTTGCTCGCGCTCTGCGGCATGCCTTGGCCGCCGTATGCGGGATCGGAGCTGAGTGCGCCCCAGCCGCCCTCGATATAGGCCTGGTAAGCTTCCTTGAAGCCTCGAGGAGTCCGCACCACGCCGTCGGCGTAGTGGCAGCCCTCCGCATCGCCGCTGGCATTGAGCGGCAGCAGCACCGTCGTGATGAATTTCGACGCCTCCTCGAGCACGGTGTCGAGAACATCCGGCGTCATTTCCTCGAGGCCCGGCAATTTGGCAAGGCTCGCGCTGTCGTGAAGCTCGTGCATCACGAAGCGCATGTCGCGCAAGGGGGCGTGGTAGATCTGCATGGCCTTTCTCCTATCCTAATTGCGCAGCGGTTTGCCGGTCGCGAGCAAGTGCTCGATGCGGGCGAGGGTGGCATCGGTCTTCAGCAATCGCATGAACGCCGCGCGCTCGAGCGCCAGCACGGCATCCTCGGTGACCACGTCCACGGGATCCGTCGCGCCGCCGCAGAGCACCTCGGCCAGTGCATCGGCCACGACGACATCGTGATCCGTTGCGATTCCACGTCGATGAAAACTCTCGGCCGCCATCGTGAGCGCGAGCTTTCCGGAGGGCCCGGGCAGCTTCAGGTCCACAGGCTTCGGCGCCACGTAGTTCTCGGCAAGCTCGAGCGCCAGTGCCTTGGCGTCCGCCAGCAGTCGATAGCGATTCATCGTGATGCGGTCGTTCGGGCGGAGGTACAGCAGTTCCCGCGCGTCCGCCGCGGATTTGGAGACGGTGGCGGTGCTCACGGTTTCGAATACCTTGCCGGTTGCAGGCATCGGGCCGCGCGGCAAGAGGCCGCTGGTCTGCCAGCGACCCAGCATTTCCTTGCATCCGCCCCAACCCGGCACCACGCCCACTCCGCATTCGACCAGGCCGATGTAACTCTCCGCGTGCGCCTGGACCGCATCGCTGTGCAACAGAATTTCGCAGCCGCCGCCGAGCGCCATGCCCGCCGGTGCGCCGACCACGGGAAATGGCGCGTATTTCAAGGCCTTGTAGGTTTGCTGCCCGGCCGCCAGCAGCTTCTCGATGTCGCTCCAGGCCGCGATGTTGGCGGCAAACAAGGCCAACCCTAAGTTGGCGCCCACCGAGAAGTTTTGGCCTTCGTTATAGATCACCAGCGCGCGGTATTTTTCCTGCACCACGCCGATGGTCTTGCCGAGCAGAGCGATCACCTGGTCATCGAGCGAATTGCTCTTGCCGGTGAACTCGAAGCACAGCACACCGTCGCCTAAGTCCCAGACGCTGGCGGATCCGTTCTCGAGAACGGGCTTGGCGGTGCGTTTGATGTCCTCGAGCAGCAAGACGCCGGGAGCGAGTTGGATGTCGTGATAGTTGCCGTCGGTGCCGAGAGATTGCCGCCGGCCGCCTTCGATACGGTAGAAGCTGCGATCTCCCGCCGCGCGCAGCAGCGCAGGGACCGGCAGTCCCTCTGCCGTCAGTTTGCCGGCCAGCCAGCCGGTGCCGAGACGGTCGATCAGTTCGAACGGTCCCCAACGCCAGTTGTAGCCAAGCCGCATGGCCTCGTCGATCGCGGCGATGTCCTCCGCGGCTTCGGGAACGAGCGATGCCGCATAGGACAAGGTTTGGCCGAGGACGCGCCAGGTATACCGCGCAAGCGCGCCGGTGCCGGAAAGGAACTTGCGCAGATCCTTGGAGGCGATCGCGAGTTCCGGGAGTTCGCGCTTGTTCTGCGGCCGATGAGTTCCGCTCAGCAGATCGATCGCTTCCTTCGCCTTGCCGCCTGCGGTGCGATTCAATCGGTAGAAACCGCCCTTGCCCTTGCGGCCGGTATGGCCTTCGGCGATCATTTTTCTTATCAGCGGCAGATCGCGATGCGCGGCGTGAAAGGCGTCGCCCGGCGGCAATGCCTGGGCGAGACTCGCATTGATGTGCGGCATGAGGTCGAGTCCGACCAGATCGATCAGGCCGAATACGCCGGTCTTGGGGATGCCCAACGGCTTGCTGAAAGCTGCGTCGGCGTCCTCGACGCTGAGCTTGGCATCGATGGCTTCGTTCACGCCCACCTGCAACCAATAAACGCCCAGCCGGTTCGCGATGAAGCCGGGGCTGTCCTTGCAACGCACGATGCTCTTGCCCAGCACTCGATCGGCAAAGCCCATCACCGTCTCGGCGAGCTCTCGATCGGTGTGCTCACCGGTGACGATCTCGAGCAGCCGCATGTAGCGCGGTGGATTGAAGAAATGGGTGATGAGGAAATCGCGCGCGAAAGCGTCGCTCAAACCCTTCGTCAGCACGTGCAGCGGAATGGTCGACGTGTTCGAGGAGACGGCCGTGCCCGGGCGGCGCACCGCATCGAGTTTGCGGTACAGCGCCTGTTTTACATCGATGCGCTCGACCACCGCCTCGACGATCCAATCGCAATCGGCCACCTGCGCCAAATGGTCGTCGATATTGCCGGGGGTCACCAGCTTGGCCGCACGCGGCGACATGAACGGCGCAGGCTCGGTCTCGAGCATTTTGGCGATGGCGTTTTCCGCGAGCAGATTGCGGTTGGCGGCGCCCTCGGGAACGATGTCGAGCAGCAGTACCGGCACGCCGGCATTGGCGAACTGCGCCGCGATGCCCGCGCCCATCACACCCGCACCGACGACGGCCGCTTTGCGTATGGCTTGCATGAGTGCGGCTCCCTTCAGATCCGTTCGAGAATGGTGGCGATGCCCTGGCCGCCGCCGATGCATTGGGTGGCCAGCGCGTAGCGGCCGCCGATGCGTTGCAGCAGGCTCGCCGCCTTGCCGACGATGCGCGCGCCGGTGGCGCCGAGCGGGTGCCCGAGTGCGATCGCACCGCCGTCGATATTGAGCGTTTCGTCCTTGATGCCGAGGTCGTGCGCGCAGGCGAGCGCCTGGCTCGCGAATGCCTCGTTGAGTTCGACCACATCGATGGCGGAGATCTCGAGGTTGGCGCGCTTGAGCGCTTTGCGCGTAGCTGCCACGGGCCCGATACCCATGATTTCCGGCGCGCATCCGGCAACCGCAACGCTGCGAATGCGTGCGAGCGGCGTGAGGCCGTGCCGATCCGCATAGTCCTCACTGCAGACCAGTATCGCCGATGCGCCGTCGGTCAGGGGCGATGACGTGCCGGCGGTTACGGTGCCTTCCTTGGAGAAGGCGGGTTTGAGTTGTGCGAGTCCGGCCGCGGAGGTATCCGGCCGAAGACACCCGTCGCGGTCCACCGTGCCGCTCTTGCTCGTGATGGGCACGATTTCAGCCGCGAAATTGCCGGCCGCAGCCGCCGCGGCGGCTCGTTGCTGGCTGCGCACGGCAAAGGCTTCCTGCTCCGTGCGGCTGAGATGCCATTTGCCGGCCACGTTTTCGGCGGTGTCGCCCATGCTGATGTAGGCCGCGGTCTTGGCTTGCAGTGCGGGATTGGGCAGGGGGTTGAAACCGGACATGGGGACGCGCGACATGGATTCGACGCCGGCGGCGATGAATACCTCGCCCGCGCCGAGTTGGATTTGACCCGCGGCGATGTGCACCGATTGCATCGACGAGCCGCAGAAGCGGTTCACGGTCATGCCGGCGACGGATTGCGGCAGATCCGCCAGCAGCGCCACGAGCCGGCCGATGTTGAAGCCTTGTTCGCCTTCCGGGAAGGCGCATCCCATGATGAGATCCTCGATGTCTTCGGGCCGCACCTTGGTGCGCTCGATCAGAGCGCGCACCACTTGCGCGGCCATGTCATCGGGGCGAACCCGGACCAGCGCACCTTTGTTCGCGAGAGTGAACGGGGAGCGGGCATAGCCCGCGATGACGACATTCTTCATGATTTCAATACTCCAGTATTCAGCCTGTTGCGCGCCGGATGCCTTCCAGCGCTTCCAACGCAGTTGCGGTCTGCGACTTCACCTCGCGTAAATCGGCCAATGTCTGGTCGAGCGCGATACGCTGGTCCTCCAGCTGCAGGATTCTGCTGTTCACCGCTTTCAAGAGTGCGCGCAGCTGTCTCGCCCGAGTTGGGTCGACGTCGTAAAGGTCAAGGTATTCGCGGATTTCACGCAGCGAAAAGCCAAGCTTCTTGCCCCTGAGAATGAGGATCATCCGCGCCCGGTCGCGCAGGGTGTAGACACGATTGTTGCCGGCGCGGCGCGGCGAGATGAGTCCCTTGTCCTCATAGAAGCGGACCGCGCGGGCGGTGACCCCCAGGTGATTCGCCAGCTGCGTGACGGAGTAGAACTGCCCCAATTGCGTCGTCGAATTCACGTGTTCCATCACGACTTCACCTATACGTCAACCTGATGACCTATTAGATATCTTATGGTCGTATCGCGCAAGTCAGGCTCGCGCCGCGGCCCGCCACGGAGGTGCCCAACAGGCGGCCATGGTGGTGTCAGCGATTGTTCGACGGTGCGGCAGCCGACTGGGCAAAAGGCGGACCGTCGATGCGTGCGGGAGCGGTGGCGGCCGGAAAGCGGGCCGTCGGTGCGGCAGGAAGCGGCGGGGCCGGCGGCCCAGGTCGGTAGTGCAACGGGAGAATGGGTCGGATGACCGGTCGGCGTGCCCGGCGCTACGGCAGGCAAACGGGTATGCGGCCGGGCGGCGTGCCAGGCGACGGCTCCAACCGGTTCAAAGGTCGGCGGCGATCCGATCGGCGAGTTGGCCGAGCAGCACGCTCAGCGCCTGTGCCGTTGCCGCGGCACCGGTCCCCGGCTGGTCGATTCGCAGCGTCAGGATGCTGCCGGCCGAATGAACCGGGGCACCCGCCGGCGTCACGACCCAACTTGCCTGCATCGACGTCCCTCGCGAATCGGACTTGACATCGAGCACATCCACGTTGATGCCGAGTGCCCCCTCGGGCTTGCCGAGATGTGGAAATATCACCCGTCCTTCAGGCAGCCGCGCCACCATATCGGCGGACAGCGCCTGGCGGGCCACTTGCCCGAGCGGTGCGGACCAATGGTCGAGGTTGCTGATCTTGAGTTCCCCCGGTGCGACGTTATCCACGACTTCAATGCGATCCAGAGCGGGGGGCACATGCACGGCGTCGATCCGGATGGGAGGTCCGGCGTAGGTTGTGCGGCCGCTCGCGGGTGCGATGCCGTACAGCGTATAGAGGCGCGTGGGCGCGCTCTGGCAGGCGGTCGTAGGGCTGGAACACGAACACTTCCAGGTGGAAGCCGCTGGCGCCGTTGAATTGCACCTCGGTCACCTTGCCGATGGGTTGCCCGTGAAACAGCAATCCGGAGCCTTCCCGAATGGAGCCCAAGGTGCGAGCGGTGAGCACGTAGCGCGTACCGCGATCGCTGGGCAGGACCGTGGGAGCCTTGTCCAATCCCTCGAACGTGGTCGTCGGCGTGCCGCCTTCACCCGGCGCGTAGCCGATGGCGATCCCCGACACCACCGCTTTGATGGAGCTCAGATCGGCGAAGTTGGGACTTGCGCCGATGAGCCAGAAACGCGCATTGCCGTTGAGGCCTGGTTTGGCCTCCGGAAACAGTCTCAGCTGGAAGTCGAGACGGCGTCCATCCGCGTTGGGCAGGATCCTCACCAAGTGACCGATTTCCACGCCTTGATGCAAAACCTTGGTGTCGTTCGGGCGGGCATCGGCGGCGCGCCGGAACGTCACCGTGACCACCTCTCCGCGTCGCGTAAAGGCATGAATGCCGAGGTAGCCGACGACGATCAGCGCGGCCAGCGGAATCGACCACACCAAGCCAGGCCAGAGGCTTCTATGGCGGCGAGCTTGCGGCTCGTGCGCGTGGCGCCGAATGCCGATGTCGTCAGGAACGGGAGCGATACCGCCGGAATGAGCAGCAGCAAAATGGTCAGCGCGATCGCCAACGTCGCGTCCAGACTTTTTGCCGTGCGGCGGGCAAATGGGGTGCCGCATCGGCAGCAGGTGGTGATTTCGTGGCGCCTGCAGTCGAGTTCCCCCTGAACCAGTCCGCAATTGGGGCATTCGACATTGCGCCGTCGCTGAAAAACGCTCGTTTCGGTCACGTCAGCCCCACGGCACCATCATGTCATCGAGCCCACGTCGCATTGTCGCCCATCGACCATCAGCGCTTTCTTACACGGCATGCGCTGTATGGACTCACTGACCGCCCGGCCTAGCGTTGCAGGTCCCTTTCCAGAATATCGGAGATCGTCGACCCGAGTTTGGTCGATTCTTCCCAAAGCGCCCTGCTCTCCAGATCCAAAATATAACATCGGTCCGCGTCCGGTCCCGACGGATCCAACGCATCGCGTTCCTGCTCGAGCCGCTCCGCCTCCCGCTGCACGATGCGCTGCTTCGCGTAGAGCTCATCCAAGTTGTTTTTGGCTGCAAGTGGCACGACTCAGTCTCGCTCGGATGTTGCACGAATGCAACAGGAAGCAGTCTACGGCAGGTCAGTCCTGCGACGAATCCGCCGAATACGGCATCGATAACCACGGCGGCTGTCAATTGGCAGGCTCGAGCCGCGTTCCGGGCTCTGCGCCGCCAAGAAATTTGCTAGGCTGCCGGGCCATGACTCCAGGCATCCAGGAAGTGCGGTGTGTTGTATGAAAGACTCGCCGACGGGTCCCGCGCATCTCGCGCTGGCACTTGCATCGGTCAGTGACGCGGTCATCAGCACCGACGCGTCAGGCAGGGTGACTTACATGAATCCTGCCGCGGAAGCGCTCACCCGATGGCGCCAATCCGATGCGCTGGGTCTGCCGCTATCCACCGTGTTTTCGATCGTGCATGCGGACTCGGGCACCGCGGTCGAAGCGGTGATGGATTCCATCAAGCGAACCGAAGATGCCTCACGAACGCTGCTGCATGCGGTGTTGGTAGGTGCCGGCGGGCGGCCCGTGGTCGTCGAATATAGCGTAGCTGCCGTGCGCGACGCGGCGGCGTCGTTCTCCGGCGGAATCACGGTGTTCCGCGACATCACGCACCGCCGTGCGGCCGAACTTGCGCTGCAAACCAGCGAAGAGACGCTGCTGGCCAACGCCGAAGCGTTGTTCGAGGAAAAGGAGCGCGCCCAGGTCACCTTGAACTCGATCGGCGATGCGGTCATCAGCACGGATTTTCGCGGCAGGGTGAGTTTTCTGAACGTCGTTGCGGAGAAGATGACCGGCTGGACGCAGGCCGAGGCCTCCGGGCGGATGCTCGATGAGATATTTTTCCTGGTCGACTCGACCACCCGCGAACACATTCCGTGTCCGACCATGCAAGCCATCATCGAAAATCGCACCGTCGGCCTGCACGCCGCATGCGTTCTCATCAGGAGGGACGGCGTCGAGATCGCGGTGGAGGATTCCGCATCGCCCATTCACGACAAGCACGGCGGCGTCATCGGCGCCGTCATGGTGGCCCATGACGTGACGACGGCACGCGATCTGTCCGAGAAATTGGCCCGGGTAGCGCTGCACGATAATTTGACGGACTTGCCGAATCGCGCGTTGTTCGCGGATCGGCTTCATCAAGCCATCGCACGGGCGCACCGCTCCGGCAACTCCTCGGCGCTGCTGTTCGTCGACTTGGACCGCTTCAAACCCGTGAACGATTCGCTCGGTCATACCATGGGCGATCTGCTGCTGCAGGCGGTCGCACGGCGGCTGCTCACCTGCGTTCGCAGTTCCGATACGGTGAGTCGTTACGGCGGCGACGAATTCATCATCGTGCTGGCCGATGTTGCGCATGCCCAGGACGCCACGGTGTGCGCGGACAAAGTCATTCAGGCGTTCGAGGCACCCTACGACATCGGCGGCCAGTTCTTGCAGATGAGCGCGAGCATCGGCATCGCGAGTTTCCCGGGCGACGCGGCGGATGCCGAAACCTTGCTGCGCTACGCGGACATCGCCATGTACCAGGCCAAATCCGACGGACGCAACAAGTACCGCGTGTTCAGGCCGGACATGGTGTCGAGCGACAAGCGCGTTATTTGAAATCCCACTTCATCTGGTCGGCGATCGAAATACCGCGCGCCGTCTCGACGCAGTGCGGCAGATAGCTGGTGAAGGGCGGCGATGCAGACATGCCTTCGCTGCGCAAACGGTTGTTGTCGAACACGTAGTTCAATTCGGCGAAGCCGCCGTAGAGCTGCATCGCCCGCAGCAGCAAGCGCCGATTCGCGCCCGGCGCGATCTCGCGCATACGAGACATCGTGCGTACGATTTCCGAACCGCCGATCCGGCGATAATTGGCCGCCATCGGCGCGACCCGCCGAGCGACGGCGAGCACCTGATCGAGCGCGCTGATGGTCACGCTCGATTCCTTGCCCGCCGAGATGTGATACAGATCATGTTCCAAGACTTCGCGCGTCGCGAGGGTCAACAACACATTTGCACACCAGTCGACGGGAACCACATCGATGGAGTCCTCCAGATCGCACGTGAATGCGCCGAGCATATGACCAACGAGGAACACCCAGAATATGCTTTGCGAGGGTGAGACGCCGAGTTCGGTATGCCCGACGATGATCGATGGACGCGCGATGACCAACGGAAGATCGGGGAGCTCCAATCGCAAGCGCCGCTCGGCCTCCGCCTTCGAGGCGGTGTAAGGCACCAAATGATCGTGGCGTTCGGCGAGCTGGTCGGTCTCCTCGATCAACGCTCCGCGGCCCATCGATGGGCCCACCGCCATGGCAGTGCCCACGAAGAGAAAGCGTTTCAATACGGACGGCGTCAATGCATGCGCGAGGGCCAGCGTACCGTCCACATTGACCGTGGGAATGGCGGGGTTGTTGGAAAAGGTCGGCAACGCCGCGGCATGAATCACCCGTTCGACGCACGCCAGCGACGGGTGTCCCTCGAACGAGGCGGGCGCGCCCAAATCGGCCTCGAGTATGAAATCCTCTCCGAGAGAATGCAGTTCGGCGTTGGTCGCCCCGAGGCGGCGCAGATTCTCGATGAGACGTTTGCGCGGCGAGCCTTCGGCCGAGCCGCGCGCGAGCAGGCGCAGCTGGTGTCCGTAGCCGGAACGCAGCGCGGCGACCGCGACCGCACCGCCGAGGAAGCCGGTCGCGCCGGTGATCAGAAATGTGCGTGGAACCTGCGCCATCCGGTACCTGTCATTGGCAAGACCGCCAATCATGGCCGGCAGCCGTCGTGCAACGATGTCAGTTTCGTCGCCCCGCATTTCAATTGAAAGGGAATGCCATGGAGGCGTGGCCGGTACGGCAGCCCGATCCGACCTATTTCACGGGTCCGAGTATAGAATCGGCCCATGGATTACATTGCTCCGCACATTCTCGCGCTGGACGACGACGCGGATATCCGCAAGGTTTTGCGGGATTACTTGAGCGCCCAGGACTATCGTGTGAGCGTCGTCGCCAGAGGCAAGGAGATGCTGTCGGTTCTCGGCAGCGAGCCGGTCGATCTGCTGCTGCTCGATCTACGGTTGCCCGGCGAAAACGGGCTCGAGTTGGCACGGCGCGTGCGGGAAATCTCCCAGGTGCCCATCTTGATCTTGAGCGGCCAGTCCGACGAGGCGGACCGGGTGATGGGGCTCGAATTGGCGGCCGACGATTACGTCACGAAGCCGTTCAGCCCGCGCGAATTGCTGGCGCGCATCCGAGCGCTGCTGCGGCGCGCCCAGGCGGCCGCTGCGGTCGTCTCTGCGGATGAGCAGACGCGCGCCTACCGCTTCGTCGGTTGGGAACTCAATCTGCGGCTGCATCGTTTGACGTCGGCGGGCGGACACCTCATCCCGCTCACCAACAGTGAATTCAGTCTGCTGTGCGCGTTTCTGTCCGCCCCGCAGCGCGTGCTCAGCCGCGATCAACTGTTGGAGCGTTCACGGCTGCATAGTCTGGAAGTGTACGACCGGTCCATCGATGTCACCATTCTGCGTCTGCGCCGCAAGATCGAGGCGGACCCGTCGAACCCGACATTGCTGACGACGGAGCGCGGCGCCGGGTACATATTCAATGCGACGGTCAGCGTCTTGCGGTGAAACCCCGGCCTTCGAGCAAATCGCCGGGGATTGCGCCGGCAAGCCGCGAGACGACGGCGCTGCGCCGTTGGGTCACCGTTGCCGGCGTGGCGCTGATCGTGCTCATCATCGCGGCCGACAGCTACGAGGCGTGGCAGGATTATCGCAGGGTGGTCCTCGACAACGAGCACATACAAGTGGCGCTGAGCCGCGCATTGACGGAACAGACCGAACGCCTGGTGCAGGAAGTCGACGTCGTGCTGTCCGACTATGCGGCATGGATCGTATCCACGGACGGCAGGTCGGCCGGCGAGCAATCGATGAGCGCGCGCCTGAACGCGCGGATCGCGAGCCTGCCGTTCGTCTCCTCGGCGGCGCTGGTGGGCGCGGACGGCCGGTTGCGCGCCCGCACGCGCGACGAACGCGGCGCCGAGCGCAGCTTGCAGGGCCTCGATGTTTTCGCGATACCGGCGCACGCGAGCGACGACAGGGTGTACATCGACAAGCCTCAGACGGCGAGCGATGGCGCGCAGACATTTGCCCTGAGCCGGCGAGTCGATTCCGCCGACGGCACGTTCGCCGGCGTCGTCCTCGCGCGGGTGGCGTTCGAATACCTTGCGGGGTTCTACGCCGGCGTGAACGTCACGCCGGACACCTCGATTCGCCTGGCACGCGACGATGGAATCACGCTGGTGGAGTTTCCGAGGAGCGGGCGGGACCACGGCATCTCGCGCGCGGGAGAACCGCAATCGAGCGGCTGGCGCCCCGGCAACCGGCAAACCGACGGCTCTCACCCCGGCGACACGCGATCGAACGAGCGGATCAATCATCCGGTCGTCGACGGACGAGAACGGATCGAGATATCGCAGCGGGTCGAGGGGTATCCCATCGTGGTCGAAGTCTCGCGCTCGCGCTCGAGCGTTCTGCAGCCCTGGATCCAGGAGGAACGCAGCAGCGCGGCGCGCACGCTGACATTGGCGGTACTCGCCGCCATCCTGCTGATCGCGCTGCGTGCCGCGTTGCAGCGCCAGGAACACACGGATCAAGAGCGGCATCGGCTCGAGCAGGAACTGGCCGCGATTCAGCGCGTCGACGCGCTGGGCTTTCTCGCGGCGTCGGTGGCTCACGATTTCAACAATGTGCTGACCGCGATCGTCGGCTATGCGGAATTGACCCGCGAAATGGCGGAGGAGCCAGCGTTGCTCGCAAATGTCGATCGGCTGCTGGCGGCGACGGAACGCGCTCGCCTGTTGGTGCGGCGGGTGCTGACGTTCGATCCGCGCCGCAGTTTGGTCTATCGGCCGACGCGCATCGCGCCCATCATCGTCGAGGTGTCGCAGCAGGTCCGGGCGACCTTGCCGGCGTCGATCGACTTGAATCTCGACCTATTGGCCCCCGATGCCGCAATCCTCGGGGATGCCACCGAGATTCATCAAGTCGTGATGAATCTGTGCTCGAACGCGGTTCATGCAATGCCGTTGAGCGGAACGCTCCAAATACGCTTGGAGACGCTCGATGTTCAGGAGCCGCGCGCACTTGCGCTGGGTCGCCTGATTCCGGGCCGATGGGTTTGCGTGTCGGTCATCGATTCCGGCATCGGGCTCGCCGAGGACCAGATTGGATCGATCTTCGAGCCGTTCTATACCACCCGCCAGCCAACCCATGGCACGGGTATCGGCCTCACGGTCGTGAGGAACGTGATCTTGCGGATGAACGGTGCGCTGGACGTCGACAGCCGGCTTGGACTGGGCACGCACATGGCGGTCTATTGGCCAAGTACCGACATCGCGGAGGTTGCCATGAGGCAGGCGCGGCTCGAGAGCGGCGCGGGCGAGACGATCATGGTCGTCGATGACGAGCGAGAACTGGTGGCGCTGACGGAGGAACTGCTGGCCTCCTTGAGCTACGAGCCGGTCGGCTTCTCCGATGCGCGCGCCGCGATCGAGGCGCTCCGGCACGATCCCAACCGATTCGACGCAGTATTGACGGACGAGCGCATGCAGCCCTTGGGCGGCATGGAATTCGCGAAACTGGTTCGCGAGGTCGCGCCGCGGATGCCGATCATTCTGATGACCGGCCATCGCGATGCCGGAATCGACCGGCTCGCCAACGATCTGGGGATCTCTGAAATCTTGGACAAGCCGCTGCGAGTCCACACCTTGCGCGAAGTGCTGGCGCGCCAGCTCGACAAGGAGAGCCAGGCGCATTTCATTTGAAATGATGAGCTTTTTCCATGACATGACCCAGAGTTGGACGAAACCCACCGCCGGAGCCGGCCGCAGAATTGCGCATTTCCCGCGGAGTTGGGTCGGCGCGTGGTGTCTGAGCCTGGCGTTCGGGGCCTGTGCCGCGGATGAGCCGCCTGCCGGCGGCGATCACCTCGTTTTAGGTCCCGGGTTTTATTCCGAGCCCAGCTACCCGGGGGCTCGCCGGACGCGAGAGTTGCTGTTGCCGTTCGTCGACGCCGAATACGCGGACCGGCTCTACACCAGCGCTACGGATCTGCTGGGCGTTTATGCGTTCAAGAGCGCCGGCACCCAACTCGGTGCGGCGCTCGAATATGACCTGACCGAACGAAGAGCGAGGGACGATGCGCGCTTCCACGATCTGCGCGACATCAAGGAGACGGCCCGCCTGAAGTGGTTTGCCACCAAGACCGTTTCCTTCGTGACGGGCGATGCGAACGTCGCTACCGACGTGACCGGCGGACATCAGGGTACGCTCGCTCAGTCGAACATCTGGTTCAGCACGCCCTTGGTTCCCAAGTCCTTGATAAGCGTGGGTCCGGGGATGACCTGGGCCGATGCGCGGTACATGCGGACGTTTTTCACGATCACGCCGGCGCAGGCAGCCGTGTCGCCGCTACCGGTTTATACGGCGCAGGCCGGTGTGGTCGATGTGCATTGGAATGGTCTCGCGACGTATGAGATCTCGTCGCGATGGAGCATCGGCGCTTCCGACTATCTGGGGCGTCTGCATGGCGACGCACGGCATAGCCCGGTGACCCTGCGCCGGGCGCAGCAGACGGCATTTGCGTGGCTGGCATACAAGATCGGGAGCATCGACTAGCGGCGCGAAACGGCGCCACGCAGATCTGCGCCGATTTGCTGCCGTTCGGCACGGCCGCGCTTACTTGAACTAGGATATGGGGCAAAAAGGAGGGGCAGCAATGAGCACGTTCTTGGCGCCGGCGCATTCGTTGATGGGATCGCGTTGGGGGATGGCGGGATTCGTTTCGTTCGACGCGTTGTCCGCGTCCATCCGATGACGGATTCAGACTGGGTGCGGCGCGCGCACCAGGTATTGCCCGGCGGTTCGCTCGGCTCGTTCGCGCTGCCGTCGGGAGAGGAGACGGTGATCACCCGAGGTTCGGGAGCCTCGTTGTACGATACCGACGGCCGCGAGTACATCGATTATTTATTGGGCTCCGGACCCATGATTCTGGGCCATGCGCATCCGGCCGTGGTGGCCGCGGTGCGCGCGCAGCTGGACTCGGGCTCGCAATTCTACGCGGTCAACGAGGCGGCGGTACGGCTGGCCGAGACCATCGTGGCAGCCACGGGTTGGGCCGAGATGCTCAAGTTCACGAGTTCGGGCTCGGAGGCTACTTTCTTTGCATTGCGCCTTGCCCGAGCCGCCACGGGCAGAAGCAAGATTCTCAAATTCGAGGGCGGCTATCACGGACATCACGACTACGCGATGATGAGTACCACGCCGTCGGTGCCGGCCGCTTTTCCGGCGGCTGTCCCCGATAGCGCGGGTATACCGGCGGTGTTGCAGCGTGAAGTCCTGATCGCCCCGTACAACGATTTGCAACGCACGCTGGAGCTGCTCGACACGCATCGCGACGAGTTGGCGGCGGTCATCGTGGAACCCGGCAACCGGCTCATCGACCCGCTCCCCGGCTTTCTGGAGGGACTTCGCGAAGCAACCCGCAGGCTGGGGATACTCCTGGTGTTCGACGAGGTCGTGACCGGATTTCGAGTCGCGTACGGCGGCGCGACCTCGATCTATCGCGTCGTGCCCGACCTCACGTGCTTCGGCAAGATCATCGGCGGCGGCTTTCCCCTGGCTGCCGTCGTCGGGCCGCGCGAACTCCTGGAACAGGCCAACCCGAGAAGGCGGGGTCCCGGCTACGTGTACATCAGCGGCACGCTCAACGGCAATCCCATCGCCGCCACCGCAGGCCTTGCGACGCTCGAGGAATTGCGGCGGCCGGGGGTCTATGAGGGTTTGCAGGCAGCGGGCGATCGATTGCGGGGCGGACTGTCGGAGCTGTGCGCCGAGATGCACCTGCCGGTGCAAACGCTCGGCATGGCCTCCATGCTCAACCTCTACTTTACCGCCTCGCCCATCCACGACTATCGCTCGGCGCGCACGGAAAATACTGCCATCAAAGAGCGGCTCGGGCGCGAGTTGCTGAGGCGCGGCGTCATCACGAATATGAGCGCCAAGTTATATCTGTCGACCGCTCACACCGACGCGTTGATCGATCTTACGCTCGAACGAGTCGCCGAATCGCTGAAATGCATGGCGGACCTGCGTCACAACTCTTGGTAACTGTGGGCCTCCGACGCAAGCGTCGCCGGAGCGGTCCTGCGTCCGAAGCGCTCGCGCGCGCCGAATCCCACCAGCAGGATGCCGAGGCTCAACAAGCCGAAGACGAGCGGCGTTCTCTGGTCCGGAATGAAGGCCATCGCGAGCAGTATGCCGAGCATGCCGGCGATCGCCAGATAGGTCAGATAGGGATAGGCCCACATCCGCAGCAGCAGACGTGACGGATCTTCTCTTTCCAATCGCGCGCGCAACTTCAGTTGCGACAATGCGATCAGCAGATAGACGAAGATCGCCACCGTTCCGTAGGAATTCACGAGAAACGCGAATATCGTATCGGGCGCGACATACGACATGACCACGGTGCCGTAGCCGAACAGCGTGCCCAGCAGCATGGCGCGCGACGGCACGCCATTGCGGCTGAGCTTGGCGAGACCCTGCGGCGCGTCGCCGCGCCGGGTGAGCGCGAACAGCATGCGCGACGACGCATACAGTCCCGAGTTCAGTGCCGACAGCACCGCGGTGAGCACCACCGCGTTCATGATTTGCGCAGCGGCGGGAATACCCATGGCGCTCAAGGCGCTGACGTAGGGCGTGGCGATGCCGGTCGAATTCCACGGCACCAGGCACACCACCAGGAGAATCGAACCCACGTAGAAGAGGAGGACGCGCGAGATCACCGAGTTGGTGGCCTTGGCGACGGCTTTTGCGGGTTCGGCTGCCTCCGCCGCGGCGATGGTCACGATCTCGGCGCCGAAATAGAAGCCGGTGGCCGCCACGGCGCCCGTCAAAACAGGCAGTATGCCGTTGGGCGCGAAACCGCCGTGCGTCGTGAGATTGGCGATGCTCGGGGCCACACCGGGCCACAGCCCGGCGACATAGGCGCCGGCGAGCACCAGAAAGGTCACGATGGCCGCCACTTTGATGGAGGCGAACCAGAATTCGAACTCGCCGAACGATCGCACCGAGACGAGATTCGTCAATGTGAGCAACAGCAGCAAACTCAGACTGATGCACCATGCCGGTACGTCGGGCATCCAAAACCGCACCAATCCGGCGCCGGCCACGGCCTCCAGCGCCACGACGATGACCCAGAAATACCAGTACATCCAGCCCGTCAGAAAACCGGCCAGTTCGGCCACGCGCGGCCGGTCGCTCCATGCGAGCCGCGAGTATTCGTAGAACGAGCCCACCGCGGGCAGGGCTACCGCCATTTCGCCGAGCATGCGCATCACCAGTACCACGAGCAGTCCGGTCAGCACGAAGGACAGGACTGCCGCGGGCCCCGCGGCCTTGATGACGACCCCGCTGCCGACGAACAGGCCGGCGCCGATGACGCCGCCGAGCGCAATCATCGTCATGTGACGCCGCTTCAGGCTGTGGTGCAACCCGCCGGACGATCGAGGATTGGTTTCCCGCATGGATGCTCGATTTGAGTGGTGCAAAAGGTTATCACTCCGTGCACCGGCACGGTGGCCTCAAATTTCAAAACCGCGTGCCTATGCTTCGTGGTATACCTTCGACGATACAGCGGAGGGACATACACTAGTGCTCAACAAAGTTGCGGTGCCGATGAACCGGCGATCTCTGTTCAAGCTGATCGGCGCGGTTGCCGGCAGCGCGGTCATGTATCAGGCGATGACGGAACTGGGCCATGCGGGCGAATCCGGCTACACCGGCCCGGTGGAACTGAAGGGGGATCCGAAAGGGGCTACGGTGTTGATTCTGGGGGCGGGCATGGCCGGCATGTCCGCCGCGCTGGAGTTGCGCAATGCGGGCTACAAGGTCCAAGTGCTCGAATACAACGATCGGCCCGGCGGACGCAACTGGTCGCTCCATGGCGGCGACACGTATACGGAGCTGGGCGGTTTTACCCAGCACGTTCAATTCTCCGAGGGCCTGTACCTGAACCCGGGGCCGTGGCGCATGCCGTACCACCATCGGGCGTTGCTCGATTATTGCAAGCGCCTCAAGGTCGCGCTGGAACCCTTTACGCAGGTGAACTACGCCGCGTACATGCATTCATCGAAGGCTTTCGCCGGCAAGCCGCAGCGCTACCGCGAGGTGCAGGCCGACTTCAACGGGCATGTGGCGGAGCTGCTCGCGAAGGCGACCAACCAGAGCCACCTCGATCGAACCGTGAGCCGCGAGGATCGGGAAGTCCTGCTCGACGCCATGCGCGCCTGGGGAGCGCTCGACAAGAACTACGAATACAAGAAAGGATTCTTGACCAGCGAGCGGCGCGGTTGGGTGTCGGATCCCGGCGGCGGTACCACGTCGCAACCCACCCCGTCAGACCCCGTCGCTCTGCATGATCTGATGCAATCGATGCTGTGGAGGGCCATCGCCGCGGGCCACGTCTATGAATTCCAGAGCACGATTTTTCAGCCGGTCGGCGGCATGGGAATGATCGGCAAGGCGTTCGGGCGAGAGTTGGGCGATCTCATCCGGTACAACGCGAAAGTGACCGACATCAAGCAGGACGAGCGCGGGGTTACCGTCGCCTATCGAGATGCCAAGGCCGGCGGGCCGGTCAAAACCGCGCAGGCTCAATACTGCATCTGCACCATTCCGGCCTCCATTTTGAGCCAGATTCCGATGACGGTGGGCGCACCGATGAAGAGCGCGATCGATGCCTTGTACTACGATTCGGCCGTCAAGGTCGGATTGCAGTTCAAGCGCCGTTTCTGGGAACAGGACGAGAGCATCTACGGCGGCATCAGTTTCACCGACATGCCGAACGCGCTCATCGGCTATCCCAACACCCGCTTCTTCGACGACGGGCCGGGCGTGTTGCTGGGCGCCTACACCTTCGGCGCGAACTCGTTTCAATATGCGGCGATGTCGCCCGAAGAGCGCATCAAGAAAACCGTCGAGTACGGCACGCAGATTCATCCGCAATATCCGGCCGAATTTCAGCACGGCGTCGCGGTGGCCTGGCATCGCGTGCCATGGACCTTGGGATGTGCGGGGCATTGGACCGAGGAGCTGCGCGCGCGGCATTTCGACAACCTGTGCGCGTTCGACGGGCGAATCGTGCTGGCCGGCGAACACGCATCGCGCCTGCCGGCGTGGCAGGAAGGCGCGTTGCTGTCCTCGCTCGACGCGGTCAGGCGCCTTCATCAACGAGTCATGGCGGGTTAGGGTGGTCACGGGATTCGGGAGGGATATGAAACCGCGCATCAAGGCATTGTCGGCGATGGTGGCTCCGGTGGCTCTGGCGGCGGCGTTGATCGGCGTCGTGCGCGCGCAGGAGATTTATGCGGGCGGTTACCGTCAGCAGACCGGAGAGGATTTGTACCGCGGCCTGTGCCAGGGCTGCCACATGCCGGACGCGAAAGGTGCGGCGGGCGCCGGCGCTTATCCGGCGCTCGCCGACAACGTGCGCCTGGTTGCGGGGATCTATCCGATCACCGTGGTGCTGAATGGCCAGCGAGCCATGCCGTCGTTCGGCGAAGAACTCTCCGACGAGCAGATCGCGAACGTCATCAATTACGTGCGTACGCATTTCGGCAATCGTTACAAGGATGCCGTGTCGCCGGCGGCGGTGAAGGCGGCGCGGCGTTAGAAGTTCTTCGCCGCCGCCGCAAACCCCGACGCTCGAGACGGTTAAGGTGTTGGGATCCGCCACGCGCGAGATACTCTGGGCGCCCGCCGCATGCGCCATGTCGCCCACTTATCCTACGTAAACTCGATCGAGCCGCCTACGCGTTCCCTGGGGCGCCGGCCGCACAGTCGCCCCTACGAGAAGGTATTTGCGTCAACAAAGAGCGGGAATGCTTATGAAAACTCTGATTTGGGATCTGCGAGCGGCGACTCTGCTGGCCGCGCTGTCGACGAGTTGGGCGGCCCAAGCTGCCAACCCGGTGGCCGATGAGAAGATTGCCGTAGCGAAGGCGTCGCTGCAACATGCGGAGCAATCGGGGGCGCCGCAATTGGCGCCGGTGGAACTTGCGACCGCGCGCGACAAACTGGCGCGTGCAGAAAAGGCGCTGGCCGACCACGATTTGAAGACGGCCTCCGCGATGGCGGAGCAGGCGAATATCGACGCCCAGGTCGCGGAGGCGAGTGCCGTACAACAGCATTCACATGCGGCCGCGGCGGAATTCGATACCAGCATGCAGGCGCTTCGAAGCGAATCGATGCGCAGCACTCAGCCGACGCAATGAGGACTGGGCATGATCGCTAAAGTACTGAGCGGATTGTCCGCCGCATTCCTCGTGGCCTCCTGCGTGTCGACGCCGGTGCCGAACGCGGCGCTCCAGAGCGCGCGCAGCGCCGTGCAGTCGACCGCTGCCGACCCCAATGTGCCTCTGTATGCGGCGTTGGATTTAGAGGCCGCCAAAACACAGCTCGCGATCGCCGAATCGGCGGCCATGCATCATGATGACGCCGCGGTTGCGCAACCCGCGTATCTTGCCTCGCAGACGGCGCGCCTCGCCGAGCTCAAAGCATCCGCGAAAGCCGACGACACACGCGTTGCGGCAGGCCAGGTCGAACGAGCGCAAATCGAGATGGCGGCACGTAACCGTGAGGTCGCGAACGCAAACGTTGCCAATGAGCAAGCCACGGCCAAAGCGGCGGCGCTCAAAGCCGAGCTCGAGGCGCTCGAGGCAAAACGCAACCGATAGCGTTTTGGGGGAACAGGCGGCCGATGCAAATTAAAACGCGGTATGCGGTCCGGCGATCTACTCTGCTGCGCACCGTCGCAACAACACTATTGCTGACCCTCGCGGCTTGTAGCCAATTGCGTGATGCCAAAAGGCCTATCCCCGACAAAAACGCGCCGCGTGCGCAGCTGTCCATCGGCTACAGCTTGCTTTACCAAGAGGCCGATGGCATTCCCAAGCTAAAGTGGATCTTCATGTTCAAGGAGAAACCTGAAGAAATGGGGCGGCTTACCAATGATCTGGTCAGCTATTACCAGCAGCTGGCCGACACCATGCGGCGACTATCCAAGCAATATCCCGCCATGCGCATCGACGTGGCTGCAATGTCTGAGATCGAGGGCGACGAGCGTAAAGCCATTGGCGAAGACATGGCCAAGGACTTCGCCCCGCTCATTGGCAAGACCGGTACCGAATTCGAGCGGGAGGCGCTACTCATGTTTTACAACTCGCTCAACGAGCAACGTCATCTTACCGGCGTGATGGTGGGGCGCGAAACCGACCCGGCGCTCAGGAAGTTCTTGGAGACGACAAAGGCCCAGTTGGAAGCACGCTACGCGAAAGTCGGGGCGCTATTGAGCCGCCACTATTTCGTTCAGTAAGTTTCGCACTCGCTTGAGATCGCCGGCGCGAATGTCAAGATCAGGATTTATTGGTCGGGGAGACAGGATTCGAACCTGCGACCTCGTGGACCCGAACCACGCGCTCTACCAGTCTGAGCTACACCCCGAATTCGGCCGCGGACCCTAGTGCTTGCGTGCCACAGCGAACTTGGCCAGTTCGCTCAAACCTTCCTTGAATACGGTCTCCGGAAGGGGGGCCAGCGCGGCAAGCGCCTGATCTGCCTCGCTTTGAGCGAGGCGCGCAGTGTACGCAAGCCCCCCGAGGCTTGCAACGGCGCGAGTGATTTCGTCGAGCTGGCCAAGGCCGCCGTTTTCGATGGCGTGGCGGATCATCTCGCGCTGCGTCTCGCTGCCGTGCTGCATGGCATAAATCAGCGGGAGGGTGGGTTTTCCCTCTGCCAGGTCATCGCCCAAGTGCTTCCCGAGACTGGCTTCGTCCGCCTGGTAATCGAGCGCGTCGTCGACCAGTTGGAAGGCGGTGCCAATATGCCGGCCGTAGCGCGCCAACGATTCTTCGATATGGGGCGGCGCGTCGCTCAGGACGGCGCCGATCTGAGCTCCGGCCTGGAATAACCGGGCGGTTTTACGCTGAATCACGTCGATATAGCGCGCTTCGGTGGTGTTGGGGTCGTGCGCGTTCATGAGTTGCAGCACTTCGCCCTCGGAAATGGCGTTGGTGGCGTCGGCGATGATTTCCATGATGGGCATGCGATTCAGCGTCACCATCATCTGGAACGAGCGGGAATACAGGAAATCGCCCACCAGGACGCTGGCCGGATTGCCGAACACCTCGTTCGCCGTCTTGCGGCCGCGCCGCAAGGAGGAGCCATCGACCACATCGTCGTGCAGCAAGGTCGCGGTATGGATGAATTCGATGATGGCGGCGGCATCGACGTGCTGTTCGCCGCCGTGGCCGCAGGCGCGGGCGGCCAGAAGCACCAAAAGAGGGCGTAAACGCTTCCCGCCCGCATAAATGATGTAGGTGGCAACTTGGTCGACGAGAGCTACTTGGCTATGCAGTCGACGTTTGATGACCCGGTCAACGGCCTCAAAATCGGCGGCGACGAGTTCTCGAATCTGTTCTAGTGTCATGAAGCGCCCAAAGGAATACGGCATGGTACCTAAGAAAGGCGTGGCTGGGGCGACGCCCTGGTCGCTAAGCCTCAGTCGTAGTTTGATTTTCGGCCGGTGGGGTCGTACAATTCGCGGCTCTTTTGCGGCCCCCTTAAGGCCGTCCAGCTGGAGTTGAAACCATGTATGCCGTGATTGCCACGGGCGGTAAACAGTACCGCGTCCAAGAAGGTGCTGTCGTTCGTATCGAGAAACTCGATGCGGACCAGGGCGCCAGTGTCGAATTCAATCAGGTGCTGCTGGTGGGCGCCGGTGCCTCCGTGACGATCGGCGCGCCCTATGTCGGCAGCGCCAAGGTCGTCGCCACCGTCGAAAGCCACGGCAAGGGCGACAAGGTTCGCATCGTCAAATTTCGTCGGCGCAAGCACTACAAGCGTGAGAAGACTCATCGGCAGCCGTACACCGACGTGAAGATCACGTCGATCGTCGCTTAAGTTTTCGCAGGAGATCCTTTAAATGGCACATAAAAAAGCCGGCGGCAGCACTCGAAACGGCCGCGATTCGCATTCGAAGCGTCTGGGTGTCAAGAAGTATGGCGGTGAAGATGTGCTCGCGGGCAACATCCTCATCCGTCAGCGCGGCACGGTCTATCGTCCCGGCGTCAACGTCGGTATCGGCACCGATCACACGTTGTTCGCCACGGCTCACGGCACGGTGGAGTTTCGCGTCCGCGGCGCGCAGCAGCACACCTACGTGAACGTCATCTCGAAATAAAGCGCGGGCGGGCCGCAGCGCTCGCCGGTTCGCTGGAAGTGAAGGGGGTCAGGCCGCAACCTGTCCCCCTTTTTTAGTTTTACGGGTGTCGTTCTCATGAAATTCGTCGATGAAGCCAAACTCAGGGTCGAAGCCGGCAACGGCGGCCGCGGCTGCGTGAGTTTTCGTCGCGAGAAATTTGCGCCGTTCGGCGGTCCGGATGGCGGCGACGGGGGACTGGGCGGAAGCGTCTACTTGAGAGCGGTCGAGGGCATGAATACGCTGGCGGACTTCCGCATTTCGCGCCTCTACAAGGGCAAGAACGGCGAGGGCGGCAGCGGCAACGATTGCACGGGGCACGGCGGCGATGACGTCTACGTGTCCATTCCGGTCGGTACGGTCGTCCTGGATAAAGAGACCGGCGAGCAACTGGGCGATCTGGCCGTGGAAGGCCAGACGCTGCTGGTGGCCAAGGGCGGCAAGGGCGGCTGGGGCAACACGCGGTTCAAATCCAGTACCAATCGCACGCCCCGCAAAGCGGGGTTGGGCCTGCCCGGCGAGAAACGAGAGCTCATGCTCGAGTTGAAATTGATCGCCGACGTGGGATTGCTGGGACTGCCCAATGCGGGCAAGTCCACGCTGATTCGCGCCGTGTCCTCGGCTCGACCCAAAGTGGCCGATTATCCGTTTACCACGCTGTATCCGAACTTAGGGGTGGTCACAGTCGGACCCGGGCGCAGCTTCGTCATGGCCGATATTCCGGGCTTGATCGAAGGTGCCGCCGACGGCGCGGGCCTCGGGATCCGCTTTCTGAAGCATCTGCAGCGCACGCGGGTGTTGCTGCACCTGATCGACTTGGCGCCGCCGGATCCCGACGCCGACCCGGTCAAGGATGCGCGCACCATCGTCGCCGAACTGAAGAAATTCGCGGCCGACCTTGGCCGCAAGGAACGCTGGCTGCTCATCAACAAAATCGACCTCCTGGAGCCCAAGGAGGCCGAGCGCCGTGCCAAAGAGATCGTGCGCCGCCTGCGCTTCAAGGGTCCGGTGTTCCTGATTTCAGGCGCCACCGGCGCGGGCACCGAGCAACTCAAACAGGCGGTGATGCGGTATCTCGACGACCATCCGCGTCAGGTGGGCGGCATCGACGAGCCCGCGGAAGCGCCGCTCGCGGCAGACGCGACTTAAGGTTGGCTGGCCGCTCACCCCCGCTGCGGGCGCCGAGCGCAAGCCCTCGTCATTCGTCGGCGTCGATCTACAGGGTGGTGCGCGATTCCACGTTATCGCGGCACGTGATCTTCTCGATTCTCACCTTGACGACATTGGTGGTGTGCGCACCTTCAGCGGTATCGAAGTATTGGCGGTCCACCGCGATCGAGCGGCTGGCGCGCGCAGGCACCGCGTAGCTGACCTGTTTGACCTCGGAGCGCGTGATGCCGTCCGCCGTCTTCCAGTCAACCGTGTACCGGATCGAGCCGTTGCAGCCGTTCGCGGCGCACAGCTCGCCATTGATGCCGAAGGCGATGCGAAACTCGTTGTTGCTCAAACGCATGACCAGAGGGTCTTGAGTGAGTGTCACCGAGCGCTCGCCGGAAGGCGCGGCGCTTGCGCCCAGGGCATAGGCCGTCAGGGCGAGCAGGGACAGTGAAATCGTCTTCATGGGGTACTCCTGTTGCAAGTGTGGATTGCGTCTCAGATGCGAACTCGAGCATTCCGATCGCGAAACTAACGCAGCCACCATAGCCACGCGCGACTTGCCGGACAAACGAGAAATTTTTGTAAGGCGGTTAAATCCGCTCATGTGTGCTGCCGGGGCGCCGGCACCCGAAGACTCGGATCCCGGCGCGGCAGCGGCCACGCGCGACAGCCAGCCAGCGGCGCGGCAACGCCCCGTAAGGCATAAAAAAACCGGCGCGAGGCCGGTTTTTATCGGAGTGCCAAGGCACTCCCGCTGCAAAGTACGCGAGTTACTTGGCGAGCGCCCGAATCTGTTTGGTCAATCGGCTCTTATGCCGCGCCGCTTTGTTGCGGTGAATGATGCCCTTGTTGACCATGCTGTCGATGATGGGCGTGGCGTGAGCGAGCGCGGCGGTCGCCTCATCCTGCTTGCCGGTCTTCAATGCCGAGGTGGCCTTTCGAATGGCGCTGCGCAGCTGCGAAGTCAAGGCGTCGTTCCGGGCGCGATGCACGGTGGATTGTCGGGCAGCTTTTTCAGCAGATTTTGTGTTCGCCAAGCGTAAGACTCCTAAAACTAGCCGCTTAGTTTGCTGATCGAGCGGGGTGTTGTCAATGCGGGGCCCGAACGAGCCGCGGCAAGCGAGCCAACTTGAGTATAATCGTTCGCTTTCGCCATGGAACTAGTGCGCGGTCTTCACAATCTTGCCTGGGCGGCCGGGCGTCCGGACACCGGTCGCGCGGCGGCCGCTCGGCTGTGCCGGCGGCGTGCGCCGGGCCAGGGACGGGGCGACCCTGCGAACTCCGGCTGCGTGCTGACTGTTGGCAATTACGATGGCGTGCATCTCGGCCATCAGCGGATGATCGAGGTGTTGAAGCGGCGGGCAGTGGAATTTCGCTGCGCTGCAACAGTATTGGTATTCGAACCCAGCTCGAAGGAGTTCATCGATCCCGCCGGTGCGCCGCCACGCCTGACGCGCTGGCGCGAGAAATTTCTGGCTCTGGCGGCTTACGGCGTCGACCGGTTGGTGACGTTGCGGTTCGACGATGCGATGCGGGCCATGTCGCCGCAGTGCTTCGTCGAACAATTGATCGTCGAAGGCTTGGGCGCCCGGCACGTGGTGGTCGGCGATGATTTCCGCTATGGCGCCAAGGCGCAGGGCACGATCGACAGTCTGCGGGCGGCCGGCAGTGTCCACGGCTTCAGTGTCGAACAGATGCCGCCGTTCGTTCTCGATAACGTACGCGTCAGCAGCACCGCAGTGCGCGAGCGTCTCGAGATTGGCGATTACTCGGGCGCCGCGCGTCTGCTGGGCCGTCGGTACCGCATGACGGGCCGCGTCGTGTATGGCGCGGCATTGGGGCGGACGCTCGGATTTCCGACCGCGAATCTGCGGTTGATGCGCCGCAAATCGCCGCTGTGGGGCGTATTGGCGGTGCGGGTGTATGGCATCGATGTGGAGCCTCTGCACGGTGTCGCGAGTTTGGGAACGAGGCCCACGGTGAACGGGGTCGAGCCGTTGCTCGAAGTTCATGTGTTCGATTTCGACGGCAATCTCTACGGACGGCCGATCGAAGTCGAGTTCATTGCGAAGCTGCGCGATGAGATCAAGTTCGATTCCTTGGATTTAATGATGGAGCAAATGCAGATCGACGCCGCTCTGGCGCGCGATATCTTGTCGAAGGTGGATTGTGGCTGACTACAAAAATACGATTAATTTGCCCAACACGGGTTTTCCAATGAAGGCCGATCTTGCGAATCGCGAGCCCGGCATGTTGGAGGAGTGGGAGCGCACGCGCCTCTACGACAAGATTCGCGCGAGCACCAAGGGTCGTCCCGCGTTCGTGCTGACCGATGGGCCGCCGTACGCCAATGGCGCGATCCATCTGGGACATGCCGTCAACAAAATCCTGAAAGACATCATCGTCAAATCGCGCTCGCTCGATGGTTACGACGCACCGTACGTTCCGGGCTGGGACTGCCATGGTCTGCCCATCGAAATGCAGGTCGAGAAAACCCATGGTCGGGTGGGGCAGAAGATCGACGCGAAGGCCTTTCGCGCCGCATGCCGTGCCTATGCGTTGAAACAGGTGGATGCGCAGCGCACCGACTTCAAGCGTTTGGGGGTGTTCGGCGATTGGGATCATCCGTACATGACGATGATGCCGCGTTTCGAGGCCGAGCAACTGCGCGCCTTCGCGCTCATCATCAAGAATGGCCACGTGTACAAGGGCTTCAAGCCGGTGCATTGGTGCCTCAACTGCCGATCGGCGCTGGCCGAAGCCGAGGTCGAATACGAGGACAAGACCTCACCCAGCGTCTACGTGCGTTTCGAAGTGGTGGACCGTGCCGACTTGGCCGGGCGCATGGGACTCGCGTTGACCGACCAGCTGGCGCTGTTCGACGACGTTCCCACCGCCGTGGCCATTTGGACCACCACGCCGTGGACCCTCCCCGCCAATCGCGCGGTGGCGATACATCCACAGTTCGACTATGCCCTGGTCGAATTCAATCTCGGCGACGGTGAGGAGCGTCTGGTCGTGGCGACCGAACTCGTCAAGACGGTCATGCATACCTTGGGCGTCGAACATTGGACGGTGATCGCCGAGGCCAAGGGCGCCGCTCTCGAGAACCTGCTGCTGCAGCACCCGTTCTACGATCGGCAGGTGCCGGTCGTCCTGGGAGATCACGTCACGCTCGATGCGGGCACGGGCGCGGTTCACACCGCCCCCGGTCATGGACTGGACGATTACCTGGTGGGCCGCCGCTACAACCTCGAGATCGACAACCCGGTGGGCGGGGACGGGCGGTTCCTGCCGACGACGCCGCTGTTCGCCGGTGAGCAAGTGTTCGACGCGAACGCGCATGTCACCGAGGTGTTGCGCGAACACCGCCGCCTGCTCAAGAGCGAGCCGTACCACCATTCCTATCCGCATTGCTGGCGGCATAAGACGCCGGTGATCTTCCGGGCGACGCCGCAATGGTTCATCAGCATGGACCAGGCTGGCCTGCGCAAAGGCGCACTCGAGGCCATCACGCATGTGGATTGGATGCCGGGGTGGGGAGAGCAACGGATCACCGGCATGATCGCCGGCCGCCCGGACTGGTGCGTCTCGCGCCAGCGCACCTGGGGTGTGCCGCTGCCGTTGTTCACCGACAAGATAACGGGCGAATTGCATCCGCGCACCGGCGAACTCATCGAGGACGTGGCGAAGCTGGTCGAGCGCGGCGGCATCGACGCCTGGTTCGATCTGGACGCGGCCGCGCTGCTGGGGCCGGATGCCGGCCAGTACGACAAGGCCACCGACGTGATGGACGTCTGGTTCGACTCGGGCGTCGTGCACCACTGCGTGTCGCAGATCTTCCCCGAAGTCACATCGCCGGCCGACCTGTATCTCGAAGGATCGGACCAGCATCGCGGGTGGTTCCACAGCTCGCTGCTGACCTCGGTGGCCATGCACGGCCGGGCTCCGTATCGCGCCGTACTGACCCACGGCTTCACGGTGGACGACAAGGGCCGCAAGATGTCGAAGTCGATCGGCAACGTGCTGGTGCCGCAAAAACTGACGAGTACGCTCGGCGCCGATGTGGTGCGCCTCTGGGTCGCCGCCACGGATTACTCGAACGAGATGAGCGTCTCGGACGAAATCCTGAAGCGCATGGCCGATTCCTATCGCCGCATGCGCAATACGCTGCGGTTTTTACTGGGCAACATGCATGGCTTCGATCCCGCACAGCACGCCGTGCCGTGGAACGAGCTGGTGGCCATCGATCAGTGGGCGATCTCCAAATCGTTTGCGTTGCAGATCGACGTGGTTACCGCGTACAGGAACTACGAGTTTCACGACATCTATCAGAAGATCCACAACTTCTGCGTGGTCGAGCTCGGCGGCTTTTATCTGGATATCATCAAGGACCGCTTGTACACCACGGGCACGGTCAGCGCGCCGCGCCGCTCCGCGCAGACGGCCATGTACCACGTGGCAAATGCGATGGTGCGGTGGTTCGCGCCGATTTTGAGCTTTACGGCGGAGGAGGCCTGGAGCTTCCTGCCGGGGGTGCGCAACGAATCGGTGTTCTTGAATACCTGGCACCGCTTTCCGCCGGGCGCGGAGCGCGAGTCGGAGGTCGACTGGCCCTTGTTCATTGCGCTCAAGGCCGACGTGGCGCGCGAACTCGAACGCCTGCGCTCAGCCGGGCAAATCGGTGCGCCGCTCGAAGCCGAGGTAACGATCTATGCGCCGCCCCCCCAGGCGGCGCGGTTCTCCGCATTGCAGGACGAGTTACGGTTCTTGCTCATCACCAGTCAGGCGCGCGTGGTCGCCACCGAGACGCCGGCCGAACACGGCGTGCCCTCCGGCTCGGAAGGCGTGTGGATCGAGGTGGCCCCGAGCACGCAGCCGAAGTGCGTGCGCTGCTGGCACTTGCGTAGCGACGTGGGCAGCGACCCCCGCCACCCGGAACTTTGCGCGCGCTGCGTCGTCAACATCGAAGGTCCCGGTGAGGAGCGTCAATTCGCATGAACGCAGTAGAAACCGTAGCCGGCCTCGGCCCGCGCCGGCGCGGCGGCGCCACCGCCTGGCTGGTCTTGTCCGCCATCATCGTGCTGGCCGACCAGGTGTCGAAAAGCTACATCACCCGGCATTTCGGTGAATTCGAGTTCACCAGCGTGCTGCCCATCCTCGACATTACGCGCATGCACAATGTCGGCGCCGCGTTCAGCTTTCTCGCCACGGCGTCCGGCTGGCAGCGCTGGCTGTTCATCGGGCTCGCGGTGGGCGTGAGCATTGCGATAATCGCCTGGCTGGTGCGCTTGCCGCGCGGTGCCCATGGCCTGCTCGCGGCCGGCCTGGCGCTGGTGCTGGGAGGCGCCATCGGCAACGTCATCGATCGGATTCGATTGGGGCATGTCGTCGATTTCATACACTTTCACTGGGATCGGGCGTACTTTCCGGCCTTCAACGTGGCGGATTCGGCGATCACCGTGGGCGCCGCCTGTTTGTTGCTGGATGCGCTGTTCGATTCGAAACGGAAAACCTGATGCATATACTTCTCGCCAATCCTCGTGGGTTCTGCGCCGGCGTCGACCGCGCCATCGACATCGTCGAGCGGGCGATCGACCTGTTCGGCGCCCCGATCTACGTGCGCCATGAAGTGGTCCACAACAAGTACGTGGTCGATCGACTGCGCACCATCGGTGCGGTGTTCGTCGAGGAACTGGTCGAGGTCCCCGACGGCGCGACCGTCATATTCAGCGCCCACGGCGTGTCGCGGGTGGTGCAGATGGAGGCGAAGCGCCGCTCCCTGAACGTATTCGACGCCACGTGTCCGCTGGTGACCAAGGTCCACATGGAAGTCACCCGCTATGCGCGCGAGGCCCGCGAAGTGTTCCTGATCGGCCACGAGGGGCACCCGGAGGTGGAGGGCACCATCGGGCAGTTCGATACCTCCTTCGGCGGCAGCATTTACCTAGTCGAGACCGTCGAGGACGTGCAGCGGGTGGTCGTGCGCAATCCAGCACACCTGGCCTTTGTGACTCAGACGACCCTGTCGGTGGACGATACGGCTTCGATCGTCGAGGCGCTGCGCACTCGCTTCCCGGGGCTCAAGGCACCCGTCAAAGAGGATATCTGCTACGCCACGCAGAATCGCCAGGACGCTGTCAAAGATCTCATTGGCCACTGCGACGTGCTGGTGGTGGTGGGCTCGAAATCGAGCTCCAACTCGAACCGGCTGCGTGAAATGGCCGACAAGGTCGGGATTCCTGGATTTCTGGTGGATGGGCCGGAATTCCTGCACCGCGAGTGGTTCGACGGGGCGAAGACGGTGGGGGTGACTGCCGGCGCATCCGCGCCCGAAATCCTGGTCCAGGGCGTGATTGCGCAGCTGAAGGAGTGGGGCGGGGCGGTGGTGGATGAATTGAAAGGCCGGGAGGAACACGTGATCTTTGCCCTGCCGAAGACGCTGCGGGACGTCACAAAGCGGGTCGGCAGCCTTTCGTCCGATGGCTCAGCGGGTTAGAATGCCGGCCCCTTCGGGTAGTGCGCCGCAATAGCTCAGTTGGTAGAGCAACGCATTCGTAATGCGTGGGTCAGGGGTTCGAATCCTCTTTGCGGCACCATTTTTTAAGGCATTTGAGCGAAACTGAAGCCTGGCGTTGTCCCCCGTAAGTGCATGGTAAGTGCACCGTCATTTCGACAGCAGAATCCATTCGACGCCTGACCAGCTGGCCGAACTTCCTCTTGTAATCTCGGCAGTGGCGGCTCCAGCATTCGGAAGTGGAGCCGTCCCCCCAACCCCCACCCGCATTCGGGGTAACATCGACCGGTCACAGCCGCTTGAGTCTCCGTGAATGATGCCAAATCCCCGACGTACCGGCTGCCGGACCCTTCCGGTGCGCCCGCGCGCGAACGAGGTTTTCGTCCCTGACATTGCCCTCACAGGGCGGTGATCAATTTGCTTGTATGGCAAGACGTAAACGGCAGCCTCGTTGCATCGTAATAGCTGGCCCAAACGGCGCCGGCAAGACAACTTTGCCTGCCAATATCTTCCCGACGATGCGCGAGTGGTTCACTTCGTCAATGCGGATTTGATCGCCAGCGGTTTGTCACCGCTTCAACCCGATCTCACTGCAATCGCCGCGGGCCGCCTCGTTTTGAGGGAGATCGGATGTGGTCCGGCGCTTCAAACGGGGCTGGGAAAACTTCGAACTCGTATATCGTCCCCTGGCGGATTCCTGGGCAGTGTACGAGAATTCAGATCGTACGCCGCGACTATTGGAGCGAGGACCATGAAAGCGAAAGGGTCAACCAAGAAACCTGAACACTTTGCGACGGGTGTTGGTCGCGCCTTACGTCGCGCCGCCAAGGACGCGCAGAAAGTCGCGCGCATGTATGGCACGCCGCTGTACGTTTGGCAAAACGGCAAGGTCGTCGCGAAGAAGCCGTAGGCGCCAGGTTTGTCAGACTAGCGTGCCGACACTCGGGCGCGCCTAAGAGCGCGGGTTCCAAGAACGACTATTTACCCTGAGGTCATGCCATGCATCGATGCTACTTCACCGTGCTAATGGGACTGATGTGTCTGGCCGCGGCCCACACCACGTACGCCACCGGCGCGACGGCGCCGCCGCCAGCCACTGAATTGCTGCGGGAGCTGGTGGAGATCAACAGCACGCACGCGCACGGCTCCACCGAAGCGGCCAAGGCCCTGGCCGAGCACTTTCTCGCTGCTGGCTTTACGGCGCAGGATGTCGCGTTCCTGGCGCCGGCCGATCATCCGACCAAGGGCAATCTCGTCGTGCGCCTCCGCGGTCGCGGGCAGCGTCGTCCGGTTCTGTATATCGGTCATCTCGACGTCGTCGAGGCCAAGCGGGAGGACTGGAATTACGATCCGTTCAAGTTGACGGAGCATGACGGCTGGCTGTACGGCCGTGGGGTCATCGACATGAAGGGCCAGGACGTAGCCATGGCGGTCGCCCTGATGCGTCTGAAACGCGAGGGATTCCAGCCGGAGCGCGACTTGATCGTGGCGCTCACTGCTGACGAAGAGGCGGGGGACGACGCCAATGGAGTCAGCTGGCTGCTGGCAACGCATCGAGATCTCATCGATGCGCAGATCGTGATCAATCCCGACGGCGGACAATCCGATCTACCGGCTGGCCACGGCGCTAACGCGCCTTTCGCAGTATCGCTTTCCGGTTCATTTGACCGAGACGACCAAGCAGTACTTTGAGCGCCGCGCCGAACTGGAAAGTGGGAAGACGCAGGCAGACATGCGCGCGGTGGGAAGGGGGGCGCTGATCCGGCAGCCGTGGAGCGCTTGTCAGCCGTCGTCGAGACGAACATCATGCTGCGCACCACCTGCACGGCAACGCAGATCGAAGGAGGCCACGCCGAGAACGCCCTGCCGCAGCGCGCCCGAGCCACCTTGCAGTGTCGAGTCATCCCGGGAGAGTCGGCGGACTCGGTTCAAGCAGAGCTGCAGGCCGTGCTGGCCGACCCACTCGTCAAATTCAGCACGATCACGCCTGCGACCCCCAGTCCGGAATCACCTCTGGCCCCGTTTCTATTGCGCGAGGTCGAGAGCGTGGTACACGGCCTCTGGCCCCACGTCATCGTCCTGCCGGAGATGTCCCCGGGCGCGAGCGACAGCCGCTACACGCGAGCGTTGGGCATGCCCAGTTACGGGATCGACGCCACGTTCGATGACTTGGACGACGGTCGCGCACATAGACGGGACGAGCGGATCGGAGTACAGGCCTTTGAACAGGACGTCGAGTTCACTTACCGATTGATGAAGGTGCTCGCCCGAGGCTCCCATTAGCGGCCGCTGATGTCGCAGCGTTTGGCATTGGGTCGCCGGGTATGGGTGGATATACCTGAACGCACTATTTATCCATGGGCGATGCCATGCAGGTTTCAAAGTAGGGCAATAGCCTCGCGGTCCGACTTCCCGCGGCAGTGGTGGATGCGCTCGGATTGAAGGAAGGCGATCAGATCGAAATCCAAGTGGCGGGCAAACGATCATTCGACGTGACCAAGGCACCCGGCGCACGCGAGTTGCTGGCACGCTTGCGAAATTTTTGCGCAACACTACTCGCCCCACCAGTTTCAATTACTGACAGCATTGCGTGACAAAAACGGTCCGGAACGCGTTTTTACTCGTTTTGCCAATTTCTGGCGGCGAGAGGCTAAGTATCGGAATTTACCAATGTAATGCGACATCTGCGGCGTTCGGCTCCAAAGTTGCGCGCAGCAGGGTGGCGACCGCGACAGCCACGCGCTCCAGGACCCGTAACGGCGAACCCCTGTGTCGCTCAAAAGCGAGTACTTAGAACAACGCCATACGTTCGCGGATCGGAGAGCGTCACCGTCGACGTGACCGGCCCCGGGGGCTCGCCGGCGAGGCCGGGGCCGGGGGTCTTGTAGCGAATGTTCGAGACATTACGCACGTAGCCAGTCACTGAAAACTTTCCGCCGACCGAGGCCCAGGTCGCGTTAAGATCACCGATCCATGCACTCTCGGTCCGGATGTACGGAAAATACGATGGACCACCGCCGGGCGGATTCAGCTGCAACGATGTGATTGATCCGAAATCGTACGGCGAGTGCCAGCGGGCATCGCCGTGCAGCGTGAGCGTCGAGCTGCCCGGCAGCGGTACGGTGTGGTCGTAGGAGACATCGGCCGTGAATGGAGCGACCCCGGGGATTTTGTCGCGCGCGTAGAAGCGTCCGAACGTGATAGGTCCCGCGACGGGGTCCGTGTAGATCACGGTGCCGTTTTTGTCGACGTAGTAGGAGTTCGTGTAGCCGAGATTGACGCCGACGCGATCGTGAGACGTGAACTGGTAGAGCACTTCCAGCTCAGCGCCGTCAACCTCCACCGGAGAGGCGATCGTGGCGAACGTCGGAGCAAACGGATTCTGCGGTGTGATGTTGACGCCGGCCGTCTGGAAGCCGTCATATTTGGCGTAATAGATCGCGCCGTTGACCTGCAGAGTGTCGTTCAGAAAGCGATTCTTGGATCCGATCTCGTAGGACGTCAGTGTCTCAGCCTTCAACTCGAGCACGACAGGATTACCGGTGACGCCCGTCGAGGCGGTTACGTCTCCCGGTGAAACCCCCGTCGTGACCGAGGCATAGAGCATGTTCTGCGCCGTCACGTCGTGCTCGAGCCGGGCTTTGTAGGTGAGATTGCTGAAGCGCCGAACGCCGGCTTCGCCGTTCAACGACTGCGTGACTCCGGTGATCGAGGTGTAGTCCTGATCGACCCCGACCCGGGTGTGGTCATAGCGCACGCCTCCGGTCAAACGCCAGGAGTCCGCGACAGGGTACGTGGCCTCGGAGAATGCGCTGTAAGTCTGCGTGGCCTTCTCCCGCGTCACCGAGTCGAACAGCACCATGCCGCTCGGATAGTTTTTGTTCAGGTCGCTGTTGGACAGATTGTTGTTGTAGTAGAACGCTCCCACCTGCCAGGTGAGCTTGGACCCGGGATTGGATGCCAGGCGCAGCTCATGCGTCTGGAAAGTGTCATGGGGCGTATCGATCGTCTGGTCGAAGTTGAGGAAGGTGCTGCGGGCGCTCGCCAGCGCGTGCGACGTCCAGGTGCGATAAGCGGGTTGATAGGTCAGTGTCGCATTACCCAGGTCCCAATTGAGCTCCGCCCAGTATTGGCGATAGTCGTTGCCGCCCGGTGAAGCCGGGGTCCCCGGTGAAAACGGTGTCCCCGGTGGAACCGGTGAACAAAATGTTTTATTGTCGAAGCAGTAGACGTTCGGCGCAGTCTGAGTGATGGTTACGCCTCCGGTATGCGTGTCGTTATTCTGCAATGCGGCGCCAAGCAGAATCGACAGCTGCTCGTTGGGCTTGTAAAGCAGCTTCACTTTGCCGTCGGTGGTCGTCACTTGCCCACCGACTGCTGAGTCATACCCGTTGTGCTCGTAGCGGTTGCCGGCGACGCGGATTCCCAAGACATCATCAACGAGAGGGACGTTCACCGCGGCCGTGTAGTGCTGCAAATCATAGTTGCCGAATTCCACCGCCGCATTGCCTCCAAGGCGGCTCAGGTCGGGATTGGCCGTGTGAATGGCCACGAGACCCGAGGTGGCGCTGCGCCCGTAGAGCGTTCCCTGCGGACCGCGCAGAACCTCGACGCGGTCGATGTCGTAGCCTCCGCCCACTCCTTCGTATACCCCGTCGACATACACCGCTGCCGACGCCGCAACGGAGGTGACACTTCCGCCGGCGCCAGAATTCGACGGAACGCCGCGGATCGTAATCCCGGAGCCGATGTTATCCGTTCCACTCCCGAATGAAGCGCCCGTATTGCTCGCGGCTCCGCCCGACACGCCCGGAATGTCTTCGAGAATCTGCCCGAGCAAGAAACGGCCTTGACTTTGCAAGTCCGCACCCTCGCGTACGCTCATCGAGAGAGCCGTCTTCTGCACATCGCTGACGCGGCGCTCGGCCGTGACAATGATTTCTACGAGTGCATCTGATTGCCCTTGAGTTGCCGCCGCGCTCGCAGCGGCCGGTTCCGCATGAGCCGGACCGGTCATCACCGCCAAATTCAACGAGCCGGCCACAGCCATCGCAGTCAAGTGACGGAAACCGCCACCGGTATACCTGTTTTTCATCACTCATCCCCCCTTGAAGAATTCTAATCAACTATTTCTACGAATAGTGTTTTCGCCAGAAGCTCCCTTCTTGCGCACCGAACAGTCTCCGCCGTGGACGCCCTGTTTTGAGGTCTCGTCAGTCCTGCGGCTCGGGCACCAGGCTCGGATCGACCCCATCCTTCGCGCCGGTCTGCAGCTCGCAATTGTACTCGTGGAATAGCGTCATGTCCGGACGCCATGAATAGTCGCGCATCCACGACCACGGGTGTGTGTAGTACGTCGGATCGTCGAGCGTGAATTCGACCTCCAGGAACCAGTGGTCGCTCTTCACCTTGCGGATACGCATCGTGAGCTTCGCATTCTTGGAGGTCGGCGTACCGTCGACATCAAGCCAGAGCCCGTCCTTGAAGCCGGTCGTCTCCACCACCAGCGTATCGCCGTCCCAGTGTCCGACAGAGCTGCCCATGTAGGCCGCCGGCAGCGCCTTTGCCGGATCCATGATGACCTGCATGAGTCCGTGATACTCCTCAAACGCGAAATCCAATCTGTCCTTCGACTGGAAGATGTGGAACGGCATGTTCAAATCCATCTGCCACGGCTGGCCCATCGGAATGCAAAGCGCCGACGCGTTGATGAACGGTGTGCCGGTCTTGAGCGATTTGACACGACGCTGCTGCACCTTGAGACCGGCGTCGGTGAATGGCGCTTTGTTGCCGAACATGTCGGTCGTGATCTGAAACTGCAGCAACGCTTCGTGGTACCACGTACCATCGAAATTGCGCGGATCGGGTGAAGGCTGCGGCGCATCGGCAGGCAGCGGCGGTATGGCAAGCAGACTGGCTGCAGCTTCTGCGCTAGGGGGGCCGCCTGCGCCAGGAGGACCGCCACCCGGCGGTCCAAAGGGTCCGCCCGCTGGGCCACCGGGTGGCAGGCCTCCATTGGCAGACGGTCCCGCCGTGCCGGGAGGAGGGCCGCCGGGCGGCTGCGCAAACGCCGCGCCCGCGTAGACGATGAGCGCGAGGACAGCGGCACTCGTCCAGATGCTCTTGATTTCCGAATTCATGGCTCAGTGCCTTCTGGTTGTGCGTTGGAGGAGTTAAGGCTTCACAGCAGCGCCCTCGGCGGTGCGCGTAACGAGGCAGACGTTCTCCGGAAATGGGTCATCCGGTTGGCGCTGATAGGTCACGACCGTCCGCCAAGGTCGCGTGAAGTACCTCGGATCCTCGATGGTGATGCGATCCTCGAGTGTATTCGCGCCTTTGAGTCGGATGCGCTCGGTCGTCTTGAGGTCATAGCCGTGCGGCACGAGATTGTCGATCAGCGTGTTGTTCTGGAAACCCTCCGTCGCTACCACCAGAGTATCGCCCTCCCAGTGCCCCTTGGAGATGGGCACGGCCCTGCCGACGATCGCGTCGTCCGCGCCGAAGAGGGAATCAGCCGCGACTCTGCGCTGCGGCTGAATCAGGCTGCCCATGTCCACTTCCCGCGCCAAGCGATTCCACTCGAACTGAAAGCCGATCCATCCTGGTCGCTGCCAGATGCGGAAACGCTCCGGAGTGAGCATCAACCGGGGCAGTCCCGGCGATGCGCAACGCGCCGTGGCATAGTCGTATTCTTCGTAAGCGCGCTTGGCGAGGTTGTCTTTGTTCTGCGCGTAGCGCTTGCGGCCGATATCCGTGAACGGAATCGATCCGCCTTCCGGCCTGAAGGCTAACTGTGGAGCGCTGATCTTCCACGTACCTTCCAGATTGACTGAATCGGCTGCCGGCGCGCGCGCCGGCAGCACGGCGGCAGCCATTGCCAGGCACAAAGCCCAGCCGATCGAACTCGGGCTTCGCGCAGCCCTCGTGATTTTCATTCGCTTTGGCTCCTGGTGACTACTTGGCTGTCTCGGCTTGTTTGAGGACATCGCTGGGTGTGAGGCCGGGTGCGAATTCGACATCCTTGAACACGCGTCCATTCGGAAACTTCACGCTTGCCAACATGCCGCCGAGATGGCCGCTCAACGCGGGGTGCCAGCTGATTTCCATTTTGTCGCCAATCTGGAAATCCTTTGGCATGAAGCCTTGCTTGACGAACATCGCCGGACTGCCGCTGGCCACCGTCATGTCTTCGGGCTTGCCATCCGGACCCTTGATCGTGAACACCGCCGCTGAATGCGGCGCGCTCCAACGGAATTCCTTAAGGGTCGCCTGTGCGGAAAGGGTCTTAGACAAATCATACCCGGCAGCGGAATGATGGGCCCAGACCGGCGCGGTTATCGCCATGGCCAGCATCGACCATACAAACCGCTCTGGGCGTACTGCGCGCTTGTGCATACTCGATTTCCTCATGAGGTGGAATGGCAAATAAGGAGAGACGACTCTTCGCTCGTTCGAACAATCACCACTTCGGCGACTGGAAATAAACTGCGGCAATGAAGCCGTAGAAGGTGCGCCGGTCATTGCTGCCCTGTCTCAGGTGTGACCGGCGGCGACGTTGCCGGGATGGACGTTATGTAGCGACTGTCCTCCTCGTTACGAACGTAGGCCGTTAGCGTGTGGTGGTTGCGCGGCGAAGCCCGCGTCGCGCTCGTTTGCGCATGAGCCGGACCGGCCATTAACGCCAAATTCAATGTGCCCGCCGGGGCGAACACTGTCATGTGACGGAAACCGCCACCGGTGAACGTGCTCTTCAGCGCGAATCCCCCCCCGTCCACGAAAACTCCTGTTCTACTTCCAACGATCGGTACATTCGCCAGAAGCTCTTCTTATCCTGGGCAGCGCCGAGATTCGCCCATCTGCCTGATCGTCTCCCGAAACGTAGGGGCCGCTCGTGCAAGGTAATCTTTCGCTGAACGATCCTGAGCTACTATGGCGCCGAGGAGTCGTCGGGACCAATGCTTAGTTCGATGTGTCCCATATTGGAATGATATGGGTCTGCGCCCGATGTGGAATACCTCTATTGCTGTCATTTTTCCCATGGTGGATGTCTCGCACGAACGTCGAATTTCATTTGTAAATTCCGCTACTTAGCCTCTCGCCGCCAGAAATTGGCAAAACGAGTAGAATCGCGTTCTGGGCCGTTTTTGTCACGCAATGCTGAATGAGTTTGAGCTCGGTGTGATCCGAGCCCGCATGCTCGACGCCAAGCACGGCAAAGCCTTGCGCGGTGATCTGCGCATTCGCGTTCCAATCGGTTATAGCTGGCATCGAAAGATTGGACTCGGACTCGACCCGAACCTGCGCGTGCAGGAGCCGGTCCGCGTCGTGTTCGCGCGGCCAACTGGGCAGCGCTCGGCAGGAGCTGATCTCGCTCACCGCGCACCATTTTTTGAGGCATTTCAGCGATCGCCTGGCTTTCTCCGGATAGCCGTAAGTGCACGATAAGTGCACCTGTTCTCGATGTGGATCCGCGCAGATAAGTCACTGCACTCTGTGCATGCTGAGTAACGCAATCATTCAATGAGCGCGCTGATGTCGATGGCGAAGGGGTTTGCTTCGACCGACATGAGTGGATATACTTTAGCTCCGTGTATATCTATGAGTACGGTGCCATGCAAGTTTCAAAATGGGGCAACAGCCTCGCCGTCCGGCTTCCCGCTTCGGTAGTGGACGCCCTCGGGTTGAAGGAGGGCGATCAGATCGAAATTCAAGTGGCAGGCAAACGGTCATTCGATGTAACCAAGGCTCCCGGCGCTCGCGAGTTGCTGGCGCGCTTGCGAAAATTTCGCGGAACCCTCCCGGAAACTTTCAAGTTCGATCGACTCGATGCCAATGAGCGACGGTGAGCGCTTTTTCGACACGAGTGTTCTCTTGTATTTGCTATCGGGGGACTCCCGTAAGGCCGACCGGGTCGAGCAACTAATTGCAGAAAGGGGAACGATCAGCGTTCAAGTCCTGAACGAATTCGCAGCCGTCGCTCTGCGCAAACTTCGGATGAAACTCGGAGACATCAGAGAAATCCTGGAAACGGTGCGCGCTGTTTGCACCGTCGAGGCACTGACCGTCGCGACTCACGATCGGGGCCTTACCGTCAACGAGCGCTACGGATTTTCGTTGTACGACTCGATGATCGTTTCGTCAGCATTGATGGTGGGTTCGGAAGTGCTGTACTCGGAGGACCTGCAGGACGGGCAGATCATCGACGGCCAACTGCGGGTGGCGAATCCATTTCTGCCGCCCTGAGCGGGGCCCCGAATCGGCGAGAAAGATATTCGTAATGCGTGGGTCAGGGGTTCGAATCCTCTTTGCGGCACCAAAAAAAATAAGAAAATCAAACGTATACGTGACTCGTGCGTTCTCGCACCTGATTTCGCTGTAGCCACTTTTGTACCCGCACAATGCGTGGGTCGGGGACTGCGAACCCTTTTACGGCACCATAAAAATCATTAAAGGCAAACACATACGTGACGCTGGTGTTATCGCACGTGATTTCGCTGTGGCCACTCTTGTCCGACACAATGCGCGGGTCGGTGAGGGATTTCCGCTCTCTGATCCAGCAATCGCCGCTCTCAAGGCCCGTCAGCAAGATAGAAAGGACCTGGCCTCTAAATGTAATGTTTGAACGGCAAGGGCAGCTGGTTTTCCGGCGTTGGCCCCGCCGTCAAAATCTCTCCAACGGCGCTTGCAAAACGAAGAGTAACAGGCAGTCCGTCACCATAGATGCACGCGTTGAAATTGAGCTTCGTTAAAGCCATGACGTCTGCCATCACTATCAGCAAATCGGCGTCTCCGCATAGCAGATCAATTCGGAGTGGATTGCAGCACCACGTCGTCGCGGCCATGACTGGTCACTATCACCGTTCCTCGATGAACAACGCCGCGTAAGCGGCCAAACTCGCGCTGAAAGTAAACAGGCGCAGGGCTCGGCGGATGTGGACGCCTTGGAAGCTGCACACCAGCGATGATCTCCATCTGTTCGAGTATGCGATCAGAGCGACGGTCCAGCGCTTCCAATCTACGCTGCTCGATGGCTTGTGCGAGCGTGGTGTTCGAGGCACGGCGGGTGCCCTTCGATCTCGACCGTGGCTAGTCTGTTGCATTGACTACATTGCGGCCTATCGAACCTCCCTCCCTGTAAATGGTGAGGTTTAACCGCCTTGTGCCCGCTCGTCGGCACACTCAAGTTGAGCTTTAGGCGACCGCGCCGGACGAGTCAAAATGAGAAGATGTCGTCTTTTGCTGGTGGAGCATTCGGCGGCACCGGCACCGGCACCGGCACGGGCGCCGGGGGTGGCAGCGGTGGCAACACGGCGCAAATGACGGGATGGTAGTCACCGACGGACCGACTAATCACCGCTGCACATCGACGGAATTCGTTCTCAAACTCGCAAGCGCGAATCTCAATGGCCACACGCTGCGCGACGTTGCTGTCCATGTCGGGTCCGCACACGTCGAAGAGACGATTCATCACGAACCATCGGTTGTGCTGTTCCGCAAGGATTGCCGTCGCGAGCACGGCATTGGCCTTGATCCCCACAGTGCCATGGTCGTAAATTATCCGCAGACGCAGAGCCAGCACGTCACAGTAGTTGAAGTCGAAGTTCGGAGACTTTGCCCACTCGCAGTACTGATTCGCGATATCGACCCAAGAATCCGGGTCGCGCTCTTTGAGCCTTACGATGCGTTCCTCGGTCAGCGCCGAGAAAAGGAGACCGGCAAATGCGGGGTGCTCGACACCACGAACAAACCGCGCCATGTCGGCGAACTCAGGCACCTGCATAGCGTCGATGTTCTCTAATTTCGCAGCCCAATGAGCAGCGGCGAGCGTCGCTTCCGTCTCAACAGGAATCTCTGGCGGGGTTGCAAGTACCTCAAAAAGTGCAGCTCGCAAACGATCCACTGATTTAAATCGCTTTTTCGGGTCAAGCTCGGTGCTCTTCTCGATTACGCAGGCTATCTTTCCGGGAGCGCTGAGACGCTGGCAAGGTGCGCGCGTCGAATTTCCGAAGCAGTCGTGCAGGATGCAGCCGAAAGCGAAGATGTCTGCCGGGCATCCCGCTCTCTTGAAGTCAACGAATTGCTCGGGTGCGCCGTATGCCGGAGTGCCCCAAGCCTGGTTTGAAACAGTCAACTTCGTGGTGTTGGCTTCGATAGGTAACACTAAACCTAAATCCGCAAGCTTCCATCGCCCTTCATGCAAAAGAATATTGGAGGGCTTCAGGTCTCGGTGGGCGTAGCCGAGTGCATGCAGCGCTCCGAGAGCGTCTAATACTTGCCCAAATGCGGCCAGCAACTCCGGTGGATTGCCCTTGAGGCTCGACATTTGATGTTCAAACGTGGCCTCGGCGAGGGGCATTACAAACGATGGCGGGTCTGCATCTAAGTCCGCGAAAAGGATTGGTACCACAAATTGGTCGGGAAGTGCGCGCTGCACCCGTACTTCACGTGCAAATCGCTTCCGTAGGTCCGGTAGATTCACGCCGCGCAATATGGTGTCACTTGGCTGAAGAACTTTACGCGCGGCGATTGATCCATCTTTCAGGCGCACACGCTCGACGTAGCCAAAGCCGGTCTTGGCAATCACATCTAAGGATTCCATTTGCACGTTCGCTGTCACTTCCTGTTCGATTTGAGCGAGGAAGTGTACCGGGCAGGGGCTGAGTCCAACCTTGCGCGGACTCTCATCTTTGCGGCCACTGTGCGAACGACGCGCAAATTTAAGTATTCGGGCTGTAGTTCCCCGGTCGGCGCTCGATGGGCGCGCCGCTCAACTGAGGGAGACCCTCCCTGCGACCGGTCACCCTCCGTCGAAGGGCGCTAGCAGGTGACGCGCGGCGCCGTGGTCGCGGGCATCGCACGCGCGTAAAGTGGAAGTCGGGCACGCGTTCTACGCCTAACCCTCGAAAATTTCCACCAAAACGGTGGACATCCTCCTGACTCAAACCAGGGCGGACTGCACCAGACTCCTCTCGGACATTCTCATTGCGCTTGGATTTCTCCTGGCTTGATTCGCTGGCACCCATCAATAGCCGCGCGAACAGTGTTGACCGTGTCTACACACAAAGAAGCCAAAATATACGTTTTTGGCCAGTCAAAAATAGAGGAACTTTCCGGCATATATCCGCATATCCCGGCATTTCTAGGATCAATATTTCACATTACATGGACTTAATAGACGCCATATTGTAAAGTCAATGCCAGTTTCTCCAGGAAGGTAGTCATGGCATCGAAAAAGGAAAAGCCCAAACGCAATGAGAATGTCCGAGAGGAGTCTGGTGCAGGCCGCTCTTATGTGAGTCAGACGGATGTTCCTGGGTTCTCACTCACGAACGCACTGAGGGTCCCTGAGGCACTTGATGCGAACTTCGCGCGCACCCCGGCGAAACCGCTTCGACTCGCGCAGGCAATGGATATGTCGCCGGGATCGTCGAGGTTCAGGATGTTGTGTGGTGCCGCTATCGCGTACGGGCTCACCGATGGCGGCTACAACGCGGACACTATTGGACTGACTGCACTTGGTCGCCGGATCGTCGCGCCGACAAGTGAAGGGGACGACCTTGCTGCCAAGCGCGAAGCCATACTGCGCCCGCGTGTACTCCGCGAGTTTCTCACTCGGTATAACGAGGCAAAGGTCCCTCCCGAACACATCGCGCGCAACGTCCTTGAAGAGATTGGAGTCCCACAGGACAAAACTGCTGAGGTCTACAAGCTGGTGATGGAGGGCGCCGAAGCGGTTGGATTTCTCCGTCAGGTGAAGGGCCAACTGTATGTGGATCTCGATTCCACTGTGGAGGCAGCTGCGAGTGAAGATTCAGGAGAAGGCGCAGGGCCGCTGGATGAGGCGTCTACCTCCTCGACTGCTAAGGCGCCAGCACCATCACCCATGACTGCAACAGCGCCCGCCGTGACGCCACTGAAGCACACCAGCCGGGTGTTCATCACGCACGGGAAAAATCAGGACATCGTTACTCAGCTTAAGGAACTGCTGACCTTCGGCGGATTCACGCCAGTGATCGCCATCGAGTCAGAGACGGTGTCGAAGCTACTGCCGGACAAGGTGATGGATGAGATGCGCGGTTGCAGCGCTGCAGTGATCCATGTGGGCGCCGAGCAGCGGATGATCGATGCAGACGGCAAAGAGCACCTCATGCTGAACCAAAATGTTCTGATCGAGATTGGCGCCGCAATGGCGCTATACGGGCGCAAGTTCATCATGCTGGTAGAGAAGGGCGCCAAGCTGCCGTCGAATCTCCGGGGGCTGTATGAGGTTCGATATGAAGGTGGCAAGTTGGACTACGAGTCCACCATGCGCCTGCTCAAAGCTTTCAATGATTTCAGGAGTTGAAAAGGTTAAAGGCTACTCACGGCCCGTGGACTTAGAAGGTCAAGCGCCGTCCAACAGCGCTCGATGCCACCACGGGCCGTGAGGAAAAGCCGGGATTCCAACACCCGGCCTGCCCCCTTATATTCTACACATCGTCAGGCGATAACCCTCAAGGAGCGAGAATGCCTATCCAAATGACGCAGCAGCAGATCGCCGAGTGGATACTGGAAATCCTGGTAGAGGAACTCAAGCTGAAGCCGGGGGACAGGCTGCCCGATCAGCTGCTCAAGGAACGGTATCGCGCCCGCAAGGGCGACAGTGGCGACATCAAGATTGGTCTTGAGCTTGCCACGGAACTGGAGTGGCTGACACTTGACGAATTTGCTCCAACGCAGTTCCGCCTAACCGAGCTAGGTTACGAGAGCTTTAGCTAGGTGCCCTCGTGGTGCCAATCTTTGTTCGGCGATTGTTGGTTTGCAGGGCATAATGCGTATTTTATAATAGAATCAATGAGTTAAAGAGAAACTTCGGAATGTCGTTTTCTATAAGGTATCTAAAAATAGACTTTAAGCCGCTTTAGGTCTATTTTATGAGACCTTATGAAAGCGACGAAAAACAAATCAGTCCTGCCGCTACGCCTGCGACAGGGCATTGCCAAGCTCGGCGCTGACATTGCCGTAGCGCGACGTAAGCGCTCCTTGACCATTGGCATGATGGCCGAGCGAATTGGCGTTCATAAAAATACCTACCTGAAAGTCGAGAAAGGCGATCCGACTGTCTCCTTCGGAATCTACGCCATGGCCCTTTTTGTTCTGGGGCTATCCGATGCACTCACGGCTCTAGCCGATCCTGGCCGAGATGACACTGGCCTCTTGCTCGACGCAGATCACTTGCCGAAACGCGTCCGTGCGCCTAAGGAACCTCAAGCGTTATGAAGCGCACGATCGGCGTGTTTCTCGGTGACGCCGGTCGTCGCATTGGCACGCTTCGCTTTGACAGCCAAGGCGCACGCCAAAGTGCCGCTTTCGAATACGACCGTCAGTGGCTTGCCGCTTCGGATCGATTCGCACTCGAGCCCGACCTGCCTTTGGTGACAGGCGCACAATTTCACAAGCCACCCGGCCGCGATGCATCGATATTTCATGGCGCCATAGCCGATACCGAACCGGATGGGTGGGCGCGTCGCGTTATTCTTCGTGATTACGCCAAACGCCGCGCATTAGCTCGGGCGGTCGGAGAAGCGCAGGACCACCACCAGCCGCTCACCCCTATCGACTTTCTTCTCGCGGTCGATGATGTCAATCGCGTAGGGGCGCTTCGATTTCAAGACGAGGAAGGTGTTTTCCAGCGTGCGACCGGTGAAGGACAGCGAACCGCACCGCCATTGATCGAGCTGTCTATGATGATGACTGCTAGTCGGGCGGTCGAGACCAACACCGAAACGGCAGAAGACCTTGCTTACCTTCGCGGTCGAGGGACTTCGCTGGGGGGGCTTCGACCAAAATGCTCTGTCATCGACTCTGATGGCGCGCTCAGCATTGGCAAGTTTCCGAGCATCGAGGATGAGCGGGCCGTTACCAAGGGCGAGGTCTTGGCGATGCAACTGGCAAAGGCGGCGGGGATCAATGCTTCGCAGGCACGGCTCATCGACAGCGACGGTATCCCCGTCACTCTGATTCGTAGATTCGATCGTACTGCCAAGGGGAGACTCATGTACGTCTCCGCCGCAACACTGCTTGGTGTGGACGTTGGAGCACCCACAGAACATACCTACACCGAAATAGTCGACGCAATACGTCAGCATGGAGCAGACGCACAAGCCGATATCGAAGAGCTTTGGCGCCGAATTGCCTTCTCGATCCTTATTAACAATGTTGATGATCACTTGCACAATCATGGGTTTCTTCATGTCGCAAAGGACCAATGGCGACTATCGCCGGCTTTCGATATCAATCCCTTCCCCGATCGTCAGCGTGAACTGAAAACATGGATCTCCGAAGAGGCGGGTCCAGCGGCTTCGATCGATGCGCTGATGGCGGTTGCAGCCTATTTCAAGCTGGATAAGGAAGCTGCTGTCGAAATACTTGCAGAGGTCGAACGGACCGTTTCAAATTGGCGCGTGCGTGGCCGCGAGCTTGGAATGAGCGCAGCAGAACTCGAGCAATTCGCCGATGCTTTTGAGCATCGCGAGCGAGAGGTCGCGCAGTCAATCGTCCGAGAAAGGAGGGGTTAAAAACCGGATTTGGATCTGCGACCCCCTAAGTTATAAAAATTCAAATCTGTTCAAACATGGCTAGCATGCTGTGGCCACTTTTGTACCAGCACAAGCAGATTTTCCACTTGTGTTACCGATGAAGATCGCGTTTGGCGTTCGTAAGATATTGATTGATAGGCATCGCTAGAAAGACCTGCGAGTTCGTAATGCGTGGGTCAGGGGTTCGAATCCTCTTTGCGGCACCATTCACCCCGTCCAACGAAGTCTGATAATTTCCAGCGACGTCTAGATCGCTCGGAAAATCCCTGGATTTCTAGGCTCAAACTTTCCACGTCCGTCGATGCGCGTTTTTCGACGTCGATTGACAGCCAGACATTCCTGGGGGTACTTCTGGGGTACTCGGGTCTTCCGCGATACCCCGGTACCCCCAAATTCGGAGCCGCGCGACCTGACGCGATTTCGTTCACGCAACCGTCACGTGAGGTCCGACCATGCCGCTCAGCGAGACCGTCATCCGCCAGACGAAGGCCGAGTCCAAAGCGATCAAACTGTTCGATGGACGCGGGTTGTTCCTTATCATCAAGCCCAACGGTGCCCGCGGTTGGCGGTTCAAGTACCGCATCGACGGTCGCGAGAAGCTGCTCTCGTTCGGCGTGTATCCCGACGTCCCGCTGAAGCTCGCCCGCGACCGTCGCGAGGCGGCGCGGCAGCAGCTCGCCTCCGGCATCGACCCGGGCACCAAGCGCAAGGCCGAGAAGGTCGCCCAGGGCAACACCTTCGAGGCCATCGCCCGTGAGTGGCTGGCGCTGCAAGAACCCAAGCTCGCGCCGGCGACGTTCGCCAAGGCGACTTGGACGCTCGAGACGCTGATCTTTCCTGGCCTCGGCAGGCGGCCGATCGCTAAGATCGCCGCGCCCGACCTGCTGGCGGTGCTGCGCAAGATCGAAGTGCGGGGGACCTACGAGACCGCCCACCGAGCGAAGCAACGCTGCGGCCAGGTGTTCCGGTACGCCATCGCCACCGGCCGCCGCCCACGACATCACCGCCGCCCTACGCGGTGCGCTGGCCCCCGTGGTGACGACGAACCATGCCGCCGTCACCGATCCCGCCCGCGTCGGTGAACTGCTGCGCGCCATCGACGGTTACCGGGGCAGTCTCGTGACGAGCTACGCGTTGAAACTCGCGCCGCTGACCTTCGTCCGCCCGGGTGAGCTGCGCCATGCGACGTGGTCCGAGCTGGCCCTCGACCAAAGCGAGTGGCGCATCCCCGCCGAACGCATGAAGATGCGCGAGGTCCACATCGTTCCCTTGAGCCGCCAGCCCGTCGAACTCCTGCGCGAGCTCCAATCGATCTCCGGCCGCAGCAGCTACGTCTTCCCGGCCCTCGGCAACGTGCATCGACCGATGAGCGAGAACACCGTCAACGCCGCGCTCCGGCGCTTGGGCTACGCGCACGACGAGATGACCGGCCACGGCTTCCGCTCGATGGCCTCGACACTGCTCAACGAACAGGGCTGGCACCCTGACCTCATCGAGCTGCAGCTCGCCCACGCCGAGCGCAACCAGGTCCGCGCCGCCTACAATCGAGCGCAACGCTTGGTCGAGCGGCGCAAGATGATGCAGGCGTGGGCGGATTATCTGGACCAGCTCAAACTCGCGACGGGCGGCTCGGCGAACGAACGGATGCAGGCGGCGTAGGCGACGAGAATTCGTCTAACGCTGGGGGTTTGGGCGCGACGCAACTACGGGCCCGGCAATAGCCTTCTCCTGCGCTTGGAACGCGATCTTCGGGCGTGACCTCTGTTTTTTCCCCGTGCGGCAATTGCCCAACAATGCGGTCCAATCTTCGGCGATGCCGGCGGACGAATCGGTTCGCGCGCTCCAGCGTAGCCCAGCGGACAGCGAAGTGCGCAGGTAAATGAATTCACTAGAAAGCACGGGGTCGGGGGATACCACGTTTTTTCCCCGTGGCGCGCGAAGGGGCGCCATAACCCATTGTGCAGACGTTGCTTTCGATAGGGAGTAACTCCCTATCTTTTATCTTGCTAACGTTTCCGTTCGCTTCTCCTGCACATTTTGCGAATCGAAACCGGTATGCGCGCTACCAGCCGAGCCGAACCGGCGGCGCCGCGTCCAGCGTGAGGGGGATCCCGCCGACGAGCGCCACCACCGCGATGGCGGAAAGCGGGGCCGTGTACGCCAATACGAAGGCGTCTCCGCAGTTCTTGGACGTCAAAAAATGAAAGCTTCCACTCGTCGTAAACGTCCCGAAAGTTTTGCCGCCGGCGTCGGTGCGGCCTCCGGATGGCGGCGAAGACGGCACGTAAGATTGCTCGGATGCACGGGACGCCGATCTACATCGTCGAGGACGGAAAAATCGTCGCAAAGAGGCCCTGATACTCCCAATGCGGTATTGGTGGGTCAATCAGAATCAGACCTACCGGCACGAGGTGGCGGGCGGCTATCTGTGGTCCCCGAAACGCAAGTCCAATGGCGGGGTCAACCCATTCTATGAGTCCATGCGAGAGGTCGCTCCCGGCGACATCATCCTATCGTTCGCCGACACCCGGATCGCCGCCATCGGCATCGCCCGATCCCACTGCTATGAATGCCCGAAGCCACCCGAATTTGGTTCGGCCGGCATGAATTGGGATGCGGTCGGGCGGAAGGTCGAGGTCAAATTTACGGAGTTGGGAAACCGAATTCGGCCGGCGGAGCACATGAAGATACTGGGTCCCCGACTGCCCAAGAAATACTCGCCGCTGCTGTCCGACGGGCGCGGAAGCCAGTCGGTGTACCTCGCAGAAATTCCGGTCGTGATGTTTGCGGCCTTGCGCGCTTTGATCGGATACGAGGCACGCCAAACCCTGGGGGTCGCCGAATCCTGGAACGATCTGGACACCGCCGCCGACACGCCTCTGCGCGACGTGTTCACCTGAGAGGATCACCTGCGGGAATCGATCGAGGGCGACGTCACGATCCCGGAGACCCAGCGGCAGGCCGTCATCCAGGCCCGACGGGGACAAGGGATCTTCAGGCAGAGGGTGTCCAACGTCGAACGAAAGTGCCGAATCACCGGCGTCAGCAACCCCGAGCACCTTCGGGCGAGTCACTGTAAACCGTGGCGGGACAGCTCGAACGAAGAGCGACTCGACGGAGAGAACGGCCTCCTGTTGACACCCAGCATCGACCATCTATTCGACCGAGGCTTCATAGGATTCGAGAGGAGCGGGGCGCTCCTGATTTCGCCCGTGGCGGACCGGAAATCGCTTGAACGAATGGGGGTGCGAACCGGTGCGCGATTGAACGTCGGCACGGTTGCCGAGGGACAGCGCCGGTATCTCGATTGGCATCAGGAATATGTGTTTCTGCAATCGCGGCTGAGCCGGGAACGGTAATCAGTGTCTCGGGGATTGTAGCGCTCGCTGTGTGCCGCTCGTCGGTAACCGATGGATCGGATTTCAATTGCGCTTGGGTGTCGCCGCGATCGCCAAGCCGAGTTCCACCCGATCATAAATGACTTTTGGCGCAATTCGGCCGTGCTCGCCAGGTTCGAGGCGAACAAGTCCATAGCCTGCCATCGTCTTCAGAGTTCGGGAAAGATTCGACTTCGCACGCCCCGTGAGCTGCGCCAATTCCTCGATCGAACCCGGCGCTGCCTCGCTGATAATCCGAAGCAGCTCCCGATTGCCAGCAGACAAAACTTTGGCAAAGGACTCGGTCGACGTGAACCAGACACGCGGTTCGTCGGCTACACGATGCTCGCCACGCGCCACCGCGAGCGTGCGCGCCTTCATTTCTGCGTACGTGGATATGCCTACTTTGAGCGTCTTCATGTGATCACACCTCGTTCTCGCAGTACGGAGTCGACTGCGTTCCAGAAATCTGCCAGGAGACTTGCCGCGTCTCGGTATTCGTAGGCTTTGATCGTACTCAGGCTGTGTCGATGGTCTTGGGGTCCGCCGAACTCCTGCCTGGCTACACGGTGAGCGTCATCAAAGCCTACCAATCGCTCTCCGTCAGGTCCGTGCAGCGTCAGCGAATAATCGAGTCCGTGCGGCTTCTCCAGCGACGCCGGCACGCGCGTCACCACGAACCTGACCCAGTGACCCCCTTCCGGATCGACCACGAGTGCCTGTCCGTCGAGATCCAGAAGCGTGTCCAGGCTCGGGTCGGGAGGTGCTGTCACTTTTGAAGGTTATCACACTGACATAACTCATGAAAGTCAAAGCAGGCGAGGCATATCGACTTGCTACGACAGGATTTTTCGTGGAACTCGGCACTGGATCGTTACCAACGCTTCTGAATTTGCACTGCGATGAGCCGTCCCACCGGAGAGGCGTTCGTCCCGTCGAACGGAATCCCGCTACGCCCGGTCGGCAGATCCGCTGCGGGAATCTGCAAATAGGGCGGCCTTTGATCCATCAAATTCTGGACGCTGAGACCCACCTGCCAATCGCTCCACGGCTTACCTTGCTTGGTCCCCGTCGAATATCCCAGATAGACATCCGCAGTCGTCCAGGAGCCAATCCTTTGCGGTGGGCTAAAAAGAGTGTTCTGATAGCCGTTCACATAGCTCAGCGACACATCGACCGTCGCCCCGCCCCTCGTCCAATTGAACCCCGACCGTCCCTTGAATTTCGGCGGCTCGCCCAGCGTATTGTCGACGGTGAACTCTGGTTCAGCCGCGATGGTCCGGATGCGGTCTGTTACCAAATATTGACCGGCGATCCATAGCCCGACGTCGCCGTAGTCAGTCCTCCAACCATAACGCGACGACATGTTCACCCCGGCCTCGCGCGTGGTCGCGGTATTCGCGAGCTGATCGTCCACGATAAAGTCCACGCCGGCTGGCCCAAGCCCCGCGTTGTCGCCCTGGAATCTACCGCCGGCAAAGTAGGCTTGCACGTACTGCAAATAATAGGGTTTGGCGTTGAGCGTAATGAATTGCAGCTGCGGCTGCGATGGGATCGGTTGTGCCTGAATGAGTTGGGTCTGGATCCGATTATCGAAGCGCAACCAAAATCCATTTGTTGAGAGCGTCAAACCCGGAAGAGGCGTCGGTTGATACTCGAATCCCAGAGTGACTGATGAAGCGTTCTCGGCATGCAAACCAGGATTTCCCCCATTGATGATCAAGGCATCCGTCTTGCTGGGCGAAGGTTCGCCGGAGGGAAACAAGGCCGTATACGCAGTGACGGGGGCCCCCAACTGCGAGAGCAGCGGCGACTTGAACGACGTGCTCGCCGTGCCCTTCAACCGCAGACCCGTCAGCGGCTCCCACAGCCAACCAATTTTCGGATTGTGGGTCGAGCCAAATCCCTGGTAATGGTCGAAGCGAAAAGCCCCGGACACCTCCAGGCGCCGCAATCCACGCGGCCCATCGGAAACGATCGGAGCGATCACCTCCGCATACCCGCTGGCCACGGTGCGGCTCTGCGACACCTCCGTATAGTTTTGGACGATATTGGTGACACTTTGAAAATCCTCGGAGCGAACGCTGGCTCCCCAGGATTCCTTGACGGTCCCGTCGCCTAGATCGGGGACCGGACCGCTCAATAGGATGTCCACGCCGCGCACATCCGAGTTCGCTTCCTCGCGGTCGAAACCGGAAACGCCATCGAACACTCCGTTTGCACCGCCCGTTACAGTGTCCGCAAGCTGCCGAATGCTGGAGTAATTGGCTGTCAGGGTGGCGTTCCACTGCTCGAACAGATGACGATCAACCGTCACGCTGGCTGCCGATTGCGTGACGTGTCCGGCGGAAAACTGGGGGCCGTTCACCGAGGAGTTGATTCCATTCTGGACACCATAATTCTCGAAGTGGCGGTCCGTGTAGAGAAGGTCGGCGGAGGTCATCAGACCATCGGCAACCTCTTGACGACCAGTGACGAAGACACTCTGCCGCCGATTCTCCGGAAGCAACGAGAAATGACCGCCTTGCGAGCCAATCCAGGACCGTTGGGACGCGTCCAGGCCGCCTTGGTCATCATATTCATAGTCGACCATCAGGTTGCCTGTGCTCCAAGACCGGCCGGCCACCTGAGACGCGGTAACCTCCGCGGCGCCCCCCTGCGTCGCCCGGCCATAGCGAAGCCCGGTTTCCTCACCCTCAAAGTTACGACGCGTGATGATATTGACGACCCCTGCCACGGCATCTGAGCCATAAATGGCGGAGGCGCCGTCATCCAATACTTCGATGTGATCGACCGCACTCAAGGGGATTTGTGAAATATCGACGATGGAACCGTCGAGCCCGCCCGCAGCGAGGCGACGCCCGTTTAGCAGCGTGAGCGTCGAGCCGGGGCCAAGGCCCTTCAGATTGAAGCCCGCGCCCCCGAACACGTTGCTCGACGCTCCCTGTTCGAAGCTGCCCAGCCCCGCATTGGTGTTGACCGTCGCCACGGTGTCGGTGCCAGCATAGTTTTCGGTCATCTTGCGACCGAATTGCTCCAGAGTCGCGCTGCCGGACTCCTGTATTTCCTCGCGCGTGTGGATGATCATTGAGGAACCGACCGGCGTCTCTCCCGGGATGTGCGTTCCGGTGACGACGATGGTCCTCAGCACCGCCTCACGCAGCCCCGTAGAATCCGGATCCGATGTGGTGTCATGCCGGACGGTATTAGAACTCTCGGTGGGAGACATTGCTGATCGCTCGACATCGTTGATCGATGGGGGATCTTCCGGTCGCGATGGTGTGACTAGAATGGCGCCGTCCGGATGCTCGATCAGTCGCAGGCTGTCACCCTCGACCAACCGATGAACGGCCGCCAACGTCGTCATTCGGCCGTCCACGCCTGGCGTCGTGAGCCCCTTTAGTTGATCCGCGTCGTATACCAGTTCCAACCGGAATTGCTTCGCCAGTTGTTCGAGCGCGTCCACCAGCAAGCCCGGGGGAATATCGATGTCGTGCAGATCCGCGTCCGCGGCGCGGGACACCTCGGCCGATTCGGTCGGAACGTAGCTGCACACCACCCACAGCAAGGTCACCGAAACGGCACTCATGAACCAGCGCCGTACGCCCAACATCCTGTCTTGGCTCATATCCGTCTCGTCTCTGACTCAGCGTCTTGTCAAACGGACGCTCGCGCCATCCTCGGCGACGTGGATCGGGAATCCATTCTGTAGGAGCCACAGGAACGCGTCAGAATCCGCGAAGCGGAAGCGGCCACCGATCCGCAGCGTGGCAATCGTCGGGTCCGCAATCACGATCCTGCGGGGGTTGTATCGGTTGAACTCGGCAATGGCCTCGGCGAGCGGCGTGTCATGAAAAACCACATAGCCGCTCCGCCAGCTCAATAAGTCCTCGGCCTGCCCGGGCTTCTCCGGCTCCACCAAGACCGTATCGTCACGCGTCTGCGCTGCCGAGCCGGCCGCCACGGCGGTTGCGGCCGAATGTGACAGCAGCGTCTCGCGGGACATTTTCACCCGTCCCTCGGTGACCATCACCCGGATATCGTCTTGATCGCGACGAACCGTGAACTGCGTGCCCACGGCGGTGACGCGTTTGTCGCCGCTTTCAACCACAAACGGCCGCGCGGGGTCCTTCTTCACTTCGAAGAAGGCTTCGCCCCGATCCAACCGGATGACGCGTCGAGCCGTCGTGAGATGAACGTGTATTTGGCTGTTGGTGTTCAACGTGACCGTCGAGCCGTCGGACAATGGCACGGTCGCCACCACGCCAACCTGAGTGCTGTATTCGGGAAGGTGGTTCACGGAGACCAGCCATAGGCTGACCGCGACCGTTACCGCGACGAGGCCCGCCGCCAGGGCAGCCGCACGCCGCCCGAGCCACCCCGGTTTTGAGGACCCGACTGAGGGTTCGCTAGTAGCGTCGCCCGCCTGAAATCTCCACGCGCCGCGCGGCGGAATTACACCTGCCGGAATCCCGGCGCCCAGCGCCTGGAGCCGACCCGAACGCTCCCAGGCAGCCACCAGCCGTAAATACGCGATGCGATGCGCGGTCGCCCCATTTAGCCATGCTTCCAGCGCCCGCTCGTCGGCCGCAGTCCATGAGTCACCCTCGCGCCGAGCGAACCACGCTGCCGCTGCCGCCTCAATATCGGCGCTAGTGTTGCTTGGATTCATGCTCAGATACCGCTTTCCCACGTGCGGGTTGGAACCGTTCGCTCACACCGAAGACCGCCTGCGCCAACGCCCGGACGCCTCGCCCCAATTGGCTTTCAACCGCTCCCTCGTCCAATCCGAGCCGCGCGGCGGTTTCGCGCTGCGATAGCCCCTCAACCCGGCGCAGCCACACGACGTTGCGGCATTTGTCGGACAGTGCGTCCAATGCCGCTGCCAATCGCTGCAATTCTTGTCGGGCATTTAACTGCCGCTCGGGCGACACGTGATCGACAAGAACGTTCAACCCGTCGACATCCGCGGTCGAGTCAATCGGCACGACACGGCTATGTCGCACCCGATCGGTCATCAAATTGCGCGCGGTCGCGAACAGGAACGCCTTGGGAGCCGTCGGGCGATTGTGGCGAGCGCTTTCGTAGACACGCACGTAAATGTCCTGCCGGAGATCCGGCACTTCGCTGGCATTCGGCCAGACCCGAGTCAAATAGCCGACCAACACGCCCTCATGAGGAAGGATTTCCGCGGTGAACCAGTGATCGAGATCCGTGAGCACGCACCCACGATACTGGGGAAATCAGCGGAAATATAGGGAAAGAAAAATATTCCGGCGGCCGCGAAGGATTTTACTGGGTTGCTCGTCTACAGCCCATGTGCCTGACGCAAATACCTTGCCGATGATCGATTACGACAGCAACCGAACCACCTTGGCCACGCTCGGTCAGCGCGACCATTCTACTTACCGGAGGAATGCGCCGTTCTCCCATCTCGTCATCGACCCGTTCTTCGATCCCCCTACGATCGAGGCCGTCATCGGCGGGGTGATTACCGTTGATTTTTCCGATTCGCAGCACGTTTACCATGGATTCGTGCGGGCGGCCGACGGCACGACAATCGTATTCGACTGCCCAGGGGTGAGTACCCATCTCGGCAATGGGACCTTTCCCATCAGCATCAATTCCGTCGGCGTGGTAGTCGGCTCCTACAACGACGCCAACGGAACGTCGCATGGCTTCCTGCGTGCCACAGATGGTCATATCGTGAGCTTTGATGTCGCTGACGCCCATTTCGGAACAGATCCCGCCGATATCAATACTGCAGGTATTGTCACCGGGGCCTACGGTGATGTTAACGGCATAAGCCACGGCTTTGTCCGAGGATCCGATGGGGTGATCGCCATGTTTGATGCCCCGGACGGCGCCAATGGCACCAATCCCAGCAGCACCAACGACCTCGGGGTCATCACAGGGACGGCGCGCACCGGCAGCGAGGTTCTACGAGGTTTCGTTCGCACTCCCGATGGGAAGATTGTGGAATTCGATGTGCCGGGGGCGGCCAATGGAATGGTTCCGACCAGCATCAATAGCGAAGGTGTAGTGGTCGGGTATTTCGTCGATGCCGGGGGAGCGCAACACGCCTTTGTACGATCTGTGGACGGCCAGATAACCGTCCTTGACGAACCTAACGGCAATGCCTCGCCGCCGTCCACGTCCGCCGTAAGCATTAATGCCGACGGATCGATCACGGGTGTTTACCTGGACGCCAAAAATGAGCGTCATGGATTCGCGTTATTGGCGGCGGGCTCAAGCAGCTCTCCAACCTCCGCGTCGCCATCCAGCGCCGCCTCGACCACGGCCGCCTCCAGTGTCATGAGCCAACCCTTGAGCAGTTCCGCATCCCAAAGCCCGTCCGGTAGCGGCGGCGGCGGCTCGATGAGCTCCTTAGCTCTCTTGCTCCTACTCGCACAGGTTGGCGCGACGGCTGCAGTTTCCAAGCGGCAATGGAGCACCTAGGTTGCCGCCGCACGCCATGTTTGGCACCACCCCCACGGCTGAGTTCGGAGTCAACCGACCGCATGTTCCGCCCTTAGGGCTCGACGCCCCTTGGCCGAGCTATGCGACGCTCCTGGCGGTCGACAGGACCCGCCTCTCGAACGTCGGGCGACGCTTCCGACTCAAGTGGGCCATGAGCCGAATTCGACGATATCAGGACGTCGTCGATGCGGCGGTGCGTAGCTCCCCGTGGGTATGGAAGACCCTCCAACGTCATCCGATTCTATTTCGCCCTCTGACCTCTGGATTCTTGGATGCTCGCCTGAATAATCAATGCCGTGCAGAGGCCTTTGCGTACGACCTACGCTTCACATCCACTTATGTTCAAGGCGCCTTCCCACGCTTCTTCCCGACCCAGCTGCAGGCGCCCTTGTGTGTCGATTTGCCTCAGTGCTATACCCTCATCCTGGATCTCAATTTGGACCATCCTCAAGAGGGGCTATGGCGATTGTCGCTGCAGAACGTGGACGAGCGGATCTTTTCGGTATGCTTTTCCGTCTTACCTGGACCAGAAATCTTCATTGGTGGTGTGCAGGGCGGGCGCTCCACCGCATTAGCCAACATGGTGGAGCAAATCCGCGCCGCCACCAAAGCATTCGAAGGCATTCGACCGCATTTTCTGCTGGTCGACGTGATTCGTACATTGGCCGCGGCGTGGAATGCTAAGACAATTCGCGGCATCCCCTCCCGACTTCAGCTCAAGGTTCGGTCAGGCGGCCGAGGACGGGCTGGTGTCCGATTCTCTTACGACGAATTCTTTCAAGACCTTGGCGCGGTGGCTACGCCCGATGATCTCTGGGCCATACCGACGACTACGATGGACCGTGATATTTCGGATGTCCCCTCGCGAAAGCGGGCTATGTACCGACGGCGGAAGGTTTTGCTTGACCATCTGAGGAAGGCCGTTAGGAGCCACTGGCTGGTTGAAACCGGTTGATTGTCGGCGCCTGCAGGGGGCACGCTATCTCGGACGCTCGACGAATAACCGAATAGCTTCCTCATACCCGCGAAATCGCAGTCCCTCGGGCGCCATTCGGACGAGGGCCTCCAGATCGCGGCTGTAGTCGGCGACCCGCGGGTCTCGCTCCAGCCACTGTCGGAGATCCCTATCTGTGGATTTGCCCGTCGATCCCGCCTTCCTCCCAAGGGCCTGTCCGGCTAACCCGGACAGGGCGAGGGCTCGAACCGGACAGCGGCGGGCGATCGTCCGGTGGCTGTCCGGCGGCGCCGGACAGGGTCGGGGATTCCAGCGGGACTTCGTCCGGCAGTGCTGCCTGCAGGTCCGTGCTGGGGCCGCCGCGGGGTCGCTTGCAGCCGATCAGCCAGCCGGCGGCGATGGCGGCAGCCCGGTGTTCCGCCACCGTGCTCTTGTCCAGGCCGGTGTCCTTCGCCAGGCGCCGCACGCCGACCCAGCAATGTGTACCGTCACGGTCCATGAACAGCGAATGCGCATAGAGCACGAGCCGGGTGGTCGGCGCCGGCCCGTAGCGGCTCATCACCGTCCTCATCCAGTGGTAGACGTCGTCACATCGTCGGGGCATTTCCCGACCCGACGTAGCGCTGCAATTCGGCGACGGTGATGTACGTGCGCCGGCCGTCCTTCTGGACGGCCAGGTGGCCGGCGCGGATGCGTTGGTATAAGGTGGCTCGGCTCATGCGCAGCATGCGCGCGGCCTCGACGATGTCGAACCGCAGGTAGGGCAGGGGTCGTTCGGAGAGGGACATAGACGCCTCGCAGTGTTGAGTGGCGTCTGAATAAATAATCCTCTTGTTCGCACGATGCAAACAGGTGTCAAGGCGGCTTTACACGTCCTACGCCTGAGCCCGCTCAACTACGCTGGACTACGCAAGCAGTCGGCGCCGCAACGTCGCCTGCAGAAAAGTTGCGCAACTTTTCAATGAAACCCTGGAATTACCGAAAGAAAAGTGATCGCCGGAGCGGGAAATGCCGCAAAAAATAGGGGTTTCCGTAGAGCTGGCGAGATGGCGGGGTGCTTTTGGGGGTAGCGAATTTTCCGAATCGGAGAATTGCCCTCCCGATCAACTGGTTGTCGCGCAACCTCGAATCCTCTTTGCGGCACCAATAAATCAATGACTTGCGCTTTCGGACTTGGCGCAAGATTTACCGTAAGTGCGGCGTAAGTGCAAGATGGGCAGGATTTGGGAAGGGAGTCCGGCGTCGCAAACGCTTATTGCGCGTCTTGCCAACCGACGTTGCCGATCATCTGAATCATCTACCAGAGCTGTCGTATTCGTCGCTGGAACTGTGCGCACTCGGCCGGCGCAGATTCCCGAGTGGTGCGTTGAAGGCTACGCCTGCTGCGCCAGGAGCTGAAAAATTAGATCGCTTCGACCCCGCGAGCTGGATATCGGAGCCTGCCTAAATCGACGCACTGAGCCGAGTTGGGTACGCGGTGTCGTCGTGTTCCCGGGGTGGTTCATCGAGCAGGGTTCCGCCGCGGCCCCGTGTGGGTCCTGGAGCCTAAGATGTTGCCGGGGTTCATCGAACAGGAGCCGACCTGCATGGCACCGGCGGACGTGGCGCTGACATCATTCCATTTGTCACGCTATGTGAGAGCCGAGACCGAGAAGGCAGCTTGACACTGGTTATTTGACGGACGCTCTAGGCGGAGCCCGTGGGAGAGTCGATATGCATTCATCCTACTTCGGCGGAACGGTCCGCTCGATATTAATGTGCTTTGCGCTGACCTTGTCCGTTGGCTTCGTTTGCGCAGCGACCACCAGTCCCTTGGATGTCGCGGTTGCCTTTCAACCGGACGGCTCAAAGGGTGAGAATGCCGCGTGGCTCGGCTACATTCTAGCGCGGGCTCACTTCGTCGATGAACACCATAGTCTATACGAACAGAAGCCGGGCCCGATTATTCCGACATTTACCGAAGAGCTGAGCGCTCGAACCGATGCCGTGAAAATCTACCGCGAGATGCTTGCAAAAGATCCATCAATGGATGTGCCGTACTTCGATGAGCTCAGTCGGGTGGACGTAAGCGCCTATATGCCCGAGTACGTCTGGACGTTCCTCCGTCAAACCACTTGGGTACAGCCGCCAAATTTACAGCTCGCTGCGTTCGAGGAATGGCGAAAAGCTCATTTGGTGAACCATCATGCGCTCACGAAGGGCAGCTTACAGTTCACGATTAGCCGTGGCGTCTAGTGGTGTGTGAGGTTCACCGCAAAATTCAAGGACTTCGTTCGAGCGCGCAGTTCGGGTGAGGAGATATCGCCGTCGCAAAGAGCGGGATTGGTATAAAGGCCTGGACCAGACTGCGGTACTTCAATCACGTAGCGACAATGGGAACTAGGGTGCCGTTCGATCGGGACAGGGAGGAATAGCTTACAATGTTTAGCCGCGGAATGAGTCGCTCGATCATCGGTCTCGTGCTGGCGTTGTCGGTGACGCTGCCGTCGATCGCATTTGGGCTCGGGACGTTTGCGGTAGAGCACCAAGCTCAAATGCATTGTCCGAAAGATACCGTAGTCTGGCTTAACCTACCGACGATGATTTGGCACTACAAGGGACAGCGTTGGTATGCCAATACGAAACACGGTGCGTTCGCGTGCCAGAACGAAGCTGCGGCGGGTGGGGCACGCGGTACGCGAAATGGCCAATGAGATCGGGCAACCGGCGCTGTTGGGAGTCTCCTCGGAATCACTCATGGGCGATGGAAACGCGCTCGATTAGAAATGGAGGATCGATAAACGGGACAAATTTACATACCGTCCCACCAGTGAACTTCATTTTTTTGCAAGCGTTATCCTGTTGATTTTATAATACTTTTTGTCACCATGGGAAAGCAATTAGGGGCGTACCTTCAAAACCAGCGTCAACTGATGCGAGGATGTCGCTTACGAGATTGACGACATGGACGACATGGACAATAATTAAGAAAGGGCTCTCCCGCAACGTACGAGCTTTTCATGTCTACCAAGACTTTTTTGCACTCTTCGAGCCAAGCCCCACGCCGTGCCATGAGCAGCACGGCACGCAAGCCGGTACAGCTGAGCAAAGCACGTAAGAGCGACGCCTTGTTCAAGGGCCGCGCCGCGCGCAAGTCGAGGGTTGCGAATCTTCGGAACCAAATTCTGTCCAAGATCGTCAGCGTCGTAACCGAGCACGTTGATTGCATCGACGATACCGAAGTACCCCGTGTGCTCAAGCAACTGGACGCCAGGCACAGTCTCGAACAGGCGCTGCGTGAGACCTTCGCTCACACCCAATATCGATCGACGGAGGGTGGAGCAATTCCGGCCGAAAATCAGCAGGCGCTCAACCGAGCCCAAGCACGCGCGGCGGTTGCCAAAATGGATTTGCTGAAACGAGCGGACATGTTAACCGGCGCGCAATTGGCCGAAAGACTCGGGCTGACTCGTGCCACGGTCGATAAACGGCGGACCGAGCGCAAACTACTGGCGCTCGATTTCGGCACCAAGCGCGGGTTTCGATATCCGGCGTGGCAGGGGGATCTGGTGCAGGACGCCGACGCGCGCGCCACCTTCGAGCAAGTGCTGCGCTTACTTGGCGCGGAGGGCAACTGGTCTCGGTATCGGTTCCTTACGCAAGTCGCCCCGGTGCTTGGGGGCGTCACCCCAACCGACGCGCTACGCGCTGGGCGTCGAGACGAGGTGCTGCGCGCCGCGGAGAGCTGGGCGGCGGGAGCTCAGGGCGGGGGATAACGACCCCCGCTATCCCATGCGGCTCCTCATCGCGCGCTCGTCGCGCGGGTATACGCGCGAATGGCACCCCTTGATCCGCCGTCAAAGGATTTTTCAAAGCTCATTCTCGTCACGACCGAGGTTGAGCCTTCATCACTGCTGCGCTTGGCGTCAACGAAACATCTATCAAGTGACCCCTTTCGGCGTGACCCAAAGCAATCGCACATCGGCCGGGCACAGGCATCGAAGCCGCATTAGTGATCCGTATTCGGTCCTGAAACGAAAGCCGGCGATCAACCTTTGCTTTCAGGCGAAGATCAGACAGCCACCATCGATGCGATGTCAGCCATGACGTCGCGCATTTATCCCGGCACACTCATAGCAGATCGCGCGTCTTATTCTCGATTTCTCCCTTCAGCGCCCTAAAGGAGCAGTTTCCGTCCGGCAAGGGGGCGAAATTTAGATTGTTTTCCGGCAAACTAACGCATATTTCTGATGTGAAAAACCCATCAACGGCGAGGGGGAGCGGTATGGCACGGGATGTGGAGATCACGGAGGCGAATCAGATCGGCGCGCGGCTCAAAGAGATCCGACGTGGACTCGAGCAGACCCTCGCCCAGGTCAGCAAATCGACCGGTGTATCAATTTCTAATCTATCGAAAATCGAAAACAGCCAGATTTCACCTTCCTTCGACATCATGAAGCGAATTTGCGATGGGCTAGGTGTCTCCATCGAGGACTTCGTACGGCCGGGAGCCAAAAGCGTGGTGTCCGGCCGCAAAACGGTGACGCGTCGCGATGACGGCGATCATTTCGCGAGCGGCCAATACGACTACCGCGCGCACTCCTCGGAACTGTCCCGTAAGGCCATGGTTCCGCTGGAGATTTTGGTGCGTGCTCGGTCGGTCGAGGAGTTCGACCACTGGAGCCAACATCGGGGCGAAGAATTCGTCTATGTGGTGAGTGGTGCCATCGAAGTGCACACTGAGCATTACGCCGCCTTCCGGCTCGATGCCGGTGAGAGCGCCTATTTCGACAGCAGCATGCGTCATGTCTACATCTCCGTGAGCAAGGAGAATGCCCACGTGCTCTCGGTGTCGCACGATCCAGGCATCCCGGAAGACATCTCCCATATGATGAATTCGTCCGTTCGGCCAGTCGACGCGGCGAAGAGATAAACGTTGCGGGCCTTAATTTTCTTATAAGAAAAAAAATCTTGGAAAACTGGGTGGTTGCCGTTAGCATGCCGCTCACACTCCATCGCCGCAGGTTTAGATGAAAATTCAATTGATCGAGGCGTCCGCCTTTCGTCTGCCAAATCGCCGCGACTTCAAATGGGCCGGATTGAACGGCGAATTAGGTCATTTCGTTCTAGTCCGCATTCGGACCGATGAGGGCATCACCGGCTACGGGGAGTCGACCCCATTGCCCGACTGGGGTGGTGACTTCGGGCGGCGCTCCGGCGAGACGGCAGCCACGGTTATCAGCATGATCAACGACATATTCGCGCCGGCGCTGCTCGGGACCGATCCCACGGCCGTGACGTCGGCACGGCAGCGCATGGATGGTCTGGTCGTCGGCAACCCCTATGCGAAATGCGCCATCGATATTGCGTTGCATGACCTTTGGGGCAAAAGCGTAGGACAGCCCATTTATCGATTGCTGGGAGGCAAGGTTCGAGAGACAGTTCCGGTGGCGCACATGATCGGTCTCATGAACGAGAAGGACGCCGCTGAGGAAGGCTTGACCGCCGTGAGCGATGGCGTGCGTGCCCTGCAGATCAAAGGCGGCGTCGATTCGGAGCGCGACATTCGGCTGGTGCGCACGTTGCGGCGCGAAGTGGGTCCGGGTGTCACACTGCGCCTCGATGCCAACCAGGGATATGGCCATCCAAAGCGAGCAAGGATCGTGGTGGATCGGTTGGTGGACGCGGGCGTCGACATGGTCGAGCAGCCTACCACTGGCCTCAGCTATCTCGCCGAGGTGACGGCGCACGCCAGGGTTCCCATCATTGCGGACGAATCGTGTTGGGATCTGGCCGACGCATTGGAGGTCGTGCAACGCCGTGCCGCTGATTGCATCTCGATCTATCTGGCAAAGGCCGGTGGTTTCGTCGGTGCGCGGGCGGTCGCCGCCGTGGCCGAGGCGCAGCGCATCCCTTGCGATATCAACGGCTCGATCGAGTCCGCGATCGGCAACGCTGCGAATACTCATTTCGTTTTGGCGCATCCGTCGGTCTCGCTCGCGTCCGTCATTCCCATCAGTGCGCCCAGCGGGGCGCATCCCTACCTCGCGGCCGGCCGCTACTACGAGGACGATGTCATCAGCAAGGCATTCGAAGTCAAAGACGGCGCCATTCTACCGCTCGATGGCCCGGGCCTCGGCATCGAGGTCGACGAATCTCGCTTGGCCAAGTATCGGTGCGATTGATGGCGGCCACCTTGCGCGTAGCTGCCGATGTCGGGGGCACCTTCACCGATATCGCCTGCCTCTCCGCCGATGGAGAGTTGTGCACGTGCAAGGTTCCATCGACGCCCGCCGATTATGCGCTAGCCGTGCTCGAGGGCATCCAGGCGCTAACCCGCGATCTCGGGGTGGATCCGGGCGATTACGCGGAAGTAAGTCATGCCTCGACAGTTGCCACGAACACCATCCTGGAGGGCAAGGGGGCGCGTACCGCGCTCGTGACCACGGCGGGATTTCGCGACGTGCTCGAATTGCGGCGTATCCGCGTCCCGCGACTTTACGAGCCGCTTTATGAAAAGCCAGCCCCGCTCGTGCCGCGCCGGCATCGCTACGAGGTCACGGAGCGGCTCGACGCAAAGGGCGACGTCGTACGTCCCTTGGATGAGGCTCGAGTTCACGCACTTGCGATCATCCTGGCACAGGCGCGCGTCGAATCGGTGGCCGTCTCACTATTACATTCCTACGTCAATCCTGCGCACGAACAACGGATCGCGACAATCCTGAAGGCGGCGCTGCCGGATTGCTTCGTCACGGTGTCGAGTGAAGTATTGCCCGAGATCCGCGAATACGAGCGCACCAGCACCACGGTCGTGAACGCCTATGTGGGCCCGGTGGTGACGCGCTACCTGAAGTCCCTGCAGCGGCGGCTTGCCGCCGACGGCATCGGTGCGCGGCTGGTCATGATGCAATCGAGCGGTGGAACCATCGATGTTCGGCAGGTTATCGAGAGGCCGGCCATCGTGGTGGAGAGTGGACCTGCGGCCGGCGTCATCGGGGCGGCGCGGCTGGGCGCACGCGCGGGCCATGACAGCATCATCACGTTCGACATGGGAGGCACGACCGCCAAGGCATCCCTCATCGATCGAGGTGAGATTGCCTCGACGGACGAATATGAAGTGGGCGGCGGCATTTCGATGAGCGGGGGCTTGGCGAAGGGCGGTGGCTACGCGATCAAGTTACCGGTCGTCGACGTCTCCGAAGTCGGCGCGGGAGGGGGCAGCATCGTGCGCATTGATGCCGGCAACGCGCTCAAGGTGGGTCCGGATAGCGCGGGTGCGGTGCCGGGACCGGCGTGCTATGGCAGGGGCGGAACCGAGGCGACCGTGACCGACGCGAATGTGGTGCTGGGCTATCTGAATCCGCAGGGACTTGCGGGCGGAACCGTCCCGATCGACGTCGCTCTGGCCCGCGCCTCGGTACAGGTCATTGCCGGACAGCTGGGACTGGGATTGATGGAAACCGCCTACGGAATCCATCGCCTCGCCAATGCGGCCATGACGCGGGCGGTCAAAGCGGTATCCACTTATCGGGGCCGCGATCCGCGCGGCTTCAGCTTGTTTGCTTTTGGCGGCAACGGGGGTATCCACGCCGCGAGCCTCGCCGACGATCTTCAGATCCGACAGGTGCTGGTGCCGCCGGCGGCGGGCGTGTTCAGCGCCGTTGGATTGTTGTGCGCGGACCGGGAGGCGCTGCGATCCGCGGCGTTCTTGCGTCCGTTGGACGCGGTAAACCTGGCCGACGCGCGCGCGCAATGCGCCGTGCTCGAGCGCCAGGCTCGCGCAGATTTGGGTGACTCGGAGGCGCCGGTGGTGCGCTGGCGCGCTGCCCTGCGCTATGCCGGGCAGGGCTTCGAGTTGGCGATCGAACTGCCGCAACGGGATGCGGACGCCGCCGACCCGGTCCAGGGTCTGCGCACGGCCTTCGAGTGCGAGTACCGACGCACCTACGGGCATGAACTCGCGGGCCACCGCCTGGAATTCGTGGCCGTGCGCGTATTCGCCGCGGTGCAGCCGTCCGGGACTCCCCTGGGAATGCGGATGCGGCTCGCGCAGCGCCCTACGCCCCTTGAATCGACTCGGGCGGTGTACTTCGGTGCGCCGCTTGGGCTGCTCGATACACCCGTCATCGGCCGTGAGGCGCTCGATGCGGTGCCACGACGTGGGCCGCTCATCATCGAGGAATATGAGGGGACCACGGTGGTTCCTCCTCACGCAACCGCAGGGCGCGACGCATTCGGCAACATCATCGTGGCATTGAGCGGAGCGCATTGACATGACGCTCAACATCGATCCGATATCGCTCGAGGTGTTTCGCAACGCATTCGAATCCAGCGCCGACCAAATGGCCTTGATCCTGATGCGCACCGCGCACTCGCCGATCGTTCGTGATGCCATGGACTTCTCCACGGCGATCTGCGACGCGTCCGGGCAGAACCTGGCGCAAGGACTGACCACGCCGATGCATCTCGGCAGCTTTGTCGACGCGATGCGCCATCTCATCCGCCAATACGAGGGACGCATCGCGACGGGCGACGTCTTCATCGCCAACGATCCCTATCTGGCGAGCGGTCAACATTTGCCGGACATCTATGTCGTGCGGCCCGTGTTCGAGGGGATGCGTCTGTGTGCTTGGGCCGCGACCATTGCTCATCACGTCGACGTCGGCGGCCTGGTGCCCGGCAGCAATTCGTTGGGGGCGGTCGAGATCCATCAGGAGGGCCTGCGCCTGCCGTTCGTCAAACTGGCGGAGGGCGGTGTCCTGAACGCCATCGTGCTCGACATCATTGCCGCCAACGTCCGCGTGCCCGATCAGGTCTTGGGCGACCTGCATGCGCAGATGGCGGCCTGCCTGGTGGGCGAGCGCGAAATGCTGGAGCTGTTCGCGCGCTACGGCGCCGACACCGTGATGATGTACGGCGATGCCCTGCAAGATTACTCGGAGCGGCTGGCACGCGCGGCGATCGCGAAGATTCCGGATGGCACTTACCGATTTTCGGATCACATCGACGGCTTGGGCGAGAACCCGCAACCGATACGGTTCGAGGTGCAATTGATCGTAAAGGGAGACGAACTCACCGCGGATTGGACCGGTACTTCGCCCCAGGTCAAAGGCGGAATCAACGCCCCGATCTCCTTCTGCAAGTCCAATGTCTACGCGGCCCTGCGATGCGTCATGCCGCTGGATGTCCCGAACTGCCATGGTTACACGCGTCCCATTCACGTGGTGGCACCGGAAGGGTCGGTGCTCAACGCCCGGTATCCAGCGCCGTGCGGGGCCCGTGGCATCACGGGTTATCGAATCGTCGACTGCGTTTTCGGCGCGCTGGCGCAAGCGCTGCCGGATGCGATTGCCGCCGATGGGGCCGGCGGCTCGACACTGCCGAGTTTCAGCGGTTGGCACGAGGGAAAACGCTTCGTGTTCTCCGAATGCATCATGGGAACCTGGGGTGCCACCTCGCGCCATGATGGTCAGGAAGGTGTGCCTCATATGGCATCCAATCAAGCCAATGTGCCGGTGGAAATGATCGAGTGCGATTATCCTATTCGAATCGAGCAGTACGGATACGCAGCCGACACCGGCGGTGCGGGCAAGTATCGCGGCGGTCTTGGCGTGGTGCGCGAGTACCGCATGCTGACGGATGAGGTGTATTTCGGCGTGCGTTCGGACAAGGCCGTGCATGCGCCTCACGGCTTGTTCGGTGGCGCCGCAGGCGCGCTGGCCCTCAATGTCATCCGGTCGGCGACAAGTGAGCGGAAGCTGCCGCCCATGCCCATGGTGCCCATCACCTTGAGCCGTGGCGAGGTCTATCGCCATGTGATGGCGGGAGGCGGAGGCTTCGGCGATCCGCTGGAGCGAGAACCGGAGAGCGTGCGCACCGATGTCCTGGATGGCAAGGTGTCTCCCGCGGGCGCTCGCAGCGCCTACGGCGTGGTTCTCGATGGCGACGTTCGGGTGGATACGGCCGCAACCCGGAGTCTCCGGGCATCGCGGGCGGCGTCCGGCCGCGCCACCGGAGCTTGAACACCGCCATGCACAGCGCCGCCGCACCCGTAAACTCCGACCTGGATCCCTTCTCGCCGGAATTCCGTGCGGACCCCTTCGAGCCCTATACTCGCCTGCGCGAGGCTGCGGCGCCCATCGTATGGCTCAACAAGTACTCGATCTGGGCAGTGTCCCGTTACCAAGCGGTGCGGGCCGTGCTCGACGACTGGAGGCGTTTCAGCAATGCGGGGGGCGGCGGTCTTGCCAATTATTTCCTCGAAAAGCCCTGGCGCCGCCCGAGCTTGATTCTGGAGGTCGATCCGCCCGAGCATCAGCGCACCCGGCGGGTGCTGATGCAGGCTCTCTCCGCTCACCGCTTGCAGCAAGTGCGCGTGACGTTCGAGGCGCAGGCCGACGCGCTCATCGATGAAGCCATCGAGCGAGGAGCGCTCGATGCGATACCCGATCTGGTGCAGCGCTTTCCGTTGACGGTATTTCCTGACGCGGTGGGGATGAGGCGCGAAGATCGCTCCCCCATGCTCGCCTATGGGGCGATGGTGTTCGGCGGATTTGGCCCGGTCACCCCCTGGTACCAGGACCTCATGAAGCAAGCGGATGCCGTCTCCGCGTGGATCATGGAGCGCTGCCAGCGCCAGGCGCTGTCCGCCGATGGTATCGGCGCCGCGATTTATGCGCATGCCGATGCAGGCGACATCGAGGAAGGGGAGGCCACGTTGTTGGTGCGCTCGTTGCTGTCGGCCGGTGTCGATACGACCATCGATTCGATCGGCCTCTGTCTGCGCTGTCTGGCGGAGCATCCCGAGCAGTGGGCTGTGTTGCGCGATAACCCCGGGATGGCGCGCCGGGCTTTCGAGGAGGCGACACGCTTCGACTCGTCGAGCCAGTCGCTGTTCCGCACCACGCTCGAGGATGTCGACTTCCAAGGAGTGCAGCTTAAAAAGCATCAAAAGGTCTTGGTGCTCATCGGCGCCGCAGGTCGCGATCCCGCGAAATGGCCGCAGCCGGACCGCTTCGACATCCAACGGCGCGTGACCGCGAGCCAGATTGGCTATGGCGCGGGAGTTCACAGTTGTGTCGCGCAGATGATGGCGCGGCTCGAAGGCGAAGTCTTCTTTGCCGCGCTCGCGCGCAAGGTGCAGGATATCGAACTCGTCGGACCGGCCGTGCTTCGGTTGCAACCCGGCCTGAGGGGCTTGAGCAGTTTACCGATCCGATTCACGCGAAAGACGATTTGAACGAGGCAACTCCATGGCAAACGTGATCGTGGCAGGCGGGGCGACGGGCATCGGACGGGCGTCGGTACGCGGCTTTCGCGCACGCGGCGACAACGTGCTGCTCGTGGATCATCGTCCAGAGGCGGCGGATCTCGCCGCCGAGCAAGCGTCGGGTGCGATTCGCTTCCTGCAGCGAGACCTGGCCGCGCCCGACGCTCCCCGCGAGATCGTGAGCGAGGCGGTCGAGACCTTTGGATCGCTCGATACCGTGTTGGTCACGGCGGCGCTCATGCTGTCCGCATCGCTGGGCGAGTGGACCTTCGACATGTGGGACCGAACCGTGGCGCTCAATCTGCGCATGCCGTTTTTTTTCGCGCAGGCGGCGGCCCCGGCGCTGGCGAAATCGGACAATGCCAGCATCACCTTCATTTCCTCGACGGGCGCACTGCGCGGCCATGCGGGCATGTCCGCCTATCAAGCGACCAAGGCGGGGCTGCCTGCGCTGTGCCGTAGTTTGACGGCGGAATTGGGGCCGCTCGGCATTCGCATCAATACGCTCATGCCCGGCTGGATAGACACTCCTTTCAACGATCCTTTCTGGTCCTTCCAAGCGGATCCCGTAGAGCGGCGCCGTCTGATCGAGGACCAAATTCCCCTGCGTCGCCAGGGCAACCCCGAGGAAGTCTCGTCCATGGTCTTGTTTCTCGCATCGCCGGCAGGCCGCTACATCGCCGGCACGTCCATCGTCATCGACGGCGGATATACGGCGGTGTGAGTGCGCATGCCTCTGATCGGTGAAGCGTTCTCATCGGCGGTACGCCCCGTCCTGCGTGGCCAGGTGGGTGCGGTGTCGGCGGCGCATCCGTTGGCGGTGTCCGCGGGGCAGGAGATGCTGGCCCGTGGCGGTTCGGCCGCGGATGCGGCGATTGCCGCTCAAGCCGTGTTGTGCGTGCTCATGCCCGATGCCTGTGGTCTCGGGGGCGACATGCTGGCGCTGGTGCAGACACCTGGCGCGGCAGCGCAAGCCGTCAATGGTACGGGGGCGGCACCCATGCGCCTCTCACGCGTTTCGGACGATGGGCCCGACAGCATCACGGTGCCGGGAATCGTGGACGGCTGGTGCTGCATGTCACGATTGCATGGCCTCGTGCCGTTGGCGCAGGTGCTCGAGCCGGCAATGCGGCTCGCGCGGTCGGGCATCCGAATCTCGGCGTCGCTATCGGTCACCGTTGCCAAACATCGTGAGCGACTGCTTCAGGGCGGCGCCGGCGGCTGGGGGTTGTTGGGCGCACGTGCCGGTGATCGGCTGCGCCAACCGGAACTCGGTGCGCTACTCGAATGCGTGGGCTCGGCGGGTCGCGCAGCTTTTTATGAGGGCGCCGCAGCCCGACGAATCGCCCACGCGATCGGCGTCCTGGGTGGCGCGCTCGACGAGAACGATCTGGCCGCACACGAGACCGTAATGGCCACGCCCATTGCGACGTGCTGGGACGAACTCACGGTGTCGACGCAACCGCCCATGACGCAGGGAATCCTGCTCAATATGTCGGTGCAAGCGCTGTCACGGCTCGGCGCGCTGGATGAGTCGGTCACCGATCATGCCGCGATCGAACTGACCAACGCCGCTTTCGCGTTCCGTGACCGAGTGGCAGAAGGGCCTTCGTTGCTCGAGCATGCGCTGCCGATCGATCTCGAGCGCGCGTCGAACCGAGGCGGTCCCCGTGCGTATTTGCATACCGCCGGAGTGGCCTGCGCGGATGCGCAAGGCATGGTGGTCTCATCGTTGGTGAGCGTCTTCGACGACTTTGGCTCCTGCGTGTTCGTGCCCGAGCTGGGCATAACGTTGAACAATCGTGCGGGCGGATTTACCGCGGGAGCCAACTCCGCTGCCTCCGGCAAGCGCCCGGTTCACACGTTGGCGCCGGTCCTGCTACAGACGCCGCAGGGCACCCTGGCGCTGGCAACGCCTGGGGCCGACGGCCAGGTTCAAACGCTGCTACAAGTTCTGATGGGTTTGCATCTCGACGACCTCGACCTAGCGCAAGCGATCGCCCGTCCGCGCTGGCGCAGCGAAAATGGTGTGCTGCTCATCGAGCAGAGCCATGCCGCCGTCGACCGGTTGCGCGCCCGTGGCCATCGTTTGACCCCCTGTACGGACGGTGATCTGCGCTTCGGTTCCGTGGTGAGCGCGGGCCATATCGATGGCGAGCCGATCGCGGTTGCCGATTGGCGGCGTCTGGCCGCGGCTGGTGTCGCTTGATACGGGCGGAGTTGCCTCGCCAGCGGGTTCCGGGCGCGCGCAACGAGATTCGGAGAACCGCCTTGACCCAAGCGCCCCGCGCCGGACGCCTCAGGAAAATATTTTTTATGTATAGAAGTTATTTTATTGACTTGCGCTCAGCCGGAACCAAGGATCGGACATGGCTTTCATAGAACACCATGGTCTTTGGACGGAACTGCAGCGTCGGTCGGCGGAGGATGTGCTGCGACGTATCGAGGCCGATGACACACGAGTCGTGCGATTTTCGTTTCCCGATCTCCATGGCATCTTGCGCGGCAAAGCGCTCCTGACCGCAGCGCTACCCGGGGCGTTCGCGGACGGGTGCGCGATCACCTCCAGCCTCTTGTTCAAAGATTCCTCGCATCGCACGGTAGTGCCGGTATTCGCGGCAGGTGCAGGCATCGGGGCGACGCGACTGCAGGGCGCGCGCGATGTCATCATGGTGCCAGATCCGACCACGTTTCGGGTCTTGCCGTGGTTGAGCTCTACGGGGTGGGTGCTGTGCGATCTCTACTATCCCGATGGTTCCCCCGTCGAGTTCGCACCGCGTCACCTGTTGCGACGCGCGCTCGCGGCGCTCGACACCGCGGGGCGCGAGTTCGTGACGGGACTCGAGGTCGAGTTTCATATCCTACGATTGGTGGACGCGCGACTTGGGCTCGAGGACGGCGGCCAACCGGGCACGCCGCCGGACGTCGAGCTGACCCACCAAGGCTACAATCATTTGACCGAGATACGTCTCGATCGAATCGAGCCGATCACCGAGATTTTGAGACAGCACTTGCTTGCACTCGGCATGGACCTGCATTCCATCGAGATCGAGTTCGGACCGAGTCAGGTCGAGTTCGTATTCCGGCCGGCACGCGGTATGAAATCGGCGGACGACATGGTTCTGTTTCGTAGCGCGGTCAAACAAATCTGTCGGCGCCACGGATTTCACGCGACGTTCATGTGCCGGCCCGCCTTTGCGAATGCAGCGGCGAGCGGATGGCATTTGCATCAGTCGCTCGTGGATTTGCAGGGCCGCAATCTTTTCGTTCCCGACCAGCCGGCTGAGCTGTTGTCGCCGCTCGGCCGCCACTACCTGGCGGGATTGATGGCGGGCGCGGCGGAGGCGGTCGCTTTCACGACGCCGACCGTGAACGGGTACAAGCGCTTCCGTGCCCATTCGCTCGCGCCGGATCGAATCGCGTGGGGCAGCGACAATCGGGGTGCCATGTTGCGCGTGATCGGTGCTGGCGCGAATCCCGCCGCAACCCGGATCGAAAACCGCATCGGTGAGCCGGCCGCGAATCCGTATCTCTACCTGGCTTCGCAGCTGGCCACGGGACTTCAAGGCATCGACAGAGCGGTAGACCCGCCGCTGCCGGTGGATGAGCCTTATGAGGCCGCTGCCACACTGTTGCCCGGCAGCCTCGGCGCCGCGCTGCAGACGCTGGATGGCGGCAGCCTGTTGCGCGAAGCGTTCGGTGACGACTTCATAGACTATTACCTGAGGGTAAAGCGTGCCGAAGTGCGCCGCTATGAAACCTGTGTGACGGACTGGGAAACGAGAGAATACATGGATATATTTTGATAATCGTGTCAGATCAATTGGGCGCTCAAGCGCTCTGCCTCCGCACATAACCGCGGCAGATATTTTTGCTGCAGCGACGAGAGAGAGCCTCCCTCGACCCGCATTCCCGTGTTCAGTGCGTAGGCGACGGCTCCGCCGCCGCGCCGAACCGGTACCGCCAGCGATTGGAATCCGAGTTCGGCTTCCTCCTCCGCCATGCCATAGCCGTCGGTCGCCACCTTCTCGAGGATCGAGCGCAATGTCGCCTTGTTGGTGACGGTGCGTGCGGTGATCGCCTTGGGACGAAGCCGTTTGAGAAATGTCTCGCGCTCCGTCTTCGATAGACCGGCCAGCAACACCCGCCCGACGGCGCTGCAGAATGCCGGCAGTCGCAAGCCGACGCCGGGCGCTTCCATGTACATCCGGCGAGGCGTGGCATAGGCGATCATTACCGCGTACTCGCCGTCCAATGCCGCCACCGAAAATGTATCACCGCATTCCTTCGCGAGACGCTCGCAGCAGGGCTGAAAAATCGCCGTTGCGGGACTGGCCGACAGATACGCCGAGGCAAGTTCGAGAATCCGGGGCGTTGGGCTGAAAAGGCGCCCTTGCTCCTGAATGTATCCCAGCTGGGTGAGGGTCAGGAGGGAGCGGCGGGCGGTGGCCCTCGGCAGATCGACTCGCCGCGCAACGTCGCTGAGCGTCAGCGCAGGCGCGTTTGAACCGAAGGTCCTGAGTATTTCCAGGCCTCGGGAGAGCGACTCCGAAAAGTCACGTCCCAGAGGGTTGGCGGCACGTTTGGCGGCGGCTAATGGTTTGAGCCTCGGCATCAGATTATTTCCGTTTAGAAAAAAAATGGAAGTTAAGAAAAAAATTCGTGCCTTCGCCAAGAATCTATGATTCAATCGCGAGATGTTCGCAATATACAGTGTTCGTTCGGTAGGTGAACACGCTTGATGACGCGTGCGCAGAACGAGGCGCTGACGCGCATGGGGGCTGGCTCACCGGCGCGCGGGCTGCTGTCCAAGTATTGGCAGCCCATCGTGTTGATCGAGGAACTGGTTGGTCCGCGACCTCTCAAGGCCGCGCGCATATTCGGTGTGGATCTCATCGTCTTCCGCGGCACCGACGGTCGGCTGGGTCTTCTCGATCGGAACTGTCCCCATCGCGGCGCGGACCTCGCGTTCGGGCGCCTCGAGGACGGCGGGGTGCGGTGCTTGTTCCATGGATGGCTGTTCGGCGCCGACGGTCGCTGCCTCGACACGCCGGGCGAGCCGCCCGAGAGTCGAATCTGCAGCCGGGTGCGTCAGAAATCGTATCCGGTTCAGGAGCGCGGCGGAATCGTCTTCGGCTTTCTGGGAGACGGCGAACCACCGGCTCTACCTGCACTCGATTGCTTCATTGCGCCCGACAGCCATGTGTTTGCCTTCAAGGGGCACTTGCAATGCAACTGGCTGCAGGCCGTCGAAGTGGGAGTCGACCCGGCGCACGCGAGTTTTCTGCATCGATTCTTCGATGACGACGCAGAGGATTCCTACGGCAGACAGTTTCGCGCGACCTCCGCCGACAGCGACATGCCGATGACCAAGGTCTTGAGGCTCTACCCGCAGCCCCGCATCGAAGTCGAGCCCATCGACATCGGACTACGGATCACGGCGTTGCGCGATATCGGCAACGGCAAGATGCACGTGCGCGTCACCAATCTGCTGTTCCCGCAGGCGTTCGTGATCCCCCTGTCGGAAACCATGAGCATCACGCAATGGCACGTGCCCGTGGACGATGTGAGCTGTTATTGGTTTGCGATCTTCACCAGTTTTACCGACGTCGTAGACAAACACACCATGCGCGAGCAGCGGCTGCGCCTGTACACGCTGCCAGACTACAAGCCGCGCTTGGGGCGTTTCAACGATTACGGCTTCGACCTCGAGGAGCAGGAGCGGCGCACGTATACCGGGATGGGCGAGGATATCAACGTGCATGACCAGTGGGCTGTCGAATCCCAGGGCGAAATTCAAGACCGTACACGTGAGCATCTGGGTCTGACGGATAAGGCCATCGTCGCCTTTCGGCAAATGCTGCTCACGGCCTTCCGGCAAGCTGCGGCCGGAGAGAGAGTGCCGATGGAACTCGATGCGGTGGCCGCTTCCCAGATCGAAGGCCCGTCGACCATGGACGGCATTGGTCCTGCCGATGGATGGGAAGACTATTGGCGCGCCGTGGACGCGCGACGGCGGCAGGGCGCCGTGCTCGCGTGGCGTGAGCGTACCGGCTGACGGATAAGAGTTTACGCAGATTCGATTCGAGACATAAAAAAGCTAAGGATCCTGGTACGCAGGTATTCAGTGTGGTGAGCAGTGGGGGGTTGAGGACGTTTTTTTAGTTTCATCTACTATAAAAGGGACCAACCGCAATGAATCTACCAAAGTTTGCGCGTGCCTTGCTGATGCTGGGCATGCTGCAAGAAGCTGCGTACGGCGACTCACCCGTCAGCGTTGATTGCAGTGTCTCCTCCGCGCCGGAGCAGTGCCTTCGAACGCCGAACAGCGCGCAAGCCACGGCACTCACACCTCAAGCTAATGAACTCGAAGGGATCGTCGTCACCGCGGAAAAGCGGGCTGAAGACATCAAGGAGGTGCCGCTCAGCGTCACCGTGATCAGCGGGGCTGCGCTGGAGAGCCAAAAAATCGAGAACTACGATGATCTCGCCCGTGTGGTGCCCGGTCTATCCGTCAGCGATGCAGGGGCACCGAACCTCGCCCGGCTGACGCTGCGTGGAGTGAGCTCGGCGCAAGGCACGGCAACGGTCGGCGTCTATCTCGACGATATTTCGCTCACGATCCCGAACCTATTCTTCACCGGCGCGACCTTGCCGCAACTCTTCGACTTGCAAGATGCGGAGGTCCTGCGGGGTCCCCAGGGAACTCTCTATGGCGCGAGCTCTCTCGGTGGCACGATCCGATTCACCAGCAACGCGCCCAAGCTGAACACGTTCGAGGGCAGCGTTCGCGCCGATCTTGCGGACACGAACGCTGCCGGACTCGACCATCTCGTCCAGGCCGTCGTGAACGTTCCTCTCATCGAGGACACGATGGCGTTGCGGATCGGCGTGCAGAGCAGCGACGACGCTGGCTATGTCAATCGCATCGGCGAGGCGGGCGCCTTCTACGCGGGAATGAACGACGACCGCACGACGTCGGCCCGTGCAACCTTGCTCATCAAACCTACGCAGGACCTGACCATCAAGCCGGCACTCCTTTGGCAGCAGTTCTCGACCGGCGGCACCGATGCATTCGATCTTTCGCTGCCGCGCTACGAACAGCAAAAGCTGAGCGGCGAGCCTGATACGGACCGACTGTTCGTCCCCAGCCTCACGCTCGATGCAGATCTGCACCAGGCCAATTTGATTTCCGTAACCAGCTACGTCAGCCGCACCAACGACCGTATCCAGGACGGACAGGCTTACAACAGCGGATACCTCGCCAGCGTCCTCGATCCGAGCTTTGGCTCCACCTTCGACGCGATCGCGGCGCTGCCGGGTCCCTACAGCAACCGGGTCTCATCGGAGCAATGGTCCGAAGAGTTGAGGCTTAGCTCAAAATCGATGATCGAGACCGGCCGGCCCTATGAGGGACAGATCGGTTTCTACTACTTCGACCAGGACATCCGTACCCTCGACGATGAATATGTGACGGGGCTGGCGACAACGCTGGAGAGCGTTTTCCCCGGGCAGACTCCGAGCGCAGTCCTCGGCGCGCCGCTGGTGAACGACGAACTCGGCTACTTTCACTATGACGACAAACAGCGCGAGACGGCGATATTTGGCGAAGCGTCTTATGAGCCCTTGTCCGGGCTGAAAGCGACTTTCGGGTTCCGGAAATCCTACGCCCATACGAGCTATGACCTGACCGAGGGCGGCTGGTTGGCCTTGGGCATCCCGGCCGCCTATTCGAAGGGCGACACCGAGCAACCATTCACACCGAAGTTCGCGCTGTCCTATGACGTCAACGAGGACGCCACCGTGTATACCACCGCTGCCAAAGGGTTTCGGCTGGGCGGGGCCGGTGCGCCGTTGCCGTCGAGCTGCGGAATATCGCTGTCGGGCTACGGGATTGCGAACGCGACCAACAGCTACAGCCCGGACTCGCTGTGGAGCTATGAAGGCGGCGCCAAATTCCGGACGTTCGGGAATCGCCTCAGCGTCAATGCGGACGGCTTCTACATCAATTGGAGCAATATTCAGCAGAGTCTGTACCTCCCCTCGTGCGGCTATGCCGCCACGGTCAATGCCGGCGATGCCCGAAGCTACGGAGGCGAGATCGAGGCTACGCTGCTGGTGACGCGCGACCTCTCGTTGGGGTTCAAGGGGTCGATCGATAACGCCAAGATCACGAAGGCCGCTGCGGGCACTGGTGCGAGCGACGGGGACTGGCTGCTCGACGTTCCAAAGTACAACCTGACGGTCGATGTCGATGACCGATACCCGATCACGCCGGCGCTCGGCGGCTATTTCCATACCGATGTGGATCGCGTCGGTGCAAGCTACGGTAGTTTCGACATCACCGACACCGATTACTATCGGCCGGCATATACGACGGTCAATATGAACCTCGGAGTGCAGACGGGCCGTTACGATCTCTCGCTCTTTGCGCGAAATCTTCTCGACGCCGATACGATCATCCAGCGGCCGGCACTGCTGTTCATCAATCAAGGGATCAGGATCCGGCCACGCACGATCGGACTGTCCGTACGTGCCAAGTTCTAGTATGGCCGCGCGTAGCCGGATGCTGAATGTGGCCGACTTGTGCCGGGGTGCAGCCGCGTTGTTGGTCTTCACGGCCAACGCGCAGGCCGGCTCCGTTCCACCGTCCGACCCGTGGGCCGGCGATGGTGGGGCACCCGGCTTCTACTCGTGGTCCGATCTGCTCGCCTCGCCCCCTGGGACGATGCTGCGCCATGAACCGTTGCCCGTCGCGTTCAGCCTGCCCGCCGCGGGCCGAGCCGAGCGCATCCTCTATGTCTCGAGCGACTGGAAGGACGGTCACGCCATCACTGTTTCAGGTGCGGTCTACTTCCCCATGGGAAATGCGCCGCCGGGAGGCTGGCCGATCGTGGCCTGGGCGCACGGGACGACCGGAGTGGCGGACGTTTGCGCGCCGTCGCTGCGGCCCCACTCGACCAGCGACAGTGCCTATCTGGATGCTTGGCTCGAACAGGGCTACGCCGTTGTCGCCACCGACTATCCAGGTCTCGGCACGCCGGGCCCGCACCCCTACCTGCTGTATCGCCCGGAGGGGCTCGCCGTGCTGGACAGTATTCGCGCCGGGTTGGGGGCGTGGCCTGCGCTCCTGAAGAATCAAGCGGTCGCGGTTGGACAATCTCAGGGTGCAGGTGCGGCGCTCGGCGCGGGTTATCTCTCCCGAAGCTACGCGTCCGGCGTCAATCTGGTCGGGGTGGTCGCGACGGGGATCGTCGCCGCGGTCGCCGACGTCAAAGGTGCGCCGCAGCTTCCGCAGACCGATTTCTATGCCGATCCTGACTACTACGACGCCGCATTTGCCATGTTGCACTTCCTCGGCACGGATCGCGCCATCGATCCGTCGATCGATCCGGATAAGTATGTTTCAAAGATCGGCCGTCCGCTCCTCCACTCGGGTCTCTCGGCTTGCATGTCGGACATGGTTAACGTCGCGAAAGCAGGTGGTGTTACCGCCGCCTCGATCTACAAAAAAAGCGTCGCGGCGCTCGATCGGATGGAGACTGTTCATGGTAGTTTCCCCACGGCAGAGATACCGGTTCCCGTCTTCGTGGGCACGGGCTTGGCTGATAGCGCCGCCGGCACCACCGGCCAATACAACTTTGTCTCCGCCATGTGCCGTGCGGGCGTGACCGTGGACTGGCGATACTATCCGCACGCCACGCACACGAGCGCTGTAAACCGATCGCTGGAGCATTCGAAACCGTTTGTTGCTGCGCTGATGGCCGGTCGGCCGGTAGAAAGCCGGTGCGCCGCGCTGGTTCCTCCGGGCCCGCTGCAAACGCCTGTAGAATAGAGGGAGGGATCAAGTAACATGCCGACCAACGTCGGCGACACAGTCAGCACCCCATGGCAGTCAAGAGCGAACCCAAGGAACCTCGAGATTTCGTCGGGTCGGTCAAGCATGTGCTCGACGTATTCAAGGCATTCGACCGGAATCACCAGCAGATGACGCTATCGGCAGTCTCCGAGCGCACCGGTATGACCCGCGCAGGCGCCCGACGATATTTATTGACGCTCGAGCATCTGGGCTATATCGCCAAGGATGATCGCCTGTTCCGCCTCACGGCCAAGGTACTCGATCTGGGTTTTGCGTTCATGGACACGATGCCGCTGACCGACCTGGCCCGGCCGTATCTACAGAGGATCACGCGCGAGACTGGCGAGATCGCGGGTCTCGCCGTGCTCGACCGCGGCGATATCATTCACTTGGTCGGCTCTACCGTGGAACGCCAGCTCGCACCCACGCTCGCGATCGGCCGGCGCTTCAATGCGCTCTATACGTCTTCGGGACGGGTGATCGTTGCCTTTCTGAATCCCGTGGGCCGCGAGGAATTGCTCAAAAGCGGCGTAATCGCTGCGATCACGCCGCATAGCCTCGCGAGCAGGGAACGCATCCGCGCGGAACTCGAGTTGGTGCAGCACCAAGGCTATGCGGTCGTCGATCAGGAAATGGAAGTGGGCATTCGCTCACTCGCCGTACCCGTGCTGGATAGAAAGGAGGCGCCGGTGGCGGCCGTCACCGTGCTCACGAACGTTGCGATGGTGACAAAGAGGCAACTCATCGAGCAGATCCTGCCCGTCGTACGGCGCATCGTCCGCGAGATCCCGACCCAGGCGCCTTGAGAGCCTCTACTCGAACAGCATTGGACTCGTGATCAGCAGCTCCGACCCGTCGCGGGTGACGATCACGCTGTTCTCGAACCCGGCCTGACCGACACCATCACGCGCGAAAAACATTTCCACACTGATGACCATGTTTTCGCGCAAGACGAACTCCGCATCCGGGCCCACGCGCACCGAAATGCTGGGCGCCTCGAAAAACAAACCATTGCCGTGGCCGTACACCGGCCACTCGCGCGTGAGATCACTTGGCTCGCCGCCGAACTGCGCCGTGAGCCGATCGCCGATTGCGACCAGCTCGTGCACCTTGACACCGGCGCGCACGGCAGCGAGCACGGTGCTCACCGCCTCGGCATTGGCCTCGAGCAGGGCGCGCTGCGGCGGACTGGGGTGGGCGCCGCACACCACCGTGCGTCCTGGGCCGAGCCAATAGCCCTGAAACATCGGCCCGGTGACCCACGCGCGCGCGAGTTCGTCGGCCGCGGGAGTCTGCTGGTTGTAGCCGACCACAGGATCGCTCGCCAGATGCTTCAGCTGTGCGCCGTGACTGATTGCCAGCTGATGCACGTGGCCGCCGCCGCGCGTCACCTGCCGCGCGGCCTCGCCGGCTGCTTCGGCCTGTGAACGGCCGGCGATCAGCGCCTGCGCGAGGGCCGTGATGGCAGCGCTTGCAGTCTTTCCTGCACAGCGGAAGGCCTCCAGCTCGCGCGCACTCTTTATCAGGCGCACCTCGCGCACCAGGTCATCGGCTATGACCCACTGCACCTGCGGCGTCAGCGCCTGCAGCCGCGACCAATATTTCATCGGGATCAGGTCGGTTCCGACCAGCCCAACCTTCCGGCTGCCCGCCGCGGCAAGTCGATGCGCGACGGCTTCAAAGGTATTGGAGCAGGCCTGCACGCGATCCGTGGCGATCAGTTCGTGCCGTAGATCCTGCATGTCGGCAAACAGCTCGGGCGTTTGACCGACCTGTAACACGACGGCCGAGAACCCCTGCGGTCCGTTTCGGCCTTGTCCCGGCTGATTGCCGTAGTAATTGGCCAGGTACAGGAGGTCTGCGCAGCGATCATAGGTGCCGGCCGAACGGCTCCAGACCACCACCAGATCCAGCCCGCGTTGCTGCATGGCCTGCTGCACACGGTGCCAGCGCTGCGCATACTCCTCGAGCGAAAAAAAGCGCGAACTCACCGTGGTGCTCATGGCAACGTCGGCGAGATGAGCGCGCAGGATTGCGCGACCGGTGGGGCGGACGCAGCCGCCGCCGTGGCGAGCTCACGGGGTAGCAGTCGCGCCGCATAGACAATGAGCGCCACGCCCGCGACGGCGCCCGACAGCGTCAACGTCAGCGACACGCGCACGGCCTCGCCGCCATACCGCCCGGCAAGGGCATCGTTGAGTAGGCCAGCCAGCAGGGGACCCGCGCCGGGCCCAATGAGGTTGAGCAGCAGGTACACCAGGGCTGTCGCCTGCGCGCGTAGCCGCACCGGCATCAGCCGCTGCGTAATGGCGATCAGCGGCGCCATGTAGGCTCCCGCAAACACCACGGTCACGAAGTAAAACACGAACATGCCTGTGCCATTGGTGTGCAAAAATAGGTACATCGACGGCACCATCGCGCCTGCCGACAGAGCCGGTATCCATAGGTACCAGCGCTCATCGTGCCTTCCCAGGCGGTCCGCGAGTACACCACCGGCCAGCGTGCCGAGGATTCCACCGACACCCTCGACGGTACCCGTCCACGCCCCCACGGCGCTGCTGCCCATGTGATAGAGGCGCATCAAATAAACCGGGGTCCAGGTCTCGAAGGCGTTGCCGGACAACGAGCACAGGCCCAAGCCCGCACCGTAGGCAAGGAAGCATTTGCACGCCAGCAGCGTCCGAACCGTGTCCGGCAGCGATTGCAGTCCTGGTTCTTCGGCCGATGCGTCCTGCTGGCCGCGCACGGGCTCGCGTACCGTGACGCGCACGATCACGGCCATCAGCACGCCCGGCAAACCGACCAGCATCAGCGCTGAACGCCAACCGTAATGCTCGCTTGCCCAGCCACCAATCGACAGGCCCATTGCCATTCCGATGGAGATGCCAAGTCCATAGATCGCGAATGCGGTCGCGCGTCGGTGCGACGGAAAATAATCCGCGATGAGTGAACTCGCCGCCGGACTGCAGGCCGATTCACCGAGCGCGACGCCAACGCGAGCCGCGATCAGCTGCGCGAAATTCCGTGCGAGTCCCGACACGGCCGTCATCGCACTCCAGACGACCATTCCGAGCGAGATCAGCGAGCGGCGTGAGCCTCGATCGGCCCAGCGTGCGATGGGCACGCCGGCAAGCGAGTACACGAGCGCAAAGGCGAACCCGGACAGCAACCCCAGCTCGCCGTCCGATAATCGCAGATCCTGCTTAATCGGTTGCAAGAGGATCACCAGCACATAGCGATCCATCCAATTGAAGCTGTAGACGGCGACCAGCATCGCGAGCACGTACCAGGAGTACATGGGCTGGTGGGGCTCGGCGTTGCGGACCACGAATGGACTTGTATCTGGCAATTGTTGCTACCTACACAAGCGGTACGGCGGGAGCGATTCGATGATAGTCGAGCCGCCGATTACAGTTGGGGCATTGTGCCACCAAATTGCAGCTGTTACTATTTGCGCACAATAGTTCGTATTACGAACTACAGCGCTTCTCTCGCTTTCATCGGTTCATGAACTCTCCAACGCACTCAATATCCGCCAGACCCCGCCGCTCGGTAATCGAGGGTAACCCTGCGTTGCTGGTGCTGGGCGGGGCGGATGTATATCGACCATTTGCACCGCTGCTGAACGCCGCACGCAGCCTATCCATCCCCGTCATCTTTGCCACTGTCGACGCTGAGACCTGCGGACCGACTGGGTCGGCGGTGCTTGCCGGCGAGGGGAGGATCCATCCTCCCTGCCTGTCTGCATTTCTCGGCACGCCGTTATCACTGTTGCTGGCTCGACTGAATGCGCAGACGCTACTGTTGGCAGGCGGCCGAACCAGTGTGGAAGTCCACTATTCATTCGTCGATGCGCACCAGAACGACTTTTTTTGCCGGTTGGCGGAGGACTGCATGGCGGGTGCGTCACCGGCGGCCCACGAGGCGGCTTTGAAAGCCATGGAATATTTGCAGACCGGCGCCCGCCAGAGCAGCACGACGCTAGTGGCTGCCCTGCAAGCTTTCGAAGCCCGGCGCTCGAGCAAATGAGCGCAATGGCGAAGATCGTGACCGGTGCCCACACCAGCAGCCTCTTGCCCGGCAAGCTGGTGCTGCTGGTCATCGATGTGCAGGGAGAGCTTACGGGTACGCGCTACGACGTTGCTCGGGATTTTCCGATGCCGAACTTCAATGAGTACATGCGGCGTATTCCGGCGGTGATCGCGGCTGCACGCGCCAGGAGCGTGCCAATCATCTACATGCAAGAGGTGCATCATCCAAGTCTGATCGACTTCGGCCGTGAACTGGATGGATTCGAACGCGTGCACTGCCTCGAAAATGCACCGGACACCGCAATTTCCCCGGAAGTGCAGTTGCGCCCGGAAAGCTTTCACATACGTAAAAGACGCTATTCGTCCTTTTTTTGCACCGAGCTGGATATCTATCTGCGCGGCCTCGAGGCGGCGACGCTGCTGATGGTCGGTGGTTTCACCGACGTCTGCGTGCACTACACTTTCGCCGACGCCCATCAGCGCGGTTACGTTTGCCGCGTCGTTGAAGACTGCGTCGCGGGCTCCTCATTTGAGGCGCATCAAACAGCACTGCAGGCCATGGAGTTCCTGCAGCCTGGCAGCCGTTGCCGACGGGATGAAGTCATCGCGCAGATGGCTGTCATAGCGCCGCCACGCTGACGCCGCGAGCGGGGTCGGTACGGCAATGTCTGCTCAACGGGATCGGGGGCGAGTGAAAACTTCCTCGCGCTGATAAGGGTCCTCAGACGCAGTTCATCATTCCGAGGGTGCGGTGAAAAAGAAGAAAAAAAGCACCGCAATGTAGCAATTCGACGGCCCCCTGGTTCCAAGACGTCGGTGCTTGATGCTTTCACGGAAAGTGACCTGGAGGAGTGGGGCCCAACGTTCGGTCGATGTTCAAGCGCCACCATCTTCCAAAACATTCGGCATCAACTTAATCGTGCCGGCTGCCCATCCCTCATGTATTGACACGGCCTCGACCCACTCCAGACATCGACCTTTCCGCGCGAGCGCTCGACAACGATGCCGCTGCGACACTGGAAGTCATCCGCAAGATCTCGGCAATAGCTCTCGATGATGGTCTTATCTTCGATTCCGCCAGCGCTACTGCTGAGGCTATCCGGGAAGATGAGAACCACAGCGGAGTTCGCGTTACGTTAGGCGGAACGCTGTTTTTCCACTCATGCTCCCCATGTGCTCTCTCTCTTTCGCTGGCGACTCTTCGCGGATACGTGTCAGTACTATCGCATTTTTGTGGCGCGCATGGCAGCATACAACCCGGCGTAAAAAACCCTGCCGACCCAGCAACTTCTCGCGTGGTACCTCCATGTCGATGCCGACTTACCTTGTTGCTCTTCGCGAGGCCTATGACGGTGAGATGGAGGGCGAGGCGGTATACCGGCGTCTGTCTGGGCTTAGTGAAGACTCGGATCAACGCAAGAAGTTCGCGACGATCGCGGATGTCGAGCACCGCACTCACCGTATCCTGCACGCGGCCGCGTCGCGCCTCGGCATCGAACCCGCCATGGAAGGAATCGGAGCGAAGGCTGCGCGCCGCGCCGAGGAGCTAAACCAACTCACATGGCCGGAGTTCGTCGCCAAGGCGACCGTGGATTGGCCGCCGTACATCGAGCGTTTCGAGACGGTGGAGCGCATGGCCCCAGCCGCCGATGCGCTCGCAGCTCGCCAGTTAGTCGAGCACGAACGCGCGTTAGTGGAATTTGTCCGCTTGGAGGAGCAGCACTCAGATGAATCCTTGCGGCCGCTGCAAGAGTTTTTGGCCGACACTCGTGGTGAGCCGACCCAATGAGTCAAGCATCTCGCAACTTGTTCTGGGTGTTCGCGTGAATGCGCCGCTGCGCGGCTTACGCGTGGTGGAATTCGAAGGACTGGGGCCTGGGCCACTGGTCGGCCGATTGCTCGCCGATATGGGCGCCGAAGTCACACTGATTCGGCGCCCGCAAAGCGGCGCTGTTGCGAATCAGTTCGACGCTGGCGACAGGGACGTACTCCGCCACGGTAAGATCGGCGTCGCACTGAACCTCAAGCAACCGTCGGACGTGGCCAAGGCACTTGACTATGTCGCGTCGTCCGACGCGTTGATCGAGGGAAACCGCCCGGGCGTGATGGAACGCCTCGGTTTGGGACCCGCTCAATGTGCGGCGCGAAACCCAAAGCTCGTATACGGGCGCATGACGGGGTGGGGTCAGAACGGACCGCTGGCTCAAGCGGCTGGGCATGATCTGAACTACGTGGCGTTATCGGGGTTGCTGTCGCTCTCGGCGCATCGTGGCGAACGCCCCATCATACCGCCGACGGTGCTGGGCGACGCCTCGGGTGCTCTGGGGCTGGCATTCGGTATCGTCTGTGCGTTGTTCGATGTCCGCCGCACGGGGCAGGGCCGCGTGGTCGACGCCGCCATCGTCGATGTCATGGGCATGCTAGGGACGATCGCAATGTGGGTGCGCGCGAGTGGGCACCTGGATGGCCCCGGCCCGAGCGTGTTTTACGATTCGCCGTTTTACGACGTATACGCATGCGCCGATGGGCGGTATATCTCGGTAGCCGCGCTGGAGCCGCAATTCTATGCGCTGCTGATCAAGGCGCTCGGCTTCAATGACGTGGATCTGAATGCTCAAAACGACGAGAGTGCGTGGCCCGCGCTCAAGTCGCGGTTCAAGGAGACCTTCGCCTCGCGGCCATCCGCTCACTGGCGGGAAGTCCTCGAGGGTACGGATGCATGTTTTGCTCCGGTCCTCAGTGTGAGTGAGGCGGTCAATCATCCGCACAACGTGGCACGCGAGATATTCCGGGTCGATGACGGGGGCACGGTCACCGTCAACGTGGCGCCGCGATTTTTGCCCCTCGGCTAGCCCTGAAAATACTGTGGCCACGACAGTGTAAGTCGAGAGGCAGGTGGAATGTTATCGCGAGCAATCATCAGGCTTCATGTGGATGAATGATCTCAAAAACGCGGGGTCAGGGGATACTGCATCAGGGTCCCACGAGGCGCGGAAGGCCGCCATAACCCATTGCGCAGACATGGCTTTGGGTAGAGGGTGACTCCCTGCCTTTTATCTTGCTCGCTCGTTCTCGCATTCCTGCTCGCATTTCCGGGCACTTCGCGAATCGTAGCCGCGGAGGGCACTACATACCCAAGCGGGACGGACGGATCATTGGGTTGTACTATCGCATTGACTAGCGTCCCTGTCTCAGGGATATGATCGCGTCGCAGCCGGAATAAGGACCAGTCCCCTACATCGAAATGTCCGTGAGGATCCACCAATTGTCTGCGCTTGATGCCGTCGCGAGCATGAAGAGCACCGTGACAGGGTTGAGCGACGTCGAAGTCGAACGCCGCCTGCACGAATTCGGTCTCAACGAAGTGGAGAAAGTGGCCGGCGTGCCTCTGGGGCTGCGGCTCGTGAAGGAGTTCATTACCTTTTTCTCGCTCCTGCTGTGGGTCGCCGCCGGGCTGGCTTTCTTCGCCGAATGGAGCGAGCCGGGGGAAGGTATGGCGAAAGTGGGTTACGCCATCGTGATCGTCATTCTGGTGAGCGGGCTATTCTCCTTCTGGCAAGAGTATCGCGTTGAACAGACGCTCGCGGCGCTGCGCAAACTGCTGCCGCAACAGGCCCAGGTGTTGCGCGATGGTGCGGTCATCCGAGTGCCTGCGACGCAGCTGGTGCCGGGGGACATCGTCCATTTGGAGCAGGGCGATAACATCCCCGCAGACTGCCGGCTGATCGAGGCGTTTAGCGCACGAGTCAATAACGCGGCCGTCACCGGTGAGTCCCTGCCGAGGGTACGGGAGGCCGACGCCTCCACGGCCGATGACTTGATCGACAGCGAGAACGTCATGCTCGCCGGCACGTCGATGGTGTCCGGGCGGGCTAAAGCGGTCGTCTTCGCCACCGGCATGCACACGGAATTCGGCAAGATTGCGCATCTTACCCAAACAGCGGGGGAGGAGGTCTCGCCGCTGCGCAAGGAGATCGCCCACCTAAGCCGTTTGACTGCATTGCTCGCCGTTCTGATCAGTGTCATATTTTTCTCGCTCGGCTGGATGATCGGAATCCCCTTCTGGAAGGACTTCATCTTTGCCATCGGCATCATCGTCGCCATGGTGCCTGAAGGGCTGCTTCCGACGTTGACCTTGGCTCTCGTGCTGGCCACCCAGCGTATGGCGAAGCGCAACGTCCTTATCCGTTACCTGCCGTCGGTCGAGACACTCGGCTCCACGACCGTCATTTGCAGTGACAAGACCGGGACGCTGACCCAGAACCACATGATGGTTCGGCAACTGTATCTTGGGGAAACGTTCGATTTGGCTGCCGCGGAACAACAGGCACTATGCCTTGCGACCCGCTACCGACCCTTTCTTCTGGCAGCTCGGATGTGCGAGGATCTGAAGGAAACGGACAATCAGGGGATGCTGACCTTTCGCGGCGACCCGATGGAGGTCGCACTGGCAGAAATGTCGGTGCACTTCGTCTCAAATCTCCCGCGCTATCCTCGATTGGACGAGATCCCGTTCGACGCCGACCGCATGCGGATGTGCACCGTGCATCAAGCGCCCGAAGGACTTGTTCTCTACTGCAAGGGCGCGCCCGAGTCGGTACTTCCTCTCTGCCGACACATCCTTAATGACGAGAAGATTCAGCCGCTTAGCGTTGAGGGCAAGGCGAGCATCGTGAAGGCTCAAGACGCGATGGCGCAGCGAGGCCTGCGGGTGTTGGCCTTTGCCTACAGGAAGCTGGCGGTCGGTTACGACCGTAAAGCGCTTGAGGAGGACCTGGTTTTTGCCGGCCTGGCGGGGCTGGAAGACCCGCCCCGGCCTGAAGTGCCGAACGCACTCCGTAAGTGCCAGGAAGCCGGCATCAGGGTCATCATGGTCACTGGCGACCACCCCCGGACCGCTACGGCGATCGCACGCGAAATCGGGCTGGTGAAGTCCGACAATCCGACGGTCATCACCGGTGAGCAGCTCAAACGGTACTCGAAGATCCAGCTTCAGCTTGCCTTGGATGCCCCGGAGATCGTCTTTGCGCGGATCGTCGCCGACCAGAAGATGCGAATCGTGGAGGCATTGAGGGACAAGAAGCAGATCGTGGCCGTGACCGGCGACGGAGTCAACGATGCACCGGCGCTCAAAGCTGCGCATATCGGTATCGCCATGGGCATTGCCGGCACTGACGTAGCTAAGGAAGCCGCCGACATGGTTCTGCTCGATGACAACTTCGCCAGCATCGTGAGTGCCGTTGAGGAGGGGCGCGCCGTATTCGAAAATATCCGCAAATTCCTGACATACGTCCTGGTCCATAACGTGGCGGAGTTGATTCCTTACCTGGGCTTTCTGCTGTTCCAGATCCCCTTGGCGCTGACACCCGTTCAAGCGCTGTCCATCGACATGGGTTCCGACACGTTGACCGCCCTAGGACTCGGTGTCGAGAAGCCCGCCCCGCAAATCATGCGTCGCCCCCCTCGGCCACACGGCGAGAGGCTCATGAACTGGCGTTTGGCGTTCCGTGCCTATCTCTTCCTGGGCCTGATAGAGGCGGCTGGAGCGATGGCGGCCTTCTTCTTCGTGCTCAACGTCGCCGGATGGAAGTATGGGCAAAACCTGGCTGCAAAGGATCCCGTTTACCTGCAGGCCACTACCGCCTGCTTGGGCACCATCATCGTGATGCAGATCGTCAATGTGTTCCTGTGCAGAAGCTCAACCCGATCCGCGTTCTCAACCGGGCTTCGTGGCAATACGCTGATTATCATCGGAGTGGTATCGGAAATCGCCATCCTTCTTTTGATCGCCTATACGCCTTGGGGAAACTCTATTCTCGGAACGGCGCCCGTTGGAGGAAAGGTCTGGGGCGTCATAATGCCTTTCGCGATAGCGATGTTCTTGTTGGAGGAGCTGCGCAAGTGGCTTGCCCGCCGGAGGCTGCTCAGTCATTCTTCCCGCTGAGATGCCTGAAAGTGGGGAAGGTGATCAGAGGACGCTCTGTAGGTACCAACGTTCTCGCTTATCTGATGTTGGAGGGTGATCGCACGTCGGCAGCGCAGGAATTGTATGAGCGGGACGCGGACTGGCGCAGCGAGGCGTTCATCATGGTGGAATTTTCGAATGTTCTCACCACCTATGTGCGCACCAAAACGATCACGCGCGATCAGGGGCTAAAGCTTTTGGTTGGAGCGGAAGAGTTTATGCCGATACTGACCAGTGTGCCGCATGCACGGGCACTGGAGGCAGCAGTGCAATTCGGAATCTCCGCTTACGATGCGCGTTTTATTGCGCTGGCTATGCAAATGAAAGTTAGACTCGTAACCGAAGATGCCAAGCTTCGAGCTGCTGTGCCGTTGTGGACGGATTCGATCGCAAATGCTATAGCCTGAACCGGTTTCTTTGCAAATCCACCAAATGGGAACAATCGAGCACAATTTTCGTAATGCGTGGGTCAGGGGTTCGAATCCTCTTCGACGGAATCCAGCGATGGCGATCACCTCGCTGAATCAGTATCTCGATGTGGAATGGCTGGAATATGCCTTTGAGAGCACACGCAAGGACGGCGCGGTCGGAGTCGATGGTCAGACGGCGGAGAGTTATGCGGCGAATCTGCGGCAGAACTTATCGTCGCTGATCGAGCGGCTCAAATCGGGCCGTTATCGTGCGCCGCCGGTGCGGCGTCACTGCTATTCGCAGGCACCCGCTACGGCCGGTCGAAGTCGGTACCGAGAGTCACCGATCTCCATTGATCGATGTCTTCCGCGAAGCGGGCGTACATCTCCTGGATGCGCGCGAGCGCGTCGGACCCGAGCAGCAGGTGCAGTGGCGGTTTCGCCGCGCTGACAGCCTCGATGATGGCCGCCGCGCCGCGCACGGGATCCCCGATCTGCTTTCCGGCCATGGTCGCGAGGCGCGCGATATTCGCGCCCGCGGTGGAAGCATAGTCATCGATGCCGGCGCGGCTGGCCCGGATCGAGTGATCCGACAGGAAGTCCGTCCGAAATGCGCCGGGCTCGACCAGAGTGACCTTGATCCCTAAGGGCGAAACCTCCTGCGCCAATGATTGCGACAGTCCTTCGACCGCAAATTTCGCGGCGGCATAAAACCCCGCTCCGGCTCCGGGCGCCAGACCCGCGATCGAGGTGATATTGACGATGTGACCGGATCTTTGCGAACGCAGGTGCGGAAGCACCGCCTGGATGACGCGCCTGGTGCCGTGAAAGTTGACGTCGAACAGGTGTGTTATTTCATCCTCGCTGGCTTCCTCGACCGAACCCAGCAATCCATAGCCCGCATTGTTGACGACCACGTCCAGCCGCCCATGCAGCATCCATGCCTGCTCGACGATCTGGCCCACGGCCTGCGCATCCGTGATCTCCAGGGGCAGCAGATGCAGCCTCCCCTTTCCCTGCCCAATGGCGGCGTTGCCATCCCGCGTCGTGCCGACGACGGTCTCGCCCTTCGCGAGGACCGCCTCGGTCAGCGCCTTGCCGAAACCGCGTGCGACGCCGGTGATGAACCATACTCTTGATGTAGTCATGTAGATTTCCTTACTCATCCAGCAGGGCAAGAAGCCGGTCGTCGTACCGAGCTCCGGACACGGGCTGCGAGGCGGTTATTTCATCGAGAACATCGACCTCCTGGGCAGTGAGCTCCAATGCCGCATGGGCTCGGCGTATTGTTGCTTCGCCGGCCTCGGACAACCCGAAGTAAAGCACCTTTCCCTCGGCGATCAGATCTCTGACGGTTCCCGCGACATCCTCGATTGGAACCTGCGGATCGACGCGGTGCTGGTACAGCAGGTCGATGCGGTCGGTGCGCAGGCGCCTCAGCGAGGCTTCGACGACTTCCCGAATGTGGGCGGGTCGGCTATTGGTGCCGCAGGGCGCCTTTCCGTCGAGCGCGAATCCGAATTTGGTGGCTATCACCACCTGGTCGCGCTTGCCCTGAAGGCAGCGGCCCAGAAGCTCCTCGTTGGTGTAGGGACCGTACACCTCCGCCGTGTCGAAGAACGTGCAGCCAAGTTCGATCGCACGGTCGATGGTCGCGGCCGATTCCGCGCCGTTGGGGACGCCGTAGGCATGACTCATACCCATGCAGCCGAGCCCGATGGCCGAGACTTCAAGCCCCTGTCGCCCAAGTTTACGTTTTTGCAACATGTCACATCCTCCAAGTACGATGGCGTCGCTGGGTGCGGCGCGATAAGGTGGTTCGACCCCAAGCGAGCACGTTCGTCGACGATTCTTGCTGATGCCCGGTGCCCGGTTCGAATTGACGCCGACCGTCCGGCGCGAACGGGCGGAACGATTGCGTCGGTGTGGGACGGACAAAGTATGCCCGCGAGACTGGGCTTTCCATGAGCCTGGTTCTGCCGAATTCTTGCCCATTCCTGCAAGAATGGGCAAGATAGTGGAGAGCCAAATCTGCCATTGCGTATAGGCTGACACTACCCTTCATTCCAGGTTCAACCCAATGACTTTGAACGAAAGCAGCAGCAGTACCATCGCCCCCGCCGGGGAGATGAGCGACAAGCTCGACCCCGAGTTGGACTCGGAGCGGCGGGAACTCGTCAGTCTGCTCGATCAGCTGACCGGAGACGTGGAGGGCACGGTCGAAACCGCGGTGACGGGATTGAGCCTGCATCGCATCATGCGTCCCGCGGATCCGAAACCGACCATACATCTGCCTGCCCTCGCGCTGATTGCACAGGGCTCGAAGCGGATATTGGTCGGGGATGAACAATATGCATACGATCCATTGCATTATCTGGTGACGTCGGTGGATTTGCCCGCTGTGGGAAAGGTCATGGTCGCGAGTTCGACGCAGCCCTATCTTGGCCTGCGCCTCGATCTCGACGTCGAGGCGATTGCGGAGTTGGTCCAGGACGAAAATCTGCCGCAGGCGGCGCGCGCCGCTTCGTCGCGTGGGCTTTACGTGAATCGGCTCAGCGCTGAGATGCTCGATGCCGTGCTGCGGCTTCTGCGCCTGCTGTCCAACCCCGACGATATTCCCATACTCGCACCCATGATCAAGCGCGAGATTTTGTACCGGCTGCTGCAAAACGGTCAGGGGACAAGGTTGCGGCAAATCGCGCTGCAAGACAGTCAGACACAGCGCGTGGCCAAGGTGATCCGCTATCTGCGGGGAAACTTCGCCCGATCCATGCGCATGGATTCGATCGCTCGCGATGTGCATATGAGTGTGTCCTCCCTGCATCATCACTTCAAGGCCGTTACGGCAATGAGTCCGCTGCAGTATCAAAAGCAACTGCGGCTTCAGGAAGCCCGGCGTCTCATGCTCCTCGAGGACATAGATGTGGCCATGGCGGCGCATCGGGTCGGCTACGAGAGTGCATCCCAATTCAGCCGCGAGTACAGCCGATTTTTCGGCGCGCCGCCGCTGCGCGACAGGCGCCGTTGGTTGGAGGATGGGGCCGAAGGATAAGGCTCGCGGCTCATTACCTCCGATTCGGTAATTGCCCGGGAGTTTTGTGCTTACTTGCCCTGCGCCAGGCGGCGGGCGCATTCCGCAACGAACAGCGGGCGACGCACCACCATGGCCTCTGCGGTCACCCGCTCCGGAGGCGCCGCGTCGTCGGGAAAGGAGGCCGGGATGACCTCGCAGCGCTGCTGCACTCCCTCACGATACTCCGAGTGAATGAGTATCCATAAATCATTGCGGCGGATTCCCGTGAGCACCTGCTCGCTGAGGCGCGATATCCTGTAAAAGTAGGTTGGTGAGTATTGGCGGAGTTTCGCCCATCCGAAGTCTGTTACTCGTTCAGAGAGCGCAAATAAGTGCCGGTTAGCAATGAATCTCCACCGAAGCACGCTGCGGCCAGAACGCCGCTGAGTGCGGTACTTCGAGCCGTCGTTGGCCATCGTGGAGTCCAGGCTACCGTCGCTCTTTGGGTGATCGGATATCTCTTGGTGTTGTGGCTTGCGGACGGATCGCTGCCATTCGATCGTCCGGCGGTCGCCAAACTGCCATTCGTCCTGCAGGTGGCAGCTCCCAGCATCACCTTAATCGAGATCTTCGTGCTGATGGGAATGGTTTACCTACTCACCCGCCGGCGCGTCGTTCCCGACATGGCTAGTCGCGCACCTCACCGTCACACTGCCTTGCGTGAAACACTGTTGCTGATTGGCTATGCGGCCCTCGGCCAAGTGGGTGGCTGGATCCTGGGTCCGGCGTTGGGTTATCGACCCTTTAGCTTCCACATTGCCGGCACAGTCTTTGGCTGCAGCGTTGCGCCCCAGAGAGGCGAGATGTGGACATGGGCGCTGTATAATTTTGTGGTCTTCGCGCTCCTGCCCTACGTCTGCTTCCGACGCCGCTATACGAACACCCAACTCAACCTGCGCTCGAGCAATCGTAGAAATGATGCCCTGCTGATTTTCACCGTGGTAGCGGTCGAATCCGCATTCGAACTGATGGCCTTCGACAAAACCATTTTCCATCTGAGCGCTCATCAAGTGCTGCTCGGTGCGCCCCTGACATTGCTGATCTTTTTCATCGGAACAGTCTTGCCGACGATGGTACTGATTTACGCAATTTTACTGCCTCGCTACCTCATGCTGACGGGCTCCGCAATCAGTACCGTGCTGCTCGGTGGCCTGACGTATGCGGCGATGCATATCGTCGAAGGATGGTCGACGTTTGATTCTCCGCGGAATGCGGCGCTCTCGCTGATTTTCGTAATGCTCCAATATTTTGGACCCGGAATGTTCAAGAGCGTGTTGACCTTGCGTACCGGCAATGCCTGGGTACATGCGCTGAGCTACCACATCATTGCTCCGCACGTCATCGTTGATACGCCGCTCGTGGTCAAGACTTTCGGAATCCTGCCATGACGTTGCTCGAAACTTACCTGCCTGTATTCCAGTTCAGGGAGTTCCATCAAGTATCGGTTGAGGCCGCACCGGCCGATCTGCTCGGTGCGGTCAACCTGCCGGGCGTCCTGGACGATCCATGGGTGAAGAGATTTATTAAACTTCGGGAGACTCCGGGGCGTCTATTGGACGCCTTGGGTCGCCGAAGCCTAATGAGAGATAAGGCGGCCTTTGGACTTGCCGATTTTACGCGACTCGGTCGAGATTCGGACCGGGAAGTCGCGTTTGGCCTAGTGGGCAAATTCTGGCAATTTGACTACGGCCTGGTTGCCATCGCGGATGCGCGGGCATTCGAGCGGTTCAGCACCATCGGCATCCCAAAGCTCGTACTGAATTTCTCGGTTGATGCGGCGGATCGAGGGTGTACATGGCTACGTACGGAGACCCGGGTATATTGCAATGATCGAAAGTCGTTCGTTCGATTTCTTCCGTATTGGTTGCTGATTCGGCCGGTAAGCGGTCTGATGCGGATCCGGCTCCTCAGGCGAATTGCCGATGCCGCTGCAGCCGACCGAGCGCAAAGCAGAGAGAAAAATCCTCGTTGCTGACCCATCTCGGCCTACCCAGAAGCTCGCGATGCAGGACTGCGACCGTGGCGCGGGACTACTCTTTGCTCCAGATTTCCCATACACCTTAACTCAGTGTCCGCATAGGCGGGTGCAGTCCAGTTCGATAATGTGCAAGAAGACGCCTACACCGCTTCGAGTCACACGTAATGGGCAATGATGCTTCTAGGCCGGCAGCACTTTTCACCGAACAAGATCACAGTGGCGGGGGGTCAAAAGCTTATCTGATCCATTTAAAAGCCAATCATTGGAGAGATGCATGGAAACAAATTACATTTCGCGCGATACCTATGGCATGTACAAAAATACCCAAGGAGGCCCTGGACCTTCGTTGATGGGTGCGGATACGCTCATCGGCAACGATGTGTACAACACCGCGGACGAAAGTTTGGGCACAATCAAAGAACTGATGATCGAAATGAACACAGGCAGGATTGGCTATGCCGTTCTGTCTTATGGCGGCTTCTTAGGGATGGGCGATAGGTTATTCGCAGTCCCTTGGCAGGCGCTGAAACTTGATACTCAAAAGAAGCGCTTCACCCTCAATGCGAGCAAAGACCAGTTAAAGAACGCACCCGGGTTTGATAAGGACCATTGGCCGGTCATGGCCGATACCAGTTGGGCGTCGGATGTACACAAATTCTATGGTGTTAAGACGACGGGTCGGGTTCAGTAGTCGAAGTTGCGATAAACGCAGTGCAGGGCTAGCGTTCGCCGCTAGCCCTGTATGGCCTCAGGAATGACTCCAGGCTGGTCACGCTGGTGGTGGGGATCGCGTTGCTCAAGCTGTATTTGATCGTCGCGGGGGAATTGATTTTGCAAAGACCTCGACCGGATCCTCCACCGTTTGCAGCAGCGCAAAAGAGTGTCCGTATCCCCCATCTATGCCAGGTGGGGGGATCGTCAATTTGCAATCAAGCCGACCATCGGCGCAGCTATCTCCCCCAACGACGGCTTCAGCGGCGACGAATTGACAACAAAGGCCGACGCCGCCATGTATCGCGTAGAAAAAACACTCGCGCTGCAATGTGCATTTCGGCCAACAGGAGACGGACGCGTCCGAGACCCTCGCCTGATTTGGTCGCTCCGCGAGGCACGGAAGGGGTGTATGAGTGGATGGACCTGGCCTCTTTCGCGAAAGGGAAGGCGGCTTCGGCATCTTGCTGATATTGTGGGCGCCGCATTATAGTGTTGCAGAAGGGCGATTGCGTGGGCCGCAAGACAGAGGTGAACCATGGATATCGTGATCATTTTAATTGTTCTCTTGTTATTGTTCGGCGGCGGCGGGGGACTCTATTGGGGGATGGGCGCTGGATGGGGAATCGGACCCATCGGATTAATTATTGCCGTTCTTGTGATCGCGTTTCTCTTGAATGGCTATCGCGGAAAACGAGGCCCGCGCCTCTGATATTTGTTGCGACTGTCGGCGCTTCGCAAATGACGACGATTTCTCCAACCCGCTGAATTTATTCAATTAACGTCCGGATACTACTGATGCGGTCGACAAGTTGAAACACAGTGTTCCTGCATAGTATCGGGACGGCCGTTCCCGACCACCGCTTCAGCAAGGCGCAGTGTTGGGACGCGTTCAAGGCCTCTGAGTGGTTCGACCGCCTGGATGCACGCTCGCACGCAGTGGCGAAGCTGGTCCTGACTCGTGACAACGGAATCGAGCAACGATGGCTTTGCATGGAGTCCCTGGAGGAGGTCTTTGCAATTGACCCGGATACGCTGCATCAGCGATTCTCCCACCATGCGCCGCGTCTCGCAGGTCGCGCGGGACTATCTGCCTTGCGTCGCGGTGATTGTCGTTTTGAAGACATCGATGCCGTGATCGTGACCACGTGCACAGGGTATCTGTGCCCCGGCCTGACCGGTTACGTTATCGAGCAGTTGGGTTTACGGAGCAATGTACTGGCCTTTGATCTGGTCGGCCAGGGGTGCGCTGGAGCGCTGCCCAATTGGCAGCTCGCGAACGCCCTCCTGACGTCCGGCCAATGCGAGCATGTGTTGTCGATTTGCGTGGAAATCTGCAGCGCCGCGATGTATCTGAGTAACGATCCCGGAGTGTTGATCAGCGCTTGCCTGTTCGGCGACGGCGCCGGGGCGGCCATTTTGTCAAGGCATCCGACACCGGGCCGGCGTCGCGTCGAATGGACCGACACCGAGTCATTGATAGATCCGTCCGAGCGCGACGCACTTCGATTCGAACATCAAGCAGGGATGTTGCGAAATGTATTGACCCGCGGGGTACCGCGATTGGCCGCGCATCATGCGCAAATCGTCTTGGGAGCGGTGCTCGACCGCTCGGGCCTCACCCTGCAGGACATCACTGGATGGATTTTCCATGCGGGCGGCCGCGATGTCTTGTCGGCTTTGGAGAGTCGCCTGCGGTTACTGCCCGCGCAGTTGCGATACAGTCGGGACGCGCTTCGACAGTACGGCAACTTGAGTAGCGCCTTCGTTTATTTTGTGTTGGACGCTGCCCTTGAGGATAAGGCACCGGGTGGTCGGTGGTGGATGTCGTCCTTCGGCGCTGGATTTACCTGCCATGGTGCTTTGCTGGCGGTCGAGTGAGTGCGTCACCGTGCTGCATAAACGACAGGTGGTTCCAGAAGCTCTCGATGAACTCGCCTCGGACGACCCGCAAGCGCAACGCTCACGTCGGGATTTGCAGCGAGTACATCGCGCCATGGGGTCGATTGGATGGTTGAAGCAGGCCATCGTGCGGCTCCGGATGGCGCGCCCCCCCACCACTCTGATTGAACTGGGCGCTGGGGACGGCAGCTTGATGCTGCGACTGGCACGTGCCGTGAGGCCGCAATTGAAAGGCGTCGCACTGACCCTGTTGGATCGTCATCGAATCGTGGATTCCCGCACCCTCCAGGCCTTTGATGAGCTGGGTTGGCATACGACGGTGGTTTGCCAGGACGCGGTCGAGTGGGCGCAATCGACGGAGAGGGCTCGCTATGACCTGTGCTTCGCCACTTTGTTCTTGCACCACTTCCGTGACCGTCCGTTGGAAGGACTGCTGAACGGCATCGCCATCCGGAGTAACGCGGTCATTGCGATCGAGCCGCGCCGGGACGCGCTTGCGTCGCTGGGCAGCCATCTGGTGGGCCTCCTGGGAGCAAACGCGGTTACCCGCGAAGATGCAGTCAAGAGCGTTGCGGCGGGCTTTGCCGCACACGAGATAGGCGCCCGGTGGCCAGCACAGGAAGACGGCTGGTGGACCGATGAATTCCACGCGTGGCCCTTTTCGCACGCATTTCTGGCAATCCGTACGAGCGCGCGCGCTGAGTGCACCCAATGAAAGCCGACGCCGATGCCTTGGTGATCGGTGCAGGTCCTGCGGGCGCCGCAAGCGCCATCCTCCTCGCGCAGGCGGGCTGGCAGGTGATCCTGGTCGAACAATGTCTCTATCCCCGGCAGAAGGTGTGCGGTGAGTGTCTGACGGCTGGCAGTTTGGCGCAGCTGGATGAATTGGGAGTTGGCGCAGCGGTCAGAGACCGTGCGGGACCGGAGTTGCAGCAGGTCGGCTGGATGTATGGTTCATCGACTCTCACGGCAGCAATGCCGCCGTGTACCGAAGGTCCCTATCGGTACGGTCGAGCCCTAGGTCGGGACCAGTTGGATTCAATGCTGGCCGATCGGGCCGCTGCAGTGGGGGTCACCCGGATTCAGCCGGCCAAAGTTCGGGCGGTGCGCGGCCTGCCGGGTGATTTCGTGTGTGAGATAGAGCCGTTGGATGCGATCCACTCCACGGCCGGTCCGGTCGCCCGTATCCCGATCGTACGATGCGTGCCTGTGGTCATTGACGCACACGGGTCTTGGGAGGCAGGCCCATGTGAACGCGGCGTTACCGCCCGTCGGTGGCCACGACTGGGCTCCGATCTGTTTGGGTTCAAAGCCAGCTTTCGCGACGCGCGGCTCGCGCCGGGCCTCTTGCCTGTCCTGGCATTTCCGGGCGGATACGGCGGAATGGTGATGGCGGAGGGCGGCCGCTTGACCCTCGCCGGGTGTATTCGACGCGACACCTTGGGGTTGTGGCGAACGCGCACGTCGAATACGTCGGCCGGGGTCGCCTTCGAGCAATATCTTCGACACGCCTGCCGGGAAGTCACAGAACATCTCGAAGGCGCCTATCGCGTCGGACCCTGGATGTCCGTCGGGCCGTTACGGCCCGGGATTCGCATTGACGACCCAGACGGGCCGTTTCGGGTCGGCAATGCGGCGGCCGAAACACATCCTCTCATCGGGGAGGGCATCAACATGGCGTTGCAGTCCGCGCACTTTCTGACTAACCGCCTGCTCGAGCACCCGCCCCATTCACTCGACGTCCGTGGATCGCGCATGATTCATCGGGGGGTGGCCGAGACCTGGCGCCACGCATTCGCACGTCGAATGCATCTGGCGATGCTCTACGCCCAGGTCGCCATGCATCCCGCATTGGCGATGCCTTTCACCGCATTGCTCCGGTGCTACCCGCCGATTCTCACCCGCGCCGCGCAACTCGCTGGCAAGTCACGACGGCCGTTCGATCAATCACCGGCAGTAGAGGTACACCATGAGCACGCTTGATATGTTGACGGCGATTCTACATCGCGACTATGGCGTTGCCCGCGACGCGCTCAGTCCGGATGCCACTTTGGTGACGCTGGGGCTGGATTCGCTGAGTGTTCTCGAACTCATGTTCAAGATCGAAGATGGATTCGGTGTGAAGATCAACGATGACCCCCCCAATGATTTGCGGACAGTAAGCGACGTGGTGAATTACATTGATGCTCTCTTGGCGCGCAAGCCCGCCGGGAGTGCTGACCGAGCGATTGGGATCGCCAGCATCCCATGAGCGCGCGACGCGTCGCCATCACCGGCCTGGGAGTTATCGCGCCGCTGGGTAATTCCATGGACGAACTGATGATCGCGCTCATGGCGGGACGGTCGGGCGTCCGTCGACTCGGCGCTTCGCTGGCCGATGGGTTGCGCTCGCCCATTGCGGCCACGGCCGATTTCGACGGCCGCGCATTCTTTCCCGCGCCCCGATTGCGGATGCTCGATCGGGTGAGTCAATTCGCATTGGTGGCCGCGGGCGCGGCTGTCGCGGATGCGCGGCTGGATTTCACCGTCGAGGACCGTCAACGATGCGGGGTGTGCATCGGCACGGGTATGGGGGGTGCTGAAACGACCGAGGAGGGATATCACACGCTCTATGCCGAACGCTCCGACCGGATAAAGCCCTACAGCGTGGTCAACGCCATGAATAACGCAGCGGCGTCTTGGATTGGCATCGAATACGGACTCCAGGGTGCCAACTTGACGTACTCGACGGCGTGTTCGTCATCCGCCGTCGCCATCGGCGAAGCCGCCCGTCGAATTCAAAGCGACGATGCCGACATCATGATCGCCGGGGGCGCCGAGGCACCCCTCGTCCCCGGAGTGCTGCGTGCCTGGGACGCGATGCGTACCTTGGCTACGGAGGATCTCCAAGACCCGTCCACCTCCTGTCGCCCTTTTGCCAAAACTCGCAGTGGGCTCGTGTTGGGCGAGGGCGCCGCATGCGTGATACTCGAGGATTGGGATCACGCTCGCAGGCGAGGCGCAGAGATTCATGGCGAATTTGTCGGCTACGGCCTGACCAGCGAGGTGACCCACATCACGCGCCCGACGGTCGGCGGGCAAGCGCGCGCCATGCAGGCGGCATTGAAGTCGGCGCACTTACAACCCGCGGACATTGGCTATATCAACGCTCACGGCACGGCCACCTTGCAAAATGACGCCGTCGAGACGGCTGCCATCAAGGCGGTATTTGGCGCAGGCGCGTACTCGATACCGATCAGCTCGACCAAATCGATGCATGGCCATTTGCTCGGAGCGGCGGGTGCGCTGGAATTTGCAATCACCGTGCTGTCCCTCAAGCGCGGCGCGGTGCCCCCGACGATGCATCTCGACCTGCCCGATCCCGAATGCGACCTCGACTATGTCGGCGGCGCAGCGCGTTCAGGTCTACGATTGCCCGCCGCAATGTCCAATTCGTTCGCGTTCGGGGGGACGAATGCGGTGTTGATCGTCAGGGCGCAATAGGGATAAGGGAATCGTATTGCTCCGCATCCTACGTTATCGCATCTGACTGCACTGAGCCATCAATTTTGGTCGACGTTGCCGTCGGTCAGGCGGATTTCAAAAGTTTACGGCAAGTTTTCGTCGATGCACCTGACCGCCGTGTGATTAGAATGCGCAAGGCAGCGCGATCAACCTTTGGAGGCTAACGATGGCATCCAAGGAACTCAACCCATTCCAGCGGTCACGCGTTCGATTCTGCATAATAAGCGGTGAACATGCTCCACTGGCTCGATTCTTTATTACCTCGCCTCCCTCATTATGGGTATGCGCTCGTCTTCGTCATTGTATTCCTGAACAATGTCGGTTTTCCCCTGCCGGGAGAGACCATTCTCTTGGGCGCCGGATTCGTCTTGGGGAGAGCCGCAGGCTCGCTGTGGGAACCCATGTTGGCCGGAACATCCGCCTGCTTCTTGGGCGGCATTTGTGCCTTTTCGCTAGGTCGGCGGTTGGGCCATGGCAGCTTAGAGAAAATTCACTGGCTTCATCTGACGCCGAAACGGCTAGAGTGGCCCCAGCGATTTTTCAAACGTCATGGCGCAAAGACTGTTTTCATCGCGCGGTTCATCGCCCTGTTTCCGCCAGTTGCCGCCAATCTTTTGGCGGGCATGACGAAAATGCCGTGGCCGCACTTTCTGTTGTTCAATCTCACGGGGTCGGCAGCCTATAGTATCGTTTACATCCTGATCGGGTATTTTTTTGGGAAGAAATGGAAACTTCTCCAAGCCTGGTTAGGCCCCACGGTGCTATACGTGATTCTTGCCGGGATCACTCTCATTGTTCTAGGTATTATTTTCCGGCACACGCTATCCCGATATGCAGCACGCCTTTCTTCCAAGGGTGGAAAATAACAGACATGGATGAATGTCCGTTGTGGAAAGTAACCCCGGATCCCCGGAGCCCGCAGGCCTGTGAACCCGGCCGTTACACTTATGGAACTCACGGCCCCGTCGGTTGACCTTTCGGACCGCCCGCGAGATATACGAGCCCAAGACATTGACAACCATTCTGCCCAAACGCTGGCTCGCCTCCGACCAACACAAGGTTTCGGCGATTCGCGTCTCGCCAATCGTGGTGGCGTCGGCCGCTATAGCCGCGGCACAGGTGTACGCGAAGCTGAACACACGCACCGAGGGATTGAGCGCCGCGGAAGCGCAGGCGCGTCTCGAGCAGTACGGGCCCAATGTCCTCGCCAAGGACCAACGACCAGGAATCGGTAAACTACTCTGGCGTGCGGTTCTCAACCCACTGGTGCTTCTGCTTGCGGCGCTGGCGATCATCTCGTTTGCGACCGGCGACCTGCGGTCCGGGGTCGTGATGCTATCCATGATTGTCCTGAGCGTCGGGCTGAAACTCATTCAAGAGGCCAGGGCCGATAGCGCTGCAGCAAAGCTCAAGGCGATGATCTCGGTGACGGCTACAGTCTTGCGCGACGGGGTCGCACAGGAGATCGCCGTTGCACAACTGGTTCCGGGCGACGTGGTGCAACTCACTGCGGGGGACATGGTTCCCGGCGACGTGAGGATCGTGAAGGCGAAAGACCTCTTCGTGAACCAGGGGTCGCTGACCGGCGAGAGCTTCCCGGTGGAGAAAACCGAGGTCGAGACGAATGCCGCGGACGCGGCGGCCGCACCGATCGCACTGCGCAACATTGCGTTTCTTGGTACCAGCGTCGAAAGCGGCGCGGCTAGCGCGGTGGTCGTAGCGACCGGCAAGGGCACCTATCTGGGCAGCATGGCCGAGTCGCTCCAGGAGCCTCAAGCGCAGACGGCCTTCGATCGCGGGATAGCCCAGTTTACCTGGCTCATGCTCCGCTTCATGCTGGTGATGGTGCCGATGGTGTTCCTCATCAACGGCCTGACCAAAGGTGATTGGATACAGGCGTTCTTTTTCGCGTTGGCCGTGGCCGTCGGCCTGACGCCGGAAATGCTGCCGATGATCGTGACCGTGTGCCTGTCGAAGGGTGCGGTGGCGATGGGGCAGAAGAAGGTCATCGTCAAGCGAATCAACGCCATCCAGAACCTGGGCGCGATGGATGTGCTCTGCACCGACAAGACCGGAACACTGACGACGGACCGAGTCGTTCTCGAGCGCTACTGCAACGTCATGCTTCGCGAGGACGAGGGCGTGCTCGCGCTTGCGTATTTGAACAGTCACTTTCAAACTGGCCTGAAGAATGTCCTCGACCGTGCGGTGCTGGCGCATACCGAGACGCATGTCCAGGCCAACATCGCCGAATTCGCCAAGGTCGACGAAATCCCGTTCGACTTCCAGCGACGCGTCATGTCGGTCGTGGTCCGCACGCCCGAGGGCAAGGACCGGATCATCTCCAAGGGCGCTCCAGAGTCGATGTTGCCCAAATGCAAGAGCGCCGAGCTCGACGGCACGCTTCTGCCGATGGATCACCAGCACATCGAGGAGCTCAAGAAAGAGTACGAGTTGCTCAGTGCGGATGGCTTCCGCGTGCTCGCCATCGCCACCAAAGACGTCGAGCCGCGTGGCGCCGTGGTGGCCGACGCGACGCCTTACGGCAAGGCCGACGAGCAAGATCTGATCTTGCGCGGCTATGTGGCGTTCCTCGACCCGCCCAAGGACGGCGCCGCCGCGGCGATCGAGGCACTACAGCGGCATGGCGTAGCAGTCAAGGTCGTGACCGGAGACAACGATCTGGTGGCCCGCAAGATCTGTAAGGAGGTGGGGCTCTCAACGGAGTTCGTCGTGATGGGTGATGAGGTGGAGAAGATGAGCGCCGAACAGCTCGCCGACGCCGCCGAGAAAACCACGCTATTCGCCCGCGTCTCGCCGGCGCACAAGCAGCGGATCATCAAGGCGCTGCAGGCGCACAAGCACACCGTCGGATTCATGGGCGATGGCATCAACGACGCCCCGGCGCTCCACGCCGCTGACGTGGGTATCAGCGTGGACACCGCCGTGGACATCGCCAAAGAGACGGCTGACATGATCCTGCTGGAGAAATCGCTGCTCGTGCTGGACGAGGGCGTGATCGAGGGCCGCAAGGTCTTCGCGAACATCATCAAGTACGTCCGCATGGGAGCATCAAGCAACTTCGGCAATATGTTCAGCGTGCTGGGGGCCAGTGTCTTCGTGCCCTTCCTGCCGATGCTGCCGGTGCAGATTCTCGCCAACAACCTGCTGTACGATATCGGTCAGACCACCATTCCCACCGACGCGGTGGATCCCGAGCGGATCGTCGCCCCGCGCCGATGGGATCTCAAGGAGCTCACGCGATTCGTCCTCTTCATTGGCCCGTGCTCATCGGTTTTCGACTACACGACGTTTTACATGATGCTGTACCTGTTCAACTGCTGGGACATCTCGACCCCGCAGGCCGCAGCGCACAGCGCGAGTCTCTTTCAGACCGGCTGGTTCGTCGAGAGCCTGTTGACCCAGACGCTGATCATTCACGTCATCCGAACCAACAAGATTCCGCTGCTGCAGAGTCGGTCATCCTGGCCGGTGCTGGTGATGAGCCTGCTCATCATGGCGATCGGAATCGCCATCCCGTTCTCGCCCGTGGGCCCCTACCTGGGATTCTCTAAGCTGCCGATGCTCTACTGGCCTCTCCTGGCAGCCACGTTGCTATGCTACGTGCTGCTGACGCAGGGCGCCAAGATGTGGTTGCTTCACCGCAAATGGATCTGAGCAAAAGCGGGCTGCGGCCCGAATCACGGACCGTTGACACGCAGGCCGCCGAAGAACCAGAGCGCCAAAAGAATGATCAACACCAAACCCAGAGCGCCGCCGAGGCCCGGCCCACCATACCGGCGGTACCCGTAATAGCCACCGCCGCCGCCGAACAACAGGATGAGCACGACAATGATCAAAATTGTACCCATTTCACATTCCTTCCGGCCCCGGATAGAGCCTTTGCTTTGAATTATTCGAACCACGAACCGATATGTGCCACCAACTATACGTAGAACTCAATTGTATCTCCAAGATGTTTATTGAATACTCATCGACTGTCCAGCGTCCATCCGCATAAACCACTATCGGCACCGTACCGGACACATAGCAACGGTCACGCGCCCCGGGGGGGCGAGACCGCGCCCCAGCGGCGACGATTCGCGCTTCGCCCGACCTGCAAGCTCGCCTTCCCGCCGTGGACACGCAGCTGTTGCGCGAAGTCATTGCCGGGCGCTACATGAAGAACGCCGATGGCCGAGAGCAGCAACACCGCCCAGCCGGCGCTGCGACGAAAGACCCAATGTCCGCGTATATTCGGACCGAATGAAGATCGGCACTCGCCGTCTGACAAAGGAGGAAGCGATGCGGGCAGTTGGACTATTCACTCATGGCGGTCCTGAAGTTCTGCAGGTCGTCGAGTTGCCCGCAGTTCACGCGGGCCCGGGGCAGGTGCGGATCCGAGTCCATGCAGCGACGGTCAATCCGACCGATCTCGCGGTGCGCAACGGCGCGCGCGCCGAACAGCAGAAGGCTGATCCGCCGCCCTACGTGCCAGGAATGGAGGCGGCGGGAATCGTCGATGAGGTCGGAAGCGACGTTCCTGACAGACTCAAAGTTGGCGATGCCGTCTTGGCGATCGTGGTGCCGAAAGGCAGCCACGGTGCGTATCGCGAGCAGATCGTACTCGATGCCAGATCGGTCGTCCGCGCCCCTGTCGGAAAGACCCATGTTGAGGCTGCCACCTTGCCGATGAACGGGCTGACGGCGCGCCAGTCGCTCGACCTGCTCAAGCTCTGCCCCGGCCAGGTCATCGCAGTGACCGGTGCAGCGGGCGCTTATGGCGGCTATGTCATTCAGCTCGCCAAAGCCGAGGGGTTGACGGTCATCGCCGATGCTTCCGAGAAAGACGAAAAGCTGGTTGCTTCGCTTGGCGCGGATATCGTCGTTCGAAGGGGCGATGATGTCGCGTCGCGGATTCGCAGACACTTCCCTCAAGGAGTCGACGGGCTCGCGGACGGAGCGGTGCTCAACGAGCTTGTCATCCCCGCGGTTCGTGACGGCGGCGCCTTCACCTCCGTCCGTGGCTTCCTGGGCGCCCCGCAGCGGGGGATCCACTTCACCGCAACCTTGGTGCGCTCCTACGCGCAGGAGTGGGAGAAGCTTGATCGGCTCCGGCAGCAGGTCGAGGGCGGCACAATCACGCTTCGCGTGGCAGAGGTCTATCCGCCGGAAAGGGCGGCCGACGCGCATCATCGGCTGCAGGGTGGTGGCACGAGAGGCCGGCTGGTCATCCAATTCTAATCGGGTAGGACAAGCCGAAGAACCGGGGCGCGCAGGCGAGTGGCCTTGTCGGAGGCGCTGATCGCGTACCGCACGTCTGGACATTTTCAGTAAACCCGTCGTCGCGGATAAATTTCTCGATTGCATTACGTACATCCACGGATCGTGCAATCGACGGATGCGGTCCAGAGTTATGTGAACAGGAATTTCACATCACTTCAATTGAGGAGAAAGTCATGAGCTTGATACGTTGGGAACCATTCGGCGATGTCGATACATTGTTCAGCCAGCTGATGCCGGGCAGTTTTGCGCGTCTCGCACCGGCCGGCAACGGCAGGAAACTCGATTGGTCACCGTCCGCGGATATCAGTGAAACCGACAAGGAATACGTCATACGGGCGGAGCTGCCTGCCGTAAAGAAGGAAGATGTCCAGGTCACCTACGATGAGGGAGTGATCACCATCAAGGGCGAGCGCAAGCAGCAAAAGGACGAGAAGAACGAGAAATTCCACCGTGTGGAAAGCTTCTACGGCAGTTTCGAGCGCAACTTCTCGCTGCCGGAGAATGCAAACGCAGATGCGATCCGCTGCGAAAGCAAGGACGGCATTTTGACCGTACACATTCCGAAGACAGAAAGCGTGAAGCAAAAGCCGAAACAGATCACCGTGCAATGATTGCGGTCTGAATTTGTCGATGTCTCTCGGCGGTAGCGCTTTGTCGCTGCCGCCGTTTCGCTGAAGCATCTATTGGCGTCGTTCATCGAGCGAAAAAAATCTGCGCGGATAGCTACCGGTCGCATCTCGAGCGCGTCTGGTTGGCGGGGACAGCGAAGCCGGGAAACGGCTCGCGCCGGGCAAACGGTACGCCTGAAGGAAATCGCCGCATGACATCAGATCAATCGGTGCTGCTCATGGATTTGTATGAGCTCACAATGGCCCATTCCTATTTTGAGCTGGGTATGCGGGAGACCGCGGTCTTCGAGCTCTTCGTGCGTAAGCTGCCGCCGTCGCGCCGCTTCTTGTTGGCCGCCGGCCTCGAGCAAGTTGCCGACTATCTGGAGGCGTTGCAATTCGCGCCCAACGACATAGATTTCCTATCCCGTCTCAAGTTGTTTTCAAAGGAGTTTCTGGAGCATCTATCCACGGTACGCTTTACCGGTTCGGTGCACGCGATGCCGGAGGGCACCCCGTACTTCGCCAATGAGCCAATCTTGCGTGTAACCGCCCCGATACTCGAGGCTCAGCTGGTCGAGAGCCGGGTGCTGAATCTAGTGCATTTCCAATCCGTCATCGCCAGCAAGGCCGTGCGTTGCGTATTGGCTGCGCGCGGCCGGCGGTTGATCGACTTTGGCATGCGGCGCGCTCATGGCGCAGAGGCCGCGCTCCATGCCGCCCGTGGGGCTTATCTGGCCGGATTCGATGCCACCGCCACGGTCGAAGCGGGACGACGCTTCGGCATTCCTCTGTCGGGAACGATGGCGCATTCCTTCATCGAAGCGCATGACCACGAGGAGCAGGCGTTTCGAAACTTCGTTTCGACGCGGGGCCGGCGCACATCGCTGCTCCTTGATACTTACGACACCGAACGTGCGGCGCGGCGAGTGGCACGGCTAGCCCATGAGCTGAAGGAATCCAAGGCGGCCGGACAAGTGCAGGGTGTCCGGATCGACAGCGGCGATTTAGGTGCGCAGGCGCGGGCGGTCAGGCGGATACTCGACGAGGGACAGTGTCAGGATATCGAAATCATCCTGAGCGGCGGTCTCGATGAACAGCGGATCGAGGCGCTCTTGGAAGCCGATACTCCCGTCGATGCATTTGGCGTGGGGACGCGAATAGATGTGTCCGAAGATGCTCCCTCGTTGGACATGGCGTATAAGGTCGAGGAATACGCCGGCCGCGCACGCCGCAAGCGTTCGCCGGGAAAGGAGACATGGCCGGGTGCCAAGCAGGTCTTTCGTGCCCGAAATGCAGCGGGGACATTGACGGGCGATTCGATCGCATTGGCGGCCGAAATGCAGCCTGGCGAACCGCTGCTGCAGGAGATCATGCGTGATGGCCGGCGACTCCGGCGGCTGCCGAGCTTGGTCGAGATCCGCGCGTTCTGCCTCCGACGGATTGCAGAATTGCCGGCGTCAATGCGGGCATTATCCACGGAGGAGAACTGCTACCCGGTGCGTGTGACGGAGCGGGTGCGGGCGCTCGCCGCCAGCCTCGATACATCGGGCGAATAGCGGCGGCAGCCGAGACTCACGGAGACCGGGGCCTAATGGGGCGGCGGCAGTTTGCCCGCCAATTCCTGGAGCCACGCCTCCGCCGTGGCATCGCTGGGTGCCCGCCAGTCGCTGCGGGGAGAGAGCGACCCGCCCGATCCAACTTTGGGCCCGTTCGGCATCGCCGAGCGTTTGAACTGGCTCGTCTCGAAAAAACGCGTCAGGAACACCCGCAGCCAATGCTCGATGGTCGGCAAATCGTACTCCCGCCGTTCGGTCAGGGTAGTCGCCGCGGGCCAGGTTCCGCGTCTGCGGTCGGACCAGGCATGGAAGGCCAGATACGCCACTTTGCTTGGGCGGAAACCGTAGCGGCTCAGGTAGTAGAGATTGAAATCCTGCAACTCGTAGGGACCCACCAGTGCTTCCGCGGACGGCGACCCTGCTCCGGACGCATCCGGCACGAGTTCGGGACTGCTCACCGTCGCGAGAATATCCCCCAGGACTCCCGACGCCGCGGCATTGCCATCGTCGCGGGCGGCGGCCCACCGGACGAGATGTCGAATGAGGCTCTTCGGAACCGAGGCATTGACGGCGTAGTGGGCCATCTGATCGCCGACGCCATATGTGGTGTAGCCAAGCGCGAGTTCGGAGAGGTCACTCGTGCCGACGACGAGGCCGCCGTGCAGATTGGCGAGCCGGAACAGGTATGAGGCGCGTACGCCGGCCTGAACATTTTCAAAGGTGCGGTCGTATACCTTCTCACCGCGTGCGTACGGATGATCGATATCTTGCAACATTTGCATGACACTGGTTCTGATGTCGATTTCTCCTGCCGTGACATTCAGCGCCTGCATGAGCCGACGGGCATTTTCATGGGTTCGAGAACCGGTAGCAAGGCCGGGAAGCGTGTAGGCGAGCACATTCGATCGGGGCAGGCGCAGCTGATCGGCGGCTTTTGCCGCGACGATCAGGGCTTGAGTTGAATCCAGGCCGCCGGACACTCCGATGACGGCCTTGTTGATCCCGGTTGCCTCCATGCGGCGCATCAAACCTTGAACTTGAATCTGGTACACCTCACGGCAGCGCTCATCGAGCCGCGCGTCGTCATTCGGCACGTACGGAAACCGAGGCACGTCGCGCAGCAACGGCACAGGTACGTCCGGCAGATCCAACTCGAATTCAACGCGGCGCAACCGGGTCACGTGCTCTCGATGGTTTGCAATGCAATCGCCGAAGCTGGTCGTACGCGCGCGTTCCTGCCGCAATCGATCCAGATCGAGGTCTGCATGAATGCATCCGCCGCTGGTCGCGAAGCGCTGCGATTCTGCCAATACTTCCCCGTTCTCACAGATCAGGGCGTGGCCGTCCCATGCCAGATCGTTAGTCGATTCCCCATAGCCCGCACCGGCGTAGAGGTAGGCAGCGTTGCACTTGGCGGACTGCGAGGTGCATAGAAGGCGACGGTAGTCAGCCTTACCCACGGTGATATCACTCGCCGACAGATTGGCCAAAATGCTTGCGCCTGCGAGAGCGGCGAAAGAGCTGGGCGGAACCGGCACCCACAGGTCCTCGCATATTTCGACGTGCAGCACGAAGTCCGGTACGTTGCGGGCGGCGAACAGCAGATCATTCCCGAACGGTGCATCCTGTCCGGCGATCCGGGCGGTACATTTGACTGCCTGCACGGCCGAGGCGTAGTGGCGTTTCTCGTAGAATTCCCGGTAATTGGGCAGGTAGGTTTTCGGCACGACGCCGAGCAATTGGCCTCGGTGAATGACCAATGCGCAGTTGAATACCCGCTGCTCGGAGCGCACCGGCGCTCCAATGACGAGCATGATGGGCAGCCTGCGGCTGGCTTCGATGATTGTCTTCACCACGGACTGGACGGCATCGAGCAGCGCGTCCTGCAGCACCAGGTCATCGATGGAATAGGCAGACAGCCCCAATTCAGGAAATACCGCGAGCACGGCATGCTGGTTCACAGCGCATTCCGCCAATAGAAGGGTACGCTCCGCATTCACGTCGGGACGAGCAACCCTCACTTGCGGGGTGCAGACGGCCGCTCGCACAAAACCGTGCGCATACATCGACTCCGATATTCGGGCGCTCATGTCCGATCCAGGAATCTGCGGGTGCTCGATGACGATCCTGCCAATCTACGACCTGAGCCGTCGATCCAGTCGCCGCTCAAACCCGCAGCGACGAGCGGCGTTCGTCGCTGGGAAGGGTCTGCCGGCGCGAAGCGAGCGTCCCATTTGCTCTGTTCGAGGCGCAGCGCACCGATGTCGGCGTCTACGTACGAGGTTCCTTTCGTCGTCAGCCGCAAGAGAGCGTACAGAAACGCGCGCCTGAGTTCGCCGCCGGGAGAATCGATCCGCCGGACATATGGAGGCATTGGAAGCTGCGGATCGAATCCCTGCATCATTCGTTGATCGCCCGTCGCGCCATGCGCGTCATTCAAGGCCACGGCTCATTGATGGCAGCCATGCTGCGACCGATCGGACGTTCATTCAATAGGCACTTCCCCTTGCCGGATCAGAGCGCGCTTCCGGCCTCTCTCACATCCGAGGATATCCAACCGTTTGAGCGAAGGTAACGAATTGTTGATCCGGGAGCCCGAGCGAGTGCCCGAGCTTTGCGGTATCGAGCGATCCACGAAAGACCGTCGCCAGATTCTCGGAGGCGCAGAACAAGTACACGTTCTGCCCGATGAAGGCGGCGTCGACGGACGCGTAGAGGCGGCGCTCTTCGGCATTGACATCCTGCATACGCTCGCCGTGCGCCACATAAATGAGATTCAGCGGCGCACTAGCGACGAAGTCTTGAGTCCCCGTTTGTGAGCGGATATCGGTCCGCAAATGGGGAATCAAGGCGTGCCCTTTGGGCTCGTAGAGCCATACACCGTCGGACATCGCTGCATAGACATCGATGACCATGATGTGTCGCCAGTATGGAGCGGTCCGATCGCCGTTCGGGCGATTGACGCCAAAGGCCGCCCACAATAAATCCGATAGCATCTGCGGCGGCAGGAGTTGGTCCGAATACTCGCGCGTTGAATGTCTCGATTTGAGCGCTTCAAGCAAGGGCTTTCCGCCTGCGCTTCGCGGCGGGAGCAAGGTGATCGGCCCGGGCGTCTGAGCTGCCTTTCCGGGGACAGCAACAGTTGCCGCGCCGGCGAGGATGGCAATATTTGCCTGTCTTCGATTCATCGATGTATTCCCATCTGAAACATGTCTCTGGATCCGCGATCCGGATACCACTGTCCGGGCAGCGCGGCGATGCGATTATTCACATTGCCCCCTCCCCTTGAATGTATTGGGGCAAAATACTTGCCGAGAGAGTGGGCGCAGACCCGCGGCAACGGTATTAGGTTATCTACCTAGGTAGGCACGCGTTCGTCGCTTGTTAGTGCGTGCACTGATTCATTTCACCGTCACGTTGGACTCATCTTCAGTAGCAATGCGCGGTCTGCGGTCGTAGGGCATACGTGTAAATGCGGATTGGACCACGCCAGCATTGAGAGAACATGGGCATATCGGTCAAGCCGGAGGCTAGGCTATTGAATTCTACCAGCGTGTCGGTTTCGGATTGCGCTCGTCGAAGCCCATCTGATGCCAATAGGGATAAGCCGGCGGGCGGCGGCTGGCATCATCGAGCAGCGTGATATGTTCGGCATCGAGCGTCCAGCCGATGGCGCCGGCCTGATGTTTGCGGGAATCGAGCGCGGGTTGCGCGCCACTATCGAGCCAAAGCCACCTAGACGACACGTTTTATGGACCTTTTCGGCGATCAAAAACCGTGGAACAGACGCGAGCTCTTCAGTGATCGCTCGCTTCTCGCGTTCTAGAGTGCGCAAAGGACGGGCTGGGCCGGCCCGGTTCCGCTCGCAGCGTGCGCTCCAAGCCGGCAAACGCGATGGCCGGGTCGTCTGCGTACTGGAAAAGTTCGAGGTCTTTGCGGTCGATCATGCCGTGTCGTACCAGGGCTTCGAAATTGATGACCTCCTTCCAGTAGCTGGTGCCATAGAGTATCACCGGAATCTGCCGTTCCAGTTTGCGGGTCTGCGCCAGCGTCAGGATTTCGGTAAGTTCGTCCAGGGTGCCGAATCCACCGGGAAAAACCACCAGCGCACGCGCCAGATGGGCGAACCACAGCTTGCGCATAAAGAAATAATGAAACTCGAACGACAGCTCTCGCGTGACATACGCGTTCGGCCGCTGCTCACGCGGCAGGCTGATATTGAGGCCGATCGTTCTTCCGCCGGCGTCGGCGGCGCCGCGATTGGCGGCCTCCATGATGCCGCCTCCGCCACCGGTACAGACGACGAAGCGATGAGCATCTGATGATAGGCTTTTGGACCACTGGGTGACCAGTCGGGCCAGTTCGCGCGCGTCTCGATAATAGCGGCCGAGAGGGCCGTCGCTCGACAGCCGCGCCGAGCCGAAGAAAACGACGGTATCGTGAATGCTCTCACAACGAAAGCGGTGCAGGGGCTCTGCATACTCGGCCAGTATACGCAGCGGTCGGCCGTCCTCACTGGCAATGAAAGACTCGTCTTCGTAGGCGAGACCGGGAGAGCTTGACGTTCCATCGGATTGCATAGGTTTTACTTCAACCGCTCAAAATCGATAAAGCCGCGGGCGACATCGGTCCGGATCAGCATGACCTGGCACCGATCGCCCACATCCAGCCCCTCAAATCCTTTGGTTAGCCTGCCCTCCGTCGTCGGTGCGGAGATCCGGACCCAGGTCCCTTTGTCCGCAGCGCCGGTCACTATCGCATCGAATCGTTGTCCGATGCGCGACGACAACAGCAGCGCCGCCGCCGACTTGCGCACCTGCCGCTCCACCTTGGCCGCGTTGTCTTCCTGCGCCGTACAGTGCGTCGCCAGCGAACGCAGTTCCTCCGTCGAGTACTGAATCTCCCGCCCCATCAAAGCCGATTTGAGCAGGCGCTGCGTCAGCAAATCGGGAAAACGTCGATTGGGCGCCGTGGAATGCGTGTAGTCGCTCACCGCAAGGCCGAAGTGCCCTTCGATCTCCTGTCCGGGCAGATCGAGCATGTATTCACCCCGGCCCAGCAGCTTGATGACGCACAGCGACAGGTCGGCGAAGCGCGTTGGATCGGCCTGGCGCCGCTTGGCGAGGAAGCCATTGAGCGCGGCCGCGGAGGGTTCGCCTGGCAGGGTCTCACCGAGCTGCTCCGCCAGCGTGACGATCCGCTGCCATTTCTTGGGCGTCCGCAGCACTCGACGCAAGGACGCGATGTTCCTGCCGGCAAGATATCGGGCCGTCACGCCGTTGGCGGCGATCATGAAATCCTCGATGAGCTCATGGGCTCGGTTCTTCTCCTCCGGGCGCAAGTCGCTCAGCACCTCGCCGTGGAACACCGGCAGCGCCTCCATCGTCTCCAGCGTCAATGCCCCGCGGGCGTGCCGCACGCCTTTGAGCGCCTGTGCGATCTGGTCTTGGATACGCAACTGCCGATCAAGACCCGGAACGGCCGCCAGTCGAGCGGGTAGGGGAGATTTGCCCTCCAACCAAAGCCCGACTTCACGGTACGCAAGTTTGGCCTGATTGCGGACGAGCGCGCGATAGATGTCGGACGCGGTCATCCCGCCGTCAGGGCTCAGCGTCATATCGACGATGATGGCGAGACGCTCCTCTCCTTCGGCCAGAGACGTAAGGTCGGTCGATAGCTTTTCCGGCAACATTGGAAAAACCCGCGGAACCGTGTAGACGGAGGTGGTGTTGTGGCGCGCATGCTCGTCGATGGGTGAACCTCGCTGGACGATGCCATCCACGTCCGCAATCGCCACCAGTATCCTCACGGCCCCGTCACCGAGCGGCTGCGCTACGGAAAGTTGATCGAGGTCCCTTGAATCGTCGTTGTCGATGGACGCCCACAGCAATGCGCGCAAATCGCGAATATCGGGACCCGTGGCCGCGGCAGGCATCACGATCGTATCCGTCTGGGCCAATGCCGCCGCCGAGAACTCCGGCAGCAAGCCCCTGTCGAGCATCGCGCGTCGCGCAATGCCGCTGAGAAGATCCGAACTCGTATCAGACGATGGCATTGGCGGATGATACGGCGAATCCGCCGCGACGGTGGCGCCCATCGCTCCACAGCCGATGCGGCTTCCACCTGGGGAGCCGCTCGTCATTCCACCGTGCTCGACCGCGTTGTAGATCAGTTCGTTTACCAAGAGTCTGGCTTGCGTATCCAGCGTAGCCATGAAGTCGCCGTTGACTGAGCTGTCCGGGGCGCGTTGCGGCGAGACGGCCGGCGATGACGCCGAGTGGAGCGAGTTTTAAGGGGGGGGGCGCGACACCCGTGGGGGCGCGAGTCATGTTGGGTGATCGTCCTGGCGGACGAAGGCTTGTCGGCGAAAGCGGTCATTTCCCGTTGACGGGAAATCCGCTATTGTCGGTGTATTGTAACTGCCAACGATGTGCTTGCCGTTCCGGGGGTGAACGGGAGCCGCCCCAATCAAAAGGCCTCAAAGGTCGTCATTCAAAAGTCGAGGTTCGGCATGCATCGGTTCACTTTCTCCCGCCGTCGAGTAGTGCCGAAGGTCCGGCAAATGGTGCTGATGGCGCTGGCCGTCATCGGTCTGGGCGGATCGAGCGTCGCGGCGCCCACTGCGCCCGCAACCCCACGGTTATATATTCTCGATTGCGGGACGATCGCGCCCATGGATCCGGCGCTGTTCAGTTTGAAGGCGAGCGAAGTCAAAGGCGATGTCAGTTTCGTGACGCCTTGCTACCTCGTCGTGCATCCGAAGGGCACGCTCATCTGGGACGTGGGGCAGGTGCCGGACAAGGACATTCCCGACGACGGTACGGAAGTCGTGCAGCAAGGGATTCTCAAAGCGAAGCACCGTCTGGTCCCGCAACTGGCCGCGCTGGGCTTCCAGCCCAAGGACATCACCTATCTGGCGATGTCGCACTATCATGGCGACCACACGGCCAACGCCAACCTCTTTGCGGGCTCGACCTGGATCGTGCAGCAAGCGGAATACGATGCGATGTTCAGCGACACCCCAATGACCATCCGTAGTCCGGAGACCTACAACGACCTCAAAAATTCGAAGCGCATCACGCTGCATAACGAGGATCACGATGTCTTCGGCGACGGCACGGTGATCATCAAGACCGCACCCGGGCACACGCCGGGGCATCAGATGCTGTTTCTGAAACTCAAGCACTTCGGCCCGCTGCTCTTGGCGGGCGATCTGTACCACCTGCCCGAAGAGCGAAGCCTCGATCGGGTGCCTACCTTTGATTTCAATGCCGACATGACCCGGGCCACGCGCAAGCAGGTGGAGCAGTTCGTGAAGCAGAATCACGCCACGCTCTGGATCCAACACGATCCGGCCACGTATGCGCCCCTGAAGAAAGCTCCCTTATTCTACGATTAGTTCGACGGCCAATCGGTCAGCGCGCCTTATGTTGAGCGGTTCGAATCCCGGCGAGTAGGTTCGAGACGCTTCACGGCAACTGTGTTCCGTCGTTGGCGTGAAGTGTCTTGACCTTGCTGGCGGCCTCGGCGTTGCGCCTCATTTAGCCCGCGCCGCGATGAATCGGATCAATCCAATAGACCTCTTCGACTCGCTCCGCGGCGTCGATGTTGAGATTGACGACCACCGACTCGTTGCCGCTGCGAACCAGCACGCACTCGAGCGGCGTGTCGCTCGAGCGGTTGATCTCCTGGTGCGGGACGTACGGCGGCACGAAGATGAAGTCGCCGGCATCCGCTTCGGCGAGGAATTCGAGCCGCTCTCCCCAACGCATTCTCGCGATGCCGCGTACGACGTAGATGATGCTTTCGAGCTCGCCGTGATGGTGGGCGCCGGTCTTGGCATTCGGATGGATGATGACGGTGCCGGCCCAAAGCTTCTGCGAACCCCGCGCGGCGTTAACCGCGGCGGCACGCAGCATCCCGGGTGTCTGCGCGGTGTTTGCGTCCAATCGGTCGCTCTTGATGACTTTGACGCCGTCGGTGCGCCAGTCGGGCCGTTGAAAATCCGTCATCGCTGCTCCTGTGCTGCTCGTCGCCACCGATTATGGGACAACCGCATCGGCGAGTCTTGCAAATATACCCATTTGCCCGCTTCATGCGGGCACGTACGCCGCCGCGCCATCCTGTGAGACGCGAACGCAACGGCGCCGACCCAGCCGCCGGCAGGGCGCCGGAGCCGCCTGTAGTAGAATAGTCACATGGTCAAATTTCTCTCGCGCCTGCCCCTTCGGGCGCTGTATGCGTTCTCGGGATTTTTGTATTTTCTCGCCTACTACGTCGTGCGGCATCGGCATCGGGTGATTCGGGATCAGATCGCGCTGGTGTTTCCGGACATACCTAAGGCCGAGCGCACGGCCATCCACAAGCGCTACCTGAAGAATTTCTGCCACGTATTGGTCGAGGTGCTGAAATCGGCGTCGATGGGTGCGGCGGACTTGAGCGCGCGCATCCGCATCGTCAACCTGCCGCTGGCGCTCGAGTACCTTGAGGCGGGCCGGTCGGTGATGCTGGTGACCTCGCATCTGTGCAATTGGGAATGGCTGCTGCAGGGGATCACCTTGCAATTGGGGTTTCCCCTGGACGCGGCGTACAAGCCCTTGCACGATCAATGGGCCGAGAAGTTGATGTTGGGCGTTCGTTCGCGCTTCGGCGCCCGCTTGATCCCGGCCAAGGAATTGCTGGCGGACTTCCTGCGCCGCCGCGGCATCGTGCGGGCCGTCGCGGTGAACGCGGATCAGGCGCCGGTGTCCACCGACAAGCGCTACTGGACCTCGTTCCTGGGGCAGGACACGGCCTTCTATGTGGGTGCGGAACAGATCGCGCGGGGCATGCGGCTGCCCATGTTGTATGTGGTCATGCGCCGGCTGCAGCGCGGCTACTATGAAGTCGAATTTCGGGTGCTGTGGGACGGCCGCGAAGTCGTGGCGCCCAATGGGATCACCGAGCGCTATGCGCGGGCCTGCGAGGTGGATGTGCTCGAGAGCCCGGCCGACTGGCTGTGGTCCTATCGCCGATGGCGGCTCAAGAGGCCGCTTTACGGCGCCGATTGAGCCGCGGAGCGGGTTATGCTTCTGCGACACGTTCGGCGCCGGCGCGTCCTTATAATATCTCGAGATACTTGGTTCAAGCTATTGAACTTCAGAGTTTTTTTACTATGTGCTTGGCGAGTTCGGCGATGGTGGGGTGATCGAACAATTCGGTCAGATCGATGAGCCCGGGGAAATCGCGGTCGATATTTTCGTGGATCTCGATGAGCTTCAAGGAACTCGCACCAATCTCGAATAGATTGTCGGCGACGTCGATACGCTTGCCCGGTAACGCACTTTCGCAGATGGCCTGCAGCCGCGATTCGAGATCCGACCCGCTGACCTGGGTGTCCCTGCCGCCCGCGTCGCGGAGTGCCTGCAGTTCCTTGAGTTCGGCGTCGAACTCCCCTTGAATGTACGCGCTCTCCAGCAGGTGCCGTTGCACCTTGCCGCTGGTGGTCTTCGGAATGCGCTTCACGGGGATGACGTGGGCGACTTCGAGGCCGGCGTGTTCGTTGATGAGGCGGCTCACCCTCAAGGCAATGGGTAGGAATTCCGGCATGCCGCTGCGATGCAGGACGAATATCACGAGTTCTTCGCCCTGGGATCCGGGTTTGGCGACGCCGGCGGCCACCACCTTATTCAGATCGAGACCGGGCGCGCGCTGAGCGATGTTCTCGAGGTCGTAAGGGTAGTAGTTCAAGCCATTGATAAATATTATTTCCTTGGTGCGACCGGCGATGTACAAATTGCCCTCGTGGAACACGCCCAAGTCGCCGGTATCGAGCCAGCCCTGAGCGTCGATCGCGAGCGCGGTGGCCTCGGGATCGCCGAAGTAGCCATGGGTCACGCTCTTGCCGCTGATCAGAATGTGGCCGACCTGGCCTTCGGGAAGCACCGCCCGACTTGCGTCGGTCACGCGGACATCGATGCTGGGCACGGCCTTGCCGACGCTCATGAGTTCGACCACGTCGCGCGAGTCGGCCGGGTTCAGTTCGATGGGGGTGCCTACCTTCAGTTTCTGGCGATTGACGCGTATCCACGTGTAGTCGTCGCCGGGTTTGGGGAACGTCACGGCGAGGCTGGCCTCCGCCATGCCATATACCGGAAACATGGCATGCCGCTTCAGGCCGGTGTAGGCCAGTGTTTGCATGAACTCGTTGCACAGCCCGACGGAGATGGGCTCGGCGCCGTTGTAGATGGATCGAATGCTCGACAGGTCGACGTTCTCGAGCCGCCGGTCGCCCAATACCTTGAGGAAGTGTCGATAGCCGAAGTTGGGGGAGCAGGTGATGGTCGCTCGTTTCCGGGACGCCAGCTGCAGCCAGAGTAGCGGGCGCCGCACGAACAAATCCGTAGGCATTAGATGAATATGCACGTGTTTATTGAACTGCATTATGAAGAAGCCGATCAGCCCCATGTCGTGGGTCAGCGGCATCCAGCTGAGCGACACATCGTCGCGATTGTATTTGTCGACCAGCGCGGCGCCGTTCGAATTGGCGAGCAGGTTCTCGTGGGTGAGCATGACGCCCTTGGGTTCGCTGGTCGAACCCGAGGAGAACTGGATGAAGGCGAGATCGCCGGGCGCGGGCCGAAACAGTTTTCCGGGCTTGGAGATATCCGTCAGCGATTCGACCAGGAACGTGCGGTCCTTAAGCTCCTCGAACAGCGGCGTCTCGCCGACCTGAGCGGCCAGGGCGGCCAGGCGCTCGAGGGTTTTTGCATCGGTGTACAGGAACGGCTTGCCGAGCTTGCGGGCCACCCGCAGGAGCTTGTGCCGATGTTCGTCGCTGATGCCGACGGCCAACGGCACCGGGACGATGCCGCCGCAGATGGCGGCCCAAAAACCGTCCATGAACTGTTCATTGTCGTTGAGGAAAATGATCAGCTTGTCGCCGCGTTGGGCACCTAGGGACTGCAGGTGATGCAATATGCCGAGCGCGCGGCTGTACAGGTCGGCGTAGCTCACTCGCCGCTCGGAATTCTCGCCGTCGAGATACGTGACCGCGCGGTCGACGCTGCGGTTGTTCTCGAGCATGTCGAGCAGAGTGGTATTCGTCATCGGGGTGTCACCGTCATCATGAGATTGGAGCGGGGCCGCAGATTGATCTGGGCCTCGAGCTCGATCGGGTCGTCGCCGGCGCGGGTCAGTCGAAAGCGCTGCGACATGCGCTGCACGTGCACCAGCATTTCGAACATGGCCAGCCCCTCGCCGATGCAATGGCGCGGGCCGACGGCAAAGGGAATGTAGGAAAATTTGTGGCGTTCCGCGGCGTCGGCATCGGCGAAGCGCTCCGGCCTGAACTCTTCGGGCTCGCTCCAGAAGGCCGGATGCCGATGCAGCATGTAGGGGCTGATGAACACGTCGGTGCGTGGTGGAATGGCATAGCCGCCGAGTTCGTCGACGCCGATGGTGCGGCGGGTGAGCAGCCAGCCAGGCGGGTAGAGCCGCAGGGCTTCCTGGATCACCTGGTGGGTGAAGCCGAGCGACTCGGCGGCGTCGAGGCTGAGCGGCGCGGCGCGGGCTCCGGTCGGCGTCGCGGGAGCGGCAACGGCGCAGAGCCTCGCGCTTGCTGGCCCGGCGGCGGCCTCGGCGTGCAGTTGCTCGGCGACTTCGGGGTGCTGGCTCACCAGGTACCAGGTCCAGGTCAGGGCGGCGGCAGTGGTTTCGTGTCCGGCGACGATCAGCGTGAGCACCTCGTCGATCAGTTCCTTGTCGCTCATGGGGCCGTCGGTTTCGCGATCGCGCATGTCCATGAGCATGGCGAGAAAGTCGCCATGTTGCTCGGGTTCGCGGCGGCGCCGCTCGATGAGCTGCGCCACGAGCTTGCCCAGCGAGCGGAACCGGAAGGCGAACTTCAAATCGCGGTTGGTCTCCTTGGCCACCACCTCGAAGGGATTGGCGCCCATCTCGCGTTCCAGCCGCGCGAGGTCGCGGCCGAAGATGGAGCGCAGCACGATGTCGAGGGTGAGTTCACTCACGTCATCGGTGAGATTGATGGCCTCGCCGCGCGCGGCGCTCGCGGCCCAGCGCTCGGCGAATGTCCCGTTGACCTCGTCGATGAGCGCGCTGAATTGATCGATCACCCGGCGGTGGAAGGCGGGCTGCATCATGCGGCGCTGGCGCCGCCAGAAATCGCCCTCGCTGGTCATGATGCCGTTGCCGAGCAGGATCTTGACCCGGTCCATGCCCTCGCCCTTGGTGTAGTTGCGGTGGTTCGACAGGAGCACGCGTTTCACATCGTCGGGATGGTTGATGACGTAGTTGTAGACGCCGCGCGCGGGGGCGAAGACGCGGTAGATGTCGCCGAAGCGGGCGAAACCATCGCGCAGCAGCGCCAAGGATTCGTCGGTTCCACCGAGGTCGAAGCCTGCGGTGGGTCCGGGGGGCAGGGCCGTAGTTTGCATGCGTTATTGTAACGTAGCGGAGTGGACTCCCGCAGGGCGGCTGGAACGCTGGCGTGGCGCCGGTTTGCGGCGGGTCCGGCTGGTGCGCAGCGGACCCGGGCGGGGACCTGCTTGCGCAGCGGGGGGGCCCGCCCCGACAATGCCGCGTGCCCAAGAAACCCGGCGGCCTTCGCAACACCATCTACGATCAGCAGACGCGATCCGGCCGCCGACTGTCGGCGGGGCGCTTGTTCCTGTATCGCATGATCGTGCCGGTCGGACTCGCGTTGGTGCGGGCGGTGTGGGGCTCGGCGCGGGTGGTAAGCATCGCGGGTACGGAGCACATCGCCGCCGCGCTCGCGCGTGCGCCCTCGTTCATTCCGGTGTACTGGCATCAACACCAGCTGTTCTGCGTCAAGTATTTGCTGACGCTGCGTGCCATGGGGGTGAAGCTGGGATTCTTGATCTCGCCGTCGGTGGACGGCGAACTGGGTGCCATGATCGTGCGCAGCCTGGGCGCCGAAGTCATTCGGGGGTCGTCGACGCACACGGGCGCGCGGGCATTGCGCGACTACTACCAGGCGCTGTCCCGCGACAACGTGTCGCCGGCCATCACGCCCGACGGGCCGCGCGGTCCGCCCTGGAAGTTCAAACCGGGCGCGGTGCTGCTGGCGCAGCTATCGCAGCGGCCCATCATTCCCATGGCGTACGCGGCGTCCCGCGCGTGGAAGATCAAGTGGGACAGCTTCGTGATCCCCCAGCCGCTGGCCCGCATCGCCATCGTGGTCGGCGAGCCGCTCTACGTCCCCAAGGGTTTGGACGCGGCGGGCCTGGAGCGGCTGCAAACGGAAATGGAAGGGCGTCTCAAATCTCTATATCTGCAGGCGAAAATTGCCCTGGAGTGAGTTTTTTAGGATAAAGACCCACAATACAATCGCTTAGCTTGTAATCCTTATAGCTTGTGCGAGAATCCCGCTGTATCCGCCAATTGCCGAATCGAAGGAAGTGTGTGACACATTCGGTTTTAGTCCCCGTATCGATGGCAAACTGTTGATCCGCAACCGCAAACACCATTTCGGGACCCTTGAAGGCGCATGGCGATAGCACCCAACGATCCCCGGCATCCGGACCTCGCGGCCTCGGATGTCTTGTCGCCGCAAACGTGGCCGCGCCGCGATATTCGTCCGGCGGTGGGTCTCGACGTGATCTGTACGAAAATCGCCGTCGATTTTCAGAGTATGACGGCGGCCACGGCGGCCGGGTGCCTGTTCGCGAATCTCGAACTGTTGCGTGAAGCCACGCATTCGGACACCGCCTTTCACCTCAATCTCGACCCCGACCTTTCGGCCATCGCCGACGTGCAGGTGGCGCGCGGCCTGTTGGCGACCGGCAACCCGGAACAGCTGCGCGGCCAGAGCCTCGACAGCTTGCCGTGGCTGCGCTCGCGGCTCGCCTCGCTGCGGGTCACCGAGATGCGCGATACCGCCATGCCGCGCCCGGATCAGCTCGAGGATGCGGCGCTGTGGAGCCAGCTGGGCATCGGTTCCGTGCTGATGATCGGTTATCACATCGCGGGTCGCGCCGCCGGGATCTTAGGCATCGCCGGCGCACGCGCCCGCGAAAACTGGGAAGTACAGCTGCATCTCATGATGAAGCTGGTCGGCAGCAGTCTGTCGAGCGGGCTCGAGCGCATCGAGATCCAGGCCCAGCTGCGCGATCTGGAGGAGCGCAACGAACTCGCCTTGTACAGCGCCAACGACGGGCTGTGGGATTTCGACACGCTCAACAATCGCGTGTATCTCTCGCCGCGCTGGAAGGCCATGCTCGGATACGACGAGAACGACGTGGGGAAAGCGCCGGATTGGCGGACCCTCGTGCACTCGGACGACATGTCGCGCGTGCAGGCCGCCATCCGCGATCATGTGGCCGGCAAGACGCCGATTTTCGAGAGTTTGCATCGCATGCGCCACGCCACCGGCGAGTGGCGCTGGGTCATCAGCCGCGCCAAGGCACGCGTGGATGAGAAGGGCCGGCTGTTGCGTCTGGTGGGCGTCGAACTCGATGTCACGGAACGCAAGCTGTACGAGGAAGCGCTGTTTCGCGAGAAGGAGAGCGCGCAGATCACGCTGCAGAGCATCGGCGACGGCGTCGTCACCACCGATGCCAAGGGCGTAATCGACTACTTGAACCCGGTGGCGGAGGCGCTGACGGGGTGGCGTCTGGAGGACAGCCAGGGCCGCGCGATCGAAGAGATTTTCCGCGCGTTCCACGAGGAGACCTGCGAGCCGCTGGAGAACCCGCTGGCGGTGGCCATCCGCCGTACGCGTTCCATCAAATCGGTGCGGCCGATGCTGCTGATCCGCCGCGACGGCAACGAGATCTATGTCGAGAGCACGGCATCGCCGATCCGCGACGGCAGCGGCGCGGTGTCCGGCGGCGTGCTGGTGTTCCACGACGTGAGCGAAGCGCGCGAACTGAATCGCCGCCTGAGCTACCACGCGAGCCACGACGTGCTCACCGGTCTGGTGAATCGGCGCGAGTTCGAGAATCGCATGGAGCGGGCGCTGAAAAGCGCCAAGGCGCACGAGACCTCCTATGCGCTGTGTTATCTCGATCTGGACCAATTCAAGATCATCAACGACACGTGCGGCCATAGCGCCGGCGATGCGTTGCTGGGCCAGGTGGGCGCGCTGCTCAAATCCAAGGTTCGCTGGCGCGATACGTTGGCACGCCTGGGGGGCGACGAGTTCGGCATTCTGCTCGAGAGCTGTTCGTTGGACGAGGCCATGCGCACGGCCGAATTGCTGCGCGAGGCGGTGCGCAATTTCAAGTTCACCTGGGAGGAACGCACCTTCCGCCTGGGAGCGAGCATCGGCGTCGTGCCGATTTCCGCCGAGAACGCGGACGTGGCGTCGGTGTTGAGCGCCGCCGACAGCGCCTGCCAGGCGGCGAAGGAAGCGGGCCGCAATCGCGTGCACAGCTTCGAGGAAAACGACATCGACCTGATGCGCCGCCGCCGCGAGATGCAGTGGGCCGCCCGCATCAACAGCGCGCTCGAGGACGGGCGCTTCGAATTGTTCCGGCAGACCATATTGCCCTTGCAGAAGCCGGACACCGGCGCGCACTACGAGTTGCTGCTGCGCATGCGGGACGAGAACGGCAAAATCGTCGCGCCCGACAATTTCATCACCGCGGCGGAGCGCTACGGCATCACGCCGCAGATCGATCGCTGGGTCATCGAAAATGCCTTCCGCTGGCTGGTCTCCGAGGCCGACGAGCGCAAGAACCTGGCCATGTGCTCGATCAATTTGTCGGGGCAAAGCCTGGGCGACGACAAGTTCTTGCCGTACGTGATCGATCAATTCCACCGCAGCGGGCTCGACGCCACCAAGATCTGCTTCGAGATCACGGAGACGGCGGCCATCGCGAGCTTCTCGCAGGCCAATCGGTTCATTCAGGCGCTGAAGGAACTGGGTTGCAAATTCGCGCTGGACGATTTCGGCACCGGCCTGTCCTCGTTCGGGTACTTGAAGCACTTCCCGGTGGATTTTTTGAAGATTGACGGCAGTTTCGTCAAAGAGATACTGCACGATCCCATCGACCGCGAAATGGTGCGATCCATCAACGAGATCGGTCATTTGACGGGCAAACAGACCATCGCCGAATTTGCCGAGAACGTGGACATCATCAACATGCTGCGCAGCCTCGGCGTCGACTACGCGCAGGGCTACGGCATCTCGCAGCCGCAGCGCGTGCTCAGGGCCGCGAACCTCGCGTGACGCGCGCGCGGCGCCGGCCGATGATGCCGCCGCGACGAGGGTGCCGCGACGATACCGTCCGCTCTCATGGTGCCCCGGAGGAAGGTGCCTGCGATGCTGCCGCCGATGCGGCGACGCTCCGGCCGCCTCTCTTCAGTCCTGCCACTCGAAGCGCATCGACAGGTCCACGGCGCGCACGTGCTTGGTGATGCTGCCGACGGACACATAATCGACCCCGGTGAGGGCGATCTCGCGGATGGTCTGCTGCGTGACGCTGCCGGAGGCTTCGAGCTCGAGCGGGCGTGGCGAGGCGCGGTTGATGGCGACCGCCTCGCGCATGCCATCCAGCGAGAACTCGTCCAGCATCGCGATGTCCGCGCCGGCCGCGATCGCCTGGCGCAATTCGTCCAAGGTTTCGACTTCCACTTCGACCGGGACTCCCTGGCCCGCGGCGCGCGCGCTCGACACCGCGTTTGCGATCGAGCCGGCGGCCATGATGTGGTTCTCCTTGATGAGCACGCCGTCGAAAAGCCCCATGCGATGATTCTGACCGCCGCCCACCCGTACGGCGTACTTCTGCGCCGAGCGTAAGCCCGGGATGGTCTTGCGCGTGTCGAGCAGGCGGCATCCCGTGCCTTCGATCAAGACGGCGTAGGAATGCGCCGCGGTCGCGGTGGCCGACAGCAACTGCAGGAAATTGAGCGCGGTGCGCTCGCCCGTGAGAAGGGAGCGCGCCGGCCCTGCGACGCTGAACAGCGGCTGATCGGCGACCACGGCCGCGCCCTCGGCCACCTGCCACGCGATGCGCACGGCCGGGTCGAGGTGCGCGAAGGCGGCGTTGACATAAGGCACGCCGCACACGATGGCCGCTTCGCGGGTGATCACCGTGGCGCGGCCGGTGCGGCCGGCGGGAATGAGGGCGGCCGTCAAATCGCCGCTGCCGATGTCCTCGGCCAGCGCGCGGTCGACCTGCAGGGCCAGGTCCTCGGGTACCGGAATGGGCGGATTGGTCATGCGGGGGCCGGGGCCTCGGTTGGCGTGATTGCACGGCAGGTGGCCGCGGGGGCTGGAAGAATAGGGGGGGCGTCCCAATAATTCAACGAGCGCCCGTCCATGACCCACGCGCAGGAGATCTGAGCGGCGCGTTGTCGTACAATGATAATTGAATTGATCGCGACGGCGGGTGCCGAGCGCTAGCCTCAAGCGGGCATTCGAGCCCTTGTTCCATTTGGAGATCGACCATGAATGCTATCGAACGAATCCAGAGCCAGCTGTCGGCCGCCCCGGTGGTGCTGTACATGAAAGGCACTCCTGATTTTCCTCAGTGCGGGTTTTCGGCGCAGACCGTCGGTGCCCTGCGTGCCAGCAAGGCGCAGTTCGTCGCGGTGAACATTTTCGAGGATCCGGAAGTGCGAGAGGCGCTCAAGACCTATTCGAACTGGCCCACCTTTCCTCAGTTGTACGTCAATGGCGAACTCGTCGGCGGCTGCGACATCGTGGTCGGCATGTACAAGAGCGGCGAGCTCAAGCAGCTGCTGGCCGAAGCGGGCGCCGTCCCGGCCTGAGCGTTGGTTCTTGCGGGGCCTCGAGGGCGGCCCTGGGGCCGCTGTCTCGGGTTGCCGCCGGTCCGCTTCGATGTCGCGGACCGGCGGGTTGGCTCTGAGCGCCGGCGGGGTTCTCGTCGAGACGGCTAACCCAGGGTTAGCGGCACGAAGACCCGGCTGTCGCCGCGCTGAATGAGCAGCGCGATCTGTTTGCCGTGCTCCTCCACCATCTTCTTCAGCTGCGCAACGCTTTGCACCGGTGTTCCGTCGACCGACAGCACCACGTCGCCCGGCTGTATGCCCGCTTCGGCGGCACGGCCCTGCGCCTCCTCCACCACCAGGCCGCCCTGGATACCGGCTTGCTGACGTTCTTGCGGATTGAGCGGCCGTAGCGCCAACCCCAGCCGGGCGGGCGATTCCGGGCTATCGCTTGCATCGGCCATGGCTGCCGCCGTGCCGATCGTCGCGTTGAGCGTGAGGGCCTTGCCGTCGCGCCACACCTCGAGCGATGCCTTGTCGCCCGGCGTGGCCGCGCCGATCCGCGCGGACAACTGGCCTGCATCCACGATGGGGTTGCCATTCACCTTCAGAATGACGTCGCCAACCCGGATGCCCGCCTGTGCCGCTGCGCTGTCGGGTTCGATCTTGGCCACCAACGCACCGTTGGGTGCGTTCAACTTGAAGGAATTGGCCAGCTGCTGATCCAGAGTCTGAACCTGGACACCGAGACGCGCATGAGCGACCTTGCCGGTTTTGAGGATTTGATCCTTGATCTGCACGGCCAGATTGATGGGAATCGCGAAAGAGACCCCCTGATAGCCGCCCGAATTGCTGTAGATCTGCGCGTTGATGCCGATCACGGCGCCGTTCGCATCGAACAGGGGTCCACCGGAGTTGCCCGGATTGACCGCCGCATCGGTTTGAATGAAGGGGACGTAGCCGTCGCCGGGCAGCGAACGGCCCTTCGCGCTGACGATTCCGGCGGTGGCCGTCTCTTCGAGACCGAACGGTTCGCCGATGGCCAGCACGTAATCGCCGACGCCCAGCTGGTCCGAATTGCCGAGCTGCACGGTGGGTAGATCGTGGGCGTCGATTTTCAGCACGGCGATGTCGCTGCTCTTGTCGGCGCCCAGCACCTTCGCCTTGAATTCGCGATGGTCGGAGAGCTTGACGGTGACTTCCTTCGCGCCGTCGACCACGTGCGCGTTGGTCAACACGATGCCGTCGGCGGTAATCAGAAAACCCGAGCCCTGCCCATGCAGGGTGCCGTGGCCGCGCGGCATCGGCCTGCCGCGAAACAATTGCGCCAATGGATCGTCGCCGCCGGGAGTGCCGAAGTCGAATTCCTGGGCGGCCGAGGTCTTGATCTCCCCGGCGGTGGTGATCCCCACGACGGCGGCCTGGTTCTGCGCCACGATGGCGCGGTAGTTGGGCGTGGCGATGGGCGGGATCAGGCGCGACGGCTCGCTGGTGGGCGCGACGGCCACCGCGGAACCGCTCGCGGCGGGATCCTTGGACTGAAGCAGTGCCGGAGCGGACAGGCCGGTGGCCGTGCCGACGGCGAGCAAGCCTGCCGCCGACCAGACGAGCTTGCTGGTACTGATTTGCATGACGATCTCCTCGAGGTGAACGGATGAACCGGTGTTCTGACGCCAGCTTCACCTGTCAGGCTTAAGGCAATCTTAAGGCGGGGCGGGAAATCTCACGGTCACGTGCAGGCCGCCGCCGGGCGCATCGCCCAGGGTGACCTGGGCTCCATGCCGCTCCGCAATGGCTTTGACGATGGCGAGTCCGAGCCCGGTGCCGCTCTCCTGCAGCGCCGCGCGTCGATAGAAGCGGTCGAACACTCGCCCCCGTTCGGCGGGCGGGATGCCGGGGCCGTTGTCGAGCACCTCGAGCAGCGCGCCCGCGGCGGACGAACTGCAGCGAACCTCGACGGCTCCGCCGGCCGGCGTGTAACGAACCGCGTTGTCGACCAGATTGCGCACGAGAATCCGCAAGGACTCTCGATCGGCACGCACCGGTACCGGCGCTCGCGAGTCGAGGCCGAGATCGATGCGGCGTGCCGCCGCCAGCACGTGGCTATCGGCGATGCCCTCGGCGGCAACGGCGGCCAGGTCGACCGGCTCGACCGCGCCGTCCAGTTCCTGCGGGTCGCTGCGCGCCAGGGCCAGCAGCTGTTCGGCCAGATGAATGGCGCGTTCGATGGCCTCGCCGAGCCTACCTTGAGCTTCCGCCGCGGCGGCCTGGTCCGGAGCGCGGTCCAGCAACTGAAACTGCAGCCGCAAGGCCGTCAGCGGCGAGCGCAGCTCGTGCGCCGCGTCGGCGATGAAATCCCGCTGGCGCGCGAAGGACTCACGCAGGCGGGCCAGCAAGCGATTGAGTTCGGCGACCAACGGCTCGAGTTCGCTCGGCAGATCGTCGTCGGCGAGCGGCGTGAGACTGCGGGCGTCGCGGCGCTGGATGTCGGTGGTCAAGCGGCGCAAGGGCAGCAAGCCGCGGCCCACCGTCCACGCGACGAATGCGATCATGATGGGCAGCAGCAGGCCCAGCGGTATCACGACGCGCAGGGCGGCGGCGCGGGCCAGGCGTTCGCGGACGCGCACGGGTTGCGCGATTTGAATCACGCCGGCGGCGGTCCGCAGGCCGTAGGCGCGCCACGCCTGTCCCCGCAGCTGCAAATCGGCGTAACCCAGCACCGTCTGGTTGATCATCGGCAGGCCCGGGCGCGACAGGTACATGCGTGCGCCGAACAAGTCCCAGATTTGAATCACGAAGTCCGTGTCGCCCTGATCCGGCGGCACTTCGATGCGCGGCGCGAGGGATATCTGGCCGCGCAGCGAGAGCGCCATCTGGCGCAGCTGGTAGTCGAACAAGGTCGATGTTTCGTTGAGCACGCGGCGGTAAGTCACCGTCGCCGTGAGCGCGCAGACGATCGCCACGAGCACGATCAGCGCGAGCAGCAACCGATTTCGAATCGATTTCATTGCTTGGGCACGAAATAGCCGACGCCGCGCAGCGTCCGAATCGCCTCGCTGCCGAGCTTGCGGCGCAAGCCGTGAACGTAGACCTCGACCGCATTGCTGCCGATGGGTTCGTCCCAGCCATACAGGCGATCTTCGAGCTGCGTGCGCGACAGCACGGCGCCGGGCCGTTGCAGCAGGGCCTCGAGCACCGAGAATTCGTGCGCCGACAGGCTGACCGGCTTGCCGCCCAGCTCGACCGTTCGAGTCACGGGATCGAGCTTCAGCCCGCCATGCTGGATGACGGTGTCGCCGCGTCCGGCGGCACGGCGCAGCACCGAGCGCATGCGCGCCATCATTTCATCCAGATCGAACGGCTTGACGATGTAGTCGTCGGCGCCGGCATCGAGGCCGGCAATCCGATCCTGGATCTGGTCGCGCGCCGTGAGCACGATGACCGGTGTCGTATCGCCGCGCCGGCGCAGTTCCCGCAGCACCTCGATGCCGTCGCGGCGCGGCAGGCCCAGGTCCAGCAGGGCGAGGTCGAACACCTTCTCGCGCAGGGCGTTGCTCGCGCTTTGACCGTCGCGGGTCCAGTCGACCGCGAAGCCCGCCTGGCGCAGCGCGGTCTGCAGCCCCTGCGCAATCATGCTGTCGTCTTCGACCAGCAACACACGCATCGGTTGCCGTGCGCGTCAGGAGCCGGGCGGCCTGAGGGGGTCGCTCGAGCGGGCAGGCTCGCCCGCGCCCTCGGTGTCCACTTCGAGGGGTCCCATCGAGGCCAGCCGCCGGCGGCTCGCGTCGAACACGCTCTGGAATTGATTGCACACCGTGCAGAACAAGTCGGCGGTGCGCTCGGCATCGTAGGAGGCCGAATGCGCGGACGCCGTATCCCACTCGAGGCCCGAGGCGAGCGTGGCGCGCATCAGCACCGTCTGGCCATAGGCGACGCCGCCCAGCGTCGCGGTATCGAAGCTCGTGAACGGATGGAAGGGGTTGCGCTTGATTTTCGTGCGGGTCACCGCGGCGTTCAGAAAATTCAAATCGAAGAATGCGTTGTGCCCCACCAATACCGCGCGCGTGCAATCGGCGGCGCGGATGGCCTTCCTCACTTCGCCGAATATTCGTTGCAGCGCGTCCTCTTCTTGAATCGCGGGCCGCAGCGGATGATGCGGATCGATTCCGGTCACCGCCATCGAGGCCGGCTCCAGGTTGGCGCCGGGGAACGGTACGACGTGATAGCGAAACGTTTCGCCGCGCGCCAGGGTGCCGTCGCTGCGCATTTCGAGCAGTACCGCGGCGATTTCCAGGAGCGCGTCCGTCTGATGATTGAAGCCGCCGGTTTCCACGTCGACGACCACGGGCAGAAAGCCGCGGAACCGCGTGGCAAAGGTGATGGGGGGGATTTGCATCATGCGCGCGCCGCCGGTTCGAGGCGCCACGCCACGCTTTCGCCGCCGCGATAGGGCACCAGCGCACCAGCGCCGAAATCGTAAGATACTGGGGGCACCCAAGGCTCCTTGGTCAACGTGATGATCTCGTCGTGGCGTGCAAGGCCGTAAAAGTCCGCGCCGAAGTGGGCCGCGAAGCCCTCGAGTCGATCGAGGCGCCCGGCCTGCTCGAAGGCCTCGGCGTACAGCTCGATGGCCGCATGGGCGGTGAACATGCCGGCGCAGCCGCAGGCGCTTTCCTTCGCCGCGCGCTCGTGCGGTGCGCTGTCGGTACCCAGAAAAAAACGCGGGTTGCCGCTGGTGGCCGCATCGAGCAATGCCTGCCGGTCCGCTTCGCGCTTGAGAATCGGCAGGCAGTAATAATGCGGCCTGATGCCGCCGGAAAAAATCGCGTTACGGTTGTGCAGCAGATGCTGCGGCGTAATGGTCGCCGCGACACCGCCGCGCGCGGCGCGGACGAAATCGACGGCGCGCGCCGTGGTGACGTGCTCGAACACCACTTTCAGCCGGCGGAAGCGCTCGAGCAGCGGCGCCAGAACGGCATCGATGAAGTGCGCTTCGCGATCGAACACGTCGATCTCCGGTCCCGGCGTCTCGCCGTGCACCAGCAGCGGCATGCCGAGTTCTTCCATGCGCGCGAGCGTCGGATACACGTGACGAATATCCGTGACGCCTGCGTCCGAATGCGTGGTCGCGCCGGCGGGATAGAGCTTCACGCCGTGCACGAAACCCGATGCCTTGGCGCGATCGATCTCCTGCGCCGCCAAGGTATCGGTGAGATACAAGGTCATGAGCGGCTCGAAGCGGCGGCCTGCCGGTTCGTTCATCGCCGGCAGTGCGGCCAGGATGCGTTCGCGATAGGCGGCGGCAAGGGCGGTCGAGGTGATGGCGGGCTCGAGGTTCGGCATCACGATGGCACGGCCGAAGCGCGCCGCCGTAAATTTCGCCACCGCGGCCAGAGCGCTGCCGTCGCGCAGATGCACGTGCCAGTCGTCCGGGCGCTGCATCGTCAGTGTGTTCATGTGGATTGGGACTTGGGTTTCGCCGGCCAGCCACGTCGCAGCAGGTCGAGCGTATAGCGCACGCCGAAGCCGGTGATCTCGGTGGCGATGTGGCCGAGGCCGCCGTGCCTCGTTCCCGCGGCCAGGTCCAGGTGCAGCCAGGGAATCTCCTTGGGCACGAAACGATTCAAGAAGCGAGCCGCCAGAATGTGATCGCCCTTGCCGTCCGCCGCACATTGCAGCACGTCCGCAACGGTACTCTCCAGATCCGAATCGAAGTCGGCATCCATGGGAAAGCACCACACGCGTTCGCCGCTGCCGGTGCCCGCGGCTTCGATGAGCTCGCGTGCTTCCGGGCGATTCGTGAACGCGCCGCTGTAGCGCTCGGTGAGAGCGTTCACGCAGGCGCCGGTCAACGTGGCGTAGTCGATGATGGCGCGCGGCTTCCTGCTCGCGGCCAGACTCAGCGTGTCCGCCAGCACCATTCGGCCTTCGGCATCCGTGTGAATGATTTGAATGGTGGTGCCGTTGTGGGCGCGAATCACGTCTTGCGGCTTGTAGGCGAGCGGTCCGATGCGGTTCTCGGTGATGGCCAACCAGCAATCCACCGCGAGGGGCGAGCGCAGCCTATGCAAGGCATACAGACTGCCGAGCGCGACCGCGCTGCCTTCCATGTCGGTGTGCATGTCCAGCATGCTTTTGTGGGATTTCAGATTGGTGCCGCCGGTATCGAAACAGATGCCCTTGCCGACCAGCGCCACGGCCGGCGCCGCGGCACCGCGCGCACTGCCAGGCGTGGCGCGAGATGCAATGCGCTCCGGGGCGTCGCCCGGCGCAGCGACGCCCGGCCGATAGGCGAGATAGGCGATGCCCGCGTCGCGCGTGGCATTGCCCTGCGACACCGCGAGAAACGCGCCGGCGCCCAGGCGTTTCAATTGCGCTTCGCCGTAGAACTTGAAATCCAGATTCAGGCGACGCGCCAGATCTTGCAGCAGACTCCGGTAACCGGCGGCATCCAGGGTATTGGGCGGCAGGGCGGTGAGCCAACGCGCCAGATTGTTGCCGGCGCTCGTTGCCAATGTCATGTCGAGATCGGCCAATCCATGATCGGTCGCGATGTCGATGTGCGCGAGCGGCACGTGGGACTTGGGATTGCTCTTGAACGACGCGAAACGAAATGCCGCCGCCTGGATGGCCGCCACCGTGGCGCACAGCGCGGCATCGGCGCCGTCCGCCACCCAGCCCTGCGTCGTGATCAGCACCGACTCGGGCTCGCCCTCGAGCGCCAGGCGCGCCAATCTGCCGGCGCATTGCAGCCGTTCGAACGTGCTGGCGGTTTCGGCCACGCACGTGGCGATGAGGGAGGTTTGCGCGCGCGGCCCCACCTTGAGCTGCACGCTATCGCCGGGTTTTCGTCCCTTGCGCCGGTACAGATCGCGCAGCAGGCCGCCATGGGGCAAAGCCGCCCAATCGTCGGCGCTGGGCGCCGGCGGCAACAACACGATGGCGCACGAATATCGCGCAAGCTTCGCGGCAGTCAGCCGCGCGCGCGACAGGCGCACGGGAACCAGGAGCGAACCGAAGGGCAAGCGAGTCGGCATATCAGATAAACCGCAAGCGTATCGCGCGCATCCTGCAGGTGGATCCTTGCTTGACCGTGAAAAACCAAACCCCGAAGATAGCGCTGCTAAAATCCCAAGTGGCAGTTCGCGCAACGGCGCTGTAACGTGCCTGCCATCTTAACAGGACACGTGAGTCCGTGCATGGGTGCATGCCTCACAACCCAAGGCTTTCTTATGACGCAACAATCGCCGTTCGAAGACATCGATCCGACCGAAACCCAGGAATGGCTGGAGTCGATCGATTCCGTGCTCCGCGCGCAAGGGCCGGAACGTGCGCATTTCCTGCTGGAAAAACTGGTGGATTTCACCCGGCGCTCCGGCACGTATCTTCCCTTCAAGCCGAACACGGCCTACCTGAACACCATTTCCAAGGCGCAGGAACCCGATTATCCGGGGGATCGTTCGCTGGAACGGCGCAACGAGGCCTATATCCGCTGGAACGCGCTGGCGATGGTGGTGCAGGCGAATCGCGTGAGCTCGGAATACGGCGGCCACATCGCAAGCTATGCCTCCGCGGCGACCCTGTACGAGGTGGGCTTCAATCATTTCTGGCGCGCCAAGAGCGCCGCCCATCCGGGCGACATGATTTTCATGCAGGGGCATTCGAGCCCCGGCATTTATGCGCGCGCCTACCTGGAAGGCCGTCTGGATGAAAGTCAGCTGCTGCGGTTTCGCCAGGAAGTGCGCGGCGGCGGCTTGTCGTCGTATCCGCACCCGTGGCTCATGCCGGATTTCTGGCAATTTCCGACGGTATCGATGGGCTTGGGTCCCATGACCGCGATCTTTCAAGCGCGCTTCGTGCGCTATCTGGAGCATCGCGGCATCGTTGCGCCGTCCGACCGCAAAGTATGGGCGTTCCTGGGCGACGGCGAAATGGACGAGCCGGAGTCGATGGGTGCGCTCACCATGCCGGTGCGCGAAAGACTCGACAACCTGATCTTCGTCATCAACTGCAACCTGCAGCGTCTCGACGGTCCGGTGCGCGGCAACGGCAAGATCATTCAAGAGCTCGAGGCCGCCTTCCTGGGCGCCGGCTGGAACGTCATCAAGGTCATCTGGGGCTCACGCTGGGATCCGCTGCTCGAGCGCGATCAGAAGGGCTTGCTGAAGCGCTTGATGGAAGAATGCGTGGACGGCGAGTATCAGAACTTCAAGTCGAAGGGCGGCGCGTACACGCGCGAGCACTTCTTCGGCAAGTACCCCGAATTGAAGGAAATGGTCGCCAACATGTCGGACGAGGAGATCTGGCGCCTGAATCGCGGCGGCCACGATCCGCAGAAAGTGTATGCGGCGTATGCGTCCGCGGTGGCGCACAAGGGCGCGCCCACCGTGATTCTGGCGAAGACCGTGAAGGGCTTCGGACTCGGAAAGGCGGCCGAAGGAATCAATGCCTCGCATCAGCAGAAAAAACTCGGCGACGAGGCGCTCAAAGAAGTGCGCGACCGTTTCAACATCCAGATCTCCGATGAGGAGATCAAGGGTTTGACCTTCAGGAAACCGGCGCCCGAGAGCGAGGAAATGCAGTATCTGCAGGAGCGGCGCGGGTCGTTGGGCGGCTATGTGCCGGCGCGCAGCACCTCTGCGCCGCCGCTGGTGGTGCCGCCCCTCGAAGCGTTCAGCGCCCTGCTCGAGGGCACGAACGACCGCGAGATCTCGACCACCATGGCGTTGGTGCGCATACTCACCACGCTCATCAAGGACAAGAACGTCGGCAAGCACATCGTGCCCATCGTTCCCGACGAAGCTCGGACCTTCGGCATGGAGGGAATGTTCCGGCAAGTGGGCATCTACTCGTCGGTGGGACAGCTCTACACGCCGCAGGACGCCGATCAGCTGATGTTCTACCGCGAAGACAAGCAGGGCCAGATTCTGGAGGAGGGCATCAACGAGGCGGGGAGCCTGTGCTCCTGGCTGGCGGCGGCCACCGCGTATTCGAACCACGGCGTGAGCATGATTCCCTTCTACATCTACTATTCCATGTTCGGTTTTCAGCGCGTGGGCGATTTCATCTGGGCGGCGGCCGACAGCCAGGCCCGCGGATTCCTGGTGGGCGGCACCGCGGGGCGCACCACGCTCGCCGGCGAGGGCCTGCAGCATCAGGACGGACACAGCCATTTGCTGGCCAGCACGGTCCCGAACTGCGTGGCGTACGACCCCACCTACGCGTACGAGCTGGCGGTGATCGTGCAGGACGGCATGCGCCGCATGTACCAGGAACAGGAAAGCGTCTTCTACTACATCACGTGCATGAACGAGAATTATGCGCATCCGGCGATGCCGGCCGGCGTGGCGCAGGGCATCCTCAACGGCATGTACTTGCTGCGCACCGGCGGCAGCGGCAAGGTGCGCGCGACGCTGTTCGGCTCCGGCACGATTCTGCGCGAGGTGCTGGCCGCGGCCGATCTGCTCGAGAAAGACTATGGCGTGGCGGCCGATGTGTACTCCGTGACCAGCTTCAGCGAGTTGCGCAAGAACGCGCTCGCCGTCGAGCGCTGGAATCTGCTGCACGCCGAGAAACCGCAGAAGGAGACCTACATCCGTCAGGTGCTGGGCGAGCGCGCAGGTCCGTTCATTGCCGCGACCGACTACATGAAAACGGTGGCCGACCAGATCCGGCAATGGGTGCCGGGCCGTTATGCGGTGCTCGGCACGGACGGCTTCGGGCGCAGCGACTCGCGCGCCGAATTGCGGCGCTTCTTCGAAGTGGATCGGCATTACGTGCTCATCGCGGCGCTCAAGGCGCTGGCGGACGACGGCAAGATCGACAAGAAGACGGTCGCGCACGCCATGCGGACCTTCGGCATCGATCCTGAAAAACCCAATCCCTTGTCGGTCTAGGCGCACATCGTGGCAACTGCAATCGAAGTATTGGTTCCCGACATCGGCGGCTTCAAGGATGTGAGCGTCATCGATGTCTTGGTGAAGGACGGCCAGCAGGTCGACAAGGAAACGCCGCTCATCACCATCGAGACCGAGAAGGCGGCCATGGATGTTCCGGCGCCGGCCGCCGGCCGCATCGCGCAGGTCAAGCTCAAGCAGGGCGACAAGGTCTCCGAAGGATCGTTGATCTTGTTGCTGGAGCCCGCCGCTGCCGCGCCGGCCGTAGAGCCCAGCGCCGCGACGACCGGTGCCGCAGCTTCCGCCACCGCGGCGGCGGTCCCCGGCGGCGAAGCCCCCGCCGCACCGCCTCCTGCCGCGGCCGCGCAGCAGCCCGCTGCGGCAAGCGCCGCCCGAGCGGCACCGGTATCGCCGCCCACGGCGCGGGTCGCGGCCAGCATCGACGAGAAAGCCTTCTCGAGAGCCTATGCGAGTCCGTCCGTGCGCAAGTTCGCGCGCGAAGTGGGCGCCGATCTCGGCAAGATCGCAGGCACGGGACCCAAGCTGCGCATCACCCAGGACGATGTCAAAGCCTACGTGAAGAGAATTCTCACCTCGCCGGCTGCGGCGCCGGTCTCGGCGTTGCCGAAGGTGCCGGAGGTCGATTTTGCCAAGTACGGCGCGGTGGAGGTTCAGCCGTTGTCGCGCATCCAACGGATTTCCGGCGCGCGCCTGCAGGCAAGCTGGATCAATCTGCCGCACGTCACTCAACACGACGATGCGGACATCACCGAACTTGAGGCCGCGCGCGGCTCGCTCAAGGCCAGGGCCGCCGAGGAAGAAGTCAAGCTCACGCCGCTGGTTTTCATCATCAAGGCGTGCATTCTCTCGCTGCAGAAATTCCCGCGCTTCAACGCCTCCCTCGATGCATCGGGCGAGAATCTGGTATTCAAAAAGTATTTCAACATCGGGTTCGCGGCGGATACGCCGAACGGCCTGGTCGTCCCGGTGATTCGCGATGCCGACCGCCTCGACATTTTCCAGATCGCGCGCGCGCTGGCGACGCTGTCGGCAAAGGCGCGCGCCGGAAAGTTGACCGCGGCCGAGATGCAGGGAGGCTGCTTCACCATCTCGAGTTTGGGCGGCATCGGCGGCACGGCTTTCACGCCCATCATCAATGCGCCCGAGGTCGCGATCCTCGGCGTTTCCAAATCCAGCCACAAGCCGGTGTTCGAGGACGGCGCCTTCGTGCCGCGGCTGATGCTGCCGCTGTCTCTGTCCTACGATCACCGCGTGATCGACGGTGCCGAAGCCGCGCGTTTCGTGGTGTTCCTGGCCAAGACGTTGGGTGACGTGAAGGCACTCGTATGAGCGTCATCGAGGTTCGCGTCCCCGATCTCGGCGAATCCAAGGGCGTCACCGTGCTCGAGGTGCTGGTCGCGGCGGGCGCCGCGATCGGCGTGGACGATCCGCTCATCACGCTCGAAACGGAAAAAGCCTCGATGGACGTGCCGTCGCCGGTGGCCGGCGTCGTGCAATCGATCGAGATCAAGAAGGGCGACGAAGTGGTCGCCGGAACGCTGATCGTCACGGTGACGACCGCCGCAGCCGCTCCCGCCGGGCCGTCCGCGACGACTCCCGGTGCGCCGGCGAGCAGCGGCACGACCGCCGGGACGGCGGCCAAGGCCGAGGTTGCCGCCACCGTGAGCGCCGCGGCGGCGCAAGCTGCGCCCCCGCCCGCAGGCTCGGCAGCCACGGGCACGGCCCTCGATCTGGTGGTTCTCGGCGCGGGACCCGGCGGCTACACGGCCGCGTTCCGTGCCGCGGATCTGGGTCTCAAGGTCACCCTCATCGAACGCTGGCCGACGCTCGGCGGCGTGTGCCTGAACGTCGGGTGCATTCCGTCCAAGGCGCTGCTGCACGCCGCGAAGGTGATCGAGGAGGCGCACGACATGGCGGATTGCGGCGTCACGTTCGGGGCGCCGCAGATCGATCACGAGCGGCTGCGCGCGTGGAAGGACAAGGTGGTCGGGAAGCTGACCGGCGGGCTCACCGTGCTCGCCAAGCAGCGCAAAGTGGATGTGCTGCACGGTGTGGCCAAATTCCTGGGTCCCCATACAGTGGAGGTACGGACATCGGAGGGATCGCGCCGCGTGGATTTCAAGCAGTGCATCATTGCCGCCGGCTCCGAATCGGTGCGCCTGCCGGGCTTTCCGGACGATCCCCGAATCATCGATTCCACCGGCGCGCTCGAGATACCCGCGGATTGCAAGCGGCTGCTGGTGATCGGCGGCGGTATCATCGGACTCGAGATGGCCTGCATATACGATGCGCTCGGCGCCAAAGTCACCGTGGTGGAATTGAGCGACGGCCTGATGCCGGGCGCCGACCGCGATTTGGTGCGGCCGCTGCAGAAGCGCATCGAAAAGCGCTATGAGCGCATTCTGCTGAGGACCAAGGTATCCAAGCTCGAGGCGCACGGCGGCACTTTGCGCGCCACGTTCGACGGTCCCAATGCGCCCGAACCGCAGGATTTCGACCGCGTGCTCGTGGCCGTCGGCCGCAGCGCCAACGGCAATGCCATCGATGCCGCCGCGGCCGGCGTGGCCGTGGACAAGCGCGGCATCATCGGCGTCGACAAGCAGATGCGCACCAATGTCCCGCATATCTTCGCCATCGGCGACATCGCCGGGGCGCCCATGCTCGCGCACAAGGCCACGCACGAAGCGAAGGTGGCCGCGGAAGTCGCCGCCGGACACAAGTCCGCGTTCGATGCGCGCTGCATTCCCTCCGTCGCATACACCGACCCTGAGATCGCCTGGGTGGGCGTGAACGAAACCGAAGCCAAGGCTCGCGGTCTCGAGTACGGCAAGGGCATGTTTCCATGGGCCGCCAGCGGCCGCTCGCTCGCCATCAACCGCGACGAAGGCTTCACCAAGCTGTTGTTCGACAAGGAGACGCATCGAGTCATCGGCGGCGGCGTGGTCGGCACCAACGCCGGCGAACTGGTTGCCGAGATCGGCCTCGCCATCGAGATGGGCGCGGATGCGGCGGATGTCGGCCTCACCATCCATGCGCATCCGACGCTGTCCGAAACGGTGGCGTTTTCGGCCGAAGCGTTCGAAGGTACGTTGACGGATCTGTATATTCCGAAACGCTGATCGCTCCGCAACGGTTCGCGCCCGATGTCGCTACTGCAGGTCTACGCCCGTGTGATCGCGTTGCTGGCGCCGGAGAAGGCGCTCGCCGTCATGCTGGTGATCGCGAACCTCATCCTGGCGGGCATCATGCTCGCCGAGCCTTGGCTGTTCGGTCACGTCATCGACTCGTTGGTCGCGCAGCGGCACGCAGACGTGTGGTTCTACATCGGCGCGTGGGCGGCGTTCGGTTTGTGCGGCATCGGCGCCGGCGCCGCCATATCGCTGCAGGCGGACCGCATGGCGCACCGCCGGCGTCTGGCAGTGATCGCGCAGTTCTTCGAACATGCCGTCGCTCTGCCGCTGGCGTTTCACGGCGAACATCATACGGGCCGGCTGCTGCGCATCATGCATGCGGGAGGCGGGAGCCTGTTCAGCATCTGGCTCGGGTTTCTGCGCGAACACCTGGCCACGTTGCTGTCGATTCTGGTGATGCTGCCGCTCGCGCTGTCCATCAACTGGAAGCTCGCGCTGCTGATGACCACGCTGATGGCGAGCTTCGCCGTCTTCAACGCCGTCGCCATGCGCCGCACCGACGCGGCGCAGCTGCGAGTCGAACGGCTGCATCAGGAAATGGCCGAGCGCACCGGCGATGTGCTGAGCAATGCGCTGGTGGTGCAGAGCTTCACCGGGCACGAAGCCGAGGTGGCGAACATCCGCGAGTTGACGCAGCGCGTGCTCGACGCCCAATACCCCGTGCTGCGCGGCGCGCAAATGGCGTAGAACGGCGTGAAATATCACACCGGCGCGACGCGTCCATCGCGGCGCAGGCGGGCAGCGTCAGCGAGCCGCGGTGCAATCCTTGATGAACGCCGCTTTGCGGGCTCCGACGAGCTTTTTGGTTTTCGCCTCCTTGAGGCAGGCCGTGCGGCGGGCGTGCTTGGCGGCTGCATCGCCATCGGGAGCCGGAGTTGCAGCAGGCTGCGCCGGCGGCGCGGCCGCGGCGCCGCCGGCGTTCGCGGCACGGGGGCCCCATTCGGCGCCGCTGGCAGCCATGGCACCGAGCATCGGCACGATGACGATGAACATAGCAAGTACCGGAGCCAGGGCGCGCATCGATTCTAGAATAGCGGCGAGCGCTCGCCATCGTGATGAAGCGCGGATGAAGCTTCGTTAACTTTGGATTATGTCGCGGTGCCACCCGCGGCGCGGTGCCGCGCCAAGGCCAGATAGCGGACCTCGTCCGGCGGACGCCCGGCGCGCTGCGCTTCCCACAGGGTCTCGGCCAGCGATTCCATCAGCACGTGCTCGGCGCGGTGCGCATCGCCCAAGCGCGCCGCGAGCTCGAGTTGCAGTTGACGCACCCCCGGCGGCCGGTCGATGGAGAGTTGCTCGCGCACCGCCATGTGCAGCCCCATATGTAAAAACGGATTGTCCGCGCCGGCGCCCGGGTCCAGCCCCAGCGCCCGCTCCGAGTCTTGCACGATGGGCTGATACTCGGGATGCAGACCGATGACGTCCGCGAGCATGGCCTCGAGCGGCGAGAGCGGCGCGGCGGCGAGCTGTTTGCGCCACGCGTCCGAGTAGGCCTCCCGCAGTTGTTCCCGCGTATACGAACCGAACGTGCTCATGCCGCCGCCACCTTAGGTCTTGTGACGATACTCGCACAAATCGGCGATGCGGCAGGCGGGGCAGTCCGGTACGCGGGCCTTGCAGACATAGCGGCCGTGCAAGATGAGCCAATGATGCGCGTCCCGCCGATATTCCGGCGGGACGAACTTCATCAATTTGTCCTCGACCTCGCGCACGCTCTTGCCGGGCGCCAGACCGGTGCGGTTCGCCACTCGAAAGATGTGCGTGTCGACCGCGATGGTGGCCTCGCCGAACGCCGTGTTCAGGACGACGTTCGCGGTCTTGCGGCCCACGCCGGGGAGCGCTTCCAAGGCTTCGCGGGTCCTCGGCACCTCGCCGCCGTGCTGCGTGACCAACGCCTGGCACGTCGCGATGATGTTCTTTGCCTTGCTGTTGAACAGGCCGATGGTCTTGATGAAGGGCGTCAGGCCGGCGACGCCCAACGCCAGCATGGCGGCGGGGGTGTGGGCGGCGCGGAACAGCGCCGGGGTCGCCTTGTTGACGCCCTTGTCGGTGGCTTGCGCGGACAGGATCACCGCGATCAACAGCTCGAACGGCGATCGATAATGCAGTTCGGTGCGGGGTGCGGGATTCGCCTGCTTGAACCGCGCGAAGATCTCGCGCCGCTTGGCGTCGTTCATGGCGCGGCTCCCCCCTCGGGCGCCCGCGGCGCAGCGCCCGCCTTCTTCGCATCGAGCGCGCGCTGCCGTTCGGCGGCGCGCCGCAGCAGCCGGCCGGTATGGGCGTCGGCGCGCCGGCGATTCACATCGGGCCGGTTCGGCCGGGGTGCGGGTGTCGGGCGCATCTCGATGCAATCGACCGGGCACGGCGCGATGCATAGCTCGCATCCCGTGCAGTGTTCCGCGATGACCGTGTGCATGAATTTGCCGGCGCCGACGATGGCGTCGACGGGACACGGCGCGAGGCAACGCGCGCACCCGATGCAGCGCGATTCGTCGATCCAGGCGATCTGCGGCGGCGACTCCACGCCGTTGGCCGGATTCAGCGGTCGAATGTCGCGGCCCAGCAACTCGGCCAGTGCCTGAATCGTCGCGCTGCCGCCCGGCGGGCATTGATTGATCGGCGCTGTGCCGTCGGCAATGGCCTCTGCGTACGGGCGGCACCCGGCGTAGCCGCAGCGAGTGCATTGGGTCTGCGGCAGCAGGGCGTCGATACGCGCCGCGATGTCGGGCGCGGACGGTGCGTTCATGTCACTTGATGCGCATGCCGGGGGTGGCCCCGGTATCGGCCGACAGCACGAAGATGTCCTTGCCGCCCGGGCCCGCCGCCAACATCATGCCCTCGGACACGCCGAACCTCATTTTGCGCGGCTCCAGGTTCGCCACCACGACGATCAGGCGGCCGACCAGCGAGGCGGGCTCGTACGCCGCGCGCACGCCCGCGAAGATGTCGCGCTCGCCGAGTTCGCCCACGTCGAGGTGCAGCTTGAGCAGCTTGTCGGCACCCGCGATCGTCTCGGCGCTCACCACCCGGGCCACGCGCAGGTCGACGCGCAAAAAGTCGTCGATCGAGATGGAGTTGCCCTCGACGGCGGCGGCGGCCGCCAGCGTGGCGGTATCGGAGGCACCCGCCGTGGACGGAGTGCGGGGCGTCGCTTTGGGGGCGCCCGGCCCGGATGCTGGGGCGCTCACGTGTGCCGCCGGCGTCGCGCCGTCCACAGGGGACGCGCTCGCCGGGCGTGATACGCGCGACGCGGATGGGGGGTTCGTGCCGCCCTGCGAGGCCGCACCGGCGGGTGCCTCCGCCTGCGGCGCTACGAGCCCCGCGACGGCCTTCGGGTCGAGTCGCGTCGCCAGCGCCTCGTATGGCAGGATCGCCGTGCCGAGGAGGGGTGTCGCCGTGCTGCCCCATGTCCATGGGCCTTCCTGGAAGAAGCGCTGCGCCTTGGCTGCCATGTCCGGCAGCACCGGCTGCAGGTAGATCATCAGCACGCGAAACAGGTTGAGCCCCTGGGTGCAGATGCTCTGCACTTGGGCGTGCAGGCCCAAGTCGGCGCCCGGTTGCCCGGCAAGCTTCGCGAGCGCCCACGGCTTGTGATGATCGATGTACTGGTTGGCCCGGTCCGCGAGGCCCATGATCTCGCGGACGGCGCTCGCCGTATCGCACGCCTCGTACGCGGCGGCCAGAGGTTCGCCGGCCGCGATGAACGCGGCATAGAGTTCGGGTTCGGGCAGGGCATCGCTGAGTTTCCCGCCGGCGCTCTTGGCGATGAACCCGGCGCAGCGGCTGGCGATGTTCACCAGCTTGCCCACGATCTCAGAATTGAGCCGGGTGGCGAACTCCTCCAGGTTCAGGTCCAAATCGTCGATTCCGGGACCCAACTTGGCCGCCAGGTAGTAGCGCAGGTATTCGGCTTTGAAGCTGTCCAGGTATTGGCGCGCGGTGATGCCCGTGCCTCGCGCCTTGGACATCTTCTGACCGTTGACGGTCAGGAACCCATGGGCGTGGACCGAGGTCGGGCGGCGCAGGTTGGCCCCCTCGAGCACGGCCGGCCAGAACAACGTGTGGAAGTACAGAATGTCCTTGCCGATGAAATGATGCAATTCCGTGCCGCCATCGCGGCCCAGGAACTCGTCGAATTTGAGGCCGGTGCGCTCGCACAGTTGCGCGAAGCTCCCCAGGTAGCCGATGGGGGCGTCGAACCAGACGTAGAAATATTTGCCGGGCGCGTCCGGGATCTCGAAGCCGAAATACGGCGCATCGCGCGAGATATCCCAATCCTTCAAACCCTGCGTGAACCATTCGCCGAGCTTGCGGGCCACGCTCTCCTGCACCGCGCCGCTCTTCACCCAGCGGGCGAGGCTCGGCTCGAAGGCGCTCAAGCGAAAGAAGTAGTGCTCCGAATCGCGCCACACCGGCGCCGTGCCGCTGACCACCGACAGCGGATTCTCGAGATCCGCCGGCGTATAGGTCGAGCCGCAGTTCTCGCACGAATCGCCGTACTGGTCGGGGGTGCCGCAGACCGGACAGGTCCCTTTGATGTATCGATCCGGCAGGAACATCTTGGCCGTGTCGTCGTACGCCTGGCTGATGGTGCGCCGGTCGATGTGCCCGGCGTCCCGCAGGGTGCGGTACAAGCTCTCGCACAGCGCCTGGTTCTCGGGCGAGTGGGTCGAGCCGAAATTGTCCATGCCGATCAGCATTTCGGCCAGATCGCGGCGGTGCTCGATGTTGACCTTTTCGATCAATGCCTCGGGGGTCACTCCCTCCGCCTGGGCCTTGAGCATGATGGGCGTGCCGTGCGTGTCGTCGGCGCACACGTAGTAGCATTCGTGGCCGCGGAGTTTCTGGAAACGGACCCAGATGTCGGTCTGGATGGCCTCGAGAATGTGCCCCAAGTGGAGCGGCCCGTTGGCATAGGGCAGCGCGCTGGTAACGAGAATTCGGCGTCGTTCGGTCATGCCAGATTATGCCACGGCGGGACCCGCCGGTGGACCCTAAGGGTGCCCGTCCGGGCGGCTCAAGGGGCGTTTCTGAACTGTTCGAAGCGGCTCTTGTTGATGGCTTTCTTGAAAGCTTCCTGGCCGGAAATCTGCCGTGAATCCAGCAGGGTTTGGATGGCCGTGTCCATCAGCCGCATGCCGGTGGCGCCGCCGCTCTGCATGGCGTTTTCCAGCTGATCCATCTTGCCCTGACGGATCAGGTTGGCCACCGCCGGCGTATTGATGAGAATCTCCAGGGCAGCGACGCGGCCCTGTTTGTCGACCGTGGGGATGAGTTGCTGCGAGACGACGCCGCGCAGGCTGGTGGACAGCATGGTGCGCACGTGCGGCTGCTTGTCCGCCGGGAATGCGTTCACCAGACGATCCACGGTGGCTGCGGCGCCGTTGGTATGCAACGTTCCCATCACCAGAATGCCCATCTCCGCCGCCGTCACGGCGATGCTCATGGTCTCGAGGTCGCGCAGCTCGCCCACCAGAATGACATCCGGATCCTCGCGCAACGCCGACATCAGCGCCGAGGAGAAGGAGGCGGCGTGCACGCCGATTTCGCGTTGACTGATGAGGCACTGCTTGCGAACGTGCACGAACTCGATGGGATCCTCGATGGTGAGGATGTGGCCCTTCTCGCGCGTGTTGATGTCATCCACCATCGCGGCCAGCGTGGTGGACTTGCCGGAACCGGTCTTCCCGGTGACCAGGATCAGTCCGTTGTTCATCTTGCAAAGATTCATCACCGCTTCGGGCAGCTTGAGCTCCTGAGCGGTGCGCGCTTTCGAAGGAATGACGCGAAACACCGCGCCCATGCCGTTCAATTGACGCATGACGTTGACTCGGAAGCGGGCCACGCCGGGAATGCTGTACGCGAAATCGGTGCCGTCTTTCGCCTCGAATCGCTCGACGGACAGCTTGGGCATGATCTCGTACAGGGTCGTCTTGACCATCTCGGCCGCCAGCGGCTCGGGGCGCAGCGCTTTCAGTTCGCCGTATTGGCGCACCCGGGCCGGGTCGCCCGCCAGGAAGTGCAGGTCCGAACCGTTCTTCTCGATCACTTGAGTCAAATAGCTGTCGATGGCTGGCATGGCGTGCTCAAGGCGCCACGGGTTCGGGCGGCGCACCGGCCATGTCGGTGACATAGCGCTGAAATGGACGTTTGTCGGCGGCGTAGATGTAGGCCTGCTCGGGATCGATCTCCTTGGCGGCAATGGCGGCGAGCAAGGCCTGATCCATCAGCTGCATGCCATGTTCGCGGCCCATCTGCAGCTGACTCGGAATCTGATGCGTCTGGTCCGTCATGATGAGCTTGCCGATGGCCTTGGTGACCACCATCACTTCGCAGATCGCCCGGCGGGCGCGCTGGTCGGGACTCTTGACCAGAATCTGCGTGATGACCGCAATCAGGCTGGCGGCCAGAAAGCTCTTGGTCTGTTCGCGCTCGTCGGTCGGCAGCGCGTCGATGATGCGGTCCAGCGTCTTGGTGGCGCTGGTGGTATGCAGGGTGCCGAGCACGAGGTGCCCCGTTTCCGCCGCGGTCATCGCCATCGAAATCGTTTCGGCATCGCGCATTTCGCCGACCAGAATCACGTCGGGGTCCTCGCGCATGGCCGCCCGCACGCCCTCCGCGAAGGAAGGCAGGTGCGTGCCCAATTCGCGCTGGATGATCTGGCTCGACTTGCTGCGATGAACGAACTCGATCGGATCTTCCAGGCTGATGATGTTCACCGAACGGGTCGCGTTCAGATGGTCGATCATGGAGGCGAGCGTCGTCGACTTGCCGGTGCCGGTGGCGCCGGTCACCAGGATCATGCCTTGGTGATAATCGCAAAGCTTGCGCACGATGGGCGGCAGGCCGAGCTGATCGATGCTGGGCATGGTGGTCGGGATGGCGCGAAACGCCGCGCCGATGCCCGTCTCCTTGCGAAATACGTTGACCCGGAAGCGGCCGCCTTCGGCCGAGACGTAGGAGAAATCCAGATCGTGCCCGTCGCGCAGCACCTTGAGCTGCGATTGGGTCAGGACCTCGGTGATGTAGCTCTCGAGTTCCGTGTCGCCCAAGTCGCGGAATTTGATGGGCATGAGATCGCCGTGCATTCGCATCATGGGCGGCACACCGACCGCCAGATGCAGATCGGAGCAGCCTTGTGCCACCGCGAGTTTGAGGAATGCGTCGATTCTTGCCATGACGGCCAAGGCTACCCGTAAGCGTTTGGTTTTTCGAGCGTTTGGGCCGGCGATGGCGCGTAAACGTGAGGTAAGTCCAACTGCCGGGGTCAAAAGGCCCCGCCGGCGGGGCCGCTCACAGGAACTTCTCGAGCGCCAGGCGCAGTTCGTCCATGCTCTGCGCACGCTTGGCCTTGTCCAGCGACATGCATTTCACCACCAGATCGTTCAGCGCCACCGGCAATCCCTTGTTGATGTCGATCGGCGGCCGCGCCTTGCCCTGGACGTGCTGGTACATGACGGACATGTGATCGCCGCGCGAATAAGGAGGCACTCCTGTCAGCAGCTCGTACAGAATGACGCCCAGGCTGTAGATGTCCGCGCGTTCGTCGACCTTTTTGCCCAATATCTGTTCGGGCGCCATGTATTTCGGCGATCCGATGACATAGCCGGTCTTGGTCAACTGCGTGTCGCCCTGGCTCTGTGCGGCGGCCACGCCGAAGTCCACGATCTTCAGCAGGCTCTCGTTGTCGATGAGCACGTTGGCCGGCTTCAAGTCGCGGTGCACGATTCCCGCCTGGTGCGCCACCGCCATGCCGGTGGCGATGTCGATGCCGAACTTGATCGCTCGCTTGAGCTCGACCGGCTTCTCGTTGACGATTTCGCCGCCCAGGGTGTGGGAAGGAAAGTATTCCATCGAAATGGCGTAGTTGCCCTGGATGTACAGGAAATCGTAGATGCGGATGACGTTCTTGTGCGTGATCTTGCGGCTGTAGCGCAGCTCGTGCACGAAACGCTTCATCATCTCCTCGTCCGACGCCACGTTCGGATTCAAGAATTTCAGGATGAGCCGCTCTTCGACCACGGTGTCTTCCATGAGCAGCACCGTGCCGAACGCGCCCTTGCCGATCTTTTCGATGTACTTGTAGCGGCCCTCGATTACATCGCCCGGTTTCAAGGTCGCGATGTCGAGACGCTCCAGCTTCGCCTCGTTCTCCTTGACCACCCTCGACAGCTCCTGGTTGTCGATGAGCAGCGTCTTGGCGGGTTCCTGCATCTGGACCGCGCGGTTATTGGCCGCGACCTGCTGCGTCGAGAACCGGTTCTCCAGTTCCTGCATGGCGCGGGCGATGGCGACGCTGACGCTGCCGTCCGCGGCGCCCGGCATGGTCTGCAGCTGCAGGCGAATGGTGTCCGCACGCCGCTCGTCCGCCAGTTTCGCGAGCGCCGAGATCACCTCGACTTTGATTTCGTTCTCGGGGCGCTGCAACAACGGCAGCAGGTGCTCGATGCTCTTGGAATCGCCGACCTTGGCGACGGCGCGCACCACCGTGGGCAGGGATTTCGGCTCTCCCGCCCCCAGCATTTCGATGAAACGCGGCACGGCCTTGGTGGTGCCGATCTCCGCCAGTGCGTCCACTGCGCGCTCGCTCACCCACCAATCCTTGTCGCGCGTCGCCTCGATCAACTGTGCCACGGCGCGTTCGTCCTTGGTCTGGTTCAGAATCTCGATGGCGGCGCGACGGATGTCTTGATTCTCGTCCTTGATGAGTGTGAGCACCGCGTCCACGACGCGCGGGCCGCCGATCTTGCCCAGCGCGTCCGCAGCGCGGGTGCGCACCCACCAATCGCTGTCCGCGATCACCTCGAGCAGGTACTTCACGGATTTCGAGGTGCCGACGACGTTCAGCACTTCGACGGCGGCGCGCCGCGCGTATTCGTTCTCATCCTTGAGCACGTCGACCAGAAACTTGACCGTATCCGGATGATTGGCGCGCACGAGCACGTCGACGGCTTTGTTCTGCACCTCGATTTCAGGGTCTCGCAGCATGCCGCAGAGGAGTGCCATGTCGAACGGTCCGTCCATGCGCGCGAGGGCGGCGAGCGCCGCGGCGCGGATGAATTTGCTGTTGTCCTTGAGCTGCCGTTGGATGGCCTGTTGCACGCGCGGCGTGTTGAAGCGCGCCAGAACGTTGATGATATGCAGCCGGGCGACCGGGTCCTTGCCCTCGATTCGGGCGATCAGATCGTCGATGGACGAGTCGTCGGCGATCTCGCCGATGATCTTGAACAGACCCGTGCGTTCGCTGGCCTCCTGGGTATAGGCGGCGTGCAGCAGTTCGCGCACGTTGAAACGCGCTTTCTGGGCCGCGATGACATCGATGATGGCCTGCTTGGGCATGCCAGGTTTGGTCAACGCGTCGAGCAGGGCGGCGGCGGGATAGTTGCGGCTGGAGGATAAGGCCCAGGAAATACCCGACATGGCGCGGCCGTTCGCGTCCGCCATGGCGCGCAGCAGGTGCGGCAGGCTCTTGCTGTCGATCAGGCGCGACAAGGCCTCCACGTAGGCCAGAGTCTCGCGTTTCTCGGCGTTGGTCAGCGCGCCCACGATCGGATCGATGGCGTTCGGCCCCAGAGCGACCAGCTTCTCCAACGCCTTTTTCGCGAGCGGGCTGCCGGGGTCCCCGCTGGATTTAACCTCGGCGATCAGTCGATCGGCACGGTAGTTGGCAAATAAACTCATTCGGTGCCTTCAAGTTGCACATTCCTCGGCAGGGCTTAATTCTCACCTTCAGGGTTACCCCGAATTATGCCATACCGCACGAGCCAGTCGGCCTGCGCTAGAATACGTCACACATATGACGCAAACTGCCCCGGCCGACGCGCTACGCGCAAAACTAAGTACTTACACCGATCCCTACTTGGGCCAGACCTTGGGTCAGGCCAAGTGCCTCGGTGAGCTGTCGGTGCATTCCGGCATTGTTCGTATCGAACTGACGTTCGGTTTCCCGGTGAAGGATTATGCCGTGGAATTGCTGCCGGCGCTGCAGAGCTATTTGCAGCCGGAACTGGGCGGCGCGCGGATCGAACTGGCGCTGCAGGCGAATATCACCGCCCACGCCGTACAAAAAACCTTGAAGCCGCTGGCCGGCGTCAAAAACGTGATCGCGGTGGCCTCGGGCAAGGGCGGGGTGGGTAAATCGACCACGGCGGCGAATCTGGCGCTCGCCTGGGCTGCCCAGGGTGCGCGGGTGGGGCTGCTCGACGCCGATATCTACGGTCCCAGTCAGCCTCTGATGATGGGCCTTGCCGGCCAGAAGCCGGAAAGCACGGACGGCAAGCATCTGACGCCGCTGCGGTCGCATGGCGTCGCCGTGATGTCGATCGGCTTCATGATCGACGCGGAGCAGCCCATGGCCTGGCGCGGTCCCATGGTGACCCAGGCGCTGACCCAGCTGCTCGGCGAAACGAACTGGGGCGAACTCGATTACCTCGTGGTGGACATGCCGCCCGGCACCGGCGACATTCAGCTCACCCTCGCACAGCGCGTCCCCGTGAGCGGCGCGGTCATCGTGACCACTCCGCAGGACATCGCATTGCTCGATGCCCGCAAAGGTCTCAAGATGTTCGAAAAGGTCGAGGTGCGGGTCTTGGGCGTGGTGGAGAACATGAGCGTGCACGTCTGCAGCCACTGCGGGCATGTCGAGCACGTGTTCGGCAGCGGCGGCGGGGCGCGCATGGCCGAACAATATGGCGTGCAGCTCTTGGGCGAGCTGCCCCTGGACATTCGCATCCGGGAGGACGCCGACGGCGGCACACCGACCGTGGTCGCGGAGCCCGGCAGCGCGCGGGCGCAACGTTATTTTCAGATGGCGCGCCGCACGGCCGCGCGACTGTCGACTCTCAACAAGGATTACAGCCGAATGTTTCCCAAGATCACGGTCGAAGCCACTTAATGAGCATCAAGAGCGACCGGTGGATCAGGCGCATGGCTGCGGCGCACCAAATGATCGAGCCGTTTTCACCCGAACAGGTGCGGGTGTCGGGCGGCCACAAAATCGTGTCGTACGGCACGTCGAGCTATGGCTACGACGTGCGCTGCGCCGACGAATTCAAGATTTTCACCAACATCAATTCCACCATCGTCGATCCGAAGAGCTTCGACGAGAAGTCGTTCGTCGACTTCAAGGGGCCGGTATGCATCATCCCGCCCAACTCGTTCGCGCTGGCGAGCACCGTCGAATTCTTCCGCATTCCGCGCAGTGTGCTGACCGTTTGCCTGGGAAAAAGCACATATGCACGTTGCGGTATAATAGTGAACGTAACGCCTCTGGAGCCCGAGTGGGAAGGCCACGTCACGCTCGAGTTCTCGAACACCACGCCGCTGCCGGCAAAGATCTATGCGAATGAAGGCGTGGCGCAGATGCTGTTCTTCGAGTCCGACGAGATCTGCGAAACGTCGTACCGGGACCGCGGCGGCAAGTACCAGGGCCAGCGCGGCGTGACATTGCCGAAGACCTGAGTCGGGCAAGCGGGGATGCCGGGACTGGGGAGAATTCAGCACCCGGGATTCAGGCCGCGGGCGCCGCCGGCGTGCGCGGTGCATTCAGCGTCTTGATCTTCATCGTGAATTCCACCTTGCCGTCGCGCGAGCGTTCGGCGAGCACGGGGACGAAGCCCTGCGACGGCGCGAACCACATGCGCAGCACGCGGTTGCTGCCGACGTGGCGGCTGGAGACTATCACCGTGTCGAGTTCGCCCAGAGCGGTGCGAAGGCGGGCGTTGCCTTCTTGCGTATACTCGAAATCCTTGATCTCGTCCTTGTCGAGGATGCGAAAGGTCGTCGGCAGATCGCCGTGCTCGAGATCCAGCATCACCTCGACCTGGATGGACATCACATCCTGCGCGCCCTGGTCGAGCTTCAAGTCCACGGGCTTCTTTTCCGACTCGCCGCGGGCGCGCCCCGCGTCCCAATCGAAATCGATGCTCGCGGTGGACGCACCGTCCTGCGCGCGGTATTTATCGGGCCGCACATGACTGCGGACCACGCTGAACCAGCTCTTCTGAATCACGTCGTTGCTATAGACGATTCGAAATACCCCGCGGGCGGCCATCGTCCAGGTGTAGACGTAGTTTCCGGGGGCCGAATCGGCTTTCAGTTCGAGATCGCTGGTGCCGACGTTGATGCCGCGCCAATCTGCAGTGTAGTGGGCCGCGAAGGGCGCGACCGGCGGCTCGTCCGCGGGTTGGGGGAACGCGGCGCCGCTGCTCGCGGCGCCGAGTATCATCGCTCCGGCCAGTACGAAGGGATGCGTCGTGCGCACTACGCCTGCCTCTGCGATGGCCGTGCATCGCCTGGTGGCGCGGCGCCGCCCGTGGCGGATACGCTGCCCGTGATCGTGGCGTTCCCAGACGTGGCCTCCCCGGTCATGGCGGGGTCGTACAACAAAGGCCCGCTCAGCGCCTTGCCGTCGAGCCACGCCGTGCCCGCATGGCAACGCAGGCGCCCCGCGCAATACCAGTTCACCGCCAGCGGATAGATGCGGTGTTCCATCGCCTGCACACGCGCCGCGAGCGAGGTTTCATCGTCGCCGGGCTCGACGTTCACGCGCGCCTGAATGACGGGCGGGCCGCCGTCGAGTTCCGCCGTCACGAAATGCACGGTCGCGCCGTGCGTCGCATCGTGGGCCGCGAGCGCCTTGCGATGAGTGTGCAAGCCGGGATACTTGGGCAGCAGCGAAGGATGGATGTTGAGGATCCGGCCGCTATACCGCGCGACGAAATCGGCCGACAGGATGCGCATGAACCCTGCCAGTACGATCAACGCTGGTTCGCACTCGTCGACGGCCGCCGCTAGTGCCCGATCATAGACCGAGCGATCGATGGATTTGTCCGCCGGCACGGCGCGCGTCGCGATCCCAAGATCGCGAGCGATCACGAGCCCGCGCGCTTGCGCGTTGTCGGACAGCACCAGCGCGACGCGATAGGGCGCATCGGCCCGGCGACTGTGCTCCACCAGCGCCTGCATGTTGCTGCCGCGGCCGGAGACGAGCACGGCAATCGGCAGCGGCGCGTGCGGGCTCAAGCGATGACGACGCCGCGGGTGCCGCTCTTCACTTCGCCGATCACCGCGGCCTCCTGGCCCGCCGCGCGCAGTATCTCGATGGCACGATCCGCATCCTGCGCGGACAATTGCAGCGTCATGCCGATACCGCAATTGAAGACGCGATACATCTGCGCATCGGTAACGCTGCCGGCCCTTTGCAACCAGTCGAACACGGGCTCCCGTCGCCACGCCTTGCGCTCCAGCACGACTTCGAGACCCTCCGGGATCACGCGCGGGATGTTGTCGAGCAACCCGCCACCCGTGATGTGGGCAATGCCATGCACCGGCAGTGCTTGCAGGAGAGCCAGCAAGGGCTTGACGTAAATGCGCGTCGGCGCCATGAGCCGATCGACCAGCGCGACGCCGTCGAGGCCGGTCTCGAGGTCGGCCCCCGACATCTGCAGTATCCTGCGAATCATGGAGAAGCCGTTCGAGTGCGGTCCCGACGACGGCAGTCCCAGCACCGCATCGCCGGCCGCGGTGTTGCTGCCGTCGATGATGGCGTCTTTCTCGACGATGCCCACGCAAAAGCCGGCCAGATCGTAATCGTCGCCGTGATACATGCCGGGCATCTCGGCGGTCTCGCCGCCGACCAGCGCGCAGCCGGCCTGCACGCAGCCCTCGACGATGCCCGCAATCACCCGCGCGCCGATGTCGACCACGAGTTTTCCGGTGGCAAAGTAATCGAGGAAGAACAGCGGTTCGGCACCTTGCACCACCACGTCGTTGACGCACATGGCGACCAAGTCGATGCCCACCGTGTCGTGGCGGCCGGTATCGATCGCGAGCCGCAGCTTGGTGCCGACGCCGTCGGTGCCCGAGACCAGCACGGGCTTGCGGTAGCGATCCAGCGGCACCTCGACCAACGCGCCGAAACCGCCGAGGCCGCCCAGCACCTCGCGTCGCATCGAGCGCTTCACGCCCGGCTTGATCCGCTCCACCAACTCCTCGCCGGCGTCCATGTCGACGCCGGCGTCGCGGTAAGTCATTGGCGCTGGCTGAGTCATTCGCGTCCTCGAGGTTCGGGTGGGGCCGACGCGGCGGGTCGGCAAGCTGTGGTATTTTACATCAGGGGACTACCAGCTTCCGCGATTACTCCATGGCACAGCATTACAACGATATTTACCGGCGATATTTGCGTCTAGCGGCCGTTTTGTGCTTGAGCGTCGGCGCCGCCTGCTGCGGCGATGCGGCGTTCGGTTTGACCCGTGCGGAGATCTACCAGGCTACCGTGCCGGTCACCGACCGCTCGGAAGGCGCGCAATCGGCCGCTTTCCAGGCGGCCATGAGAATCGTGCTGATCCGGGTCACGGGGCGCCGCACGGCGGATGAGGACGCCGCGTTTGCGCCCCTGCTGGGCAATGCGCGGCGCTATGTTCAGCAATACCGCGGTGCGTCGGACAATCAGCTGTGGGTGGCCTTCGACGGGCCCGCCATCGAGCGCTGGCTGACCCAGAACGGCCAGCCGCTGTGGGGACGCGAGCGGCCTGTGACGTTCGTCTGGCTGGGCGAACAGACCGGACCGCAGACGGGAACCTTGGTGACCGCCGAGGACACCTCCGAGTTGAAAGGGGCGGTCGATGCGGCAGCCGAGTTGCGCGGCGTTCCGTTGCTGTGGCCCAGCGCGGCCGATCTGCAGAAGAATCATCTCGACTATTCCAGCCTGGGCGGCGCTGCGGCCGGCGGCGGCGTGAGTTCGCTGGCCGAAATCGCGCATCGACTCGGCGCGGACGGCGTGCTCATCGGCCGTGCGAACAATGCGACCGCGGCCGCCGGCGTGCGCTGGACCCACCTGTTTCAAGACCGCAGCAGCGAGTTCTCGGGCACGGCGGAGGGGGTGAACCGCGCGGCGGATCTGTATGCCGGCCTGTTCGCCGCCAGCGGCAGCCTCGCGCCGGTCGACATCGAGGTGAGCGGTATCGCGGACCTGCGCGACTACGCGAGCGTGCAGACCTACCTCGAATCGTTGACGTTCATCTCGCATGTGAGCGTCCAGGCATTGACCGGCGATGTGGTGCGGTACCGGCTGACCACGCGCGGCGGCGTCGAGTCGCTGCAGCACACGCTGGCCTTGAACGGTCGATTGCAGTCCCTGCCGGCGGGCGACAATGGGGTTCAACGCTTCCAGCTGCGCCGCTAGACCGATGCGTCGCTGGCTGCGCCAACTGCCGAATCTCATCAGTTCGATCCGAATTCTGCTGATCGTGCCGATCGCGCTGACGCTGGCGCATCATGAGTTCGTCAGCACCTTCTGGCTGTTCGGGGCGGCCGCCGCCTCCGATGTGGTCGATGGCTACCTCGCCAGGCGTTTCGGCTGGCAGACCGAGCTGGGCGGCATCCTCGATCCGCTGGCGGATAAGCTGATGGTGGCCACGGGCTTCGTGATGCTCGCGTTTCAGGGCGCAGTGCCCGTATGGCTGACCAGTGCCGTGATCGCGCGCGATTGCATCATCGTCGCGGGCGCGGTCAGTTACCGGGCGTGGCTCGGGCCGGTCGAAGCTCGGCCATCTTCCATCAGCAAGCTCAACACCTTGTGCCAGGTGAGCTTCATTCTCGCCGTCATCGGTGCGCGGCAGTATGCGTGGCCCCCGCGGTGGGTCATTCTATGCTTGGGAGCGCTGGTGTTCGTCACCGTGGTGGTGAGCGGCATCGATTACGTCCTGGTCTATGGGCGGCAAGCGGCTCACCAAGCGCGATTGCGGCATTCCCGAGACGCGACCCGCGGACCGAAGCCCGCATGAAACAACTGCCGCTCGGAGTGCGCCTGCGCGCCGACGCGATCTTCGAGAGCTTCGCGGCCGGAGACAACGCCGAGGTGGTCGCCGCTTTGCGCGGTCCGGGCAGCGCGCCCGTGTGGCTCTGGGGCGCGTCGGGTTCGGGCAAAACCCATTTGCTGCAGGCGGTGTGCGCGGCGGCAGGCGAGACGGCCGCGTATTTTCCCTTGGACCGCAGCCTGGCGTTGCCGCCCGAGGCGCTGGTCGGGTTCGAGACATGCCGCGTGCTCTGCCTCGACGATGTGGCCGCGGTGGCGGGAGACCTCGAGTGGGAGCGGGCGTTGTTTCGCTCGTTCAATGAAGCGGCGGAGTTGCGAACGCGACTGATTTTCGCAGCCGCCGCGGCGCCGCGCCAAATCGCGTGGTGCCTCGAGGATTGGCGCTCGCGTGCGGCCGCGTGCGTGGTCTATCAGCTGCACGACCTGGACGACGCCGGGCGGGTCGACGCCTTGAGATTGCGCGCCGCTCAGCGTGGGCTGCAACTGCCGCAGGAGACTTCCGAGTATCTGCTGCGTCGGATGCCGCGCGATCTGAAGTCGCTGCACCTCCTGCTGGATCAGCTCGACGAGGCGTCCTTGATCGCGCAGCGCCGGCTCACCATCCCCTTCATTCGCGACGTGTTGGAGAGGCTCGCAGAAACAAAACCATAGCGCAGAACCAGCCGAAAACCAGCAGCAGGCTCGACGCGGCGACCCATCGCGCCGCCGGATTCACCAGCAATTCGGTGAGCGCAAATACGAGGTATGGAATCGCGAACAAGGTTGCCCACGCATAGGTGTAGCGGCGCCCGCGGATCAACCCATTGAGCGGCGCCGTCAAAATGAGGACCGCGATCACGCAGATGGGCCACGGATAGCCGACCGCCATCCAGGCCAGCAAGCTCACGGCCAGTGCGGCCCACAGCCCGATGGCGAGCAGCCGCGTCTTGCGTTCGGCGCTCATGTCCGCCTCCCCAGCCGGCTTGCCAAGGTTGCCACGCGGGCGCCGAGCACGCGCGCCAGGTCGCGTTCGGCGTCGGATAGTTCGCCCGGTCCACTCACGGCCGACGCGTGGCTCGCACCATACGGAGTGCCACCGCTGCGGGTCTCCGCCAGCCCTCGCTCGGTGAACGGCAGGCCGACCAGGACCATGCCGTGGTGGAGCAGCGGCAGCATCATGGACAGCAACGTGGTTTCCTGGCCGCCGTGCAGGCTCTCGGTGGAGGTGAACACCGCGGCGGGCTTGTCCACCAGTGCGCCGGAAAGCCAGAGCGCGCTGGTGCCGTCCAGAAAGAACTTGAGCGGGGCCGCCATGTTGCCGAAACGGGTGGGGCTGCCGAGTATCAAACCAGCGCATTCGAGCAGATCGTCATGCGTTGCGTAGGGCGGTCCCGCGTCGGGCACCGGCGGATCCAAGGGTCCGGTGGTGGCCGCCACGGCCGGTACGGTGCGCAGTCGCGCCCGCATCCCCTCGACGCTTTCGACGCCCCGGCATATTTGTCGAGCCAGCGCCGCGGTGCTGCCTTGGCGCGAATAATACAAGATCAAAATATCGGTCATCGGTCTGCCTCAAGGGGAATCCACGTGGTTTGCGGCATATGCAGCGCCGGCGCAACGGATTATTTGCGCCGGGTCGCGCATTGTATAGGGGCGGCTGGTTTGACGGCTCTGAGCGCTGTTGTTAGTGTCCGTTACCCTTATGTTGCGCTTCATTGCGGTATTTGTCGGTATCGCCTGCCTAGCCGGCTGCAGCAGCGCTCCCGTGCAAGAAATGAGCGATGCGCGCCAAGCCATCGCGGCGGCCCGCGTCGCCGGGGCGACCGAAGGAACCTCGCCCGAACTGTACGCAGCGCAGGCCGCCATCACGCGCGCCGAGAAGCACATCGAGGCGCAAGAGTACACGCGGGCCCGGCTGGCGGCGATGGAAGCCAAGCATCACGCCGGCGCCGCGCTCACCAATGCCCAGCACATCGATGCGCAGCACGGTGAGACTCAGCACGCCGCCACGCCGGCCGATCAATCGCATTAGCGGCGTTGGGGTCATGGGAAGACTCGAGCCAGCGAATAGCTTCACCCCACCGGTGAGTGGCGTCAGCCGCCGGTTCATCGTCACCGGCAAGGTCCAGGGCGTCTATTTCCGTCACAGCACCCGCATCGAAGCCGAACGCCTGGGCGTCCGGGGCGTGGCGCGCAATCTCGCCGATGGCTCGGTGGAAGTCGTCGCGCACGGACCCCGTGCCGCGCTGGACCAGCTGCACCGATGGCTGCATCGCGGGCCCTCGATGGCCCGTGTCGAGGGCGTGCGGGAGGTCGACGCCAGCCCCCCCTAGAACCGCCACGCCCGCTGCCAGCGCTGCATGACCAGCGCGGGATAGGTGTTGCGGCCGACGCTGCCGTTGTAGCGAGCGAGTGCGCGCGTCCAGTCGTGATGTTCCACGCGCAAGTAGTAACGCAATATCTCGCAGCCCATACGGATGTTGGGTGCGGCGCGCACCAGTTGGTTCTGGACTCCCAATTGCCGGGGCCAGAACGGCATCACCTGCATCAGGCCGACGGCACCCGCCGGCGATACGGCCCAAGGATCGAAACGGCTTTCCACCTCGATCAGCGCCATCACCAGATCGGGCGGCAGTTCCAGCGTAGGGTCGCGCTTCGCCTCGCAGTACACGTGATCGAGAATGTCGATACGCGCGTCGTGCGTGGGTACGAAGTGGACCAGGCGGGGCTCCATGGACTTGTACCAGACCTCGGAATCGTACTTATCGGCGAAGCAATCGGTTTTTGCGATGATTTTCTGCAGCAGGCTCTCGAGCTCGGGATCGCGCTGCTGGTCCGCGCGCACGGCTCCGGCGAGGGCGCAGCACCATGCCAGCGCACCCAGTTCGAGGGCGAGTTTTCCGCGGAGCCGCCACCGCAAGTGGGTTACCTCAGCTGTTCAGCTTATGTCGAATGTAGCCTACGGGATCGGCAGCCGAAATATCTATCGACTCAGGTTGGCGGCGATGCCGATATTCGAGCGTACCTGCCGCCAGGCCGCGATCGCCGATCACGATTCGATGCGGGATGCCGATGAGTTCCGCATCCGCGAATTTGACCCCCGGCCGTGCGTCCCGATCGTCGAGCAGCACATCGATGCCGGCGGCGTTGAACTCTGCATAGAGCTTGTCGGCGGCCTCCATCACGGCCTCGGACTTTTGGTAGTTGATGGGCACCAGCACCACCTGGAAGGGCGCCAGGGCGTCCGGCCAGATGATGCCGTTGGCGTCATGGTTCTGTTCGATCGCCGCCGCGACCACGCGGGTGACGCCGATGCCATAGCAGCCCATGAACATGGCCTGCGCCTTGCCTTGCTCATCGAGCACGGTGGCTTTCATCGCGTCGCTGTACAGTTGCCCGAGTTGGAAGATGTGTCCCACCTCGATGCCGCGCGCGATATCGAGCGTGCCGCGGCCGCTCGGACTCGGGTCGCCCTTCTGCACGTTGCGCACATCCACCGAGAAGGGCTCGGCCAGGTCGCGGCCCCAATTGGCGCCGGTGAAGTGCATGTCTTTTTCGTTCGCGCCGCAGACGAAATCCGCGAGCTGGGCGGCCGCATGATCGACGTACAGTGTGCCGGTGAACCCAATGGGGCCGACGGAGCCCGGATCGCTGCCCATGGCCTCGCGCACCCGGGTGGCGCTCGACATGCGCAGTGGATTGGCCACGCCAGGCAACTTCTGGGCCTTGACCGCGTTCAGTTCATGGTCGCCGCGAAGGACGAAGGCAACGACGCCGCCGTCGCTGCCGTCCAGCAGCAAGGTTTTCACGGTCTGCGCCGCCGCCACACCGAGGAACTCGCTCAACGCAGCGATGGTGCGTGCATTCGGCGTCGCGACCTTGGCCAAGGGGCGAGAGGGCGCGGCACGCGGCGCGGTGGCCCGCAGGGTCGCCGCCGTTTCCACGTTGGCGGCATAGTCGTCCGCGTCCGAGAACGCGATCGCGTCCTCGCCCGAATCGGCCAGTACATGGAACTCCTGCGAGGTGCTGCCGCCGATGTTGCCGCCATCGGCCTGGACAGCGCGGAACTTGAGGCCGAGCCGGGTAAAGATGCGCGTATACGCATCGAACATGGCCCGATAGCCCTGCGCGAGGCTGGGCTCATCGACATGAAACGAGTAGGCGTCCTTCATCAGGAATTCGCGCGCCCGCATTACGCCGAAGCGCGGCCGAATCTCGTCGCGGAACTTCAATTGGATCTGATAGAAATTGACCGGCAGCTGTTTGTAACTGCGCAGTTCGCGCCGCGCGATGTCGGTGATGACTTCTTCGTGCGTGGGACCGTAGGCGAACTCACGCTCATGGCGATCCTTGAACCGCAGCAGTTCCGGACCGTATTTTGCCCAGCGGCCGGACTCCTGCCACAGTTCGGCGGGTTGCACCGTCGGCATCAACAGTTCCAGGCCCCCCGCGCGGTTCATTTCCTCCCGAACGACGCGCTCGACCTTCTGCAGGGTGCGAAGTCCCATGGGCAGCCACGTGTATAGGCCGGCCGCCAAGCGGCGAATCATGCCGGACCGCAGCATCAGCCGATGACTGAGAACCTCCGCGTCGGCGGGTACTTCCTTGAGGGTCGAAATCGGATATTGAGATAAGCGCATAGCCGCATATCTTACATGAGGGCCCCTGGTATTATGGGGACTCATGAGCGACGACGAAGACCCACAAACGCGGCCGCGCGGCGTCTACTGGCTGCCGAACCTGCTGACCACGTCGGCGCTGTTCGCCGGCTTTTACGCCATCGTGGCGGCGATCGACCTGAAATTCGAGAACGCCGGCATCGCGGTGTTCGTCGCCATGTTTTTCGACGGTCTGGACGGCCGGGTCGCGCGCTGGACCCATACCGAAAGCGCGTTCGGCAAGGAGTACGACAGCCTGTCCGATATGGTGTCGTTCGGGTTGGCGCCGGCGATCGTCACCTACCAATGGGGGGTCGCGCGCATCGCCGAGTACGGGCCGTTGTGGCGGCGGCTGGGCTGGGTGGTGTGCTTCTTCTACGCCGCCGCCGCGGCCCTGCGGCTGGCCCGCTTCAACTCCCGCTCCGCCACCCAGGACAAACGCTATTTCGAGGGCCTGCCGAGTCCGTCGGCCGCCGCGGTGGTCGCCGCCTTGATCTGGCTGGCGAGCGACCAGACCAAGATCGGATTGCCCGGACTGATTCTGGCGTTCCTGGTCACCGCCTCGGCCGGTGCGCTCATGATCAGCCGCTTTGCCTTCAACAGCTTCAAACAAGTGGACACGGGCGCGCGCGTTCGATTCCGGGTGATTTTGGCCGTACTGCTGGTGTTCGTTTTCGTCGCCTTGCACCCGCCGATCGCGTTCCTGCTGCTGTTCGGCTGCTACGCCATGTCGGCCCCTGCCGTGTGGCTGTATCGCAAAGTGCGCAGACGGCCGCGCGGGGCCCCCACGCCCGCATGAGTACGGCGCGGCGCAAGGAGTATTTGGCCGCCCTGGGGCTGGAGTCCTGGGTGGTGCGGGCGCCTGGCGGCGCGGCGCCGGACGACGCGATGGGCTTGACGACCCGGGTCGCTCCCGTGGCGGGGCGGCATGCGACCGAGCCCACCGATGCGAACCGCGAAGCCGGCTACGACTGGACGCAGCTGCGCGAACGCGTCGCGGCCTGCACCCGCTGCGGACTCAGCGCGACGCGCACCCAGACGGTGTTCGGCGTGGGCAACCTCGAGGCGCAATGGCTGGTGGTGGGCGAGGCGCCCGGCGCCGAGGAGGACCGCCAGGGCGAGCCCTTCGTCGGCCGCGCCGGCCAGCTCTTGAATTCCATGCTGCGGGCGATCGGTTTGGCGCGCGAGCAGGTATATATTGCCAATGTGCTGAAATGCAGGCCGCCGCAAAATCGTGATCCCCTTGCCAGCGAAACGAATTCCTGTTTGCCGTTTCTCGAGCGGCAGATCGCGTTGTTGAAACCGAAGATCATGCTGGTCGTCGGCCGGATCGCCGCGCAGAACCTGTTGCGCACCGATTCATCGCTCGGCCGTCTGCGTCAGCAAGTCCACGCCTACGGTGAGGCCCGAGTGCCGCTGGTGGTTACCTACCACCCGGCGTATCTGCTGCGCACGCCCGCGGACAAACGCAAGGCCTGGCAGGATTTGAAGTTCGCGCGCGAGGTCGCCGCGCGTGGCTAGCGTCAAACAGGATCTCGATTTTCCCGCGGTCGAGATCCGCCCCATGCACGAGCTGGACGTGCCCATGGTGGTGGCCATCGAACGGTCCGCCTATCAGTTTCCGTGGAGCGAAGGGATTTTTCGCGATTGCCTGCGGGTGGGGTACATCTGCCGCGTGGTCGAGGTCGGAAGCGACATCGCGGGCTACGGCATCATGTCGATCGGTGCCGGCGAGGCCCATGTGCTCAACGTATGCGTGCGCGACGAGTATCGAGGGCGCGGTCTCGCGCGCAAGGTGCTGCTGTACTTGATCGATCGAGCGCGCAGCGCGGGCATGTACGAGGCGTTTCTCGAAGTCAGGCCGTCCAATACCCGGGCCGCACGGCTCTATCATTCGCTCGGTTTCGAGCAGGTGGGCATACGGCGCGGCTACTACCAGGCCACCAACGGACGTGAGGATGCGGCGGTGCTGCGCCGGCTCTTGTCCCCGGACGCCAACTAAGCACCGGCGCCCGTGAGCTTGCTCCGCGCTGCGATGGGCCGGATCAGCCTGATCGCGGCACGCCGCAGAAGGCGCCGATGCGCCAAATACCGTATAATTCTCGTGCACAGGCACCGCTGCCGACGCGCCAGATCCCCAATTCGATGATGTTTTTCGGGCTGCCTCGTGAAGGGAGGGCAGCCGATCGCGTTGCCGTGAACCGCGCCATGCGCCTTCAGAAATGTGTACACCCTTGAGGAATGACGCCGATGTCGAGCGATGCAATTGCGGATGAAATAAGGAAAAGAAGAACGTTTGCCATCATCTCGCACCCCGACGCAGGCAAGACCACGCTCACGGAAAAGCTGCTCTTGTTCGGAGGCGCGATCCAGATGGCGGGCACCGTGAAAGGCCGCAAGGCGACGCGCCATGCCACCTCGGACTGGATGCGCCTGGAGCAACAGCGCGGCATTTCCGTGACCTCGTCGGTGATGCAGTTTCCGTTCGACAATTGCATCGTGAATCTGCTCGACACCCCGGGCCACCAGGACTTCTCCGAGGACACGTACCGCACCTTGACCGCGGTGGACTCGGCGTTGATGGTGATCGACTGCGCCAAGGGCGTGGAGGAGCGCACCATCAAGCTCATGGAGGTGTGCCGCCTGCGCGATACGCCCATCATCACGTTCGTCAACAAGCTCGACCGCGACGGCCGCTCGCCCATCGAATTGCTCGACGAAATCGAGAGCGTGCTCAAAATCCAGTGTTCGCCCATCACCTGGCCGATCGGCATGGGCCGCGACCTGTTGGGCGTCTATCATCTGCTCGAGGACAGGATCTACGTCTACGTGCCGGTGGAGAAGGGCCGGGTGGGCAGCCATGAGACCATCGACGGCCTCGCGAGCGAGGAAGCCAAGGAGTATCTCGGCGCCCGCTACGCGCAATTCCTCGATGAGGTCGACCTCGTGCGCGGCGCGAGTCCGCAGTTCGATCTCAAGCGCTATCTCGCCGGGCGCCAGACGCCGGTGTTCTTCGGCTCGGCGGTGAACAATTTCGGTGTGCGGGAGCTGCTCCGCGCCTTCGTGAAGTATTCGCCGGGACCGCTGCCGCGGCCGACGCTGCAACGCTCCGTGCAGGCGGACGAGCCCAAGCTCACGGGTTTCGTCTTCAAGATCCAGGCCAACATGGATCCGGGGCACCGCGACCGCATCGCCTTCATGCGGCTGTGCTCGGGGCGCTACACGCGCGGCATGCGCATGCATCACGTGCGGCTCGACAAGGACGTGCGCATCGCCGATGCATTGACCTTCTTGGCGGCCGACCGCAGTCAAGCCGAAGAGGCGTTCGCGGGCGACATCATCGGTCTGCACAACCATGGCACCATCAACATCGGCGACACCTTCAGCGAGGGCGAGAACCTCACGTTCACGGGTGTGCCGAACTTTGCGCCCGAGCTGTTTCGCCGCGCGGTGCTCAAGGATCCGCTGCGCATGAAGGCGCTGCAGAAAGGTTTGTCGCAGCTGTGCGAGGAGGGCGCGACCCAGCTGTTCAAGCCGCTGCGCAACAACGATCTGATCCTGGGCGCCATTGGGCAGCTGCAATTCGAGGTGGTGGCGTTCCGCCTGCAGGACGAGTACGGCGTGCAGTGCGTGTTCGAGCCGATCAACGTGGCGGTGGCGCGCTGGGTACGCTTGAAGGACGAGAAGCGATTGGCGGAATTCCGCCAGAAGGCCTACGACAATCTGGCCATCGACCATGCGGGCGAACTGGTGTACCTCGCGCCGACGCGGGTCAATCTCGGCCTGATCGAAGAACGCTGGCCGGAAATCGAGTTCATGAAGACGCGCGAGAACCTCGCGGCCTGAACGCGCGCACCCCCGCGCTGAAGGCGGCGGCGCTGCGCGCGTCGGGAGTGGCGCTAGGCGCATAGCGCAAATCAGAGTAACGACGGCACAGCGTAATCACGGTGCTGCCTAGGTCGGGGCGCTGCGCGGCAACGCGGGCGGCGAAGGCTTCGGCGCCTTCATGAGGCGAGCGTGGTATGCCGACCGTTGCCAAACGCTTGCACAGGGTGTCGTAGGCGCGGGCCACGGGGTCGCGCGGCCGTAGGATGAGATCGCGACGCACCTGCCACGTGAGCCAGAGCATGCCGGAGATCAAACACCCGGCGAGCACGAAGGCGAGCTTCTGTCCGTTGGGCTCCGGGATGTGCAGCCATCCCAGCAGCTGCATCTGCGAATTCTGATCGAAGGTCAAAATGCGCTGTCGCCACAGAAGGCGCAGCGCATCCAGGCGCAGGCGGGTGTCGCGGAGCCATGAGGGCGTGCGCTGCTGCCAGCGGCTGGTGAGCGCCTGGCCGGCGACGGCAAGGTCGTTCAAGCCGTGCTCGACGCGCTCCGGCGCCACCATGGAGGTGGGATCGATGCGCAGCCAGCCGTGGCCCTCGAGCCAAATTTCATCCCAGGCGTGCGCGTCGCTCTGTCGGACGATCCAATAGTCGGCAAAGCGATTGTAGGTGCCCCCTTGATAGCCGGTGACCACGCGGGCGGGAATGCCGGCGGCGCGCATCAGTGCGGCGAAGGCCGAGGCGTAGTGGCCGCAGAAGCCGCGCTTGGTGTCGAACAGAAACCCGTCGACCGTGTCCTCGGCCAGCCGCGGCGGTGTCAACGTGTAAAAGAACGGCTGGTCGCGGAACATGTCGAGCACTGCGTGGACATAGTCCATATCGTCGGGGTGTGCGGCGCGCAGTTCCTGCGCCAGCCGCAGCGAGCGCGGATTGCGGCCGGGCGGCAAGCGAGTGTCGCGGCGGCGCATGCCGGCGCTCAAGGGTTCACCGGCCCGCGCGTGGCTGTACGACGTGGCAACGACATCGAGCGGCTGCGCGATCGGGGTCGGCTGCACGAGCATGTAGTCGCTGGTGAGAAACCCGCGTGGGACGTTCCAGTGCGACGGGTAGTCGAGCACGAAAATCCAATTGTGTTGATTCGGCTCGAGACTGACGGTGTACTGGTACGCGGGACCGTCCAACAGCAGTTGGGGCGGCCGCACCGGACCTGAATCGGTGCGACGCCAGGCATGGCCGTCGAAGTCATGCAGCACCGGTCCGCGCCAATAGCGCTCGTCGGAAGGCGGCGTGCCGGCGCTGAACCGCACGCGGAACGCCACCTCGTCGGAGTTGGCGAGATCGGTGATATCGCCGGGGCTCATGCTGTCGCTCAAGCCCGTGGTGGCGCCGCCGCCGTCCTGCGGCAGCTGCCACAGCGGACCCCCAAACCGCGGAAAGAACAACCAGAAGGCAATGGCCAGAGGCAGGGCCTGCGCGAGGATGCGGCCGGCGTAGCGGACGCTGCGTCGCCATTGGCCTGGGGATGCCGAACTCGTCAGGCGCAGCAGCGCCGAGGTGGTGAGCCAGCACACTCCGATCAGGTAGCTCAGCAGCCAGAACGATTCGCCTTGCAGGAGCGCCGCCAGACTCAAAAAGTAAATGATCATGGTGATGACGTAGATGTCGCGGCGGCCTTGAGTCTCCAGCAGCTTCAATCCCGCGATCAAGCTCAGCAGAGCGGTGCCGGCGGACAGGCCGTTGAAGGTGCGCAGCTGCACGAACAGCAGGCCGATCGCGAGTGCGGAAACGACGAAGCGAATCGCTCGCGGCGGAGCGTCGCGTCCACGCACGGCGAGCAGCACTCGAAGAGCCGCCGCGCCGGCCACCGTGGCGGTGACCCAGATCGGCAGTGCCGCCACGTGCGGAGCCAAGGCCAGCGCCAGACAGGCCGTGATCCACAGCAGGGGCTCGAGAGTGACGCGTTCCGCCAGCGGCGCCGCGCTCATGGGGCAACGTCCGTGCCGTAGGTCGCGAGCGCGCGCAGACAGGCAAGCCGGTGCGCGGCGCCGCGGCCGGGCGCGATCTCGGTGCCTGGAAGCCTCAACCCATAAGCATTCTGCGCCGCCTCGCTCTGCAGAACCCAGCGGCACAATTGCGACAGTCGTGCCTCGACTTCGACGCCCTCGAGCGCCGACCACTCCAGCCATTCGGGCTGCGCGGCCAGACCCGTATAGCTGCGAACCGCGGCATCGCCGCCGCGAGCCAGCACTTTCCAGGCCATGTGCTTGAGAGGCACACCTGCTTCATAGGCCCGCAGGCCGGCGAAGTCCTCGTCGCCGCGTCGCTCGGAGTACGCGGCGTTGCCCACGGCGGCGGCGGCGGCCGGCAACGCCAGAGTGCCGCGCGGCGCGGGGGCGATGAACGCCGTGAGCGGCGCATGGACATAGGTCCATGCGCGAAACCAGCCGAACGGATAGCGCGTCCGCACTTCGAAGCGCTCGTAGCGCAAAACGCCTCGCTGCACCACCGGAATGTCCAAGAGGGCGCGGTCGTACGCTTGCGCCGCCACGCTGTGGGTGGCCGGCGCTTCGGCGGCGCAGCGTATCTCGATGTCGCAGCGCTCGACCGGGGCGTCGTTGTGCAGCAGGAATTCGAAGCGCGCGGCGCCTCCGGCGAGGGCGTCGGTTTCGCCCCGCACGTCGACCTTGAGGCCCAATAGATTGCGATGACAGTGGTGCATGGCGACCAGTGCCAGGCTCCCGATCAGGAAACCGAACCCGAGACCCAAGTTACTGTTGTAATTCAGGCCGGCAAGGAGCATGGCGACGAGGAGCAATGCCAACGCGATGCCGAAGCGCGTGGGTACGATGTAGATGCGGCGCTTGGTGATGGTGAGCGGCAGGCTGTCCCGGCCGTGCCGCCGCGCGGACCAGCGTGTCAGGCGTGCGATCGCTGCTTGGCGCAAACGATTCACGAGGCCATGCTCAAGGGATGGGGACGGCCTCGAGAACCCGAGCCACCGCCGCGGGGCCGCTGTCGCGCTGCCTCATGCGATGTTCCACCACGGACGCAAACACCTCCTGGACATGTTCGGGAATGACGGCATCGCGGCCGGCGATCAAGGCCCAGGCTCGAGCGGCGCGCAGCAGACCGATGGCCGCCCGCGGCGACAACCCGGTCAGCGCCGACGTATTGCGGGTGTGCGCCACCAGCGCCTGCACGTAATCGAGCAGCGCCGGTGCGACGTGAACGTCGAGCACGTGCTGCTGCAGCGCCGAGAGAACGTCGGCACCGATGACGGGTTCGAGCGAATTGACCAGATCGCGGCGGTCGATGCCGCGGAGCAACTCCCGCTCCGCGGCCGCTGCCGGATAACCCAGCTGCACGCGCATCAGAAACCGGTCGAGCTGCGATTCGGGGAGCGGGAAAGTGCCCACCTGATCCTGCGGGTTCTGGGTGGCAATGACGAAGAACGGCTCGGGCAAGGGCATGGACTGGCCGTCGAGCGTGACCTGATGTTCTTCCATGGCTTCGAGCAACGCGCTCTGCGCCTTGGGCGAGGCGCGGTTGATTTCATCCGCGAGCACCAGCTGCGCAAAGATCGGGCCATGCTGGAAATGGAACTTGCCGGTCTCGCGGTCGTAGATCGACACGCCCAGCACGTCGGCCGGCAGCAGATCGCTGGTGAATTGCACGCGCTGGAACGAGAGGCCCAAGGTGCGAGCCAGCGCATGCGCCAGGGTGGTTTTCCCGACGCCGGGAATGTCCTCGATCAGCAAATGACCGCGCGCCAGCAGACAGGCCACGCACAGGCGAATTTGGTGATCCTTGCCCAAAATCACCCGATTCAGCTGTGAGAGAACGGTGGCGATGTCGCGCGCGGGCGAGTTCATGGGCAATGGTCAACCATGATGGAAGCCTTCCGCTGCGAGGTGCTCGGACATTGCGTCGAGGTCAGGCATCGCGCGGCGTATCGGCAGTGCGCAGGGCTCACCCATTGCGCAGCGCGTTGACCCGTGCCACTTGCGCGCTCAGCTGCCCGATCTCCGTGCGCAATTCGGACAAGCGCAACTCATCCTTGCCGACGACCTCGGGCGGTGCGTTGCGGGCGAAATCCGCATTGGCCAGTTTGGCTGCCAACTTGTTGAGGTCGATTTCGACTTTGCGCTGCCGCTTGGCGAGTCGCTCGAGTTCGGCCTCGGGTTCGATCAATCCGGCCATCGGGACCAGAATCTCGAGCGTGCCCAGCAGCGCCACCGCCGAGATGGGCGCGGCGTCGCCGGGAACGAGTACCTGCGGCGGCGTGACCCCGGCCAAACGCATCAAATACGCGCCGTGGCGCTCCAGATACCCGGTGTCGGTGGGGCTCGCGTTCTGCAGCAACACGTCGAGCTTGCGGCTGGGCGCGATATCCATCCCGCTGCGGATTTGCCGCACGCCTTCGATGAAATCCATGACCCAGCGCATCTCGGGCTCGGTGCGCGAGTCGGGCGCGGTGGCGGCGGGCGTCGGGTAGCTGCTCAGCATGATGGTCTCGCCGCTCACGCCCGCGCTCACCCGCACGCGCTGCCAGATCTCCTCGCTGATGAACGGCGCCAGCGGGTGCAGCGCGCGCAGCAGCGCCTCGAGGGTGTGGATCAGCGTGTGGCGCGTGCCGCGCTTTTCAGCCTCGCTCGCCGTGTCGGAGAACAGCACGGCCTTCGACAGTTCCAGGTACCAGTCGCAGTATTCATGCCAGGTGAATTCATACAGCGCGCCGGCGACGACATCGAGCCGGTATTCGGCGAAGCCTGTCCGCACGCGGTCGAGCGCGGCCGACAGCCGCAACCCTATCCAGCGGTCGGCGAGACTGAACTGCGCGTCGCCTGCGTTCAGGTCCTGGCCTTCCACGTTCATCAGCACGTAGCGCGCGGCGTTCCACAACTTGTTGCAGAAGTTGCGGTAGCCTTCGACCCGCGCCATGTCGAAGCGCAGATCGCGGCTCTGGGTGGCGAGCGAGGCGAAGGTCAGCCGCAGCGCATCCGTGCCGAACGAGGCGATGCCCTGCGGGAATTGCTTGCGCGTGGCTTTCTCGATGGCGGGCTTCATCTGCGGCTGCATCAGGCCCGTGGTGCGCTTGGCGAGCAATGCGTCGAGCGAGATGCCGTCGACGATGTCGAGCGGATCGATCACGTTGCCCTTGGACTTGGACATTTTCTGACCGTCGTGGTCGCGAATCAGTCCGTGAATGTAGACCTCGCGAAACGGCACTTCGCCGGTGAACTTGAGGCCCATCATGATCATGCGGGCGACCCAGAAGAATATGATGTCGAAGCCGGTCACCAGCACCGAGGTCGGGTAATAGGTTCGAAGCGCCGGGGTCTCCTCCGGCCACCCTTGAGTGGAGAAGGGCCACAGCGCCGAGGAGAACCACGTGTCCAGGACGTCCTCGTCCTGCCGCAACGCGACCGAGGCGTCGAGACCGGCGCCTAAGCGCGCGGCGGCCTCATCGCGGGCGACATACCAGCGCCCCTCGGCGTCGTACCACGCCGGAATGCGATGACCCCACCACAGCTGGCGGCTGATGCACCAATCCTTGATGTTGCGCATCCACTCGAAGTACACGCCCGACCAATTCTCGGGAATGAAGCGGATGTGCCCGTCCTCGACGGCGCGGATCGCGGGTGCGGCCAGCGGCTCGATGTCGACGAACCATTGATCGGTGAGCAGCGGTTCGAGGATGGCGTGCGTGCGGTCGCCGCGCGGCACCGTCAGCTGGTGCGGCTCGATGCGCTCGACCAGGCCGAGAACGTCGAGATCCGCGACGATGGCGGTGCGGGCGACGCCGCGATCCAGGCCGCGATAGGCCGGCGGTACATTGTCGTTGAGGGCGGCCTCCGGCGTCATGATGTTGATCACCGCCAAGTTATGACGCTGACCGACTTCGTAGTCGTTGAAGTCGTGAGCGGGCGTGATTTTCACGCAGCCGCTGCCGAAGGCGGGATCGACGTAAGCGTCGCCGATGATGGGAATCTCGCGGTCGGTCAGAGGCAGACGCACGTGGCGGCCGATCAAGTGCCGGTAGCGCTCGTCGTCGGGATGCACGGCCACTGCGGAATCGCCGAGCATGGTTTCGGGCCGCGTCGTCGCGACCACCAGGTAACCGGGGCCCTCGACCAGCGGATAGCGCAAGTGCCAAAGGCTACCCGACTCCTCTTCGGATACCACTTCGAGATCCGACAGCGCGGTTTTCAATACCGGATCCCAGTTCACCAGGCGCTTGCCGCGATAGATGAGCCCTTCCTGGTACAGCCGCACGAATACTTCGGTCACCGCGGTCGACAGGGCGGGGTCCATGGTGAACTTGTCGCGCTGCCAATCCACCGACGCGCCCAGGCGGCGCAGCTGGTTGGCGATCAATCCGCCGGACTTGTGCTTCCACTCCCAGATGCGTTCGACGAACGCCTCGCGGCCGAGCTCGATGCGGCTCTGGCCCGCGGCGTTCAACTGCCGCTCCACCACCATTTGCGTGGCGATGCCGGCATGATCGGTGCCCGGCTGCCACAGCGTGTCGAAGCCGCGCATGCGGTGATAGCGGGTGAGCGCGTCCATGATGGTGTCTTGGAACGCGTGGCCCATGTGCAGCGTGCCCGTGACATTGGGCGGCGGGATGACGATCGAAAAGCTCGGGCCGCGACCCGAGGGCGCGAAATAACCACGGGCTTCCCAATGCGCGTAGATGCGGGCTTCGATGTCCGCCGGCGTGAAGGATTTATCCATTGGGTGAAGGAGCCCCGGGCGAGGGCGCCGCGGTCGAGGCGGTCGGAGTTGCGGTTGAGCCAGCCGCCGAGGGCGTCACGGCCGCGTTCTCACGCATGGCGCGATCCACGAGTTCGGGAAGCTGCGCGCGCAGCCGATCGAATACGCGCTCGAACAGGATGGCCTCGATGTCCTTGGCGGCCTGGTGCAGCAGGGAATCCGCGAGCTTCAAGGTCTCGGTGAGCACCGCGGCGTGCACGGACTTGGCGTCGTACAGGGCGTACTCGCGGCTGTCCTCTCCGACGGCGTCGGTGAGGATGGGAATATCGCGCGGATCGTGGGATTCGTTCATGGTCAGCTCATGCGTCGGCCGTGTCGTCCAGCTGGTGCGTTTCGAGCGGCAATTTGAGCTCGCGATAGGCTTTGAAGCGTTCGCGGCCCAGACGGCGCCGTTCATCGTCGGCATCGACGATCTCGGCGATCCGCGCGAACCGCTCCAGGCCGCCGGGCAGGCGGCCGCTCAAGTTCACGAGCAGGTCGGCGGCCTCGATCGGGTCGAGATCCGCCGTGAGCTGCACCGGCGCCGCATCGGACTCGCCGTGTCGATGCAGCTGATGCGGCACGAACGAGCGTTCATTGAAGGTCCATAACAACTCGTCGATGGCATCGGCATCGGCGCGGCTGTCGCTCCACAGCACCACCCGCAAGTCGCGCAGATACGCCTTCTCGGTCAGCCGGCATGCGAACGTCCAGCGCTGCTTGGCGGTCGAACTTTTGAGGACGTAAAAGTCGACGCGATCGGTCATTTTGCGCCGGCGCGATTGATGAGGAAGTCCACGAGCAAGGGAACGGGCCGGCCGGTGCTGCCCTTTTGCGAGCCGCTGAGCCATGCCGTGCCGGCAATGTCCAAGTGCGCCCAGTTGAGGTCCTTGGCGAATTTCCACAGGAAGGACGCGGCCGTGCAGGCGCCGCCTTCGCGGCCGCCCACGTTCGCGATGTCCGCAAAATTGCTCTTCAGCTGCTCGACGTATTCGTCGCCGATGGGCAGCGTCCAGGCGCGGTCGTCGGCGCGAACGCCGGCGGCGGCCAGTTCGGCCGCGAGCGCATCGTCGTTGCTCATCAGCCCGCTGAAATGATGGCCCAACGCAATGATGCAAGCGCCGGTCAAGGTCGCCACGTCGATCACCGCCGCCGGCTTGAAACGACGCGCATAGGTGATCGCATCGCACAGCACCAGGCGTCCTTCGGCATCGGTGTTGAGGATCTCGACCGTCTGACCGGACATGGTGGTGACGATGTCGGCAGGCTTGACGGCGGTGCCGCTCGGCATGTTCTCGCACGAGGCGATGACCACGACCAGATTGATCGGCAGCTTCAGTTCGGCAACCGCGCGCAGCGCACCGAGCACCGTCGCGGCGCCGCACATGTCGAACTTCATTTCATCCATGGCCGGCGGGTCTTTGAGCGAAATGCCGCCCGAATCGAAGGTGATTCCCTTGCCCACGAGGCAGATGGGGGCGACGCTCCTCTTCGCTCCGCGGTACTCGCACACGATCAGACGCGGCGGCTGTTCCGACCCCTGCGTGACGGCGAGGAAGGCACCCATCTTGAGCGCCCTGATACCGGCCTCGCCAATGGCCTTGGCCTTGATGCTCGGCCATTCCTTCGCCAATTGCAGAGCGCGGTTGCCGAGATAGGTGGGTGTGCACACATTGGGCGGCAAGTTGCCGAGATCGCGAGCCAGTGCGATGCCGCTGCCGATGGCCTCGCCGGCAGTCAAGCCGTCGGTGGCCGCTCTCGCTGCGCGCGCCGTATCGGTGGCCACGCTGACGCGGTGCAGTTTCGATGCCTTGGGCTTGGGCGCCGTCTTGAGGTCGGGGACCTTGTAGGCATTGACGCAGAAAACCTCCGCTACCACGCGGGCGCGATACCCGATGTCGAGATCCGCCAGATCCTCGAGCGCCAAGTACACCGTGGCGCTGGCCGCGCCGGTCTTGCCGACGGCCTGCGCCGCGGCCTGCAATGCCTTGCGATACTGCTTGCGCCCAAAGCCGGCTCGCGGCCCGAGGCCGACCAGAAGCAATCGAGCCGCCGCGGTGCCGGCAGGCGCAGGCAGCAACAGCACATCCGCCACTTTGCCGGCGAAGTCGCCATTCGCATGCAGTTTGCCGATCAGACCGCCGGTCTGCGCGTCGATTTGCCGCGCGGCCACTCCCAGGTCGCCCTGCTCGTAGACGCCGACCACGGCGCAATCCGCCGCATCGCGTGCTTTAACATCGACAATCGCCTTGAATTCCATATCGTGGATCTCCGTAACCGGACCAGCGTGGGTGCTGGTTTAGCCAAATAGTTTACTAGATTATTGCGAAGGCTCTAAGCTCGGCGCCATGAAATGGACTGTCCAACGATATGTGCTGCGCGAAGTGGTCCAGACATGGCTCGCCGTGACGGGAGTCTTGGTGGCGATCCTGGTGTCGAACCAGTTGTCCAGAGTCCTCGGCCAGGCGGCCGAAAATCAGTACGGCCGGCATGTCGTGCTCGATCTGATCGCGCTGGGCGCCGTGATGAATCTGTCGGTCATCGTGCCGGTGGGGCTGCTGCTCGCGGTGGTGCTCACCCTCGGCCGCATGTACCACGACAGCGAAATGGCGGCGCTGCAGGCCTGTGGTTTCGCGCCGGCCCGGTTGTTGGGCCCGTTGTTATGCTTTGCGGCGGTGATCGCCGTGGGGTTGGCGTGGCTGTCGTTCTTTCAAGTGCCGCAGGCGGACCAGCAGGTGCAGCTGATTCGACGCTCGGCGATCAAAGAGGCGCAGTTCGGACAGCTGGATGCCGGCCGATTCCGCTCGTTCAGCGGCGGCGACGCCGTGTTTTATGCGGAACGGGTCGATTCGGAGGGAATATTGCACAACGTCTTCCTGCGCCGCGAGACCGCGGGGCGGATCGAAGTGGCGCTGGCCGACACGGCGACCTATTCCAAAGCAGCCGCTGACGGCACGCATTTCGTCACCCTGTTCAACGGCCGGCGCTACGAGGGGGTGCCGGGCCAGGGCGATTTTCGAGTGATCGAGTTTCGCGAACACGGCATCCCGATTTCGACGCCGGCGGACGTGGTCGGTCCCCCGGATCCGGATACCAAGCCGTCGCGCGAGCTGTGGGGGACCGGTGCCGCATCGGACATCGCGCAGCTGCAGTCGCGCACGTCGAGTCCGTTGATGGCCCTGGTGCTGACTCTCGTCGCCGTGCCCTTGAGCCGTCTGCGGCCGCGCCAGGGCCGTTATGCGCGCGTTGGCTTCGCCATCGTGGTCTATTTCGTGTATTCGAACCTGCTGTCCGCGGCGAAGGTCTGGGTGGAGAAGGGCGATTTGCCGCCGCTGGTCGGCATGTGGTGGGTGCATGCCGCCGTCCTGGCGCTCGGCCTGTTTCTGGTATTTCGCGAGGCCAACACCGCGTGAACACGCTCGACCGTTATCTGTACCGCACGGTGCTGGTCTACGCCCTGATGGCGATGGGCGTGCTGCTGACATTGGGCGCGCTGTTCCTGTTCATCAGCCAGCAGAGCGACATCGGCGTCGGCGACTACAGCGCCGGCGACGCGTTCGCGTTCACGTTCCTCAATTTGCCGGAGCAGGCCTTCGAGCTGCTGCCGATCGGCGCCTTGATCGGCGCGTTGATGGGATTGGGTCATCTGGCCTCGGCCAGCGAACTGGTCGTGACCCGGGCGTCCGGCGTGTCGGTGTGGCGCATCGCGTGGCCGGTCGGCCTCGCCGGTTTGACGATGGCGGTCGTGATGTACGGACTGGGCGAGTATGTCGCTCCGCCCATGGCGCAGTTCGCGAAGCGCGAGAAAACCACCAGCAAGCTGGCCGACGTGAGTTTTGCCGGTTCGAGCAGCGCCTGGGTCAAGGACGGCAATCTGATTCTGCGGGTGCAGACCGGCGAGGTCGACCAGGCCTTCGGCGGCGTCTCGCTGTTCGAGCTGGATGGACCGAACAAGCTGCGGTCGGTGAAGCGGGCGGACCGCATCTCGGTGGCCGACCCGGGGCATTGGCGGCTGCACAACGTGGCCACCACTCGCTTCGGCGACGACAAGATCGAGAGCGAGGTGATTCCGGAAATCATCATGGCGTCATCGGTCAATCCGGATTTTCTGGGACTCGCGGCGACGGATCCGGACCTCTTGACGCTGCGCGGGTTGTGGTCCTACATCGACCATCTGCGGCGCAATAACCTGGGGACCGCGTCCTTCGAAATCGGGTTTTGGTCGCGAATTGCCCGCTTGTTCGCCGTGATCGTGGTGACGCTGCTGGCGCTGCCGTTCGTGTTCGGGCCGCTGCGCACCACGGGCGCCGGCACGCGAACCGTCATCGGCGTCATGCTCGGCGTGGTGTTCTTTCTGATTACGCGCACCGTCGAGAACGGCGGTCAGCTGTTCGGTTTGAACCCTGCGCTGGTCGGCTGGCTGCCCACTGCAGTCATCGGCTTCTGCACCTTCGTCGCGATTTCACGAACGCGTTAAGCGGACGACGCGGGTATTCGACCAGCGGTCGTGCCAGGCGAGATGCTCCGCATCGACGTATAACCAGAGCACGCCGAGCGCCGCCGGCGCCCAGGCGATGACTCCGTACAGAAAGCGCAGCGTTGCGGATCGCAGCGTCAGCGGCTTGCCGGCGGCGGTGACCGCGCGCAGGTGCCACGCGCGCATGCCTAAGGTTTGTCCGCTGCGAATCCAATTGACGATGTAATAGACCCCGATCACCGCGACCAGGCCCGCCCGGTACACGTAGGCCCATGCACCCGAGGTTTCCGGCAGGATTGCGTGGTTGGTGAGCACCACCGGGACGCCGGTGTAGATCATGAGCAGCGCGGCCAGCAAGAAGCTGTCGTAGATCAACGCGGCGAAACGCCTGCCGAAGCCCGCGCTCTCGCCGCTCGCCACGACGCCGATGGAGGCGGTGCCGCTCAATGCGCCACCGCTCAAGGCGCCGCCGGCGCCGAGGCGAGCGGCTGAGGTTTCTTCGGAGCGTGCGCCGCTGCTGCGGGCGCGGCCTTCGGCGCAGGCGTCTCTTTGGGGACGAGCAACTGGTCCAACGGTTTGAAAATCGCATCGTAGCGATAGCTCGCCACTTCGAATGCGCGACCTTGAGCCTTGGCGGTCAGCGCCGCGTCCTTGCTCGCTTGGACCTGCAGCCAATGCTTGTCGGCGATCACCGCGCCCGTGAGCGTGAGCACGTTGCCGTCGCTCAAGGTCACGATGGCCTGCGAGGACCGGCCGAAATCGATGGCACCCACGGGCGACACATCCTCGGCGGTGAGCCCGGTGAGCAGCGTCGCCGAGGGCGCGAGCGCATGCGCATCCAGCGGTTTGCGGCCTGCGGGCCCGCCATCGAGACTGAAGGAGTTGTCCGCGGCGTTCAGCCGATGCAGCGTGTAGGCGGGGGCGCCGGCGGGCTTGACCTCGATGCTCTGGATGAGTGCGGTGGCCGTGTCGATGAAACGCGAGTCGATCCAGAAGCGCGGCTCGGTCTCGAGCGAGATCGCCGGTTCGACGCTGTAGCTCTGTTTCTCGCCGGCGCGCCGCACGAAATTGCCTTCGCCCACCGGTTTGCCCACGATCAGGGCATGCGTCGCGGAGGGTGCGGTCACGATGACTTCCACGGCGGCGGACCCTGCTTGCGTGGGATCCTCGACGCCGATGGCGGAATAGCGGGCGGGATCGGAGGTTTTATCCTCGATGATCTTCGCATCGCGCAGCGCCAGCAATAATTTACGCAGCTTGGCGACATCCGCCGGGTAATCGGCGCGCTCCGCCACCGTCCACACATCGCCGGTTTTGTGAACGGTCAAGGTAGGCGTGGGGCTGCCCTTGCGCACGCTGACCGCGGTGACGGCGTTCAGCTCCGCCGCGAGCGTCGGCCACAGCAGCGCGCCCTGGGTCTCGTGCGGCCGATTGCGCTGCACGCTCGAATAAATCGCCGCGGATATCACCACCAGCGCGCCTACCAACAGCAGTGCAAAGCGTTGCCGGCTCATGTGGCGCTCATCTCGCCGCGCGACGGCCGCGTCGCAGGCGAGCCTCGCGACTTTCGCCGCCGGCGCAGCGCCAGCGCGACTGCGCCGGCCACGGCCACGATCAGCGGCGCCACCGCGATATTGAGCACTTTGAGCCGCGAATCCAGGCGGTCGATGTCGACATTGAGTCCGCGCTGCGTTTCGCGCAGTTCCTTGCGTACCCGCGCCTTCTCGGCGGTGAAACGCTTCACTTCCTGTTCCTGCTCCGGCGACAGCATGAGCGAGGCTTGATCGTTGCGCTTGCTCTGCAGCTCGGTCAGTTTGACTTCGGTCTGTTGCAGCTCGGATTGCAGCTCCATCGCCTTCGATCTCAGGCGGTCGTCCGCCTGGCGCTTCAGCGCCTCCACACGCTCGAACGGCCGCGAAAAACTGGCACGGCCGCGGATGCTGATGAGTGCGCTGCTGCCGCTCAGATTGTCGAGGACGTTGGCGATCAAGTCGCCGTTGTTGGCGAACGCCTGCGCGATTCTTTGACCGAGCAGTTCCCGCATCTGAACCCACATGTAGTCCATCAGCAGGTCGGTGTCCGCGATGATGACGATGTTGGCGGGCGCCACGGATTTGGCGAGGTGCGCGACCGGCGGGCCGGAAGCCGGCTTGCCGTCGGTGGGCGCGCCTTGGGGGAACGCGGAGTCCACCGGTCCGGTCACACGGGCGGCGAGGGCGTAGCGAATGCCGGTGGGCTTGAAGCCGTCACGCAGAGTCGAGGGGTCGGACAGCGCGCTGAAACGCTCGGCCGGCAGCGGCGCGGCGCTGGTGGAACTCAGCAGCAAGGGTTCGAACGTGGTTTTCGCGCCCGGCCGGGCCGCGAGCGCGCCGGCGGTTGCCAGGTTGATGACGTCGAGCGATGTGGTGACCACGTCCTTCTGCTCCATGTCGTCGTGGCGCAGTCCCAAAATGCCGATGTGGCGCGTCGGCGGCGCCGACATGCTGGAGCGGACCTCGAGGCCGCGCTCCAGGTCGCCGATCACCTTGCCCGGGTCGTAGCTCACGCCCCACGTCGAGAGCAGGGGCTCGAGCGTCGAGGAATGATTGGCCATGGCGCTGGCCAGCGGATTCTGCGGATCCTGGCCGCTGGTGTCGGCGCCGGAGTTCGGATCGACGAACAGCAGCATCTTGCCGCCGTGCATGACGTATTGGTCGATGGCGTACAGCGTCTTGGTGGGCAATTGCTTCGGGTGAACGACCATCAACACGTCGACGTCCTTGTCGATGTGATCGGCGTCGGAGGTCACCGGGCGCACCGTGAAGATTTGCTGAATCTGGGCGAGGATGGGCCACGGATCGCTCATCTGACCGGTCGACGGATCGAATTGACCCTGCATGCTCAAGGAACTCATCAGCCCGATCACCGGCTTCTTGGGCGTCCCCAATTCGTGGATGAGCTTCGCCACGTCGTATTCCAAGAATTCCTCACGATCGGGTTGGAAGCTGGGGATGGCGGAGCGGCCGTCGGTGGAGTTGGTGCCCGCCAAACCGAAGTAGAGCGCATCGCCGCCGCCGCCCCCTTGCAGCGATTGCAGGCCGTATTCGGCGGCCCGGTCCTCGTCCTCGGAAAAAGGCTGCGGGTCGATCACGCGCAGATGAATCTTGCCGGCGGAGCGCGCGGCAATCTCTTCGAGGAACTCGCGCACGCGCGTCGCGTACGGCATGATGAGAGGCGACTGTTTGGCCGCCGCGTCGCGCGAGAAGTAGAAGTACAGGTTGACCGGTTCCGTAAGTTCGCCGAGCACTTGTTGAGTGCCGGCCGTCAAGGTGTACAGCTTGTTCTGCGTCAGATCCAGACGCAGGCCGCGCAAGCCCGCGTTCGACAGCATGACCACGCCCAAAAATAGGACGGCGAGGGCGAGCAAGCCGCCCAGGCCGTAGCCGGTTTTTTGCCAACGATTGCCGTTCACTTATTCAGCCTTTTTCATGTCGAGCACCAGCGCGGTGGCCGTCAGCCAGAAGCCGATCAGCGCCGCGAAATACACCAGATCGCGCAAGTCGATCACGCCCTTCGAGATCGCCTCGAAATGCGTGAAGAAGCTCAACGAGGCGATCGCGTCGACGATGACCTGCGGCGCGACGCCGCGCACGAAATCGAGGACGAGGGGAAAGCCCGCGAGCAGGAAGATGAAGCCCACCAGCGCCGCGGTGATGAAGGCGATGACTTGATTGCGGGTGGCGGCGGACAAGCACATGCCGATCGAGAGAAAGCCGCCCGCCATCAGGAAACTGCCGATGTAGGCGGCGACGATGGCGCCGTTGTCCGGATGTCCCAGATAGTTGACGGTGATCCACACGGGAAACGTCAGCAGCAGCGCGATGCCGGCGAAGCACCAGGCAGCCAGGAACTTGCCGGCCACGGCCTGCCACAGCGTGAGCGGCAGCGTCATCAGCAGCTCGATGCTGCCGCTGTTGCGCTCCTCGGCCCACAAGCGCATGGAGATTGCCGGAATGAGCACCAGATACAGCCACGGATGCCAGCGGAAGAACGGCTGCAAATCCGCTTGACCCCGTTCGAAAAGGCCGCCCACCTGAAACGTGAACACGGACGCGAGCACCAGGAAGATCACGATGAACACATAGGCCAACGGGGTCGCGAAATAACTGCGCAGTTCGCGCCGGAAAACCACCAGAATCTTGCTCAAATTTGCGCTCCTTGCGGTGGCATGTGGGGTTGGGTCAATGCCCGGAATACTTCGTCGAGCCGCCCCGACTCGAGGTGCAGCTCCGGCACGTCCCAGTCGTTCCGGGCGATGACGGCGGTGACGGCCGGCAAGGCGGCGCGGCCCGGATGGGGTACGGCGGTCAAGCGCAGATCGCGCTCGTTGGTCTCGACCGCGGCGACCTCCGCCAGCGCGGCGATGTCGCGCGCCGCGGCGCTAAGCTGTTCGGGCTTTTCGAAGCGCAGGCTGACGGCGTGATGGTAGCGCGAGCGGGCCTCGAGCGCGCTCGGCGTTTCGTCCGCGACGATGCGGCCGTTGGCGATGATGATGGCGCGGGTGCAGACCTCGTGCACTTCTTCGAGGATATGGGTGGAGACGATGACCAGCTTGTCCTTGCTGAGTTCGTTGATGAGGCGGCGCACTTCGTGCTTCTGGTTCGGGTCGAGGCCGTCGGTGGGCTCGTCCAGGATCAACACCTGCGGGTCGTGGATCAGCGCCTGGGCCAGGCCCACGCGCCGCCGGAATCCTTTGGACAGGGTGTCGATCACCTGGTCGATGACCGGCACCAGCGCCAGGCGGTCGATCACCACGTCGCGGCGCTGGGTTCGCTGGGCACCGCGTAGGCCGCGCACATCGGCAACGAAATCCAGAAACTCGGCGACGGTCATTTCGCCGTAGCTGGGCGCGCCTTCGGGGAGGTAGCCCATACAGGATTTGGCCGCCACCGCCGCCCGTTCGATATCGTGCCCGCACACCGTGACCTGGCCGGCCGAGGGGGCGATGAAGCCGGCGATCATGCGCATGGTCGTGGACTTCCCGGCGCCGTTGGCGCCCAAGAATCCCAGCACTTCGCCCGGCGAGACGGTGAAGCTCAGATCGTCGACGGCGAGTTTATCGCCATAGCGTTTGGATAGGTTTTTCGTCGTAATCATGGGCGCCTTTGAGCAAAGATCGGCATGGGAGGTTCAAATTTTCTTTGTATTGTCGGGGCGGCAATATCGCGTGGGAAACTGTTTAAGGAACTCAACCGCGTCCGGCCCTTTTGTCGATGAGGGCTTTATTGTCTTTCAGTATACGTCTTACGTCGATCAACGAGGGGCGATCGGCCATACCGGAAATGAGTTCGGCCAATTCATACCACTTTCGGCCCCACTGTACCAAGCGCGCCGCATCGGCGATGACCTGTTCGTGGATGGCATCCGGCGACAGCGGCGCTTTGGCCGGCGCCGCGTCGCCGGCCGGCTTGCGTTCGCTGCGGGCGACTGCCGCGGTGCCCGACGGTGCGGGCGAGCGCTGAGTGCCGAGCACGAATTTCGGCATTTCCCGGGTGCCGGTGGCGGCATCGGCCGGCGGCCCGTGCGGCTGGCCGTCCGGCGGCGCGAGATGCAACGCGCGCTCGGTCTCGGCACTGGCCAATGGGATGAAACGCTCGATGTGCTCGGCGCCGACGAGATTTGCCAGGAACGACATCAGCTCCAGGGAGTCCGAGAACGTCGCATCGCCGCTCTCGATGCGCTCTTGCACCTGGCTGCGCAACGCGAGCGCTTTCTGTTTGGCCAAATCGATGATCCACCGGCTCGGACGTTGGTGATCCTGCCACGGCTGGATTCTGCGATAGCTGTCGTCGTCCAGCGAAGCATACCTGAGATGCAGCTCAAGACTCTTGAGCCATTTATCCAGTAGTTCCAGCAGGCGTTGATCGGCGGGTGTTGCCATGATTTGCAGCTCCAGGCTGCACCCTAAACGAAGCGGCCGCCGATGGCTAGCGGTACCTGGTCCCCGCCTGCCGCGTTAGACTGCCGGCCATGTGCGGCATAGCGGGTATCATCGGAGCGCGGGCGAGCGGCGAAACCGCCCGGCTCATGGCGCTGCGCCTGGCGCATCGGGGCCCGGACGGCGAGGGCGTCTGGACCGGGCTGGGCGCTGCGCTCGCGCATCGCAGACTCGCCATTCAGGATTTGTCCGAATGCGGCCACCAGCCCATGCTGCTGGGCTCGCGGGTTCTCACCTATAACGGCGAGATCTACAATCACGAGCCGCTGCGGCGCGGCCTTCAAGGTCCCTGGCGTTCGAGCGGCGACACCGAAACCCTGCTGCACCTGCTGGCCGAACGCGGCACGGCTGGGTTGGCAGCGGTGGCGGGCATGTTCGCCTTCGGCCTGTGGGATGCGGACTCGCGGCGTCTGTTGCTGGTGCGCGACCGGCTCGGCATCAAGCCGCTGTATTATCAGATCCTTCCCGACGGCATTGCCTTCGCCTCGGAATTGAAGGCGCTGCTGGTGCTCGGAAAGCCGCCGATCGATCGCAGCGCGGTGCGCGATTTTCTGTTCCATGGCTACATACCCGCGCCCAAGACGATCTATCAGGGCATCGCCAAGTTACCCGCCGGTCACGCCCTGACCTGGGAGAACGGCCGCGTGAACATCGAGCGCTACTGGCAACCGACGGCTGCGCTCGCCACCCGGAGCGCGGACGACACCTTGCAGGCGCTCGATGGACTGCTGCGCAGCGTGATCCCGGAACACATGCTGTCGGACGTTCCCGTGGGCGTCTTCTTGAGCGGCGGCATGGACTCGGCGCTCACCACGTATTATCTCGATGGCCCGCGCACCTATAGTTTGGGCTTCGATGCGCGGCAGCGCTCCGAACTCGACGCGGCGCGCAGTGCCGCGCGGCACCTGAACACCCGGCATACCGAAACGACGGCGCAGGCGGCGGATTTCACGGTGGCGCTCGATGTCATCCCGTCGGTGTTCGATGAACCGTTCGGCGACAGCGCGGCATGGTCCAACTATCTGATCGCCCAATTCGCGCACCGCGAAGTCACCGTGGCACTGAGCGGGGAAGGGGGGGATGAGATCTTCTGCGGTTATCCGCGCTACTGGTCGAACATCGGCGGCCGTTCGAATCCCTTGAACCGGGCGCTCGCCGGATTGCTGCCGCCGCTATCGCGGCTCGGCTCGTCGATGCAGCGGCATGCGGCGGTGGGTTTGCCGGCCTTTGCGGTCGCGCTCGGCGGTTTGGCGCAGGTGCAGGTGGACGCACTGCTGGCGGATGCCTGGCGCGAGCCGGACTACGATTACCTATGGTTCTACCGCCAATTCTGGCGTCCGGAGCTTGCGCCGCTGGTGCAATTGCGCTGGCTCGACCTCAACACCGACCTGGCCGAGGGACTGCTCACCAAGGTGGATCGGACCAGCATGGCGAATTCTCTGGAGGTTCGGCCGCCGTTGCTGGACCATCGGCTGGTCGAGTTCATGTTGAGCGTCGACCCCTCGTTGCTGGTGGATCCGAGCAAACGCCGCGGGAAATTGCTGGTGCGCCGCTTGATGGAGCCGCGGTTGCCGCCCGGACATCTCGATCGGCCCAAGTCGGGGTTCGGCCTGCCGGTGCACCGCTGGTTGAAGCAGCATCCGCAGGTGCTGGCGCAGGCCGTGGCGCGCCTGGTGGCGCGCGGCGTATTGCGCCGGCCGGTGAGCAGCGAGTTTCGGCGGGCGTGGTATCTGCTGGTGCTCGACCGCTGGTTCACGGCCTTTGATTGACGGAGCGCCGCGTCTGTTGTTCGTGCCCGTGTCGGGCGCCTTCGGCATGGGCGAGTACGCACGCTCGTTGGCGATCGCGCGGCAAGCGGCCGCGCGCTGGCCGGGAGCAGCCATTCAATTCATCTTGAGCCGCGAAGCACCGTATGCGGCGCTGACGCCTTTTCCGGCGACGCTGCTCGCGTCATCGCCGACCTTCCATTCCGCCGCCGTCGTCGCGCTCATCGAACGCTGGCGGCCCGATCTCGTGATCTTCGACAACGCCGGCCGCACCGCCCAGCTGCGCGCGGCCAAGCGCGCGGGCGCGGGCGTGGTATACATCAGCGCGCGGCGACGGCAGCGGCGCAAGGCGTTTAGAATGCGCTGGATGCGGCTCATCGATGAACATTGGATCGCCTACCCCGAGTTCGTCGCGGGATCCTTGGGTTTCTTCGAGCGTCTCAAATTGCGCCTCATGCGCCGTCCGAGGGTCCGATACCTCGATGTGATTTTGGCGGCAGGCGCGGCGGTTGGGGCTGCGCGCGAGTCGATGCTGACGCGAATCGGCGTTACGGCGGACGACTACGTGCTCGTGGTGCCGGGCGGCGGCACCGGGCATCCCGGAGCGCGCGACGCGGTGGCGCAATTCCGGGACGCGGCCCTGAGCCTGGCGGCGGCGGGAGTGGACTCGGTTTTGGTCGCGGCAGGCGACGCCCCGCCGGAGGCCGCGGCGCTGCCCGGCACGCCGCACCTGCGGGTGCTCGGATCCTTGCCGCAGCCGGATCTCGCCGAACTGATGCGCGCGGCGCGGGTCGTCGTGTCGAACGGCGGTTCGACTTTGTTGCAAGCGATCGGCTGCGCGAGGCCCTGCCTCGCCGCGCCGATTGCGGGCGACCAGGAAGAGCGCATACGCCGCTGCGTCGCGGCCGGGGCGGCACTCGCCGTGCCGCTCGAGTCGGCGGCAATCGCGGCGGCGGCGGCGGCGCTGTGGGCCGACGAGGCACAGCGCGAGCAACTCGCCGGCCGCGCGATCGCGCTGGGGCTTACCGACGGGCTCGAGGTGGCGATGCGCGGGATCCACGCACTGCTCGCGAAGCCGCGGTGAGCCCGATGCGCAATGCGTTGTTGCTGGGCTACGACCTCGAGCTGCCGTCGTTTCGACACCGGATGCGCAGCATCGTCGGGCCGCTGGAAGCGGCGGGATGGCAGGTGCGCACGGAGCGCCTGCCGAGCGGCCGTTATGGGCTGCGGACCTGGGAGCGGCGCGCGCTGCTGCGCTGGGCGGACGTGACCGTGCTGCATCAGATCAAGTTGAGTGCGCTCGAGGCGCGGATGATGGCAGCGTTCGCGCGGCGCCGGGTGTTCGACGTCGATGACGCCATCTATGTGCGCAAGCCGCGCCGCTTGGGCGACCCGGTGCACGACTCGGTGTGGCGGCGCAGAAAATTCGCGGCCACCTGTCGCTGGGTGGACGTGGTCGCCGCCGGCAACGACGTGCTCGCGGGCGTGGCGCGCCCGGCGGCGCGGGACATCGTCATCCTGCCCACGTCGATCGACGCGTCGGCGTACCATGCGAGCGTCGCGGCGGCCGCGGATCCGCCCACGATTGCGTGGATCGGCAGCCCGGAGAACCTCATTTATCTGGAGATGATCCGTCCCGCCTTGGCGCGGCTCGCGTCGCGCCATCCCACCCTGCGAGTGCGCGTCATCTGCTCGAGATTTCCCGACTGGCCCGACGTCAATATCGAGCGCATCGCCTGGAGTTCGGCCACCGAGGCGGATTCGCTGGCGGCCGCGCACATCGGCGTGATGCCGCTGATCGACGATGAGTGGTCGCGGGGTAAGTGTGCTTTCAAGCTGCTGCAGTACATGGCCGCCTCGTTGCCGTGCGTCGCCTCGCCCATCGGCGCCAATACCGAGGCCGTCATCGACGGGGTCAACGGCTTTCATGCGCGGAACGACGAGGAGTGGGAGCGGAATTTGGAACGCCTGATCGAATCGGCGAGCTTGAGGGCGCGTTTCGGCGCCGCGGGCCGCGCGCACGTCGAGCAGCGCTATGCGATGCGCACCTATCAGGCCGACTACGTCGCCTTGTTGGCGCGGCTTGGCGCGGTTGGGCGCGCATGACCATGCTCTCCGGCACGCGGCCCATGCATGTCTTTCAGATACGCTACGGGCCGGCGGTCGATCTCGATCCCGGCTTCGAGGTGCTGGATAATTCCGCCAACGAGCGTCCCGATTGGTTCGAGTACTGGCCCATCCGAAGATTCCTGCTGGGCGAGACGTTGGATGAGGACGCGTTCTACGGATTTCTGTCGCCGAGGTTCAAACAGAAGACGAACCTCACCGCGGCGACGGTGCACGAGTGCATCGCTGCGGCAGGGGCGGCGACCGAAGTGATCCTGTTCGGTCCGAGCATTCACAACAGTGCGTATTATCTGAGCGTGTTCGAACACGGCGAGGCCGAGCATCCGGGCCTGTGCGAGGTGGCGGCGCGCGTGCTCGAGCGCATTGGGAAGCCTGCGGACCTGCGCTCGCTCATTTCCGATTCCAGAAACACCGTTCACTCGAATTACTTCGTGGCGAAGCCGCGCTTCTGGCGCGCGTGGTTGGCGGTGACCGAAGCGATCTTCGCGCTTGCCGAAAGCGCGGACGATCCGTTGGGCGCGGCGCTGCGCGCGCCGACCTCGTATCGCGGCAGCCGCGATACGCAGATGAAGATATTCATCGTGGAGCGGATCGCCACCTTGATACTGGTGTCGGATCCGAGTTTCGCGACGCAGGTCCGCGATCCGTTCGCGGCCCGCGCGCGATTTTACAAACTGCCGGTGGCCATCGTATGCGATGCTCTGAAGATCGCCTATGTGACGCAGGGGCGGGGGCAATACATGGAAGTGTTTCGGTTGGTGCAGGGTCTGCGAGGTTTCTTGAATCTGCAGGTGCGCGTGGGCGACCGCCTCGGATGCCGCCGGGTGCGGCCGTATCTGCGCAATCTCAAAGCTTATTGGCACGGATAACGGAGGTCTGACGAATTGAACGTGCAAACCCTCGAGCGCGGCGCCGGCGATTTTTGGCGCGGCCGCAAGGTCTTGCTCACCGGCCACACCGGATTCAAAGGGGCCTGGATGCATCTGTGGTTGCAGTCGCTGGGCGCCGAGGTGTGGGGCTATGCCCTGGCCGCCGTCGGCGAGCCCAATCTGTGGGACCTGGTCGGCGCAAACTCACGCTCGATGATCGGCGACATCCGCGATGAAGGCCGCGTAGGCGCGCTGGTTGCCGATGTACGTCCGCAGATCGTGATCCATATGGCGGCTCAGGCTCTGGTGAAGGAGTCGTATCGCGATCCTCTCGGTACCTACGGCACCAATGTCATGGGAACTGCGAACCTTCTGCAAGCCTGCCGAGGGGCCCCGGATCTGCAGTGCGTGGTGGTGGTCACCAGCGACAAAGTCTACGAGAATCAGGGGAGCGGACGGCCGTTCGTCGAGGCCGATCGGCTCGGCGGCCACGATCCCTACAGCAACAGCAAAGCCTGCGCCGAATTGGTGACGATGAGCTTTCGCGACAGTTTCTTCAAGGACGGACCGCCCATTGCCTCGGCGCGCGCCGGCAACGTCATCGGCGGCGGCGACTGGTCCGCCGATCGGCTGATTCCGGACTGCGTCAGGGCGCTGGCAACGGATTCGGCCGTGACTCTGCGTTATCCTGAGGCCATCAGGCCGTGGCAGCACGTGCTCGAACCCTTATCGGGCTATCTCGCATTGGCGCGCGCGCTGGTTTTGGAGCCCGCAACGGCGCCGCGGGCCGTCAATTTCGGTCCCGACCCTGCATCTTTTTGCACGGTCAGGGAAGTGGTCGATGCGTTCAGCGCGCGATTCGAGGGCAGGCCGGGGTGGATCCGCGACAGCACGGCGCATGCCGTGGAGGCTCGAGCGTTGACATTGTCGTCGGCGAGGGCGGAACAGTCGCTCGGGTGGCGGCCGAAACTCGACATCGCGGAGTCGCTGTCCTGGACGGCGGATTGGTACCGGGCGTTTGCCGAAGGAGAGAACATGTTGGCATTCAGCGAGGCGCAGTTGGCGCAATACGAAGTCCGATGAAGTGCGTCATCCTCGCCGGCGGCAAAGGCACGCGCATCGCGGAAGAATCGGCGACCCGGCCCAAGCCCATGGTGGAGATCGGATCGCGGCCCATCCTCTGGCACATCATGAAGCTGTACGCCTCCTACGGCGTGACCGAATTCATCGTCTGCTTGGGGTATCGGGGTTACATGGTCAAGGAGTACTTCGCCAACTACTTTCTGCACCAGGCGGATGTGACCTTCGACATGGCCGGAAATCGCGTCGACTATCACGACTGCCGCAGCGAGCCCTGGAAAGTCACCCTGGTGGACACCGGCGAGGAGACCATGACGGGCGGCCGGCTGCTGCAGGTGGGCAAGTATCTGAATGCCGGCGAACCTTTTTGCATGACCTACGGCGATGGCTTGGCGGACATCGACATCGGCGCCGAAATCGCCTTCCACCGCGAGCGAGCTTGCAAGGCGACCGTTGCCTGCGTGCGCCCATCCGCGCGTTTCGGCCGCCTCGTGATCCAGGGTACCCAGGCCGTTTCATTCGAGGAGAAGCCGCAGGCGGAAGGGGGACTCATCAACGGCGGCTTTTTCGTGCTGGAACCGAGCGTGCTCGAACTGCTCGAGGACCACACGACCATTTGGGAGAAGCAGCCCATGGAGACCCTGGCGAGCGAGGGGCAGTTGGCCGCCTGGATCCATCGCGGATTCTGGCAACCCATGGATACCTTGCGCGACAAACAGATACTGAACGGGCTGTGGGAGAGCGGCAACGCACCCTGGAAGAATTGGGACGGCTGATCCAATGCGGCTGCGAAGGCTGATGGGCTCGCATCGCGGGTCCCTGGAGCGTCGATGACCATGGTTCCCGGCTGGCATCCCGCCATCGTGCATTTTCCCTTAGGCTTGGTGGTGACCGCGGCGTTCGCTCTCGGCGCCGCGCGCGTGCTGCGCAACGAGTCCACGGCCGGCATGCTGGCGACCGTCGGAACGTGGAATTTGTGCTTGGGCGCGCTCGGCATTTTCTTTGCGCTGGGAACGGGATTGGCGGCGGTCATCGGGCTGCACGTCGACGCGGCGGCGCATCAGGCCATCGCGCTGCACGTCAAGTCCGCCGTCGTGACGACGTTGCTGGTGACGTTGGTTGCGGTCTGGCGCGGTGCCGCCACGGCGCCGAACTCCCGCCCCAGTGGGTTCTTCCTGCTCATGTTGTGGGCGGCGACGGCGGCGCTGCTCGTGACCGGCTATCGCGGGGGCCAGAACGTCTATCGCCACGGCATCGGCGTGGCCGTCGAGCCGCGGATGACGGAGGGCAGGCCGCCCGATCGTCCGGCGCCTTAGAGAATTTCCTTGAGGGCGGTCAGCACCGTGGCCGCTTCGATCGACGCCATGTCCGATGAGATTGCATCGACATAGTTATAGGAGAGTTCGCCGCGGCGCCGGCGCTTGCGGTTGAACACGTCGGGATACACGGTGGCGACCTGCTCGATGCCGGCATGGGCATATTCGGTGAATCGCCGGTAGTTGACGCCGTTGGCGACGATGACGGTGGGCCTCGAGTAGGAGGCACCCAGATGCGCGGCCATCGTATCGTTCGTCAGCACGGCCTGCGCGCCCTCGACCCACGCGAACAGTTCGGGCAGCGAGACCTTGCCGGCAATGCTCTGCGCGCCGGTGCGCTGCTCGATGGCCGATGCCATGGCGATTTCGGTCTTGTTGCCTCCCGCGACGATCACCCGTCCGGAGAACTCGCGTGAATACCGTTCGATGAACTCCACCCAGCGCTTGACGGGCCAGCGCTTGCTGCGCGTATTTGCGCCGACGAAGCAAACGATGTAAGGCTGCTCCAGCGGACGCGGAAAATGCACGTCGATCGTCGGACGTTTCGCCTCGGAGCGAACGCCGCAGATTTCCGCGGCGAATTCGGCGTTGAAATGGAATTCGTGCAGTGATGTGTCTGCAGGCTTGAACAGCCGTTGGTACAACGCGTCGGAGACTTGGTTCCACTGCGGGTGTACGTAGGTATTGACGCAGCCTATGTTGTGGAGGGGCGCCGCGGCCAACATGCATAGATCGTCCAGCACGAGAGGGCGCGTGCGAGAGGGTGCGATCACCGTCTCGAAACCCCGCGCCCGCAGCTGTTCCCAGACCTCGAGCTTGTAGTCGGCGCTGGTCAGATACGCGGCCTTGTCGATCCACAGCGTGTCATCGACACAAGCGGAGTCGCACGCGGTGAACACGTCCTTCCACGACGCATTGCCCAAGAGGGTTACGGCGTGCGCCTTCCAGAGGGAGGACTTTTTGTACATCCCGAGCTGGTTGCGGAACAACAGATAGTCGCCGATATCGTCCAGCCGAATGACCAGCAGTTTTTTCCCGGACGGCGCCGGCGCCCGCAAGCGGCGCTGCATTTCCCGCCCTTCGGTAAAGCTCTCGAGCGTTTGTCTGCGTTCCTTTGCCGCGCGCAATTTCCGTTGAACTACCGAGACCCATCGAATCTGCATGGACATAAATTCTCGAGCCGCCGCAGGGGAAGGAAAATCGCCGGTCGAACTCTATAGCGACCAGCCTGCGGTGTACAGAATGCGCTACGCCCGCCCTGCGGTCGCCTGCCCCATTGACTTCCCGCACTAATGGGCCGCGAGCGGTGTTTCGTGTGCGGCTATCGCCGGAGCGACTGTAGGGCAAATACCTATGCGAAACATTCTGTGACAGGTATCACAGGTGGTACAGCGGCGAACACGTGAGATGGGGTCTGGGAGGATCCCATGCCATCGAGCGAACCCCTTCGGCTGTTATTCATCGAGGATGCGAGCGAGCAAGTCGAGCTCGCGCTGCGAGAATTCGCGCGGCACAAGATCCCGACTGCGTGGCAGCGCGTGGAAACCGACGAGCAACTCGAACTCCAGCTGGCAACGTTCAAACCCGACGTCGTCCTCTCCGATTTCACCATGCCGCAGTACGACGGATGGAGTGCTTTGGCGCGGGTCCGCGCGACCAACCCCGACCTGCCATTCCTCTTCGTCTCCGGAACCATCGGCGAGGAGAACGCCATCGAGGCGTTGCGGCACGGTGCCATGGACTATGTGCTGAAGGACAATCTCAGTCGCCTGGTTCCCGCCGTGACACGGGCGCGGGGCGAGGCCGAGTTGCGGCGCGAGAAACAAAGAGCGGTTCAGCAGTTGAAGGACATAGTCGATACCTCGCTCGACTGGATATGGGAACTCGACGCACAGCTGCGCATCGTGTTCACCAGCCCGTCGGCGGAGGCAACGCTCGGCCGGCCCCCGGCGGAAGTCCTCGACTCCTCATTCCTGCAGCACATCGCATTTGCGGAGCGCGACACGATAGGCGCTCAGTTTCGCCGGCTGAACGCCGAGCAGCGCACGACGCGCTTCATGGTGCAGGCGGTCACCCCCGATGGTGAGCACCGCTGGCTCGAAACGAACGTGAATGCCGTGCTCTATGCCGAGAAGCTCGTTGTCGGCTATCGGGGCTCGAGCCGCGATGTGACCCGCCGCGAGGAACAGCAGCAGCGGATTCTGTATCTGACACGGGTGTTGCGGATGGCGAGCGGCGTCAACAGCGCGCTGGTCCGGTTGCGCGATCGCGATCAATTGTTTCACGAGACATGCCGCATCGCCGTGAACGTGGGTGGCTACGCGGCGGCCCACGTCAGCCTGTTGGAGCCCGGGCGGGCCTTGCGCATCGCGGTCGGCTGTGGAGCATCCGCGGCGCCGGGAACCCTGCTTGCGCTCGCCGACGGCGAGCGCAAGGCATTCTGCGCTACCGCACGCGCGGTGTTCACTCAGGAGCCGGTCATCGTTCGCGATCTGATTGCCCGCGAACTCGTGGAATTCACCGATACCGCTCCGCACTCCGGCGTTCGGGCCGTGGTGTCGCTGCCGCTGCATGTCGACCAGACGGTGGTCGGCGCGCTCACGCTGGGGGCGGGGGCCGCGGGCCTGCTGGACGAGCGCGAGGTGCAGATGCTGGTAGAACTCGCCGCGAATCTCTCTTTCGCCTTGCAGTATCTCGACCGGGAAAATGCCGTGCATTTTCTCTCGTATTTCGATCCGCTCACCGGACTTGCGCAGCGGACGCTATTCTGCGAGCGGTTGGAAGAGCGGCTGGCTCGACGGGTGGGACCTGAGTCGCGCGACGCGGTGATGGTGCTCGACCTGGAGCGGCTGGGATTGATCAACGATTCGGCCGGCCGCCATGTCGGTGACGGCCTGCTGCAACGGGTCGCGGATCGCATGCGGCGCGTGCTCGCGGACCCGCAATGTCTGGCCTATCTGGGCGCCGGCACTTTTGCGGTCGTGCTGCCGCTTCTGGGGTCTGCCGGGCAGGAATTGTCGCTGCTGCAGGAGCGGATCTCCGGATTGTTTCTCAAGGCGTTCGAGATCGACGGCCATACGATTCGGGCGTCGGCGCGCTATGGCATCGCACGCTACCCCGCGGACGGGGAAAATCCGCCAACGCTGCTCGAGAATGCCGAGGCGGCACTCAAAGGCGCGAAGGCGGCGGGCGAGGACTTCGTGCAGTACCGGATGCAGACGCACCGCGGCCAGGAGCAACGGCTGGCGCTCGAACAGCGTCTGCGGGTGGCCATCGAAGAGCGCCAGTTCCTGCTGCATTACCAACCCAAGATCGACATGGGTTCGGGGCGTATCGTGGGTCTCGAGGGGCTGCTGCGCTGGAACGATCCCGGCCGGGGCTTGGTCGCGCCGGGCGAGTTCCTGCCGATTCTCGAGGCCACCCACCTCATCGTCGAGGTGGGCGACCGCGTGGTCAAGCAGGCAGTGGCGGATCTGCGCTACTGGGCGAGCATGGGTTTGGGCATACGCGTCGCCGTCAACGTCTCCACGTGGCAATTGCGGCGCCGCGACTTCGTCGATCGTGTGCTGTCCCACGTGGGCAAGGACCTCATCGAGGCGCCTTGCGGGTTCGACGTCGAGATCACCGAAAGCGCGTTGCTGCACGACTCGGACGACGCGATGTCCAAGCTCTCGCTGCTCAGAGCCGCGGGCATCGGCATCGCCATCGACGATTTCGGTACGGGCTATTCCTCGCTGAGCCGCCTATCGTTGCTGCCGGTCGACACCCTCAAAATCGACCGTTCCTTCGTCGCCGGACTGCCGACGGCCGCAGCGGCGGTCGCGCTGGTGTCGACTGTGATTGCGCTGGCGCGCGCATTCTCGCTCACCACCGTGGCCGAAGGCGTGGAGACCCAGGAGCAGCTGCAGAGTCTGCGCGCGCTGGGTTGCGACCAGTCACAAGGTTATTTGCATGGGCGGCCGCAATCGGCGCGCGAGGTCACCCGGCTGATGCTCCGGGAGCGGCCGGACTTGAAGAAAGGCCTCCGTGCGAGCCTGCGCCGTGTCCGGCGCCGAACCCGTCAGGATCCTTAGAAGGCATGCAGAGAATTCTATTTGTTGACGACGAGCCCGGTATCTTGGATGGCTTGCGCCGTACGCTGCGGCCCATGCGTTCCGTTTGGCTGATGCAATTTGCCGACGGCGGTCAAACCGCCCTGCAGATTCTCGAGGGCGGCGAGATCGACGTGGTCGTATCCGACATGCGCATGCCCGGTATGGACGGCGCCGAACTCCTGCAGATAGTGCGCGAGCGCTGGCCTTCGGTCGCACGAATCATCCTGTCCGGTCACGCGGATCGCAGCGCCGCGGTCAGGTCGGTGGGCGTGGCGCACCAATTTCTGGTGAAGCCTTGCGACGGCAACGAGCTCAGATCGGTGGTGCAGCGGACATGCGCATTGCGTGCGACCCTGATCAGTCCCGAGGTGCTATCGACGCTGACGGAACTTGGCGAATTGCCGGCGATACCTGCGCTCTATGCTGCGCTCAACCGGGAACTCGCGAAGCCGGAACCCTCGCTTCCCGCGCTGTCCAAATTGATCGGTCGAGACCCCGGCATGTCGGCAAAGATTCTGCAGCTCGTGAACTCCGCATTCTTCGGCTTGCGCCGACGGGTCAAATCGATCAACGAAGCGGTGACGAACCTGGGCACGGACGTCGTTCGCTCCCTGGCGCTGTCGAGTACCGCATTCACGACATTCACGGACCCGACCACGGTGGTCAGCGCCGAGAGGCTCTGGCAGCACAGCATGCGTGTGGCTGAAGTCGCCGCGCGCATCAGCAGCGTGCACGGCGGCGATCTCGCGGCCACCGCGAACAGCTTTCAGGCCGGAGTCTTGCATGAATTGGGAAAACTCATCATTCTGTTCAAGCGGCCCGGTGCGTTCGATGCCTTCGAGATACAACACGGCGCGATCGGCGCGTACCTGCTGGGACTGTGGGGATTGGAGGATACGGTGGTCGAGGCGGTTGCGTTCCATCATAATCCGAGCCTTGCACCGCCATGCGGCCTGTCGGCGCTGGTCGCGGTGCATCTGGCCAATCATTTGGTGCATGCCAGCCTCGGCGATGCCGAGCGTTGCCCGCTCGATGCGCGGCTGATCGAGAGGCCGGATATCCAACCCCATTTGGAAGCATGGATGAGCACGGGAGCGATGGCTTTGCCACAGGCAGATAAGATATGAACAGCCGCATTCTTTTCGTCGATGACGAACCGAATGTGCTCGAGGCATTCAGGCGCACCTTGCGCAAGAGTTTCGAGATAACGACCTGCGTGAGCCCGCAAGAGGCCCTGCAAATCGTGCGCACGGAACCGGACTTCGCGGTCATCGTGTCGGACATGCGCATGCCCGGCATGTCGGGAATCGAGTTGCTCACCGAGGTCAAGCAAGCGAAACCGGATACCGTGCGCATCATGCTCACCGGCAATCACGATCAGGAAACGGCCGTCGAGGCGGTGAATCGCGGCGACGTGTTCAAATTTCTCACCAAGCCGTGCGAAACCAATACCCTCATCAGCACATTGGAGCAAAGCACCCGGCAGTTTCAATTGGTCACCGCCGAGAGGGAGCTTCTGACACGTACCGTGCAGGGCAGCGTCAAAGTATTGCTGGACGCCCTGTCGATCGCGAAGCCCGAGGCCTTCGGCCGCAACGAGCGCATCCTGCAAAAGGCCCGCGAGCTGGCCAGCGGCTTGGAGGGCGTCGACTCCTGGGAACTGAGTACGGCCGCACTGCTGGCCCACCTGGGCTGCGTCGCCGTGTCGAAGGCGACGCTCGACAAGGTGGCCGCCGGCCGCGATCTGACCAAAACCGAACGTACCGAGTACGATCGGCACCCGGAGCTGGGCGCGCAGCTGCTCTCGGCCGTGCCGCGCTTCGAGGGTATCGCGCAATGCGTTCTATACCAGCACAAGAATTTCGACGGCTCCGGTTTCCCGGAAGATGAGCGGCAGGGAGCCGACATCCCGTTGAGCGCGCGGATACTGCATCTGGCGCTCGCCCTGGACGATCTGCGGACCCGAGGGTGGTCCGAGGCGGCGGTGATGCAGGAGATTCGCAGCCGCGCCAGTTGGTACGATCCAGCGCTGCTGGCTCGATTCCTCGAGGCGCCGCGGAGCGATTCTGCCAAGTCGTTTCTCGTTGCGGCGGACCGGCTGGATGTGGGCTTGATGATCGAGGAGGACGTGCAGAACAATCAAGGAGTGCTCTTGATCTGCCGCGGGCAGGCGGTCACCCTCGCGATCGTCAAGCACCTGCGACATTTCCATGCCCTCGGAACGCTGACAGCGCCGATTCTGGTCAGTTCCTCGCCGCGTCCCTGACATGGCAGCCACAGCTCGGCCGAAGATGGCGGAGGTCGGCGCGGGCCCCATCCTGATCCTGGGCGACTTGAACGGTGTGGTCGCGCTGCAGGAGATTCTCGAACGCGCGCAGCGGGAATCCGGGCGCTCTTTTCGCGCCGCGAGCCGGATCGACGAGGGTCTGTTGACGGAATTGACCCAAACGTCGCCGAGCTGCTGCGTGGTCGTTCACCGCGGCAATTCCGACCTCGCCATCGGCCAACTTCGCACGGCCGTGGCCGTGCTGCCGGAAGCGCCGGTACTGCTGCTGACGACTCGCCATACGGATGCGCTCGAAGCGGATGCGCTCGAAGTCGGCGCCGACGACTGCGTGAGTATTTCGGGCCTGACGGCATCGGCGTTCATGCGCATCGTCGGACGCAGCCTGAAGCGTGCGGCTCGGCGCAGACGTCTGCTGGAAGCCAACCCCATCCCGATGTTGCACACCACCGTTCAAGGCGCGCCGCACTGGGCGAACGATGCGCTGTTCAAGTTGTTTCGGTGCGCGAATCTCGACGATGTGCGCTCGCTCGGCGTCGAGTTGCTGATCGCGACATTTGCGCGCGCCTTGAACCAAGAGAACGCGCCTTCGCATTTCGCTTCGCAGCAAGTATTTACCAACCTAGGCGGCGATCAGTGCGATCTGATGATGATGGTCAGCTGCCTGAATCCGCTCGTACCGGAGCAGGGCGTGCAGATCAGCTTCACCGACATCACCGAATTGGAAACCAAACGTCGGCGTCTGGATCTGGCCGAGCGCCGCGCGCGCGAGGTCTACGACAGTTCGCCGGTGATGATGTATACCTTGAGCGTCGACTCGATGATTCTGGAGGCCAACAACTACTGGCTGAAGCAGATGTCGTACGATCGCGAGGAGGTGATTGGCGTGCAGTCCAACCGTTTTCATGGTTCCAACCTGCCGTTCAACGAATCGTCCTCGCTGTGGCAGGATCTCCTCGACGGCAAGGACAGCGGTTCCACCGAGATACAACTGGTGACCCGGGACGGCCGCATCATCGATGGGCTTGCCTATGCCAACGCCGTGCGAAGTTCAGTGGGCGAGCTGGTGGCCTTTCGCTTGAGCGTTCTCGATCTGACCAATTTCAAGCGGGCGCAGGCCGAGCGCGACGAGATGGAACGGGAGCTGCGCCTGTCGCAGAAGCTCGAATCCGTGGGGCAAATGGCCGCCGGCATCGCCCACGAAATCAATACGCCGGCCCAATTCGTGAGCGATAACCTCGCGTTCTTGGGGACGGCGTTTACCGATTTGGCGCCGGTGCTGGAGCGGCTGGCGGGCATGGAGGACGTGAACATCCAGCGGTTGCTGGAGGAGGCCGATTCGGCTTTTCTTCGCGAGGAAATCCCGCTGTCGATCCTTCAAGCCCAGGATGGGATACGGCGCATCCGCAAGATCGTGCTCGCGCTGAAGGAATTTGCGCATCCCGGCGGCGAAGACAAGATGGCCGCGGACCTCAATCATGTCATCGAGAATACGGCGACTCTCGCGCGCGGCGAGTGGAAATACGTCGCCGAACTGAGCCTCGATCTGTGCCCCGTCATGCCGACGGTGGTTTGCGACGCATCGGCCATCGCTCAGGTGGTGCTGAATATGATCGTGAATGCGGCTCATGCAATCGGCGATCGGCTCACGACATCCGAACGCGGCGCGGCGGTCATCACGGTGCGGACCCTGGTCGAGGGCAAGTATTTTTCGATCTCGATCGCGGATACAGGCTGCGGCATGAGCGAGCAGACCAAGTCGCGGATATTCGATCCGTTCTTTACGACGAAGGAAGTCGGACGCGGCAGCGGGCAGGGCCTGGCCATTGCCCGCGCCATTGTGATCGACCAGCACGGCGGCACGATCACCGTCGATTCGGAGTTGGGAACGGGCACGACGTTCACCATTCGGCTGCCGATCGCCGAGCCTGCCGACGAGGAGCGCAGAGGAGCGGAGGACGGGCCGGGCTGACGTTCACCCGGCCGACGTCCCGCTCGGACAGCCGCGGCCCCTAAGACTGCTTGTCGAAAACTGCCACTTCGTGGTGCGGCTTGCCGCCGGCGTCTTGTATGGTGCTCGACAAGGTCAGAACCGTGCCGTGGGCCGAAATCGTGCGGACCGAGTGGCCCACTACCTTTCCCGCCTTTTTGAGCGTGCTCTTGACGGTGCTGCCGTTGACCCGTTTGACGGCGAGGGCGTCGTAGCTGTCCGACCCGCCATAGGGGTAGTCCGTGCCGTCGTATTTGAACGTGGATTGCATGGCGATCGCCTTGCCGCCGGCGTCGACGCCATTGATGGTCATCGCGAGACCGGCGTCGCTGGCTGCATAGGTACGCGTGAGCGACTGCGGAGCCCGGCCGGGTTCGAATTTCGATTTCGTGAGGTTCAAGGTCCACGTTCCGACGACCGGGTCGGCTGTTGCCGCTGAAACCACGGCGCCGCCCGCGAGAGACAGGACCAACCCGACGATGAATGCCTTGAGTATTGTTTTCATGGTGCTTCCCCAGGTGTTGATAATTGTTATCCGGATCGCGATCGGCAATTGAAGGTCTTTCTGGCCGACCGACCGGGATTATGCGCCTGAGGGATGTCTGCCTCAAATGGGGTGAAATCTGTCGATCAGGCCCGCGATTTTGTACCAGACTTCCCCGGCAACGATGGACTCGCATTCCTCCACCTCGTGCGCCGGCAGGTCCAGGTGATCGCGGGTTCCTGCCGCGGTGATGGTGAGCCGCGCCGTGTCGGGACGAGTTTGCATGCCATCCGCGCGGCACTGGATCGATTCGAACGCGATGCCCGCCAGTTCGAGTTCCTCCCGCACGTGCGCCGCGATTTTGAGGCGACCTTTGTCGAACGCGGAGAGCGCCACCGAGTGTTCCTCCTGGCCTTAAGGTTTGCGCGCGGGGCCTGAGCGTCCGACGAGCGTTCCCGTGCATTGCTATGTTCGGCAGAATGCTAACAGTGGCGGCTATTACCGGCAATGCGGGGTGCTGGCACGCTGAAATGGTGCAATACGTGGGGGAAATTAGCGGACGCCAGGATGCGGCGTCCCGACATTTCAACGGCTCTTTATTGAGTCTCTGTCGATGCCGGTGTACCCGCGTTGGTGAAGCGCACCTTATTTTCCAACAACTTTGCGCCGCAGACTGGATCAGTCGCCGGTTTCAAAAGAGTCAGCGCGAATGGCGCACGTAAAATCAGCTTTTGATGGCGGGTCTATTTTTGTAGACCACTTGGAGGCACTCGAAATACAGGTTGAGATAATACTCGCGACCCTAATGCTGATTGGTTTCCGAGCGCGCGATTAGCTCGGTCAATTCAAATGCGACTCGCTCTCGCGTGTCGTTTCGCAATTGCACTGGACCGGAAACGGAAATCGAATCTGCCATTGCTTGCTCCCTAAATGGACCTTGATTTCTGCTACTTCAGCCAGCCAAAACCTTTGGCCATCAGCCCGGCTAACCCAAGGGCAACCACAACGAGCGCCCCAAATAGCTGCCTAAAATCGCGGACCTGGTCCTTCTTGATCTCTCGTAGATCCGTTTTGATGTCGGAAATGTCAGTCTGGATATGCGCGGCGTCGGATTCTAGTTTGGCTATTCTCGGTTCCATGCTGCTCCCGCCGCCGTTGCCGCCGCCGCCGTGACCACGACCGGCTAACTCTTCTCGAACAGCATCGCGTACCACGGATTCGAGTCCCATGGCTTTTGGGTGCACGATTGGTGGTCCGGAGCCTCCGCCTTTAGGGGTTTCATTGGGCACGAGAAGCGTTCTCGATCCAGTCCCAAATGGCCTTATCGTTCCAACCGTAGTATCCCCTTCCTGCGACCACGATGCAGAAGATGTCGCCACCGGTTGCCTTGAGAGCTTCGTAGACGTCGTTTGGCAGCACTGAAGCGTGGGCAACGATCCATTGCCCTGGGCCCACGTTCCGTGACCACGGAAATGCCATGGGAACGCGGCTGTCCAGTGCCGGGACGTCATTGGCCCCGAAAATCGCGTAAATGTTCATTTGTTGGCGCGCCGACCGGTTGAACACCAAATCTTGTTGGTTACCATATAGAAACTATGGTGCCTGAACCGAGACTTTCATCATAGGCGTGAAGCTCTTCCAGGTTAGGTGAAATTCAATGATTGGGAATTGCTTGAGTCTTACAAGCCGCTCGCCGGGCGATCTGGTATTTTCTAACCCATTGATTTAATGGTGCTCCCTACGAGATTCGAACTCGTGTACTTGCCTTGAGAGGGCAATGTCCTGGGCCTCTAGACGAAGGGAGCGTTGGGGGAAGGATCTTAGGCCGCCTGAACCCAAGAGGGCTGGTAGTATACGGGCCAATTTTTTGGACTCAAGCGGAACCCCATTTTTTGAACCAACCTTCGACACAATTCCCGCATCAGCTGATCCCTCGTTCCGAGCATACGATTTCGCGCGCACAGATTTCGCCGAACGCTTTAAAGGTGCTTTATCGGCTGAAAGAAGCTGGTTTTCAGGCATTTTTGGTGGGCGGGGCGGTGCGCGATCTGTTGCTGGGAATCAGGCCGAAAGACTTCGACGTGGCGACCAATGCGTTGCCGGACGAGGTACGCCGCATATTTCGCAATTGCCGCCTGATCGGCCGGCGTTTCCGCCTGGCGCACGTGCATTTCGGGCAGGAAATCATCGAAGTGGCGACTTTTCGCGCGGCGGCGGCGCCGGAGCGCGAGGATGCGGAGGATTTGGAGGTGGATGGGGAGGGGACCTCGGTGGTGGACGTGCCGGCGGCGGCGCCGTTCGAGTCGGAGCATCGGGCCTTCGACACCTCCGGGCGCATCCTGCGGGACAACATCTACGGAACCATCGAAGAGGACGTGTGGCGGCGCGATTTCGCGGCCAATGGCCTCTACTACAACATCGACGACTTCTCCATCTGGGACTTCGTGGATGGGGTGAGCGACGTGCGGGCGCGGCGCCTGAAGCTGATCGGCGATCCGGAAACGCGCTACCGGGAGGATCCGGTGCGCATGCTGCGCGCGGTGCGGTTCGCGGCGAAGCTCGATTTTTCGATCGACGCGCGCACCGAACGGCCGATCCGTGAGTTGGCGCATCTGCTCGATGGCGTGCCGCCGGCGCGTTTGTTCGATGAATGTCTGAAGCTGTTCCTCTCCGGATTCGGCGAGCGCTCGTTTCAGCTCCTGCAGCAGTACGGTCTGTTCGAACATTTATTCCCGATGTCGGCGGCGGCATTTCGCCTGCCGCCGTATGCCTATGCGGAGGAGATGTTGGTCGCGGGCCTCGCCAACACCGATGCGCGTATCGCGGCGGACAAGCCGGTCACACCGACCTTCTTGTTCGCGGTGTTGTTGTGGGGGGCCGTGCTGCGGGAGCTCAACGAACAGTCGGCGGGACCTGCGCCGGATCTGGCGCAGCTCGTGCAGGCGTGCGACACGGTGCTGCGCGCGCAGCAGTCGCGGGTGGCGATCCCGCGGCGCTTCGCGGTGCCGATGCGCGAGCTCCTGATGCTGCAGCCGCGCTTCAACCGGCGCAGCGGCGTCAAGTCGTTGAGCTTGCTGCAGCACCCGCGCTTTCGCGCGGCCTTCGACTTCCTGTTGCTGCGTGCGCAGGTGGGAGTGGCGGAGCCGGAACTTGCGCAGTGGTGGACCGACATCCAGGTGTTGCCGCAGGAGGAGCGTGTCGCGCTGGTGCAGGCGCGGCCCGCGGACGCGCCGATGCAGGAGGGCACGGCGGCGGCTCCGGCACGCCGGCGTCGACGCCGGCGCCGCGGCGGAGCGGCGCGCAGTTAGCCTCGTGCGCTCGCGGTGGCGCGCCGCCTATGTCGCGGTGGGGAGCAATCTCGATCAGCCGCAGCGGCGGCTGCTCGAGGCGTTCGAGCGGCTCGCGGGTTTGCGCGAGACGCGCCTCGAACTGCGCTCGCCGCTGTATCTCACGCGTCCCATGGGGCCGCAGGATCAACCGGACTTCGTGAATGCCGTCGCGGGGGTGCTCACGCGCCTGGGGCCGCGCGAGCTGCTCGAGGAACTGCTCGCCGTCGAGCGTGCGATGGGACGGGATCGTCAGGAGCGTTGGGGCCCTCGAATCATCGACTTGGACCTGGTGTGGATGACGGGTGAGCCGGTCGATGAGCCGGGCCTGACGCTGCCGCATCCTGGAGTGTCTGAGCGCAACTTCGTCCTGTATCCTCTTTGCGATATCGCCCCGACGCTGTTGATACCGGGACACGGCAGGGTCGTGGACCTGAAGGCGCGTGTGAGCGGCGAAGGAATATCGGTACTGAAGATCCACCCTTGAAGCCCCATGGTGAGCGCAATTTCGCAGAAATTTATCGTCATCGAAGGCCCCATCGGCGTCGGCAAGACCAGTCTCGCGCGGCGCCTGGCGCAATCCTTGAGCGGCCAGTTGGTCCTGGAGCAGGCCGATCAGAACCCCTTTCTGGAGCGCTTCTACAAGAACCCGCGGGCGGCGGCTTTCCAGGCGCAGCTGTTCTTTCTGTTTCAGCGGGCGCGGCAGCTGGAAGAGGTGCGCCAGGAGGATCTGTTCGGCCCGGTGCGGGTGGCGGATTACCTCTTGGAGAAGGATCGCCTGTTCGCGCGGGTGACCCTGGACGATGCCGAATATGCGCTGTACGAGCGGGTCTACGAACGCGTGGTGGTGGATGCGCCGAAACCCGATCTGGTGGTGTACCTGCAGGCGCCCGTGGACGTCCTGATGGACCGTATCGCCAAGCGGGGAATCCGCTACGAGCAGCACATTGAACGCGGCTACCTCGAGAAGCTCACCCAGGCCTACGCCCGATTCTTCCACAGCTATGACGCGGCGCCGTTGCTGATCGTCAATTCTGCCGCCATCGATCCCGTGAACAACGACGTGGACTACCAGTTATTGTTCACCGAGATCACCAAGACGCGGCGTGGCCGGCATTTCTTCAATCCGACCGGGAGCAGCCTGCTGCCGGCGACTTGAGCGCGCGTGCTCGGCCAGCGCCCATTGCACGTGCTCTCGTACCATCGATGAGGGGTCTTGGGTCCGCGCCGCGAGCGCGGCGAGAACCTCGGCCGAGGTGGGCGCATTGCCGAGCGCTACCGCCAGATTGCGCAGCCAGCGCTCGTGGCCGATGCGGGCGATGGCGCTGCCGCGCGTTTTCTCCACGAACTCCGCTTCGCTCCAGCCGAATAACGCCGCCAGGCGCGCATGATCGAGGCCGTGGCGCACGGCGAAGTCGCCCTCGCGGGTGGGCCTCGCGAATTTGTTCCAGGGACATGCCAGCTGGCAATCGTCGCAGCCGTAAATGCGGTTGCCGATGGCGCGCCGAAATTCGACGGGGATGGCGCCTTTGAGCTCGATGGTGAGGTAGGAGATGCAGCGGCGCGCATCCAGGCGGTAGGGTGCGACGATGGCGCCGGTCGGACAGGCGGGGATGCAGGCGCTGCAGGTGCCGCAGTGCGCGGTGGCGGCGGGGTCGGGCGGCAGCTCGAGATCGATGTAAATCTCGCCCAGGAAAAAATACGAGCCCGATTGACTGTCGATCAGGTTGGTGTGCTTGCCGATCCAGCCCAAACCGGCATTGCGTGCCAGGGCTTTCTCGAGCACGGGCGCGCTGTCGGCGAATGCCCGGTAGCCGAACGGGCCGACGGCGCCGGCGATGCGCTCGCAGAGCTTCTGCAGACGGGAGCGCATGAGCTTGTGGTAGTCGCGTCCCAAGGCGTAGCGGGAGATATAGGCCAAGGCGCCGTCGGCCAGGGTCGCGGCGGGATCGGCGGCGTCGGGCCAGTAATCCATGCGTGCGCTGAGACAACTGACCGTTCCCGGCAGCAGTTCGGCCGGACGCGAGCGTTTGCTGCCGTGACGGGACATGTAGTGCATTTCGCCGTCGAAACCCGATGCCAGCCAGTCGCGAAAGTGCGCCTCATCGGCCGTAAGGTCGATGGCCGCGATACCGACCCTGGCGAACCCCAATTCAACCCCCCAGCGCTTGACATCGCGGGCCAGCGCGGCCGCATCGGGAGTGGATTCGGGGACGTCGTGGCTGGCCATGGCGCCCGTATAATGAAGGATAACGCGGCCGACCGGCACGCGAATGGACCGCGGCATGCTCGAATCGCGCCTTGAATTCACGTTGCCGGACCCGCTCGCCACCGACCGCTTGGGCGCGGCGCTCGCACGCGCGTGGTCGGACAGCGGCCAAGGCAGCGCGGTGGTCTATCTGCAAGGCGAGTTGGGCGCGGGTAAGACCACCTGCGTGCGCAGTTTGCTGCACGCTTTGGGTGTGGAGGGGCTGATTCGAAGTCCGACCTATACCCTGGTCGAGGCCTACCCGCTGCCGAGCATTCTGTGCGTGCACGTGGACTTGTACCGCCTGCAGGGGCCGCTGGAAGTGGATGAACTCGGCTTGCGCGATTACTTCGACGGCGATTGCCTGCTGTTGGTGGAATGGCCGGAAAGGGGCGCCGATGCAGTGCCGCCGGCGGACCTCGGCCTCACGCTCGAGTACCTCGGGAATGCGCGACGCTGCCGAATGATCGCGCACACGGGGCGCGGCCGGCTGTGGCTCGATAGCTTCACCGCAGGGACTCCAATGCTTAGTGCATGACACTAGCTTAACTTCCTATGTGTCTAATTTAACTTGAAATAAACCCAGTCAAGGCGTTAACTTTGCGCCATGACGATCCGACCCTATTGCCTCGCCGCGATGGCGCTCCTTGCCTTGGGCTGGATGGCTCCGTCGCGGGCTCATTCCACGCGTCCTGTCCACCCGGTTCCAGGGAATTCCGTCGACATCCGCGCGGTGCGCCTCTGGGCAGGCCCCGACAACACCCGGGTGGTGCTGGATCTCTCGGGCAGCGCTTCACATAGCCTGGCAGTCATGACCAATCCGGATCGCGTGGTGCTCGATGTGGCCGGGGCGCGCTTGGGTGCCGGCGCGAGGGCGGCGCCGGCAGCGGCGGGCGCCGTCAAGCAGGTGCGGATGGCGACGCGGCCGTCGGGCGAGTTGCGCATCGTATTCGATCTGTCGCACCCGATCCGGGCCAAGAGCTTTCTGACCAAGCCCAACGATCGCTATGGCTACCGGCTGGTGGTGGATTTGGGCGGTACGGGTGCCGATACTCCGGTCAAGGCCGAGCATGCGCGGCCCGACGCGCGGGATCTCATCATCGCGATCGATGCGGGGCATGGCGGCGAGGATCCGGGCGCCATCGGCAAGAACGGCACGCGCGAAAAGGATGTGGTGCTGGCCATCGCGCGCGCACTGGCACAACGGGTCAACGGCGAGCCGGGCATGCGCGCGGTATTGACCCGCGACGGGGATTATTTCGTGCCGCTGCGCGACCGCATGCGCCGGGCCCGCGCGCAGCAGGCGGATCTGTTCGTCTCCATTCATGCCGATTCCATTCGCGATCGCAGCGTCGACGGTTCCTCCGTTTATATTCTGTCGCAGCGCGGCGCCACCGATGAGGCGTCACGCTGGCTGGCCGAGCGCGAAAACGCGTCCGACTTGATCGGCGGGGTGTCGCTGGACGACAAGGGCGACGTGCTGGCCTCGGTCTTGCTGGACTTGTCGCAGTCGGCCTCGCTCACCGCCAGCCAGGCCGCGGCGGAGCACGTGCTGCACCAGCTGAACCAGGTGGGCGAGATCCGCAAGCCGCTGGTGCAGCAGGCGCGGTTCATGGTGCTCAAGTCGCCGGACATCCCGTCCATGCTGGTGGAGACGGCGTATATCTCGAATCCCCAGGAGGAGCAGCGGCTGCGGGGCGCGGTTCACCAGGCGAAACTGGCCGGCGCCATCCATCAAGGGCTGCGCGCGTACTTCTATTCCGATCCGCCGGCGGGTACGCGCATCGCGCAAATGGCGGGAGCCGGACCTGCGCGGCCGGCGAGTGCGCCGGTGCTGGCGACGACGGAAGGCAATTCGGGGGAATAGACCTAAGGATTCCCTGTTGCCGGGCGCGCCGTGCGAAAATAGCCGATTCGCGAGGTTGCCCGTTGTCCATCCAAGTCCTGCCCGACGCACTCATCAATCAAATCGCCGCCGGCGAGGTCATCGAACGGCCGGCCTCGGTGGTCAAGGAACTGGTCGAGAACTCCCTGGACGCGGGCGCGCGGCGCATCGAGGTCGAGCTGGAACGCGGCGGCTGCGGCCTGATCCGCGTGCGCGACGACGGCATCGGCATCTCGCCGCAGGAGATCGGCATCGCTCTCGCGCGCCATGCCACCAGCAAGATCGCCTCGCTGGACGACCTCGAGAACATCGCGACCTTGGGGTTTCGCGGCGAAGCGCTGCCCAGTATCGCGTCCGTGTCCCGCCTGTCGCTGATTTCGCGCTCCGCGGATGCGCCGCACGCCTGGGCGGTGGAGGCGCGCGATGGCGTGGTCACGGCGCCCACGCCTGCCTCGCATCCCGCCGGCACCAGTGTCGAGGTGCGCGACCTGTTCTTCAACGTGCCGGCGCGCCGCAAATTCCTGCGCACCGAGGCGACCGAGTTTCAGCACGTCGTGCGCATGCTGGAGCGCCTGGCGTTGTCGCGCTTCGAGGTGGGCTTCGCGCTGACGCACAACGGGAAGGAGGTGTGGGCGCTGGCGCCTGCGCGCTTGCCCGCCGAGCGGTTGGCCCGAGTGGCCCAGGTTTGCGGCGAGGACTTCGCCTCCCACGTCATCGAATTCAGGCATGACACGGAGCAATTGAAGCTTGCGGGGTGGCTGGCGTTGCCGACGTTTTCGCGCAGCCAATCGGACCTGCAGTTTGCCTTCTTGAACGGCCGCTTCGTGCGCGACAAGCTGGTCGCGGGGGCGACGCGGCTCGCCTATCAGGACGTCTTGTTCAGCGGCCGCTTCGCGGCGTACCTCTTGTATCTGGAGCTGGATCCCACGCTGGTCGATGTCAATGCCCATCCGCAGAAGCTGGAGGTGCGCTTCCGCGACTCGCGGCGGATCCACGATTTCCTGTTTCGTACGGTGGAGCGCGCCCTGGCCGACACCCGGCCGACCGCGCAGTCCGCGGGCAGCGCGCCGTCCGATTGGCTCACCGGCAGCGCGGCGTATGGCCGCGGATCGCCCACGCAGGCGCGGTTTTTGTTGCCGGACTCGAGTGCGCCGCGCGTGGGTACCGATGCGTACCGCAGTTTCCTGGAGCGCGGCGTCGCGGACGAGGCGGATCGGCCCTTCGGGGACGGGTGGGGCGGTGGGACGGAGGCGGCGGCAGTCCCCGGACTGGAACCCGGGACGCGCTCCGGGAGCGATCATGGGCAGGCCCACAGCCACGGCCCCGGTCACAGCAGCTTCGGTTACGGTCACTCGAATGGCCATTCCGCCGCGGCCGGTGACGGCGCGCCGCCGCTGGGGTACGCCATTGCGCAATTGCACGGCGTCTACATTCTGGCGCAGACCGCGGAGGGCATGGTGCTGGTGGACATGCACGCCGCGCACGAGCGCGTGATGTACGAGGGCATGAAAAAACTGCTGACGGGGCACACGGCGCAGCAGCAGCTGTTGGTGCCCGAGATTCTCAAGGTGACGCCGGCGCATGCGGAGGCGGCGGAAGCGCATGCGGCGGAGTTCTCGGCGTTGGGCTTCGTCCTGACGCGGCTGGCGCCGGATCAGCTCGCCCTGCGGGCCGTACCCAGTCTTCTCGTGGGCCGCGATCCCGGCAGCGTGGTCCGTGACGTGCTGTCGGACCTGGTCGAGACCGGCCATTCGCGGCAGGTGGAAGAGTCGATCAATCACCTGTTGGGTACCATGGCCTGTCACGCGGCGGTGCGCGCGCAGCGCTCGTTGACGGTGCCGGAAATGAACGCGTTGCTGCGGGAAATGGAGCGCACGGAGCGCGCCGACCAGTGCAATCACGGCCGCCCCACATGGGTGCGGCTGTCGCTCGGCGATCTCGACCGGCTGTTCATGCGCGGCCGATGACGGGCGCCGGGGCGGGCGTTGCGCAGCGGGCGGCGCCGCGCCGCCGCGCGGTGTTGCTGATGGGGCCGACCGGTGCGGGAAAGTCGGAGCTGGCCATCCGGCTCACGCGCGAGTTGCCGCTGGAAATCGTGAGCGTGGATTCGGCGCTGGTGTATCGCGGCATGGATATCGGTACCGCCAAGCCCAGCGCACAGATCCGGCACGCGATTCCGCATCATCTGGTCGACATACGCGACCCGGCCATGAGCTACTCCGCGGGCGAATTCGTGCTGGATGCCGCCGCCGTCATCCAGGATATCTGGAGCCGCGGCCGTCAGCCACTGTTCGTGGGCGGCACGATGCTGTATTTCCACGCGTTGTCGGCCGGGATTGCGGATTTGCCCGAGGGCAATATTGAGATTCGAGCTGAGATCGATGCGCGCGCGGCCGTGGTAGGCTGGGGGGAGATGCATCGCGAACTCGCCCGCGTCGACCCGAACGCTGCCGCGCGCATCCATGGCAACGATTCGCAGCGCATCCAGCGCGCGCTCGAGGTCTACCGGGTGACGGGCGAGCGCATTTCGCGACTGCAGCAACGGCGGACGTCAGTCCTGGCGGATGTCGAGGTTGCCGAGTTCGCCGTAGCGCCGTTCGAGCGCAGCGTCCTGCACGCGCGCATCGAGGCGCGCTTTGCGGCGATGCTGGCGGCGGGATTCGTCGAGGAGGTGCGGGCCTTGCGCGAAAGAAATGATCTGGTCGCGGAACATCCGTCGATGCGCGCGGTCGGATATCGTCAGATATGGCGATTTCTAGCGGGACAGTGCGCGTTGAACGAGGCGGTTGATCAGGCAATTGCGGCCACACGGCAGCTGGCAAAACGCCAGTTCACGTGGCTGCGCGCCAAGCCACATGTCAAATGGGTTGATTCTGCGCAATCCGACGCAATAATTCCCCTCAAACAGGCGCTGTCCGAGGGCGGATTTTCTTAAGTGAAGTGGTTTAACGCCGCCCCGGCTCGCTGTGCTAGCATTCTCTCGGTATGTGCCTTGTGCCACACGGAAGTGACGCGATGCAAATGACACTAAAAACAAGGAGCTCTCCCATGGCCCGTGGCCAGTCCCTCCAGGACCCTTTTTTAAATGCCCTGCGTAAAGAACGTGTGCCCGTTTCGATTTATCTCGTGAACGGCATCAAACTTCAGGGCCAGATCGATTCTTTCGATCAATTCGTCGTCTTACTGCGCAACAGTGTGAGTCAGATGGTCTACAAGCACGCCATTTCCACGGTCGTGCCGGCGCGCAACGTGCGGCTGCCGACGGGCGAAGACGGCGAAGTGACGGAGCCGGCGATCGTTGAATGACCTCGATCGAGGCGGACCTGCCGGCAACGCAATGTCACTTACCGAAGTGACTGGGCGGCGCTCTGCAATTGTTTGAACGCCCCCGGGGCGGCGAGCGCGCCGTTCTGGTGGGCGTTGGAATCGGGCATCCCGTAGATCCCTACGATACCGCCGAGTTCAAGGCGCTGGCCGCGTCGGCTGGCACCGTGGGCGTGGGCTTGGTATTGGCCTCGCGGCCCCGGCCGGACCCGAAATACTTCGTGGGTTCGGGCAAGGCGGAGGAGATCCGCGCGTGCGCGGAGGAAAACGCGGCCGATGTGATCCTGGTGGATCAGACATTGACCCCGAGCCAGGAGCGCAACCTCGAGAAGCTCACGAATCGACGGGTTCTGGATCGCAACGGCCTGATCTTGGACATTTTTGCGCAGCGTGCGCGCAGCTTCGAGGGCAAGCTGCAGGTGGAACTCGCGCAACTGTCGCATTTGGCCAGCCGTCTGGTGCGCGGGTGGACTCACCTCGAGAGGCAGAAAGGCGGCATCGGTTTGCGCGGACCCGGCGAGACTCAGTTGGAGACCGACCGGCGCCTGATCGCCAAGCGCATCCGCACGCTGAAAGATCGGCTGGAAAAACTCGCGCGGCAGCGGGACACGAGCCGGCACGTGCGGCGCGAGATTCCGGTACCCACGGTGGCTTTGGTGGGCTACACCAATGCCGGCAAGTCGACCCTGTTCAACGCCCTGACCGGTTCGGCGACGTACGTTGCCGACCAGTTGTTCGCCACCCTCGATCCCACGGTGCGGCGGGTCAAGCTCGCCGGCGTGGGCGAAGTGGTCCTGGCCGACACCGTCGGCTTCGTGAGGGCTTTGCCGCACGAACTGGTGGCCGCTTTCCGTTCAACCTTGCAGGAAGCTCGGGAGGCCGATTTGCTGCTGCATGTGGTGGACGCCAGCGATCCGCTGCGCAACGAACGGATCGAACAGGTCCGCGAGGTGTTGAAGAGCATCGGCGCGGGCGAGCTGCGCGAGATGTTGGTGTTCAACAAGATCGACCTGATCGACGCCGCGCCGCGCCCGGTCGCCGTGGGCGATGCCGGTTCGCCGGCGGTGCCGGACGGCGCCGCGCCGGGCGGCGGCCGCTCGGAGGCGGCCATGCCGGCCGCTGCTGCAGGTTCTTCGGCGACCGTTTCAGGGATCGCGGCACCCCGCGTGGTGCTTGGGCCCGACGGCGTGGCGTCGCAGGTCTGGGTTTCCGCGGTTTCGGGCGCCGGGCTCGACGAGTTGCGCGATGCCATGGCGCATGCGGTGCGCCCCAATCAAGTCCGGCGTACCCTGCACCTCGAGCTGCGGGCGGCGGCGATCCGATCCGACTTGTATGGCCGCAATGCGGTTCGCGCCGAGCGGCAGCGCGACGACGGCAGCTGGGAGTTGGACGTTGAACTCGATTTGACCGAGCTGGGCAAATGCTTGAGCGGTCGGGGAGTCAACTTGGTGGATACTAGCGATACGAGCCGCGAACAACGCGTGGCATAGCCTTCTTGTGAGCCTCGGGCCGCCGGCTGGTAGAATACGCGGCTGCTCACAACGAATCATCAGTCCGCAACTCATAATTAGGCATTACGCATGGCTTGGAACGAACCTGGCGGAGAGAAACGCAACCCGTGGAACCGCCCGCAACAGTCGCAGAACGACTTGGACGATATATTGCGCAATTTTCAGCGCCGTCTGGCGGCGCTATTCGGGCGCGGCGGCGGCGGGTTGGGAGGGGGCGGCCAGAATTCGGCGAATTTCGGCAGGGGACTCGGCACGGCGCTCGCGCTGATCGCCGTGGTGTGGGTCGGCAGCGGCATCTACCGGGTCGACGCCCAGGAGCGCGCCGTCATTCTGCGCTTCGGCAAGTACGAGCAGACCACCGGGCCGGGCTATAACTGGCATCTGCCATGGCCGATCGAACGCAAGATCATCGTCAACGTATCGCGCCAGTACAGCGTCACCGACGATGCCAGCATGTTGACCGCCGATACCAACCTGGTGGAAGTGAAGTCCGCTGTCCAGTACACGCAGCCGGATCCGCTCAAGCTGCTGTTCAAGGTGCGCGACGTGGAGGAGACCTTGAGTCAGGTGAGCGAGAGCGCGATGCGCGAAGCCGTGGGCCAGGCGTCGCTCGACAAGGCGCTGGCATTCGATCCTTCGATCACGGATCGCGCGCGGGTGTTGCTCCAGCGCACGCTCGATTCCTACGACATGGGCATTCGGATCCTGAGCGTCAATCTCACCGACGTGAACGTCCCGGAGGCGGTGCAGGATGCGCAGCGCGATGCGATCAAGGCGGATAAGGACCGTCAGCGCTATCAGCAGGAAGCCGAGCTGTACCGCAACGACGTGCTGCCGCGCGCGCGCGGTGAAGCGGCCAAGGAAATTCAGGACGCCGAGGCCTACCAGCTGCAGGTACTGGCCCTGGCGCAGGGCGAGACGGGGCGTTTCGATCAGGTGCTGGAGCAATACGATCGTTCGCCGGCGGTGACGCGCGAGCGCATGTATCTCGATACCATGGGCAATGTGTACAAGAATTCCCGCAAGGTGATCGTCGACACCAAGAACGGCAACAGCATGATGTATCTGCCGCTCGACAAATTGATCGCGCCCGGGCCGCAGTCCATCAGCATGCCCAACGATACGATGACGGTGGCGCCGGCGAGAGTGCCTGACGTGCAGGTGCAACCGATCGAAGATCCGGCGCGCGCGCGCGGAGTGCGATGATGCAAAACCGAGTTCTGTACGGTCTCCTGGGGCTGGTCGCGGCAATCTTGCTGATCCGCGCCAGCGTGTTCACCGTCACCGAGGGCAAGCTTGCCATCAAGTCCGTGGGCGGCGACATCGTCGAGTCCGATTTTGCGCCGGGGCTGCATTTTCGCATCCCGCTGGTCCACGAAGTCGCGCTGTTCGACAAACGCATCATCACCCAGCTGTATCCGGCCGAGCGCTTTCTGACGCGCGAACAGGAGCAGCTCAACGTCGATTTCTACGTGAAATGGCGCATCGACAACTTGCGCCGGTATTACGAAGCGACGGGCGGCACCGAAGAGGTGGCGAACGCGCGCTTGGGCGAGACCATCAAGGACAGCATCAAGAGCGTGGTGACGCAGCGCTCCTTGCAGCAGGTCATCACCGCGGATCGGACCGAATTCACCGACGCGATGATGAAGAACGCGCGTCCCGCCGCCGAACAGCTGGGCGTGCAGCTGGTCGACGTGCGCATCACCAAGATCGATCTGCCGCAGCAGGTGCGGGACTCGGTGTTCGATCGCATGCGCGCGACGTTCAAGGCGCAGGCGGCGAAGCTGCGGGCCGAAGGCATCGAGACCTCCGAGCGCACGCGGGCCGAGGCGAACAAGCAACAAACCGAGATACTCGCGGATGCCGCGCGCCAGGCGGCACAGATCCGCGGTCAGGGCGATGCGTCGGCCAGCGAGGTGTATGCCAAGTCCTATTCGAAGAATGCGGAGTTCTACAGCTTCTACCGCAGCATGCAGTCGTATCGCGAGTCGGTGGGAACCCAGGGCGACGTCCTGGTGATCGCACCGGACAGCGCGTACTTCAAGTATTTCAAACAACCGCAACTGCAACGCTAAGTCGAGAGCTGTGATGGACATCGGCTGGAGCGAGTTGGGGCGTTACCTGGGCGGTGCTTTCGCCTTATATTTGGTGCTGGAAGGAATATTGCCGTTCCTGAATCCGAGTGCGGCGCAGCGTTTGATGGCGAAATTGGCTCAGACCGAGACGAAACAACTGCGGTGGGGCGGACTCATCAGCATGATGGCCGGTCTCGCACTGCTCTGGATGGCGCGCAATGGGTAAGAATCTCGTCGTGATCGGCTTGCAGTGGGGCGACGAAGGAAAGGGCAAAGTCGTCGATTTGCTGACCGATCAAGTGCAGGCGGTAGTGCGCTTCCAGGGCGGCCACAATGCCGGGCACACGCTGGTGATCGGCGGCAAGAAAACCATCCTGTCGCTGATACCCTCCGGCATCCTGCACGCGCACGTGCAGTGCCTGATCGGCAACGGCGTGGTGCTGTCGCTCGCGGCTCTGTTCAAGGAAGCGGAGATGCTGATCGGGCAGGGAGTGCCGGTGTTCGAACGGCTGAGAGTCAGTCCGTCCTGTCCGCTGATTCTGGCCTCGCACGTGGCACTGGATCTGGCCCGCGAAAAGGCCCAGGGCGCGAACGCGATCGGCACCACGGGACGCGGCATTGGCCCGGCCTACGAGGACAAGGTCGCGCGGCGCGCGCTGCGCGTGGCGGACCTGTTCCACCGCGAGCGTTTCGCCGCCAAGCTCGGCGAGATTCTGGATTATCACAATTTCATTCTGCAGCGCTATTTCAACGCCTCGCCCATCGACTTCCAGCAGGTGCTGGAGTCGAACCTGGAACTCGGCGAGCGCTTGAAGCCGCTGGTGGCGGATGTCACGGGCATCCTCGAGAACTTGAGCGTCAACGGCGGCAATGTCCTGTTCGAGGGCGCCCAAGGAGCGATGCTCGACGTCGATCTCGGCACGTATCCGTATGTCACATCGTCGACCACGACGGCCGGCGGGGCCGCCGCCGGCACGGGCTTGGGGCCGCGGCGGCTGCACGAGGTGCTCGGCATCGTGAAGGCCTATGCGACCCGCGTCGGCGCGGGTCCGTTCCCGACCGAATTGTTCGACGAGTTCGGCGAGCATTTGTCCCGCGTCGGACATGAGTTCGGTTCGGTGACCGGCCGGCGCCGCCGTTGCGGCTGGTTCGATGCGGTGGCTCTGCGGCGTTCCATCGTGCACAGCAGCTGCTCCTCCCTGTGCGTGACCAAGCTCGACGTGCTCGACGGCTTGGATACGATTCGAACCTGCGTCGGCTACAGGATCGACGGCGAGATCGTCATCAACCCGCCGCTCCTGTCCGAGCATTTCGGCGACTGCGAAGCGGTATACGAGGAGCATCCGGGTTGGAAAGACAGCAGCGTGGGGATCACGCGCTACGAGGAGCTTCCCGCCAACGCTCGAAGTTATCTCGAGCGTCTGCAGGCCTTGGTGGGCGTGCCGATCGACATCGTTTCCACCGGGCCCGATCGCGACCAGACCATCATCCGCCACAACCCCTTCGGCTGAGGCAGATTCGTCGCCGGCAGCCGCCGGCAGCCGCCGGCAGTGTCGCCGATCCCACACATTGCGAACCCGAAGGCGCTGCGCGATATCACCGGCGGCGGCAACGGCGATTTCGACGCCGCTCCCGGGTGGGACGCCTGCACGGGGCTCGGCAGTCCCAATGGCAAGACGCTGTCCGGCGTGCTCTAGTGAAAGTGCATTGAACCCGCGCCGCCGAACAGCCCCAGCAAGCCGATGATGATGAGATAGATGGCCACAATGTAATTGAGCAGCCGGGGCATGACCAGAATGAGAATGCCGGCGAGCAATGCGACCAGCGGAGCGATGCTGAGATTCATGTTCAAGGCCATGTTCGGTCTCCTAGTGAAACAATTTGAGCGCGTTTTCGAGCGTTTTCGTCACGCCCCAGAGCAGTGGAATGCCGACGGCGAGCCACAGGACGAGCATTCGGGTTTTCATGGGCGCAAGCCCGCTTGCCCCGAAGCGCGGTGGTGATAGCGGTCGTTGACCGGACGCATGGCCAGGTTGCACAGAAATCCGATCAGCAGCAGCCCGCACATGACGTACATGGTGATGGAATAGGCCTGGGCGCGCGCCACTCCGTGATCGATCTGAAACTGACGGATGTAATTCACGAGCTGCGGGCCCAGCACCCCCGCGGCAGACCATGCGGTCAACAGCCTGCCGTGAATGGCGCCCACATTCATGGTGCCGAACATGTCGCGCAGATAGGCCGGAATGGTGGCGAAGCCCCCGCCATACATCGAGATGACGACGGCGAAGGCCGCGACGAACAGGCCTTTCGCGCCGAGGTGACCCAGGGTGGGCACCAGCGAATACAACAGGATGCCGAACAAGAAGAACACCATGTAGGTATTGCGTCTGCCGATGTAGTCGGAGGTCGCCGCCCAGAAAAATCGACCGCCCATGTTGAACAGACTCAGCAATCCGACGAATCCCGCCGCCGCGGCCGGCGATACCGCGCCCGAAAAAATCTCCTGGATCATCGGCGACGCCTGACCCAGCACGCCGATGCCCGCCGTGACGTTCATGCACAGCACGCCCCATAGCAGCCAGAACTGCGGCGTACGCCAGGCCACGTCCACCAGCACATTGGCTTTGGTGACCAACTGCTGCGGCCTTTCCGAGGGGACCCAGCCCGCAGGTTTCCAGTCCGCGGCAGGTACACGCACCGCGAGCACCCCGATCATCATGAACATGAAATAGATCACGCCCATGGTCACGAAGGTCTCGAGCACGCCGTTGGAGGCGGCCGTTTTGAAGTGGTCCATGAGCAACAGCGAGAGCGGTGCTGCGATCAGCGCGCCACCGCCGAAGCCCATGATGGCCATGCCGGTTGCCATGCCTGGCCGATCGGGAAACCATTTGATCAAGGTGGACACCGGCGATATATATCCGATCCCGAGTCCGCAGCCGCCGAGCACGCCGTAGCCCAGATAGAGCAGCCACAGCAGATGAAAATGCAGGCCCATCGCCGCCACCAGGAAGCCGCCGCCGAAGCACAGCGCCGCCGTGAACATGGATAGTCTCGGTCCGACTCTTTCCACCCAACGGCCGAAGACCGCGGCCGACACCCCGAGCAGCACGATGGCGATCGAGAAGGTCCAGCCCACCTCGGTCAATTTCCAATCGCCGGGCGCGGCGTGGCTGATCCCGATCAATTTGGTCAACGGCAGATTGAAGGTCGAGAAGGCATACGCCTGGCCGATCGACAGATGTACCGCGAGGGCCGCCGGAGGCACGAGAAAACGGTTGTAGCCAGGGGGGGCGATCGTGCTTTCTCGATCGAAGAGGGAGGATGTCATAACGTGGGCCGTCCGCTCCGTTCCGGGTTGTTATTGTCGGCGTCAATATGCGCCCGTCGCGGCAAAGTTGCCATACCGGGCGGCAGCGCATGCGTCCACCAACCGTGTCACACCGTGCGCGGCAGGCGCTGCGCAGAGAAGTCGAAAACCGTGACCTTAACAGTCGATCGGGGTTCGTGAAAGGCGTATTTTTGTCGCCACTCATGGACACATCGACGCCTTCGGGCCGACTCATTCCGACGACCAGACTTTTGTGGCCGGCGCCGCTTCTGGTTTGGGCATTCTTGCCCGCCGCGGCGTCGGCGACGTGCATCGCCAATCCCAACGGCGACATTCCATCGTTGCAGGCGTTGGTGGCAAGAGATGCGACGCGGGCGCTCAAGCAGGTCCAGACCCGATTGGATGCCCTGGCGGGCGCGCCGCGCATTCCGCGGGCGGACAAGGTGCGTGCCTCGTTGTTGGCCGTCCAGGCGGAAGCCTATGGGATTCTCGAGCTGACGACGCAGGCGCGCAGCGCGGCCTTGCAAGGTCTCGAACTCGCGACGGACGTCCACGACCCCGTACATCTGGAGCTGGTGAGCCTGCATGCAGAGAATGTCTTCGACGGCGCGGGCCTCGCCCAGGAGATCAAGGCGGTCGAGCGCGCGCGGAGCGCACAGCTGCCCGGCTCCGTAGCCGACACCTGTCTGCTCATCACCCGCGGCGTGCTGGAAAATCGACAGGATCGGGCGGATCTCGCCATCGTCAGCCTGACGCAGGCGTATCGCGCCAGCGCCGGGCCCGTCGTTACCGCGGCACACGTCGCGTCGGCGGCCGGATTGTCCGTCGTGATGCGAGGGATGCGCGATTACCCGCAGGCGCTCGCCTTGAACCAGGAAGAAATCGACTGGGACACGTCGCACGGCGCGACCTTGAGTCTGTCGGTGTCGCGGTTCATGCGCGGACAGATACTGAAGCAGACGGGGGCGTACAAGGCCGCCATCACCGAGTTCTCAGAAGCGCGCAAGCTCAGTGCGGCGGTCGACGATGAGCAAGGAGTCGGGTACGCGGATCTTAGAATCTGCGAATCCCACGTCGAGCTCGGCGAGTTGCCGGGCGCGCGCGAGGAGTGCGCGAACGCGCTACGGATTTTCTCCGCATCGCAAGATGCGGACACGGTGAAGGAAGCCCAGGTGTTGATGGCGCGCATCGATCTGCGCGACGGACGGCCGGAGAGCGCGCTGGCCACCTTGAACGAGGTGCTGGATCGAGCCGGCGCCGACCTGGAGCCTGCGCACGTGGCGTCGATGTACGAGTTGCGCGCTCGCGCCAATGCCGAGATGCATCGTTACCGACACGCGTACGACGATCTGCGCGAATACGCGCGGCGCTATGCGGCGGCCAATGAAGCCGAGCGACGTGAGCAGGCCGGCGCGCTTCGAGCGCGATTCGAGACGGATCGGGAAATCGAGCGCAACGCAACGTTGAAACGCGAACTGGCGCAGTCCCGGGAGCGTTCGAGCCGTCAGGCGCTGCAGCTGCGATGGAATGCGATCGTGGTGTTGGCGGGCCTTTGCGTCATCGCGCTGCTCATTTATTTCCTGGTTATGAATTTTCGCTTCCGGCAAAAGCTGGTCAAGCTGGCGAGTCAAGATGGGTTGACCGGATTGCCCAATCGGCGGCGCGCGGCGCAATTCGCGACGGCGGCACTACAGCGCGCGCGCGAGACGGGTCAGCCGCTGGCGCTCGCCATCATCGACATGGATCATTTCAAGGTCATCAACGATCGCTGCGGTCACGCGGCCGGCGACCATGTGCTCAAGGAGTTCGCCCGCTCGGGGAGCGAGGCGTTGCGCGACACCGATTTGCTGGGCCGCTGGGGCGGAGAGGAATTTCTGCTGGTCATGCCCGGGGCGACGCTGCAGGTGGCGCTCGCGAATCTGGAGCGGCTGCGCACGCTGGTGTTCGGCATTCGTCTGCCGCCCTCGGGCGTGGGCCTGCGCGTTTCCTTGAGCGCGGGGGTGGCGGTTTTCGATGCCAACGTGAAATCGCTGGATGACCTGGTCGCTCGCGCCGACGCGGCTCTCTACACTGCCAAGAACGACGGGCGGGATCTGGTGCGCATCGCCGATCCGAACTACATCACGGGATCGCACGCGATCCGGCGGGCACAGCGGCAGTAGACGCTCGGCCGTCGGTCCTAGCCTTTGGGAACACGCACCACCACCGTGCCCGCAATTTTGTCGTGCCACGCCTGATGGGCGCCGTCGAAGGCGATCCAGATGAAGCCGAGGCCGACTACCGCCAACGACAGGAAGCAGCCGAGCGCGCGCACGATCGCCGTCTCCCAATCGACTGCGCGCCCGTCCAACCGAACCACGTGCAAGTCGAACACCATCCCGCCGACGGTCGAGCCCCGCGTTTTCCACATGATCGCGCCGTAGGCGGCCAAGACGATCAAATGAAAGTGACCCAGCGGATGCAGTAACCGCAGGACGACTCCGATCAGTACAACGTCGATGAGCAAAGCGCCCATGCGCAACCAGAAGCCCGTCCCGTAGCCGGTGGCTCCAGCCAGAGCCCAGCCGACGCCGCTCGAGCGGGTGTCCGCGTCAGGGGCGCGGCGATCACCCGACGGGATGGAAACGACGACCACGCCCGCGAGCGTGACGAAGATGCCGCACAGTACCTTGCCCCCCAGATGCTCGCCGGTTGCGGCGGAGAGCAGGGCGCTGATCGCGCCGTAGCTCGCGGCAAGCGGCGCCACCACGGCGATCGCGCCGACCATGAACGCCCGTGTGAGCGCCGCGGCGGATACCAGGAGGATGATGCCCGACACCAGGGTGGCCAGCCACGCGACTGCGTGACCCATCCACGAGATATCGATCGTCGGCGCGGCGATGAACAACCAGAGGGAAAGAACGGTGAACGCCAACAGTTCGCCGTAAAACAGGCTTCGCCAAATGCCTGCGGCCTGCCCGGCACTGCGTGCCAGGTAGTCCGTGATGCCATAGCTGATGGCAGACGCAAGGCCGAGGACAACTGCCCATGTCATTGGGTGGATTCTGGTGCGCTGCCGCCGCCCGCGCTACCCCTGCGACGGGTTTGTCTGCTACGTTGCACGCACCGTGAGCAGGTACGAACGCCAAGTCGAGTCCCACAGTTTGCAGCAGGCGGGCACGTTGACGTCGTGCCCCCACCGCCCGCCATGTCCGGCCTGCCCGCGGTTCGGCGAGCAGGGCCTGGCGTTCGCGGCGCGTGGCGCGCTCGATGACCTGGCGCGCGCGCACGGCTTGCCCGAGGTCGCGGTGATCTCGGGTCGAACCGCCGGGTTTCGGCTGCGCGCACGGCTGGCGATCCGGGGCCGGCTGGGCTCGCCCAAGCTGGGGCTGTTCGAACTCGGCACCCATCGCGTGGTGCACATTCCCCATTGCAGCGTTCAGCACCCGTTAATCAATCGCGTCGCCGGCGTCGTGCGCCGCGCATTGGTGGATGCGCGAGTGACCAGTTACTCCGACGGGGCCCACTTGGGTCTCGCGCGCTACCTGCAAGTGGCCGTGGAGCGCAGCTCGCAAACCGCGCAGGTGGTGCTGGTCGCCAACAGCGCGAGCGCCGAGCCCTTGGCGGCGTGCTTCGATCTGATCCGGGAACGGCTGGGCGGAGAGCTGCACAGCTTGTGGTTCAACGCGAACGTCGAGCGCTCCAATACCATTCTCGGTCCCGAGTTCCATCGTTGGTGCGGCCCGGCCAGCGTGGTCGAGCATTTCGGCGGGGCGGCCGTGCACTACCCGCCGGGGGCCTTCGGCCAGAACAATCTCGACATCGCGCAGCGCATGATCGAGCATGTGCACGGCCAGATCCCGCAGGGTGCGAGGGTGGCGGAGTTCTACGCGGGCGTGGGCGCCATCGGTTTATCCGTGCTCGACCGCGTCGGCGATATTCGCATGAACGAGGTCAGCCCGCACTCGCTGCAGGGGCTCGAACTCGGGCTCGCAGAGCTCGATCCGGACGTGCGGGCAAAAATTGCCGTCGTTCCGGGAGCGGCGGGCGCGGCCCGTGAGGCGGCCTCCGGCGCGCAGGTGGTGATCGCCGACCCGCCGCGCAAGGGCCTCGACCTCGAGTTGACCGGGTATTTGAGCGAGCATCCATCCGAGCGCTTCCTGTATGTGAGTTGCGGGCTCGAGTCGTTTCTCCACGACGCCGCCCGCCTGACCGCGCACGGCAAACTACGGCTCGTTGCGTTGACCGCATTCAATCTGCTGCCGTTCACCGAACACGTCGAGACGGTGGCTCGTTTCGAGCGCGCCTGACATTTCGCAGTGCCGCCGGAGTGCGACGGGATATGCCGAGTTGTGATCGCACGCAATCCCCAGCATAGTGTCGGCTGCGTTGGCTATGCGTCGCAGGCAAAATGAAAAAAATAACGCCGAAAGACTTCCGGAGCGCCTTCGAAGCGGTCATGAAAGCCGAGCACGACAGCTTCCGTGTGGCGATGGGGTTCGAGGCCAAATCCTATACGTATTTCATGCGCTCGAATCTCTTTCCCAAGATCGCGAAGCGTCTCGGACTGTTGACTTGGACGAAGGAATATTACGCCCTCGACGCAATGTTCTATGAGGAACGGGGTACCGATAGGTTCGGCAATTACTCGGCGTACGCCAAATGGATCTCAGTGGCTCTGGAACACGAGATCAAACCGTCCAAGGCACATGAAAAGATCAATCAACTGCAGGCGTACAACGTACCGCTGAAGGTGCTCATCACGTACGCGTCCGAGGGTGCCGAGGCCGATGCGCTGCTGCGAAAATTCGAGGCCGTCATCGCCGACGCCGACGTTTTCAACGACATTGCGACTCTGCGGCAGCAGCTCGTCATATTCGGAACGCCTAAAGCCGTGAGCGACTGGCGTTTCTACGTGTACGAGAGCGACGGTTTCGTGCATTTGCTGCCGGGAGTCGCCCGCGCGGCTACCGGGCAGTGACGCTGGTCAACTGGGTGAGTACGCAAACCCAGTGGCCATGCTTCTTGACGATGATATCCGTGGCAATTTCGTCCGTATGGAAGCTATTGCCCTTGTAAGACCCGCCGCTCTGGATGTGGGCCGTGACCACGGCGACATCCCCATAGAGCCGTATGGTTTGGTCCTGGGGGTCCATCGACTGATGCACCAGATCGCCGCCGGCCATCACCTTGAGAAATATCTCTCGGGTAATGACGCTTCCGTCGCCGCTGACGATCCTCCAGTCCTCCGCCAAGTAGCGTTCCAGCGTGTTCACGTCGTTGCGGCCGATTGCCGCGGTCAGCTCCTGCTCGAATTTCTTGATTTCCGTGCGCGAATCCGTAAACAGACTCGCATCGGCCGTGGTGCCGACCGGGGTCAGAACGAACGCCGCAATGAGCTGCGCGATGACTTGCTTGCGAATCTCGATCTTGTTCAAGCCGTACTCCTGGCTGCCAAAACTCGCGGTTGATTGCCGCGACGGTTCTCCGGCGCGCCCCTCGACTCAGCGGCCGCCTCCCACGGCGGGAATGATCCAGGGCACCAGATATTGCTGCACGACGACGATGACGATCAGGACCGCCGTCAGCAGCACACTATGCGGGAAGGTGCGGGCCAGGATCAATCCTTCCTGACCCTTGAGGTGGGTCACGGAGACGCCGGTGCTGATGTTCTGCGGGGAGATCATCTTGCCGAGAACACCCCCGGACGAATTGGTGGCCGCGAACAGCAGCGGATTCAAGTGCAGCTGGCGCGCCGCGACGACTTGTAGATTGCCGAACAGCGCGTTGCCCGACGTATCGCTACCTGATAGGAACACGGCGATCCACCCTAAGAACGGCGAAAACAATACGAAGGCATGGCCGGTCGAGGCGACCGCGAGACCCAGAGTGTACGCGAGCCCCGAGTAGTTCATGACATAGGCGAGGGCGACGATCAGCATGACGGTGACCACTGCCTGCCAGATCTGGCGAAGGGTGTGCACCGCGCATCGACACAGCAGGCGGGGGGGCATTCCGACCAACAAGGCGGTCACGAGCGCGCCGAAGAGAATCGCCGTCCCGGTTCCCAACGGCTGGAACACCCAGACGGCCTCGTACGGCTTGTCCTGATAGAGCGTAATCGACACCGCCTTGTCGAGCCCCGGCCAGTGAATCGCGTGCTGCCCGACGTTCGCGATCTTGAAAAAAGCCCAGAAGATGACGGTAGCGGTCAGGACCAGCCAGGGCATCCAACCCTGCCAGGCGGGCACGGCGGGGAGCCGCGCGGGTCGTGCGCCGAGCAGTCCGGACGGCACGATCGTGAACTCGGCATCCGCCGCCGGGCGCCACAGTTTGAGAAAAACCAGCGTCGCGGCCAGCGACGCGAGCGCGGCGAATACGTCGGTCAGAGTGTAATCGAGATAGTTCGAGGCAAGAAACTGGGCGGCGCCAAAACTTCCGCCGGCCACCAGCAGCATGGGCCACAGTGCCCGGACCGAGCGCCAACCGCCGTAGACCGCCATGACATAGCAGGGGAGAACGGCCGCAATGAACGGTAGCTGTCGACCGATCATCTGGGCGAGCGCTACGGCGGGAAGCCCGGTCACCGCACCCAACACCGTGACCGGCGTGCCGAGGGCACCGAAGGCTACGGGTGTGGTATTGAAAATGAGCACGAACACCAGGGCGTCGAGCGCGGGGAATCCGCACATGATGAGCAGGGACGCCGTGATCGCGACCGGCGCGCCAAATCCGGCCACTCCTTCGAGCAGCGCCCCGAAACAAAAGCCGATGACGATGAGCAGCACGCGGCGGTCGTTCGGCAAGTGAACCATCAGCCATTCACGGAAGGCATCGAATCTGCCGGATTCGACCGCGATGTTGTAGAGCAGGAGCGCATTGACCACCATCCACATCACCGGCCAGAGCGCGAACACCGCGCCGTTGAACGCGGCGGAAAAGGCCATGGGTGCCGGCATATGCCACACGGCAATGGCGATCGTGAGCCCGACCAGGAGGCCGGCGAGAGCGGCCTGCCACGCGGCTCGCTTCAGGACGCCCAGCAACGTGAGGACGGCGGCGATGGGCAGAATCGCGACCAGGAAGGACAGCAGCAAACTGTCCCCGACAGGCGTCAATAGCTGGCGAAACATCGGGGGCGGCGTCTTAGGGCTTATCTGCCGGGTTCGGCGTGAGCGTCCATCGTCACCAACACTTTGCATTGCGCCGTTTGTTGCCGCAAGGATTCGAACATGGCGGGCATCGCCGCGAGCGATACCGTATCCGTGACCAGCGCTTGCGCCGTCGATGTGCCGCCGTTCAGCGCATCGAGTGCCGCTCGATATTCGGGGATGGTGAAATAGGCCGATGTGAGAAAGCGCACTTCCTTGGACACGGCCCGAAACGGGATGAAGCTGTCCTGCGACGTACAGAGCCCGAGCAAAACGATGCTGCCGTGGACGCGGACGTGTTCGAGGGCTTGCGCCAGCATCCCGGGCCTGCCGACACATTCGAATACGATGTCGGGAGCGCCGCCCAACGATGTGCGGACGGACTCGACCACGTCGGCATCCGCCTTGACGAAGCCGGTGGCGCCGATTGTGTGGGCCAAGTCGGCTTTGAGCGTCGTCAGATCGCTCACGACCACGTCGGTTGCACCCAGCCGCCGCGCCCAGTGCGCAACCCCCAACCCGATCGGGCCCGCCCCCATGACCAGCACCCGGGCGCCCGGCTGCAAACCGGCAACGCTCAGGCCGTGCAGGGCAACCGCCAGCGGCTCGACCAGGGCGCCGTCTGCCACCGAGGTCATCGCCGGCAATTTATGGCATTGACGTTCGGTAACGGCGGCGTATTCCGCGTACCCGCCTCCTTGGAGCGACATGCGGCTGCACCAGGCTGGTTGACCCTGCAGGCAGGAGGCACAATGGCCGCAACCCCGCAGCGGGGCGACCGCCACCCGATCGCCGACCTTGAGCGTGGAGGCTTGCGCTCCCAGCTCCACGACCTCGCCCGCGAACTCGTGTCCGAGCACGGTTCCGGAGCGAACGCCGAACGCGGGCTCCTGGGTCATGTGCAGATCGCTGCCGCAGATACCGCATCGGCCAACCCGGACGATGACCTCGTCGGCCGCGGGTATGGGATCCGCGACCGTCGCCACGACGAGCGGTTCACCGAGCGCTTCGAATACCGCCGCCCTCATACGCTCTCGCCGCTGATCGTATCCATCACCAACTCATTTCCTTGGCCGGGAAGCCGTGCACCTGAGGCAGATACAATGGCATGAAAGCCGGGCGAATTACCAGATACGCCGCCATCAAAGGGCGCCTGGGGGCGGAGTTCCGGCGGCGCCTGACTTCATCGGCGTGGCGACCAATGTGCGGTAGAGGGCGATCGTCTGGTCGGCGATGGCCGACCAGGCAAAATTCTGCTCGGCGCGCCGGCGGCCGGCCTCGCCGTAACGTTTTGCCTTGGCGGGGTCGTTGAGCAGATCGGTGACCCCGGCCGCAAGGTCGCGGGCGAACTTTGCGGGGTCGACCGGGAAAGTGGTCTCAGGATCGCACTCGAACGGCACGAGGTGGCCGGTCTCGCCGTCGACGACGACCTCGAGAATCCCGCCGGTGGCGGAGGCGACCACCGGAGCCTTGCAGGCCATGGCTTCGAGATTGATGATGCCGAACGGCTCATAGACCGAGGGGCAGCAGAAAACGGCGCAATGGGAATAAAGCTGAATGGCCTCCTCCTTGGTGACCATCTGCTCGATCCAGACGATGTTATGTCCGGTATGGGTCGGGTCGCCCGTGGCGATGGAGTGGCCGCCGTCGGGGGAGAAATTTTCCACGGCCGCCGCCTGGCTGCCGGGAGTGTCCTTGCGCAAAGTCTCGATCTTGTCGCGCATTTCGGCAGCGATTTCCGGGGTGTCGGGCGCTCCGGCGCACAGCACGACCTGGGTGCCCGGGGGCATGTGGGGAATGGCCTCGACGAGGTGCGTGACGCCTTTCTGGCGGGTAATGCGGCCGACGAACAGCACGTAGGGACGAGCAGGATCGACGCCATATTTTGTCAGCGCCGAGATGTCTTCGGTGTATCGATACTGATCCAGATCGATGCCGTTGTAGATGACGTGGACGCGCTCGGGCCGCACCTCGGGGTACGCCTTGAGGATGTCGGCCTTGGTGCCATTGGAGACCGCAATGATGGCGTCGGCATCGAGGATGGCGGTGCGTTCCATCCACGAGGATAGGGCGTAGCCGCTGCCGAGTTGCTCGGCTTTCCAGGCGCGCAGGGGCTCGAGCGAGTGCGTGGTGAGCACGAACGGGATGTTGTAGAGTTTTTTTGCGAGAAAGCCGGCCATCGAGACATACCATGTATGCGTGTGCACGATATCGATGGCGCTGAGTTCCTTCATCTGCGCGAGGTTGAGAGCGAACGCGTCCACGGCGGCCTTGAACTTCTGTTGGGTGTCGCCGGTGATTTCCACCGGCGGTTCCGTCCCGTGAACGTGTAGGTTGCCTGCGTCTTCCTTTTGCTTACCCCAGCAGTGGACCTCCACCTCGATTTTCTTGGCGAGCTCCAAAGAGAGATATTCGACGTGAACACCGGCCCCGCCGTACACGTTGGGGGGATATTCACGAGTCATCAGGCCTACGCGCATTGTGTCGTCCGGGTTGAATTTTCCCCTAGGATGAGGGAATCGAGGGGCAATCGCCAGCCTGATGGGAGCGTCGCGACGGGTTTCATTGCGGCGCTCGTCACCTCGATGGCATTCCGATCGGCAGAAGCCTCGCTCGGCTGTTATTATCCACGAGTTCGCCGGCCGACCATCTCATGAACACCAGACCGCTACACAATAAGACGCTCTTCATCACCGGCGGCAGCCGCGGCATCGGCCTTGCAATCGCTTTGCGCGCCGCGCGCGACGGCGCCAACATCACCATCGCGGCGAAAACCGCCGAGCCGCATCCGAAGCTGGCGGGCACGATCTACTCCGCGGCGGACGAGATCGAGCGTGCGGGTGGAAAGGCGCTCCCCGTCGTCGTCGACGTGCGGGACGAGGCGTCCGTGATCTCCGCCGTGAAGCAAACCGTCGAGAAGTTCGGCGGCATCGATATTTGCGTCAACAACGCGTCCGCGATCGATCTGTCGACGACGGAAGCGATCAGCATGAAGCGCTTCGATCTGATTCAGTCCATCAACACGCGCGGCACTTTCGTCAGTTCGCGGGCCTGCATTGCGCATCTTCGAAAGTCGTCCAACCCGCATATTCTGACGCTCTCTCCGCCTCTCGATCTGCGCCCGCAATGGTTCGCACGGCATCTGCCCTATACCCTGTCGAAGTACGGCATGTCCTTATGCGTGTTGGGGCTGTCGGAAGAACTCAGAGGCGACGGCATTGGGTGCAACGCATTGTGGCCGCGCACGACCATTGCCACCGCCGCGATCGAATTCGCGCTCGGTGGTCCCGAGATGATGCGCCGTTCGCGCCGTCCGGAAATCATGGCGGACGCGGCCTATGAAATTTTCAACAGGCCGTCCCGCGAATACACCGGCCACTTTGCGATCGACGACGACGTATTGCGCGAGGCCGGGATGAGCGATTTCAGCGCTTACCAGATCGATCCTGCCGCCTCTCTGCAAACCGATCTGTTTGTGGACGGGCCTTCCTAGATACCGGCGCAGGAGCGTGGCCGCGCTGCGCCGTAACGCCGCAAAGCGGACGGCAATTCGTCGTGGTCAACGGATCTCAACAGGGGCTGGATCTGTGCGCGCGCCTTCTGCTCGAGCCGGGCGACGACGTGGCCATGTCGCTGCGGCGCCGCTTGGAACTGGTCGAGTGGGCGCGAAGGCACCGTGCCCTCATTGTCGAGGACGGACACCTCGAACGGCATATCCGCCGGATGCGCCGGACGTATGGATTGCGCCGCTCGGCTCTCGTCGAGTCGTTGCGCCATCATTTCGGCGACCGGGCGACGGTGCTCGGGGAGGCTGCGGGAATGCACGCGTACGTGCGCTTCGCCGGCCCGGACGTTGCCGCCAGCGCCCGCCGCAACAAGGTTCAATTGCGCCGCGTAGGGGCGTATTTTCTGGGCAACGCGCCGGCGAACGAGTACTTGCTGGGATTCTCCATGTTGACGGAGCAGAGCCTGCGTGAGGGCATCAAGCGTCTTGCCAGTGGCGATGGGTGAATCGAGGAGCTGGGAACTTCGGCGCTACGTCATCCTGCTGGTCGTGGTCGGAGTGCACGCGGCGCTGGTCGCGGCCTGGCTGCTCACGTCCGCGGCTCGAGGCCCCGTGGCGACCACGCCGCAGGTGGTCGAACTGCTGTTTCTGCCGCCTATGAGTATTCCCAAGATCCGCTCGGATAGCTTTCACCCGAAGCGTTTGAGCGGCGATGCGGTCGCCTCGATGGCCCCGCCGCTGCTGGATTCGGGTTCATCGTCGGCGCCGACTTCGGGCGCGGACGGCGTCGGATCCGGGGTGGATTGGTCGGCCGAGGCGCGTCGCGCGCTGCAGGCATTCGAAATCCGCAGCAGCCGGCCGGCGAGCAATCACTTCAACTCGGGTTTGCCGGCGGAGGAGCGGTGGTGGCCTCGAACGCGGCACCAGGCGGGCGAGCGATTCAAGACGCCCGCCGGCGATTGGATCGTTTGGCTCAATTCCAATTGCTACCAGATTGCCAGTGCCGCGGCGCCCGCGACGCTGCTGCCCAAGACGACCTGCCTCGATGAATCCACCGGCCCTGGGGATCGAGGTCAGCAGTCGGTGGCGGGCAAACGCGCGTCGGGCGAGGATTGACCGTGGGATGATTCGTGCCGACGCTAATTGTCAAAGAGCTTCGCGACGCTTCACGCACACGCCGAGTGAGGCGTAACGGGATATCTTCGATTCACCGTTCGAGCGCGTGGTCGTTACGACGGCGATGCCGTTGGTCCGTACATTGGCGCATAATGCGTAAACAAATGCCACTATGCTCCGACGCCGCGCATGCAAGAATTGTCACCCCATTTGGAAATCCTCCCGGCAGCACAAAAGCAATTATGGATCGAGCTGTCTGCGGTACCGGATGAGTTCACGCTCTACGGTGGGACGGCGTTGGCGTTGCACCTGGGACATCGATACTCGGTCGATTTTGACTTTTTCGGCAGTCGCGCTATCGACTTGGAGAGACTCGAGAGTGAAATTCCGTTCCTCGCCGGCGCGGAAATCGTTCAGCGTGAAAGAAACACACTGAGCGCGATCGTGGATCGCGGTGCTCCGGTGAAAGTTTCGTTCTTCGGAGTGCCGAAGCTGCCGCGCTTGGCTGCACCCCTCATGGTCAAGGACAATGGCTTGAAGGTCGCCTCTTTGCTCGACCTGGCCGGCACCAAGGCGTCGGTAATCCAAGTTAGGGCGGAGGCCAAGGACTACATCGACATGGATGCACTGATGCAGTTCGGCAGGATCGGATTGCCGTTGGCATTGGCAGCGGCGCAAAGACTCTACGGGGTTTCCTTCAATCCTGAAATTACGCTCAAGGCATTGTCATACTTCGACGATGGAAATTTACGTGATCTACCCGAAGAGATGAAGCGTCGGCTGGCGGTTGCCGTGCAAGCGGTCGACTTGGATCATCTGCCAACCATCGACGGCTCGACGTTGCGTACGGATCAAGATCACGGATGCAGTTTGTGAACGCCATTCCGATCACGCCGGTCACGCTGAATATTGCCCGCCGTGTCATTTGGTTCGAGCAACCCGAAGAGGCGCTCGCCGATCCGATACGCTTCATGGCCTACGCGATGACTTACGCTCGTCATCAAGATATGCGTGTCATACGGAGATATGTTTCCGACGATGGTTTTCGAGAAGCACTCGACCACGCGCCACCCGGAATAATCGACCCTCGATCGTGGGCTTACTGGAACCTCAAGATGGGCCGCTATCCTGCGCCACCCCTGCCTAAGCGGAGGTTCGGGACCATCGTTGGCGAGTGCCAGGGTTGAGGGGGTGGCAAGACATGATCGAGCGGCACCGTATACCGCGCGCCGAAGCTTGCAGCGAACGCCGCCGATATGCCATGGGGCAGCCCAGAGCCCGCGCTGGCCGGCGCCAATCACGCGCTCTTCACATGACGGAATAGATGTCGTCTGGATTCCTCGTCGAGGCCGGCCTTGAAGGCGTGCTTGTTCTTCAACGCTTCAGCGCGAGCGGCGGCCGGCCGTGCGTTGACGTCGTCGAACCAGCGCTTCAGGTGCGGCAGGGTATTCCAAGCGTCGTCACCCAGGATGAACGGGACTGCGCGCGCCCATCCCCACGCCGCCATATCGACGATGGTGTACTTCGCGCCGAGCAGAAACGGCTTGTCCGCGAGTCGTGCGTCGAGAATGCCATAGTGGCGCCTGGCCTCGAACAGGTAGCGCTCGACGGCGTAGTCGATGCCCTTTGGGGCATGGTGCCTGAAGTGCACGGCCTGACCCGAGTAGGGGCCGATGCCGGAGGCGATGAACATCAGCCACGAGAGCAATTCACCGCGCGCCTTCGGCGAATCGTCAGGCAGGAACTGGCCGGTTTTCTCCGCCAGGTAGAGCAGGATGGCGTTGCTGTCGAATACACGAACGTCGCCGTCCACGATGACCGGTACTTTGGCATTCGGATTCAGCGCCAGAAACTCCGGCTCGAACTGATCCCCCTTGCCCGATTCGACGGGGATCGCCTCGTAAGGCAGCCCCGTTTCCTCCAGGAACAACGCGACCTTCATAGGATTGGGCCCCAAGCTATAGTAGAATTTGATCATTGCTTTCACTCCTCTTGAATGGTATCTGCCGATAGACTTGCCGGCTGCGACGGTGTTGCCGCCGGTGCGCCGTCCGGAACATACATAGACTCTGTGCATCATATCCGTCAACTTGTTGCGACGCATACCGCCAAGACCGCGAAGGCGGCCTGATGTGCGGCCGATACGTCAGCCCTGATGATGCTGCGATAGAGCGCGAGTTCAACCTCATCCGATCGCCTGGTCTCGACATCGGACCGAACTTCAACGTAGCGCCTACTCAGATGGTCCCCGTGGTTCGCACCGTCGACGGCGTGCGGCAACTGAGCCGGATGCGCTGGGGCCTGGTGCCATTCTTCGCCAAAGGCGTCCCCGGACCGTACAGCACCATCAATGCCAGAATCGAGACTATCGAGACATCAGCCAGCTATCGCGGCCCGTGGCAGCGCGGACAGCGCTGCATTATCCCTGCGGCTGGGTTCTACGAGTGGCATCTGAACGAAGACGGTAAGAAACAGCCCTTCTATATCAGGGCCGTCAATCAGGAGGTGCACGGGTACGCCGGGCTGTGGGACTCCTCAAAGCGTGACGATGGGGTCGTGATCGAGTCTTGCACCATCGTCACCATGCCCGCCAACCCGATGATGGCCGAGATTCACAACGCGCCAGGCAAGCAACGCATGCCTGTGATCTTGAGGCGCGAGGATTACGACGCCTGGCTCTCCGGTTCGCTGGACGAAGCGCGGGCTGTCCTCAAGCAGTACCCAGCCGACGAAATGCTGGCCTGGCCGGTCAGCCCCGTGGTCAACTCGCCCAAGAACGACAACCCTAAGCTGATCGACCGACTCGACGCGATCGTCTCGCCCAACCCGTACCAGAGACATGTACCAGAGGTTTGATTATCAATCGCGTAAGTGATTGAATTGTAAGGGAATCTACGGATTGGTGCCAGGAGAGGACTCGAAGCTGGAGGGTAACTGTCGGATCTATAAAGAATTTCGGACAAGAAAGCTGGCTCGTTACCCTGAAAGTTACCCAGATGGCCGCTCCCCTCCAAATTTAGGATGAAGGTCCACCCGCTGAGTCTCGTTTTGGCTATTGTTAAGGTGACTCGTTCCGGAAAAACCCCGGACATCCAGCGCGAGGCCAGAGCCATACTCGACGTAAGAGAAATCGTGGCCGTGACGCCCGGTGGCGGTTTGCTATTCAATTCCGATGAAGCTACCGCTCAGGCATTCGTTCGCCCCCAATCGGCTGGCATCGTTGGCGTCCGGGTAGCCGCACGCAATCGCATACAGACGCTGGCGCACCAGATCCCCGATCGCGTGGCGGATCTTGCCCGACTGGCGCCGGTCATCGATACCGCCGATCAACGCCTCGGTCAGCCCAAGGCGACGGTCGCATGCCTGCAGCAGGATCGCTCCGCCATCGGAACTGGCATGCTCTTGGTCAAATTTCGCAATTATCGGCTTGCCCGACAAATCCGAAAACAGAACACTTTGTCGTGTGCTATCGTCATCCATGCAAAGGCCTCTTGCGTGACGGAAAATGCTTGTGGTAAAGCCTTTCTATCACGCTCGAGGCCTTTGCGTTTCAGTATCTCTTTCGATGAGCTCGCGCGCGCTTGGAGGCTCGCCCGCACCATTCGGCGGCACCGCGGGCCGGTACGCGCTCATCTCGCGTCCGTTGAGACCCACCAATAAGTCGACCATCGAGCCGGCCTCGTTCGCAAACGCTTTGCGGGGATCTTGAGGTATGACCCAACCATCGACGATGACACCGGTCACTCTCGCAACCGAGCCTTCGCGCGCAGACGTCCGAGCCGCCAGTTCCACGAGAGCGTCGGGCGAGAGAGCGCGGAGGTTATTCAGAGGCGTTGCAGGATCGCCGGGCGCAGCCTGTGCAATCGCCGCTCCTAAATGCAAAGTGTCGGCCAGCTGGACAACCGGAGCGAATCCATAGGGGGGACCACTCTCGGCGATGACGCGTCGGAAGTACCCGCGGGCGAGAGGTGATGTCATTAAAAGGGTCGCATCGACCGATCCTGCCGACTCTCCGAACACCGTGACGTTGTCCGCATCGCCGCCGAAGCTGCGGATATTCGTTTTTACCCATTTAAGAGCCGCAATTTGATCGAGGAGCGCGTAATTGCCCGCGCTATGCTGAGGCGATTCAGCGACCAACTCGGGACTGCTGAAGAAGCCAAAGATGCCCAGCCGATAATTGATCGTCACCACCAGCACTCCCTTGGTGGCGAGCGCGGCGGCATCATACATGCTCTGAGTTCCGCTGCCTTTGAGGTTGGATCCGCCGTGTATCCAGACCATTACGGGCAGGGATCCCCGGCCAAACAATCTCGGCGTCCATATGTTCAAGTACAGACAATCTTCCGAGGTGACGACAGGCGCACTTTTGGGAAAGTCCACCCCATAGTGAGCGGCTGGATTTGACAGGAATGGCTCGATGAGTATTCCGGCGAAGATGACCGCTCATTCCGGTTGAACGTGACCGACTATTCCGGCTGAACTTGATCGGTGATCCGCCGGGTCAGCGCTGCTACGGTTTTCTACACTCCTCGGTCACGATCAGT